>Ga0073904_10004054_pt1 | contig 10968 bp, 8 predicted proteins | sample KloWWTrecipitate_FD_66668 | JGI IMG/M metagenome (GOLD analysis project Ga0073904, IMG submission 66668) | Active sludge microbial communities from Klosterneuburg, Austria, studying microevolution and ecology of nitrifiers - Klosterneuburg... | ecosystem: Engineered > WWTP > Aerobic digester >... | reverse complement strand
CCATCGTATTTGGTCGCCCGCTTGCGGGGCGCATCGTCGGACCGCTCCACACGCTGGCGTATGGCGGTGGCAAGCGTCTTGCACAGCTCGGCCACCCCATCGATTTCCAGCTCACCGAAGGGTTCATCGCTCTTGCTATTGATCACCTGCAGTACGCCGTGCAGTGTCTTGCCTTCGAGTATCGGGGCCACGAGCATCTGGCGGGTACGGTATCCCGACCGCTTGTCCACCTCTTTCAGGAAAGTCAGGGCAGGATGAATTTGCTTGAGTGCCTCGTCATCGTAGACATCTGGCAAGTTCAACGGCTTCTTGCTATAGGCCACATAGCCCGCAATGCTTTGTGGAGAGATGGGTAGCTTGAGATCGCGGCTACTGGTCAGACCCGTCTTGATCTTGGACACGATGGCCGTGCCATCTTCATTCACCGCATACAGCGTCAATCGGTCTGCATTGAGCAACTTGCAAATATCCTGGCTGGCCTCGAGCATGATCTGCTCCAGGTTTTCAGTCTCATGGATTCGCGCCGTAACATGGTGCAACTGGCGATAGAAAAGCGCCTCAAACGTCATCCCCCGTTTTTGGGATGGAAGTTTTTGCGACTCAAAAAATGCCTGCTCGGAACTGCGCTCGCCAGCCGACTGTGGCATCACTGAACTCATATTTCAAACTCCTGCCACAGCTGGCTGTGGGTGATTTGGAAAAGATAGCGCACGCTTAGAGGCTACACGGTCTGCAAACATCTGGCAAAGGCATTTTTATGGTGGCACTATCTTCGATTGCCCAAAAACCGCCAGAAAAAGTACCGCACCTAGTGCAAAAAGCATTGGCCCCGCTACGAGACCAATGCTTTACGATAAGTGTCAGGCCACGAACGAGCCGCGACGTGAATTGAGCGCCTGAGGCAGGCGTCAAATCAGCTTTGAACGAACTGCATCTGGGTGCCTGCCAGTTCAATGACATCCCCATTTTTGAGCGCAATCGGATCGGCACTGATCGTGGCGCCGTTGACTGTGGGGTTGCCGCCACCTTCAACGTGATGCACAACAAACCCCTGATGCCGCTTGGTGATGGCTGCCACGGCAATTCCGGGTTTGCCAATGGTCGTTACGACTTTGGTAAGAGGTACTTCTCGCCCTGCAGCCGCGCCCGACAATACCTTGATGGACGCATGGAAAGCACCCAACCCCATCGAGTCGCCGCCACCAGAGGGCCCAAATGAAGAGGCAATGCTGGCGCTGGCCTGGGTGGCGCGCGGCTGGGCCACCATGGTCTTGTCAAAATTGTCGGCAGCGTTATCGCCAACGAACTTGATTTTGTACTTACCGATCTCAATGTCGTCGTCGCTCTGGAGCTGCTGACGTTTGATGGCCTTGCCATTGACATAGGTTCCGTTGGTACTGTTGAGATCTTCCAGGAAGACCTGCTCACCAGCCATCTGAATCACAGCGTGCTCACCGCTCACCGCGAGGTTGTCAATGACAATATCGTTATAGGGCCTGCGCCCCAAGGTGGTTCTGTCCTTGGTGAGCTGGACTTCCTTGATCACGACCTCATCGATCGATACGATCATTTTCGGCATGATCGGCTCCTTTTCCTGTTATGTGTTTTTGGAAAAACCATTGCACTCTACTTCCCTAGCAACCGGGCAAAAAGACCCTTTTTCTCAGCTGCGTCGGTCACTTCGACCAAGATGACCGAGATATTATCCCGCCCACCCCGCTCATTGGCCGCCTCAATCAGCAAACCTGCCTTATCGCCCAAATCCACCGGTTCAAGGGCAATTCTAGCGATGGAAGCATCATCCACCATATCGGACAGTCCATCTGAACACATCAGGTAGATATCTCCCAGCTCCACCATATATTCATTCACCTCCAGCAAGGTGATCTCCTCCACCCCCAGTGCCCGGGTTACCAGATTCCTGATGGATGAATTGGCAGCCTGCTCCGGCGTGACGAGACCCGCATCGATCTGTTCCTGTAGCAGGGAGTGGTCTTTGGTAATCTGCTCAAACGTCCCACCCCGCAGGCGATAGCAGCGCGAGTCCCCAATGTGGCCTACCAGCAACTTGTCATCCCTGAACACGCCCACCACCAGGGTCGTTCCCATCCCCGAGTAGTGGGAGTTGGAGTTCGCCGCGTTGTAAATGGACAGATTGGCGTTATCGACGCATATCTCCAGCGCACGGCGAACCTCGCGAATTTTGGCGCTCTCACCGGCCTCACTTAGCCAGCGACTCAATTCTGACTTGATGAAAGCGGTAGCCATCCCACTGGCAACCTCGCCCGCGTTGTAGCCACCCATGCCATCTGCAAGCACGGCCAGCCGGGTCGATTCATCGTATGCCACGGAGTCTTCGTTATTGTCCCGCGTGCGCCCGGTATCGGTTTTTGCACAAAATTTGTAATTCATGTTGTTCTTAGATTTCGATGCCTGTGCCGCCTTGCCTGCTCGCATCCTCAGCCTTTACCCCCGGCCACCGTCGCAGCAAAGGCCACCGTCTTTTCATTCGAAGAAACCAAACTACCCGCAGTATAGGCATGGTCTGGAAGGGGCTGCCTGGAAAGATCGGCCATAACCAGTCGCAAATCGGCAGCAAATTCGTTGCCGCTCTGGTAGCGTGTTTCGGGTCGCTTGTCGAGCGCCAGCGCAACCATATGGGCTAACTTTTCTGGCAATTCCGGCCGAACAACCCGAATGTCAGGCGCCTTTTCATTGGCTATCTTGTACATCAACTCAGCCATGGATTCCCCCCGAAACGGCAAGACACCGGTCAACATCTGGTACAGCATGACACCCAGAGAATACAGGTCCGAACGTCCGTCCACTTTTTTCCCAGCCAGTTGCTCCGGTGACATATAGCTCGGCGTACCAAGCACCATGCCCGTCCTGGTCCTGCTGGAATCTGTAATGCGTGCGATACCGAAGTCCGTCACCTTGACGGTATCGGTCTCGACAGCGTACATGATATTGGCGGGCTTGATGTCCCTGTGAACCACGTTCTGGCCGTGTGCGTAGGCCAGCGCATCGGCTATGCGCGCAACAATACCCAACACCACTGGAACGGGCAACAAGTTGCCACCCTTGCAGTAGTCCACCAAATCCCGTCCTTTGAGAAACTCCATGGCGATGTAGGCCAGATCGTGCTCTTCGCCAGCATCAAAAATGGTGACGATGCCCTGGTGCTGCAGCCGACCAGCCGACTCGGCCTCACGAAAAAAGCGTTCGCGTGCATCCGTCAACCCGTCGCCAGAGAACTCTTCGGTCAGTGCCAGGGTCTTGATAGCCACAACGCGTCCGATCTTGGGGTCCTTCCCAAGGTACACCACACCCATCGCCCCCTTGCCCAATTCCTTCTCAATCTGGTAGCGGCCCAGCATGAACTTTTCCACGCCGCCGCCATCGCGCGCCATGGCACCGTCCGGATGGCTGGCGGTCCCACCGGGCATGACTGTCTCGGACAGGTTTTCCACGCGATGGAGCCTGGTTTTAATGTCCTTGTAATCCGGATCCAGGGTGCCCATGTGTTCGTACACCGCCTTCGCCTTGCTGAGCTGGTGCTTGCGCTCGAAATCCTGCGCCAGACTGTAGAGGTTACCCATCACGGCGTCATTCAGCGGAACGCGACGCAAGCGGTCGAATGCCATATCCAGCTGCCCCTGTCCCTGCAGCGCCAAAGCCATCATGCGGCTGGTTTCCGCGGACTCTTCACCCACGCTGACCTTGCCAGTCTCTACCATCAGGAAACGTTTGATCGTCAACACCACATGTCCCAGTAGCAACACGGTCGCCGGAAACACGAAGTTCAGCCAGAGCCCCGCACCCCAAAGTAGACCGAACTGTGTCGCCAGCAAGGCAACCAGCAATACGATGGTGACGCTAACTGCCACGCCGCCAGACAGCCGCGGCAAGGCCAGCACAACATACGCAGCGACCAGAAGGAATACAGCCAGACTAGCCCAGCCCCCCCAGCGTGGCTGGACGACGAAGTGCTCGCTGAGAATGCTCGATGTCACATGCGCAAGGATTTCTGCCTGCGATAGAGCCTGATTGCCTGGCACTGGCAACAGCATTCCCACGCCCGCAGCCGTCACCCCAACAATGACAATCTTGTCCGCGTATTTGCCTGCGGCAATTTTTCCACTGAGCACATCATGGAGAGAATCGACCGCGAATGCCGGACGTCCATCCCGGCCCTTGTAAAACTGCGGCAACATCCTTGCAGATGCGTCGGTGCGGATGCGCAGCTTGCCCAGTTGCACCGACTCGCCCGTCTGGGGACGAATGTCCGCCGGTTGCAAACCCAGACCCTTCATCGCAGCCAGCAAGGCCATGGACGGCACCGCCTTGCCATGGTAATTGACCAGCAAGGGCACCCGCCGCACCACACCATCCACATCCGGAGACTGGTTCAGATGCCCGATGCCTGCCGCCGCTTCACCGATGGAGGCGATGGGTTGCTGCAGACGCGTAGCCAAAATGGAAAACCCGGCGTTGTCATCCACCGCACTTTTGAGTGCATACGCCGGCAAGGCGACATCCGGCTTGCCTTGCGGACTGCCAAGCACGAACTCCGAAGGAATAAGCACATTGCTCGCCGCTTGCAGACTGGCAGCCAGCGCGGCATCGGTGTCCAGTACCAGTTCAGCCTGTGCAATCAACTTGCCCAGATCGTCAGCAACCGGCGTGGCGTCACCCGCGGTTGCAAGCACGTCTTTCATCTTGCGGATGTACACCAGTCCCGAATCAAGCTGCGGCTCATGGAACAGCGTGGTATGCACCACCGTCTTGGCCTTTGCCGCGGCAAGCTGGTCAATCAGCCGCGCATGCACGTCGCGCGGCCATGGCCAGGGGCCAATATCGGCAATGCTTGGGGCGTCAATCGCAATGATGGCAATGCGATCAGACGGTTGCCGCGACGTGCTGGTAGTGGAAAAGTCGTAAAACCGGCGCTCAAGCATACCGGTCAAGTCCGTCACAAGATGCAACCCTAGCGCGGCCAGAACGACGGCAACACCGGCAAACCAGTCTGCCCGCCAGAACGGGGTCTGCAATGTGGATGAAGGTTTAGCCAATTCCCGCCCTTGGGCCCAAAACGTGAGCTTTTGACCGCTCAACCTGGTTGAAACTTTGGCCTGGGGCCAGACCGAGTCCGAACGTTATCAGACGCGGACATAGCAGACAAGGCACTAATTCACGGGGAGTCGCCCTTTCCCGACAATTGGCGGGTTTGTTCGATGAACGGCTATTCAGCGTTTGTGCGACGACCCAAGGCAGTGCCCACCAGCAGGACGGTCAAGGCTCCGGCTACACCCAAACCATATCCCCACCACGCCGACTGCGGCATCCACTGACTCAAACCCGGATCGGTATGGGCCATCGTACCGGCAATCCAGCCCAGCAACATGCCGCCTACCGTGATGATGATGGGAAACCGGTCCATCAGCTTCAGAACCAACTGGCTGCCCCAGATGATGATGGGAATGCTCACCAGCAAACCGAATATCACCAAAGGCAACTGGTGCTGACTTCCGGCACCCGTCGCAGCACCGGCAATGGCAATCACGTTGTCAATGCTCATGACGAGATCGGCCACGATCACCGTTTTGACAGCCGCCCAGAGCTTGTCACTGCCCTGGATGTTTTCATGTCCACCGTCATCTTCCGGCACCAGCAGCTTGATGCCAATCCACAGCAAGAGCGCAGCGCCCACGAGCTTCAGGAAGGGCACCTGGAGCAGGGTCAGCGCAAATGCAATCAGGATCACCCGCAAAACAATGGCGCCTGCCGTCCCCCACAAAATGCCCTTGGTTCGCAAATTGGGAGGCAATTGCCTGCAAGCCAGGGCAATCACCACGGCGTTATCCCCTCCCAGCAGGATGTCAATCATGATGATTTGACCTACTGCGAGCCAAAAATGGGCTGTTAGAAACTCTTCCACAGAAATCCTTCGTAGCGGAGGGGCGACGCAGCCCCATCAAATGACAAAGCCGGATTGTCTCTCAAGACAACCGGCTTTTGTTTTGGGGCGTCACGCCAGCAGGCGTGAGCACAGATTAGCGCAACTGCGCCTTGAGCAATTTTCCGAGCTCAGACGGGTTGCGTGTGACGATGAAGCCCGACTCTTCCATGATGGCGAGCTTGGCATCTGCAGTGTCTGCGCCGCCAGAAATCAAGGCGCCTGCATGGCCCATGCGCTTGCCGGGAGGGGCAGTCACGCCAGCGATAAAGCCGACGATCGGCTTCTTCATGTTGGCCTTGCACCAGCGTGCAGCATCGGCCTCATCCGGGCCACCGATTTCACCGATCATGATCACAGCATCGGTGTCGGGGTCGTCATTGAAGGCCTTCATCACGTCGATATGCTTGAGGCCATTGATGGGGTCGCCACCAATACCGACCGCAGTGGACTGACCCAGACCGACTTCCGTCAGCATGGCAACCGCTTCATACGTCAGGGTGCCGGAACGGCTGACCACGCCAATGCGGCCCTTGCGGTGGATGTGACCGGGCATGATGCCAATCTTGATTTCGTCGGGAGTGATCAGACCAGGGCAGTTCGGGCCCAGCAGCAAGGTCTTCTTGCCGCCGGCGGCTTCCTTGGCTTTCATGCGGTTGCGTACTTCGAGCATGTCGCGCACTGGAATGCCTTCGGTGATACAGATCGCCAGATCCAGATCCGCCTCAACGGCTTCCCAGATCGCGGCAGCAGCACCAGCTGGCGGCACATAGATGACGGACACGGTGGCGCCGGTCTGGTGCGCAGCTTCCTTGACGGATGCGTAGATTGGGATGTTGAAGATGGACTCGCCAGCCTTCTTGGGGTTCACACCCGCGACAAAGGCGTTCTTGCCGTTGGCGTATTCCTGGCACTTTTCAGTATGGAACTGACCGGTCTTGCCGGTAATGCCCTGAGTAATAACTTTGGTGTCTTTGTTGATATAGATCGACATGGTGTTCTCCGGGCTTACTTAACGGCGGCCACAATTTGGGTTGCTGCTTCGGCCATGGTGTCGGCGCTAATGATGGGCAGACCGCTCTCAGCCAACAGTTTCTTGCCAAGCTCGTCGTTGGTGCCCTTCATGCGCACAACCAGTGGCACAGACAGATTCACAGCCTTGCAGGCGGTGATCACGCCAGTGGCGATGGTGTCGCACTTCATGATGCCGCCGAAGATGTTGACCAGAATGCCTTTGACGTTCTTGTTCTTCAACATGATCTTGAAGGCTTCCGTGACCTTCTCGGCGGTTGCGCCACCGCCCACGTCCAGGAAGTTGGCAGGCTCACCGCCAAACAACTTGATGGTGTCCATGGTCGCCATGGCCAAGCCGGCACCGTTGACCAGGCAGCCGATGTTGCCGTCCAGGCTGATGTAAGCCAGGTCAAACTTGGAAGCTTCCACTTCGGCCGGATCTTCTTCGTCCAGATCGCGGTAGGCCACGATTTCGGGATGGCGGAACAGGGCGTTGGCGTCAAAGTTGAACTTGGCGTCCAAAGCGATCAGGTTGTTCTTGCTGTCGCGGTTCAGGGGGTTGATTTCCACCAGCGAAGCATCGGTGTCCATGTAGCACTTGTACAGCTTCTGGAAGATATCCACGGCCTGTGCGGTGGACTCGGCGGGCAGGCCGATGCCATTGGCGATCTTCGTGCCCTGTGCTTCGGACAGGCCGGTCAGCGGGTCGATGAACTCGGTGATGATCTTCTCAGGAGTGGAATGGGCCACTTCCTCGATGTCCATGCCGCCTTCGCTGGAGGCGATGAACGCCAGCTTCTGGGTAGCACGGTCGGTCACGATGGACACGTAATATTCTTTCTGGATGTCAGCGCCGTCTTCGATGTAGAGGCGGCGGACCTTCTGGCCTTCGGGGCCGGTCTGATGCGTCTTGAGTTGCATGCCCAGAATTTCACCGGCGAGGCGCTTGACATCGTCAATGCTCTTGGCCACTTTCACGCCGCCGCCCTTGCCGCGACCACCTGCGTGGATTTGCGCCTTCACCACCCAGACTGGGCCGCCCAGTTTCTGCGCAGCTTCAACCGCTTCCTGGACTGTAAAGGCGGGGATGCCGCGGGGCACCGGTACGCCGAATTGACGCAAGATTTCCTTGCCTTGGTACTCGTGAATCTTCATGACGTCTCTCTCTGGACAGGACAATGTTCACCATTCCGCCGCCTGCAGGAGCCCGGCGGATGGCACTGGACACATCAGCGCCGCACTGTATCATGGTGCGATGCACAAAACTTGTGCAAGACTTACAGCCAGCGCGAAGCCCATACCCCCCAGGGGATTGAGGTATTTGCGGCAGGCGCAAATTTCCCTCTGAACAGTGGGGCCAAGCCCCTCCAGAACCCATGAAAAAAATTTTTATTGACGGCGAAGCAGGCACCACCGGACTCCAGATCCGCGAACGCCTGCAGGCCATGTCGCAGATCGAACTCATCAGCATCGACCCCGCCTTGCGCAAAGACCCGAATGCCAAACGCGCCCTGATGGCCAAAGCGGATCTGGTCGTACTGTGCCTGCACGATGATGCCGCTATTGAATCCGTAGCGATGATTGACGATTTGACGAGGGCTAACGGCGGAATTGGACCCAAAATCATTGATGCATCGACTGCGCACCGCACCGCACCGGGCTGGGTCTACGGCTTCCCCGAATTGGCCCCCGGTCAACGCGAAGCGGTGGTGAAAGCGCAGCGCGTGGGCAATCCCGGCTGCTATGCAACGGGCGCTATTGCGCTGATTCGCCCACTGGTAGATGCGGGATTGCTGCCCGCCGATTTCCCGGTGTGCCTGCCGTCCATCAGTGGCTACTCCGGTGGGGGCCGCACCATGATCGAAGCCTACGAAGCTGGCAATGCGCCGGCCATGGAGCTCTATGCACTGGGCCTGAAGCACAAGCACATTCCCGAAATCATGTGCTACACCGGCCTGACCCGTCGCCCGCTGTTTGTGCCATCCGTAGGCAACTTCGCACAGGGGATGCTGGTGCAGTTGCCGCTGCATCTGGACACGCTGCCGGCCAAACCCTCGGCACAGGACCTGCACAACGCGCTGGCCCAACACTACGCCGGTAGCACCTGGGTCACCGTCGAGCCCGCAACGCCCGATCTGAAACTGGACGCCGTCGCACTGGCCAACACCAACAAGATGGAACTGCGCGTGTTTGGCAATGACGATGCCCACCATGCCGTGCTCGTCGCCCGCCTGGATAACCTGGGCAAGGGTGCCAGTGGCGCGGCCGTGCAGAACCTGCAGTTGATGCTGGGTATTTAAGCCTGCGGGGGCGATGGTCGGGTATTCGCTCCGGCCCGGCAGGCCGGCACGTTTTGCTCCGTGTCCTCCGCCCGCTTTGCGGGCTCCCCCTTTACCTACGCAAAACGCACCACCCTGTCAGGCCTCTGGGCATCGGCTTGCCCAAATGAATGGCCTCACTGACCCAATTGACTCCAGCCAAGGCGCGGGGTCTGGGTTTTGCGCAGGTAAAGGAGGAGGGCGGAGCCCGGGGGACACGGAGCAAAATCCAGACCCCACGCCCTCAGCGGGCGACTGAAATCACCTATTCCTCGTCACTACCCGACACTATTTTGTGGATGGTGTCACCGCCAAAACCGCGGCTGGCCAGAAAACGCATTTGCTTTGCACGCTCGGCCGCATCAGCCGGTGGCGCACCAAACTTCTTGCGCCAGACTTCACGCGCCCGCTCCACCTCACTGGCGCGCAAGGCCTGGACCGCCTCGGCAACCGCCTGTGGCTCCAGCCCCTTGGCCTGCAACTCCTGCTTGATGCGCGAAGCGCCCAGCTTGGCCGCACGTCGGTGCACCACCGACTCCACCACCCGGCCTTCGTTGATGAAATCCTTGGCCTGCAGCGTGTCGAGCACCTTGGCCAGTTGCCCAGGTTCTTCTTCAAAGCCGGCCAGCTTGCGCTCCAGCTCCGCCCGGGAATGCTCCCGGGTGCTGAGCAGGCGCAAAGCGCGACCGGTCAGGGACAAGGTTTGGGTTGCCATCAGTCAGCGGCCCCCGGCGCACCAGCAGCTATAGTTTTGATAGCTGCTTGCGCTTTATATACGGGGGCTAGAGGCATATTTCGCTCTTAATCCGCTTTCTCGGCCTTGTCAGCCTTCTTGCCCTTGGCCTTGGCTTCGGGTTCCGCCACCGGTAGCAAAGGGATGCCCAGCGACTCGCGCACCCGGTTCTCGATCTCGACCGACAGGTCGGCGTTCTCGCGCAGGAACTCACGGGCGTTGTCGCGGCCCTGGCCGATCTTCTCGCCCTTGTAGGCGTACCAGGCACCCGACTTTTCGAGAATGCCGGCATTCACACCCATGTCGATGATCTCGCCTTCGCGGCTGATGCCTTCACCGAACAGGATGTCGAACTCCGCCGTCTTGAACGGGGGCGCCACCTTGTTCTTCACCACCTTGACCTTGGTCTCGTTCCCGATGGAGTCCTCACCCTTTTTGATGGTGCCGGTGCGGCGGATGTCCAGACGCACGGAGGCGTAAAACTTCAGCGCGTTACCGCCGGTGGTGGTTTCGGGCGAGCCGAACATCACACCGATCTTCATGCGGATCTGGTTGATGAAGATGACCATGCAGTTGGTCTTCTTGATGTGGGCGGTCAGCTTGCGGAGCGCCTGGCTCATCAAACGGGCTTGCAGGCCGGGCAAAGAATCACCCATTTCGCCTTCCAGTTCGGCCTTGGGCGTCAACGCGGCCACCGAGTCCACGATGATCAGGTCCACCGCGCCGGAGCGCACCAGGCTGTCCACAATTTCCAGGGCCTGCTCGCCGGTATCGGGCTGGCTGATCAGCAGGTCCTGCAGGTTCACGCCCAGCTTCTGGGCGTACTGGATGTCCAGCGCGTGCTCGGCATCCACAAAGGCGCATTGACCGCCCTGCTTTTGCATTTCAGCCACCACTTGCAGCGTCAGCGTGGTTTTACCGGACGACTCCGGACCGTAGATTTC
>Ga0073904_10004053_pt1 | contig 10969 bp, 6 predicted proteins | sample KloWWTrecipitate_FD_66668 | JGI IMG/M metagenome (GOLD analysis project Ga0073904, IMG submission 66668) | Active sludge microbial communities from Klosterneuburg, Austria, studying microevolution and ecology of nitrifiers - Klosterneuburg... | ecosystem: Engineered > WWTP > Aerobic digester >... | reverse complement strand
CATTTATTAAATATTGATTATGTAGTAAAATAAGACTATAAATTATTTATTTATAAGTTAAATCATTTTTCTATTTTTGCTCCAAAAGTTGAGCCACATTGGTATTTTTCTGACCGATAAACTTTGTCATGAATCGATTTTTGGTATGCTTGTTTTTGTTCAGATTCTCCAAATCCTGTCCCCATATTGTAAATATAATTATTGTAGTCTATTGCTTTTACTCTTCCACAACTTAGTTCCATTATGGGCGTAAACAGTATAATATCAGAAGCTATGGGATAGAAATTTTGAGAATCATCAACAGTGTCTTCAATTTTTACTTTTCTTAGGAGTTCATTTCTGTAAGACCTTGTGTGAAAGTGTCTTTGTCCTGCATTTCGGAAACCATTTTTTGTCATCTACGACTTGGTGTACTAGCTTGGCCAGCGCCCAATAGAAATCATTTTTTTGCCTTGTGCATATATGACATACGACAAAGAATACAAAAAACCCACCTTCTCTCTTTGGTAGATTACGTTTAAAACTTTAAGTACGTTTCGACCTAACAGTTCATCGTCTCCGTCTACATGCACTACAACTGAGTTCTAACTGCAATAAATCTGTCCTCCACTATAATGGTTATCCACGCTGCCTCTCTGTATGAGATTATTGATGTACACATATTTATCTCGGCTGATATTATAAAACTCAAAGTATCTTTTACTCAGCTCGTGAGTTCGGTCAGACGAGTTGTCGTTAAAGATCACTGTGAAGTAGTTCGAGTAGTTTTGGAGAAAAATGGAGTTGTAGTTGAGTTCGAGTCTGAAGTTAGCCTCATTGTTAAAGGAATTCACCAATAAACACATTGGCAGCTCTTATTTAATTTCATCTAGCTTCCATATCTTATTCAAAGTCTCATACTATCGAGTGTGCTCTTGCTTGGGCGGCTACTAGTTATACTGAGATAGGTCAACGTAGTTGAAAGGAGTTTAGAACTTGCCATCATATTTAAAGTCACTGAACAATTTTTTCTTTAAGTCGAAGTATTACCTCCTGCTCTTGCGTTCGTCAGCCGAATACAAGAATTATTAAAACCTAAGTAAAATCACTCCTACCTCAGTCCGTGATACTGCCGAGTCAAATCGACCTCGCTGACAGTTTCTTTGGCGACGCTGACGATTTTATCTGATTGTTTGTGGATCACAAGTTAAGATTTCACGTCTATGAGTCTTTTGAGCAGTTCCAGCCTTGGTACTTTCTTTTTTAATTAATTTTTGAGTTATTAGCCTAATTTTATGACTTCTGATTTCTGACTTGAAAAGTTTTTGTTTAGTTTTTTTACTTACGACTTAATTTTTAAAAAATCTTATCGTAGCTTCATAATCTAGTCATCTTGTACAGTCTTTTATATCGTTTTATTTTGAGTAGAGCCTCGATTTAAATAAGTTTTTAGATGTATAAACAAAATTAATCTAAATTTTGGATCTACACATGACCTAAAATTTTATTCGAAAAAATATGGATCTTTATTTCCAATCAACAAGAAAAATTAAAATAGATCTAATAACAAATATCTATAAATCATTATTAAAAAAGAATACTTTACGTGATAGGATATCATAAATTGACAATTTTTATTAGTTGTTGGTTTAATTATTCATATCGTTTATCGAACATAATGTTATTTTAAATTCGTACAGATTATAAAGTTGATCTAAATTAATTTAATTAATATTCAAAAATTATTAAGCCATAAAAATTAAAAAATAATGTAAAAAATACTTAATATAAGTAAGCACAATAACCAAAAATTAAAAAAAAATCTAACAGATTTTAATCTATTTTTAGTCAAATCCATTGTAAACTACAAAAAATTTCATAGCCTTCTTTATATTCTTAAGTCCAGTCTATATATTTTTCGTATTCATCATTCATTCTGAATGATTTTTTTCCCTAAAAAAATTTTTTATTTTAAAAGATTATTTCTTATTTATATTGTATAATTTTTATTATAATATCTAAAGTAATTCAAAAGTTAATGGAAAGCGAGAATATTTATTCAACTTCTTAATAAAATTATCAAGATGTTTATACATTCGAAAAAAATGCTAATTCATCCGTCAGTTCAAAGAAATATCTACTGTTAAAAATAAATTTGGGATTATTAATGGTGATATCATTATTTATGATAGTAATAATAGTAATGTTAGGTGTGATGATAAACGAATATCAAAAAGATATTCAAAAAAGAAATCTCGAAGGATAAATAAATTAAGTAAAATAAAAAATTAAGAGCAAATATATGTGTAATGATATTATCTATTTATCATCCGATTAATTTTCATAGATGTCTTTATAAAGTATGAAGAAGTAGATAAGGAAAAATCTGACAAAGAACTAAATAGATAAGAAATTTTAACGTTCTGCTCAAAAATGTGCCTTAATATAATAAAGAGACATGGATCCTTAGTTTGTTAACTATATTGGCTTTTAGTATATTTTATTTTTTGTATAATAAGAGACTAATTTAATCGAAAAAATAAAAAATGAGATACAGCAAAAGAATTTATTAAAATACGTTTTAATCTTCTAATAATAAATAAATAATCGATAAATATTTATCATGAAATTTATAAAACCTTTTTCATCAAGCGAAAAAGGTTTTTTTTTTGGAAATTCTGAAGATTAAGTTTCAAGTCAGCACAAATACTTTAGTTCTTTAAGTAAAAAATTGATCTAATTTTATAAAAGATAAAAAGCGACTTCAATCCTAGACTTAGGATGTGGTTTATGTAACTATATTATGGATATAAAATAAGCTGGTTTTGAGGCGAAGGGTTATGATGGAAATCCATATACCCCTGAATTAACAAAGGGATTTGGAAAAGTTGCTGATTTAACTTAATAGCTAGATTTTGGCAAAAAATTCGATTGGGTACAAAGTATTGAGGTTGGAGAACATATTCCACCTGATAAAACACTTAAATTTATTAAAAATATAGTTAATCATGCAAAAAAAGGAGCAATCATCTCTTGGGCAATTGTAGGACAAAAAGGACAAGCTCATATAAATTAAAAGCAGAACAAAGAAGTAATCTAAATATTGTAAAATTATGATATGTAATATGATTAAAATACAACTAAAGAATTTCGTAGTTTAGAGGACATAATTTGGCTGAAAAATACTTTAATGGTTTTTAGACGAAAATGATTGTAATCTTTATTAATGTAATTTATTTTTTTATTAATAAATCAAAATGAAATATACAACAATCTAAAAAGACTATTAAAACTGGAACCTAACAAAAAAATAATAATAAGATGGATAATTTATAGATATATATAAGAAAAACTAAGTATAAATCGAATGTAAAACACACTATTTCGAGGCAAAGAATAAATTAAAAACTTTTTTTTTCGAGAAGTGTACTTATAGTTATTATTTACTTTCGTTAATAATAGGAATGATAATTTTAATAAGTGTTGATTCGAATATAGTAAAATTTTATTAAATACTTAGAATATAGAGAAAAAAATCACATATTAAATCTATAATGAGCATCTTAGAGGGCAAAAATTTGGAAATTTTAGCGAACTATATATAAATTTAAACGAGATAATTAATAATTTTTCATACAAAAGCTAAAATCCATATTATTATAATAGAATTCAAGTTGGATCAATATTAGATTTTGGGTTAACTGAAATTATTGACTTTGATTTAGTATAAAAGATGATGGAAGAAAAGTTAGCCTATTAATTAGTTTCTTTTTAGTTTAACCCATCAATTTAAAGAGAAATTGGCCAAGTAGCAAGTTATTTCTCAAATACATAATAAATTGAACATTTTTTAAATTCTTTAAAAATCAATTCAAAATAGAAATAAAAGTCAATTTAATATAACTTAGCTCTATAAATTATAAAAGATTAAAATAACCCGAAACTTAATTAAGCGTAATATTACTTAACTAATAAAAAATATGCCATAAATGAATAAAAATAATAAAGTCCAGTTTGCATATATTCAGCAGAATTTAATATATATAAAAAAAAGGATAGATACAAAAAATATTTTTAGCAAATATAAAATTTAAATTATACTAACTTTCACATTGTATATGTTGATGATTTTTCATAAGACGACTCTTTTTCTTAAGTTTATGAGTTTTTAAAATATTCAACGCTTCGGATTAGAAATAGAATTAAAATTGTACATAACCTTCAGAAATTAGGAGTTCTTGCTAACTTGAATTTTTGGGTTAAAAAATATTGTAAAGATGATGATATAGTTGTTGTTATAGATGCAGATGATGGAATTATTGGAAAACAAGTATTAAAAATTATAAATAGCGTTTATAAAACACCTAGTATATGGTATACATACACAAAATTTATATTAACTCATCCTTAAAATTTATCCGATTGTTCAAAGGGCTTTGTATCAACCTTTTTAGATTATAAAACTTAGGAGTATCGTATTTCATTCAAATGGTAGACATCACTAATGAGGACTTTTAGAAAAAAATTATTAGATTCTATTCCATTATCCTCCTATATTTAGTATCATTATTAAAAAGATTTAAATATATTTTGGCCATGTTTTTATAAATATGGTGGGGATATGTTTATGGTATATGCTCAACTTTAGGCAGCAGGAAACCAAAGAATTACTCATATTGTAGATTATTTATATCTCTACTATTTTTAAGTTGCCAGTGGCTGTCGCAGAGAGTAACAAATGCATGATGGGTTTAAGTCAAATATAAAAACTCCATTAAATCAAGTATCTAAATTAGGGGAAAAGGCAACTTTAATGATAAATTATACAATTTAATAATAAACTCTTAAAATAGTGTAAAAATCTTACAATGATTTTCTTTAATGCCAAAAATAAAAAATTTCAAAAGATTAAAAATTAAAATTATGAAGGTTATTGATATCAATAAATTACTATGTCTTAATTACCATAAATAGATGAAAATCTACTATATTCAAAATAATTTGTATTTTTTGAGGTTACATTTAAATATAAAATCAAGTTAAAACAATAAAAAATTATCACCATTAATTAGATTGCTTTTGGTTGTCTGCTGATGAATCTATTTTTATCTATTAATTATAAATTTATAGAGATATTGGTTGATAAATTTAAAATACCCTATTTTTCTCACTTTTTTAACTTAAAGTTAATTGAAAAATAGTTTCTAAAGGATTTAGTGTCAGTATAAGGGTAAGGATGTTTTTTATTTTACTAAAAATCAACATTTAATAATGTATGATTAAAAATAATTTAGATTCTCAACCTCATAATAAACCGTAGTATTAATTAAATTAAAAAATTTATTTAATAATTTCTTAGACATTAATTATATTTAGATTAAAAGTTAACATTTTAATAGAATAAATAAAATAGGTTTCTTGACCTAAATCGATATTTTAGATATATCAAACTATAACTTCAATAACTAAGAAACTATATAATAAGTAAATGGTTATTTAAAAAATCAATTCTTAGGTGTCAAAAAGGAAAAAATTAACATGTATTTGTCTTAAATAATACTCAAATACTTGATGAGAATGCATTTTTAGACTTTAATATTCTTAGCTTTATTTAAAACCAGATTTAACTTAGAAATTTTATAAAAGTTGAATAAAATAAACAATGAAGATAATTGTTGCTGGCGGGGACGGATTTATTGGATGGCCACTATCTCTCAAGCTTTCAAATGATGGTCATTAAGTCTTGATTATTGATAATTTGAGGAGAAGAACGATTGATTAGTAGAATGGATATGCAAGCATTAGCCCTATCAAAACTATAGAAGAGAGAATATAAAGATGGAGAAAAATATCAAATAAAAGTATTCATTTTTAAAAACTTGATATAGCTGCTGATAAAGATAAATTCTTTTAAATATTTGAGAAATTTTCACCTGATGCAATTTTTCATCTAGCATAACTTAGGTCTGCTCCTTACTCCATGAAAAATTTACATACTATTGGTGAAACATATACAAATAATACCCAATCAACCTTAAATATATTATTAGCTATGTTAAAATATAACCCAAAATGTCATCTCATACATATTGGAACAATGGGTGTTTACGGTTATGGAGCTGTATAAGGTCTTGAGATCCCATAAGGGTATTGTATGGCTAAGCTAAATTGCATTCATACTTAAAGTTGTGAGTGTAAATCTATTTAAATTGTCCATCCATATTATCCTGGAAGTATTTACCATATGACAAAATGCTTAGATAATGTTACTTTATTAAATTTCCAAAAATTTTTTTCACTAAAAATAACTGAATTACATCAAGGTATTGTTTGGGGTGTAAGCACTCCATAAACATAAATGCATCCAGATCTTTGCAACAGGATTGATGTTGATAGTGATTTTGGAACAGTCCTGAACAGATTTTGCTCACAGATTGCGTGTGGATATCCTTTAACCATCTACGGGACTGGAGAACAGACTCGAGCTTTTATAAATATTAATGATTCGATTAAATGCCTATTGTTAGCCCTTTAATATGGTAAATTAAATGATTTTAGTAAAGTTAATATTCTCAATCAAATGACAGCAAGTCATAAATTAAATGATTTAAAAGACATACTTTTAAAATTATATCCAGAGGCAAAATATGAATATATTGATAACCCAAGAATTGAGAAGCCATAAAACTCACTAAATGTAAAAAATTAAAATTTCAAGAAACTAGGACATAAAGGGTTATAAGTAAATAGAGATGACTTAATAAAATTGGTAGAAGCCTGCAAAGTTAATAAAGAAAGATTCGAGTTAATTAAAGATTACATAAAACCAATTTCTTTTTGGAAAAAAAATTGATTGAATTATTTTTAAAATTATCGATTCATTAATTCAAATATTATAATCACTATAATAACTTAAAATTTAGTTTGGACCATAACAGGAGGGTTAGGTTAGCGCAAAGCATAAATCGGTTGGTGGATGTTAATGGAGTGGTTGGCGCAAAGGTGGAGGTATGTACGATTCTAAATCGCTACATCTTTGACACAAAGTCTTTTTCTAAAATGCTATGTTTTTTCTTTAGAATTTATTTATGTTTTATACTATTTATGAATTTACTTGTATAATCTTATAAATGATGAATAAATTCCTTTTCAGATTAAAGCAAATTTATAATTTATACATTTTTATTTATTCAACATTAATAATTAATAATAAAGAATAATATTTGCAGGCACCTCAGTATTAGTAAAATAATATGGAATAATTTAAAAATCATGTTTAGCTACATAAATTAGTAATGATATCATTATTATTTGGGATATCTATTTGTCTGTCTAGTTTCTTTTTAAGTAAGCAATTTTATATTGCTTCGATAAATGTAGAAAGCAAATAATAAAAAAAATATAGTTTGAGAATATTATAATAATAAAGAAAGTTTAATCGAAGTGATTTTAATGCTTATTTTGATTCAAAGGCAACATTTATTAAGGCGAAAGTTCTTTTCTAGAAAAAAAAATATTTTCCAATATCTTGGCCAGCATATAATACAACTATTCCAATAGTTGGAGTTTCTTTAGTTATTACCTCTTCAGGAATCAGACCAAAAGTTATGTTAAATACATTGGATAGTTTCTTTGCATTTAATACTTATTAAAATTATAATTATTTATCATGGACAATCATATCCATAACTTGAATAAATCATTTAAAGCTATAAAAATATAACATGGATTATAACGAACATAAAAGTAGGGCAGCTTTAAGCTGCTGATCAGGCTTTACGACATATATAAACTGAATATTACTTTCATGCTTAAGATCACGATTATAAATATATAAAACCTCCTTAAGACACAATAAATTGGAGTAGTATTTTTCATAATTGATCAGCAAAACTTTAAAGGTTAGTACCTTGTATAAAAAAATTTTTTATCTTTTAGTAGAAAAAAAATTACAATACCACTTAATGCAGACTATGGAAGTATTATAAATACTTATTGCTCTAAAATAATTTATATGTTTAGTAGCTTCATTATAGATTAGTAAATGGCATTTAATATTTAGTCTAAGACAAAAAATCTCCCAAGATCTTTCTTATTTTTTACATCAAGATATTTATTACTTGGTAAGTAATAATATGCTAACCTTGATAACTTACTTTAGAAAGATTTATCTATTATTGACCCAAAATAATTGTGCTAATATCTTTATATTTTTGAAACTAATTTCATTGAGGTTGTTAGTCCAGTTAACTTTTTGTTCTATAGTAAATATACATTTGAGTAAGCTTTTTTACTCCCAATTTTAGTTCTTTACCAATCAAGTTAAAAAATGTATACAACTGAGAAAATTTACCATGGTTTTGGTGAGTTTTATACAATTTAAATAGTTTAGCCTAAAAAGTGTTGTAAAAAAGTAAAAGAATTCTATCTATTTTGTTTCATATCCAAATAATCCGTCAGCGATTAATTATAAAGATCTGTTATAATATCTTTCTGGAATATTATCACAGAACAAATTAAATACAGAAGGGTTTGAAATATCAGTTGTCTTATATCTTCCTTATAGATTTAGATAAAGTTCATAAATTTATATGGTTGCAAAATAACTTTTATCTATAAAGATTTAAAATAAAAATATTAAAGTTAGATTAAGAATTACGAATAGAAAAGCAGTTTCAGCTTACGCTGTCTATGACAGTATGTATAACTATTGCCCTGAACAATCGCTCATTGTTTCCTCACGGCACAATGTAAGATTTTATCCTTAATTTACATAATAAATATTCAACTCTGTCTCTTAAAAATATCACTATTATAGCCACTCGACCACTCTTATACAAAGTTTTACTTTATTTTCTTCTTTTCTAGATATGATGCAAATGGTGAGATTTTCTAATGGTTATATCAATAAAACTTTAGCAAGTGTAAAAAATAGATAACTCACCTAATTATAACTTAAACAAATCAAAGCAGTAAAATCTTATTCTCAATTTTTCCCATTAATTAATAATTAATTATAACCCTACTCTTATAATTGCTTATAAAACAAGGCTTTTAGAAGAAATGCTCCTAATAAAAGACCTGCAAATATTCATCAAATTTGGTTTAGTTCATAGAATGTAAGTCCAATTCGATTAAAACTTCAAGAAACTATAATTAAAAAAATTTCCTAATTTTACATATTATTGGTGGAAAAAATAGAACTTGACAAAATCTTCAGCTCCTATAACCTTTAAGATAGTTGAAAAAATTCTTTAAAAGCATAAATATACTAAAGTATTTCTGTTTGCAATGATTGCGGACTTACTCAGATATTAATTACTTATGATGTATGGTGGGCTCTATCTGGATTTTAAATTTTAAGGATTAAGACCTCTTGATAATTTTTTAAAATACGAAAATATATTTACAGGCTGCGATATAGGTAATATACGATATTTAAGACCGAAATCAGTTGGTAATCCAGTGATGGGGGTAACAAAAAACAACTATTATTTAAAATTAGTTTTTGGATTAACTAATACTTTAATAACATATTCAAACAAGTACTGCTGTTAATTTTATAACAGGCGGTTTTGTTCGGAGATCATTAACTGATAAATAGGTATTTACTTAACTAGGGTTTGGATATCAGCTATTTGTTCCATATATGTATTAATATATTGTAAATGGTTGTGGGGGTTTTAATAAAAAAATCGATAAAGATCAATAAAGATTTTAAGTTATGAGCAATATTTAAAAGAGAGTTGTTATTCTTGGAATTCCTTGTAGGTAATACCCTGAATCTTATATTGTAAATTATTCTCCTCTAGCCCGATCATGGCTTACCAATAATTAAATAAAATATTTTATGTATATACAATTTTTGCAAGATTAATATCAATCAATCTTTTAAACATTTTAGTAATCCTTTATTCATATTGATTATTTATGAAAGAAGATTCTCAGGAATTGTATCATTTTAAACTTGAGATGGTTTTTACTATATATAATTTAACCTTTTTAATGGAGTTCTCAACATCCATTTTCTTGCATCATACGTTTAATGGTATTCAAAACATTTTCTAGTTGATAGTGCAGCTCCTTAATATAGGTAAGAAAAATACATTGCAAGTTTAATTCTATCATTTCCTGCAAGCTATGCCATAGCATACATTTGAGGTCTATCGTAGCCAAGCATTGGAAAGGCCGGCCAACCAATACCATCCTTAGGATTATAATGATATTCACTAATTTGATAGAAAGGAACAGCATTTATTAATTTAGCTCGATATGTCTTTACATGTGATGTAACCCATATTTTGCTTCTTCGGTATTCACTTGTATTTATTGATAAAATATTCGATATACCATCATAATATTTTTTATATTTAGGTGAATGTGATACATACTTTGTATAAACTAACCATGTCTACTTATTTTAGTAAAAGGTGTTTAAAACTTTTAAAAATTGACTGCCAATTAAAAAATCATCAAAATCTGGATTTAATATTATTGAATCTTAGTTACACATTTTTTTGCTAAATAAAACTATATTAGGAAGGCCTCCAATGTTATACAAGGTGCGAATTATTTTCATTTTGCTTTTAAATGTAAAATTTTTATTTCTTATATAATCGTATACTTTATATGCTGTTTTATCGGGAGAATTATCATCAATGTATATGATACTATAATTTGTATAGTTAAGGCGCTCAATAGAATCAAGAAATTTTTTATAAACATTTCTCGAATATAGTTGGTATTGTGAACCTAAAATACACATTGGTAACTAAGTATTTATCTGACCAATATTAAATTTTTTATTAATATAATAATACTCAGCCTCGAGTAATTTTTTATTGTCTGGATCTTTTGCAAGCTGAACAGCTAAATTAAAATCGATATCAATTACATTATTAGTATCATTCTTGTTTTTAAAATGTAATTATTTTAAAAACAGTTCTATCTATGCATCGTTTTTAAAATGCTCATACTTTATTAATGGTTT
>Ga0073904_10004048_pt1 | contig 10981 bp, 8 predicted proteins | sample KloWWTrecipitate_FD_66668 | JGI IMG/M metagenome (GOLD analysis project Ga0073904, IMG submission 66668) | Active sludge microbial communities from Klosterneuburg, Austria, studying microevolution and ecology of nitrifiers - Klosterneuburg... | ecosystem: Engineered > WWTP > Aerobic digester >... | reverse complement strand
CCCCCATCGGCGTTTCGGGCTTGTAGAAACTGATGAGGGCTTCCACCTTCGCGGGTGAGAGAGCCTTCGGAATGGACTTGGGCTTCTTCAGTTTGAGGTCCTTCATCGGACTCACCAGGATCCATCTCTCGCGCTCGAGGAAACGGAAGAAGCTTTTCCAGGCGACGAGAATCCCCTGCTTCGACCCAAGCTTCAAAGGCTTGCCAGATCGCCTGGCCACGCGAGCATCGAGCGCTTTCCTCAGCGCTACGATGTCCGCCGCCCCGATTTCGCGGACGTCCTTCGATGCGGTCCAAAGGCTCACGCTGTTGAGCAGGTTCGAGGCGCCGCGGACGGTTGACTCCGAGAAGCCGCGACCCTTCACGTACGAGACGTAGGCCTCGATGGCCACACCAAGCCGATGGCTCCTCACGCGCGGCCCCCGCGCGGGTGCGCCTTCTCGACGACCTTCCGCAGATCATGAATCTCGACGCGCGTATATCGCTCGGTCGTCTGCAAGGACGCATGGCCTAGGAAAACCTGGATGTGCCGGATGTCGGCGCCGTTCCTGAGCAGATGTGTGGCCACGGTGTGCCTGAACACGTGAGGCGTAACGATCTTCTTGACTCGCGCCTTCGTGGCGCAGCGCCTCACCATCAGCGCGACCAGCGACCGGGTGAGTGCTCCCCTCTTCCTCAGGAACAACTGCGGCGAAATCGTCGAGAGCGACTGCCGGCGCGTCTGCAAGTACACCGCGACCGCTTCGGCGGCGGCCCGCGTGAGCGGGAGGTTACGGTCCTTCCCACCCTTGCCCTGGATCACCCGCACCACGCGCTCCTCGACGTCCACGTCTTCGGGCCGCAGCGCGATCAGCTCGGACACGCGGATTCCCGTCGCGTAGAGCGTTTCGAGGATCGCCCGTTCCATCGACCCCACCTCCTGCCGCTCGATGATCCGCTTCGCCTCACCAAGCGTGAGTGTCACCCTGGGCAGAGTCTTCGGGACTCGTGGCATGTCGATCGACGAGCACGGATCAAAGAGGACATGATGCCGCTTGAGCAAGAAGCGATAGAGACAGCGGACGGCCTCGATCTTCACCGCGATGGTGGCCGGTGAAAGAGCCTGGCCATTCAGTTTCTTCCTCGCGAAGAGCGCGCCCTGGTAGCGCTGGACGTCTTCGAGATGCACATCGGCAAATCCGAGTCCCGCCCGCACCATCCACATCGCAAAGCCTCGCGCGTCGGCCGAGTAGTGCTCGCACGTACGCGGCGAGAATTGTTGAGAGGCCCACTCTTCAAACTGCTGGAGGAGCGGCTCGGTGCGCCCGACAAGCGCGGACATAGTGCCCTGCTGGTTTTGCTCGCTACCTCGCATGTTTGGGCCTAAGCCCTTCACACTCAAGCAACTAAACCTGCGAAACGCTCTCGCAGGTTTCCCGCATGTTTCGCATGTTTGGCGGCGAGCTCGTCGGGAGAGAGCAGACCGAGAATGAGATTCGGCCTCGGCCCGCGGCCAGCAACGCGATAGAGCGCCTTGTTGCCCTTGCCGCCCTTGCTCGATTCCACTTCCAGATACTCCAGCTCGACGAGTTCAGCGAGCCAGCCGCGGACAGTTGAATCAGGCAGCGCCAGGGTCTCGCGGATGTCGCGACGCGAGACGCCAGCGTTCGTCTTCGCGGCCAGGTCCTGGATGCGCGCAAAGGCCTCTCTGAGCGGCTTCTTGAGATCGCCGAGAGTCTCGGTCAAGACTTCGCCGGCGAGAGCGTAGGCGGTCGCGTAGTCGGCGACGCTGGCCACGATCGCGCCGTTCCGTCTCTCTCGCTGATGCTGGTGAAGAAACGCCGAGACTTCGATGAGGTTGAGGAAGCGCGCGTGGTCGCGCCTCGTCCGCATCCACGACGACGGAAAGGTCAGCCGGTCGGCAAACGGAATCACCACCGGCAACGGCTCCAAGAGGCGCTGCGCGTTCCAGTGCTTGCGGGCGATCGCCTCGGCCTGCTTCCTCAGCGCGAGACCTGCTTCCGTCCGCATCGTCCGCTGCCTCTCGTGGATCCGCTGCGTCTGCGCCGGGCTCTCGTCCATCGATAGCTCAAAGCACCTGGTCGCGTTCTCGTGGTTCACTGAGCCCGCCGTGGTGGCCTCGATGAAAGCGGCCCGTGCTTCCACCGTGAAGATCTTGGTGCGCATGTTGCCCGTCGTTGGATCCTTGATCGGCGCCGCAGCGATGAGCTTCTTCCGGCTCTGCAGGACGCGAATCGAGTAATCAGCTTCGACGGATCCGGACCGCTCTTCCACGACGATGAGCTTTCGATCGAGAAAGCCGGGTTCGACGTAGTAGAGGCTTTGAGGGGTGAGCCGCGTGAGGAGCACCATGTCTTCGGCCGGCGTCAGCTTCTCGATGACTTCAGTGAGGCCGCTCTTGCCGGCGCCGGACTGAGACATCACGATGGCCGAGAGCGGATCGTCCAGCTTGCGCGAGACGGCGACTAGGTAGACGAGGCGTTTGTTCGTGTCCTCACCCACGTAGCCCAGAGCGTCGATGTCGCGAGAGATCTCGTCGAGTAGGTCGGGCCGCTTCAGGAATGCGAGTGCCTCGCGCCGCTCGGCCTCGCTCATCGGCTCGGGCTGAGGCGAGACGACGTCGCCGGCGCCTGAGTCGCCCGCTCGTTCGCACTCCACGATCAAAGAGAGCAAAGCCGATTCGACCTGGGCGGCTTCAGCCGAGAGCACCTTCTCCACTTTCTTCGCAAACTCAGACCGTGCCCGCGATGCGTAGAGGTCGATCGAGTCGACGTGGAAAGAATCACCGCGGGACACTTTGACGGTGACGCGCAGTCGGCCGAGCAAAGTCGATTGAACACGAGCTGAGAAATCGAGCCCGTGACGAGAGAGGAGAATGGAGCCGTCTTTACTGGCGGGAATTGGCATGGTCGAAAACGCAGCGGGCGCCGCGTGCGTCGCTTCTACGGAATCAGTTAAGGGAAAGGAGTCGGGGCCGGCGACGTCCTCACCTTGGCCGCTATCTAAGGCCTCGACCTGACGATGGCCGGAGGCAATCTCTCTCAGCAGCTCCGCGCTCCAGGAGACGAGGACTTCGTTGGCGTCTTTCAAGCCTTCAGGCCATTCGACGGCTCGCGCCTCGATCCCGGCCGACGTCAGTCTTTCCCTAATCGAGTCCGTAGCCCTTCGCCCCGCCTCGTCGTTGTCCAGGGCGAGGACGGCCCGCTTCACGCCCTCTCGCTTCAGCAGGTCCAGGTGATCGGCCGTGAATCCGTTGATGCCGTAGAGAGGAATGGAGTTCCTCACCCCGGCCTGGTGGAAGGAACAGGCGTCGATCACCGACTCGGTGAGAATGACTTCCTCGCCCGCCCTGGCCGCCTGAAAGTTGAAGACACCGCGGAGCGGCCCCGGCAAGTAGCAGTGGCGACCGCTCTTCACACCCCGGCCGTAGAGATTGATCCAGGCGGCCGAGAGCGGATCCGGAATCGGAAACACCACGCATCCGCCCATCAGCTCGCGGCCTTCAGTCGTGATCACGCCCAGGGCGACGAGCCCATCCCGCACCTCCCCGCTCTTCGGCAGAGTCTTCAAGAGCGAGCCGTCCGCATAGCCGACCTTCCAGGCCTTGAGGAGTTCTGCATCCACGAGCCCGCGGCTCTTCAAGTACTCCTGAGCATCGGCACGCTCACAGAACGTCAGGTGATAGTGCTCGACAACAGAGGCGAGCAGTCGCCGCGACGTTGAGGAGTCCACGGCCGCGGTCTCGATCTGCGGGACTTCGTGGCCATGACCGTTCGCGCCATTCGCCAGGGACACCGGTCGTTCGTTCATCAGCTCCTTCAAATCCAAACCCGCCCTTCTGGCCAGAATCTCCATGGCCCTTGGAAAGCCCACCTTGTCGCGCTTGGTGATAAATCCGAAGACATCGCCGCGGGCGCCACAGCCGAAGCAGTGATAGAGCCCCTTCGTAGGCGTCACCGTGAAAGACGCCGTCTTCTCTTCATGGAACGGGCACCGAGCCACCAGCACCCGCCCTTTCTTCCGAAGCTCAATCCCTCGATCGGCCAGGATGACCTCCAACGGATTCGCCGTCTTCAGCCGGTCGATTCCTTCCTTGGTCACGTGCATGGGCCTCCCTCCAAAAACCTGTCAAGAGGTTTTCTTAGAATTCTGGGCGCGGACGATATATAACCCTTGTGCATATGTCAATGAGTTCATTTCAGACCCGCTCATATATTCCCTCCACGTTCGAGGAGGAGCCATTGAAACGACGCGCCTATCCCACCACCATCGACGAAAAAGGAATCGGAGCCCGTTTGAAAGAGGCGCGACTGCGCCGCGGGCTCACCCAGGTCCAGCTCGCCCAGCAGCTCGAGATGAGTCAGCCCCTCCTCTCTCGCTATGAGCGCGGCGAATTAAGACTCCACGGCGCGCTGCTCGCTTCGTTCGCTGCCGCCCTGAGCACAAAGCCCGAGGTTCTTCTCGGCCTCGAGAACCTCGCCATAGACAAGATCACCAAAGACCGGCGGTTTCTGAAACGGCTGGAGAAGATCGACCGCCTCTCTGAGCGTGACAAAGAAAACCTCCTGGGCACCATCGACGCCTTTCTGAGAGGCGGGCGCACCGCCGCCTGACCCCCGATGAGCGAAAACGCTCATCGAAATTGACCCCCTGGCCGGTTCCAGCCGGAATCGGTGGCCGGCGATGCCGGAATCCGTTGCGTGAGCGCCTACGAGCGCTCACGCTGGTCCCGCCAGGGCCAAACCGATTGACGCCGCCACGGCCGCGCCACTCTTCCCTTAACTGATTCCGTTCTCTCATCCCCACCTCCCAACCTGGTTGGACCGCGCTTTGTCGCGCCCGGCTCTCACAAAAGGAGCCGGGCGCGGCAAAGCCGAGACGCGGTTTCGCGAGCGCAGAAAAGCAAGGCCCGTGACAGCGGCCACCGGCGAAACAGAACAGGCCGCTGGCGCGGGCCTTGCCCGGAGCGAGCGCTTCAGGAAAGAAACGCCGAGGCCCACCACGCGCCACGCGGCCGAGGACCCAGGCGCGCACGGGCTGAGGGCGACGCAGGAGCCCGCAGCACGAGCGCGACGACTAAGACCACGGACCACGTGCCACGCGAGGCCTCGGCCTCCTTATTGACGCCGCAGGCGTGCGGACAAAGGGGGCGCCGGCGTGAAGCGCGCACAACCAACGACGAGGCCTTGCGGCCCAAAGCCGCAAGGCCGACCCAAACAGGCAAGGGCCGCGAAGCGGGCCGCAGACGAAACGCGACCAGGCCTCGGGCGCGAAGCGCCTGAGGCCCACAGAACAAACGCGACCTGCGCGCTTCATGACGGCGCCCCACAAGCGCGCGGCGCTTGCGGCCACGGCGGCGGCCCCGAGAACAGGCCGCGAAAACCCCGGACCAACGCGAGGGCGAGGCCTGCGTGTCTGAGAACGTGACTTCTGTATGAGGAGCCCTAAACAACGACGCCCGCGCAGCGGGCCACCCTGACGGCGACGAGCTCGAAGCTGGACCCGGGCACGGGCCTTGCCGGACCACGCGAGCCTTTCGCGCGCCGCCTGGGGCGGCGGGCGAAAACTAAAACCCTCGAAATCAGCAAGGCCCGTGCCCGATCAGGGCCAGCTTTATAGAAGTGCGCGTTCTCGGACACGCAGGACTCGACCCCATCAAACGGACCACGCGACCGCGTCAGCACACGTCGGCCGCCGCCGTGGCCTTAGAAACTCCGGCTCGCGAAGCGAGCCCTCCTCTTTTCCGCGAGGAGCAGCCCAGCGATGGACCCGCCCCGAGCATTCGTCATGCGAGACTCGCCACCTCTCCCTCTCTGATGAAAGAATGAGAGGAATCTCAATGAGTCTGAATGGACGGGCACTCAAAGCTCTGGACTTTTTTGCTGGCAGCGGCCTGGTCAAGCTTGGCCTGCAGCCCGCGTTCGACACCGTTTGGTCGAACGACAACAGCGCCAAGAAGGCGGCCGTATTCAAGGCGAATTTCGGCGAGGCCGGGTTTGCGCTAGCCGACATCCAGTCAATCTCTGGAGAATCACTGCCCGCAGCTGACTTGGCCTGGGCATCTTTCCCCTGCCAGGATCTGTCGCTCGCGGGAAACCTGCGCGGAATCCAAGAAGGGACGCGATCTGGCCTCTTTTGGGAGTGGATCCGCGTCCTTGACGAGCTTTCCGCATCGAAGCGTCCCCCCCGAGTTGTGGTGGCAGAGAACGTAGTTGGGTTCCTGGTGGCCAATGACGGCGCGGACTTTAGAGTGGCCTATCGCGCGCTCAGGTCGCGTGGATACTTTGCCGGTGCCCTCGCCATCGACTCCCGGCACTTCGTGCCTCAGAGTCGGCCCCGCGCCTTCCTCGTTGCTGTACGCGAGGGAACCGACCTCCGAGGCCTTGCGCAGTCTGGGCCGTCGGAGCCCTTTCACACCTCATCCATTCGTCGCGCGGCGAGCGCGGTCGCCGATCCCGACTGGATCTGGTGGTCCCTTCCCCTCCCGAGTAAGCGGGTCCCATCCTTGGCGTCGATAGTCGAAGCCCACGTCCGCGGAAACGTGATGGATCGAAAGCTCTTTGAGGAGAGTCTTTCTCCCGCGAACCTTGAAAAAGTGCGGCTGATTTCCGAACACGGTCACGCCAGTGTGGGCACGGCCTACAAGCGGACTCGACCGACCGTGGACAAGCGAAAGAAAACCCGGCTTGAGTTGCGCTTCGACGGACTTGCCGGATGCCTACGAACGCCGAAGGGCGGTAGCAGCCGGCAGCTTCTAGTCTCGATTGAAAAGGGCCAAATCCGGACTCGCCTTCTGACGGTCAGAGAATGCGCACGCCTGATGGGCGCCCCCGACTCGTTCAAGCTTCCTGGGTCCTACAACGACGGCTACGGGGCAATGGGGGATGCTGTTGTCGTCCCGGTGACGAAGTGGCTTTCGAACAATCTGCTCGCCGAACTCGCGTTGCGCCCGAGAAAACGCCGGGCTGCTTGAGGAACGCTGGCCGCATCAGTAGTCTAGGTTCCGTGGCAAAGACTCGACCGAAAGACCTCGTCCCTCGCGATGTTGGGCTCATTCGAATCGAGATCCAGAAGTTCCTCGAAACCAAGGACGAGGCAGGGCGAAAACCCTGCAACAGTCGGTGCGGCGTCTATGTCTTCTACGACTACGACGGCGAGCCGATCTACGTCGGCCAGACCGAAGAAAAACTTCGAGTCCGAATCCGACGCCACCTGACGAACCAGCGAACGGATGCCGTTGCCATGAATGTCCTCGATCCTTTCGAGGTCGCAGACGTCGAGGTCTATCCCCTCTACGAATTGGAAAAGGCCTTGAGCGGCGAGAGCAAGAAGGCTCTGGCCGAAAGGCGGAAGTCGACTCTTGGAGCGGCAGAGTACGCGGTCTTTCAGAAGGTCCTAAAAGCCTCGGCGCTCGGCGCGGTGCTGAACGAGAAGGACATACCAAAGTCGAAGAAGAAGCTCGCCCTTCCGCCCTCATTGCGCGGGCGCATTATCCCGGACGCCCTCTTTGAGGAACGGAAGCACGCTGATATCCGGATCGCTCGCCGCGCCAGCACCGTCGCAGCACTCGCGCGGGTGATCAGCGAGCGCGATGTTTCAGCGGGGCTGAGGCGAACCCTTCTGACCCAGGCTCAACGCCTTGAGCGGCTCGCAGCCCAGCGTCTCAGCGAGATCGATGCATCGCCGCCTGTGGAGAAAGGCGGCGAGGAAACCGGGAACTAGAAGCGCCGCTCGCATATGGTCGACACCGTTTCCGGGACCGAACGCTCTCGGATCATGCGGCGCGTCCTTGGAAAAGGCAACCAATCCACCGAGGCCCTCGTCGCACGCCTCTTTCGAAAGGCCGGGGTCCGAGGTTGGCGGCGGCAGCTCGACCTTCCAGGTCGCCCAGATTTTGCGTTCCCGCAAAGCCGCCTCGCTGTCTTCGTTGACGGATGCTTCTGGCACGGGTGCCCAAAGCACCTTCGCTTGCCCGCGTCTCATCGAACCTACTGGGTCAGAAAAATCGAACGAAACGTCGCGAGAGATCACCAAGTACGGCTACTCCTGCGAAGTGCGAACTGGCGAGTAGTTCGATTCTGGGAGCATGACTTGGCGGCCGAGAGTGGTCAGAGACAATGCGTGAATTGGGTCGTCCGGCTCCTTGCCAGGGCTGGAGTCAAAGGGGCCTCTCTCCGGAGGCAGTGATCGATCGCCCCTAAGAGCCGATCATCACAACATCGGCCGCGTGGCCTTGGCGAAAACGGCTCGCCGAAGCTAGCCCTCCTCAAAAAGGTGGTACGGACTGTCCGTCAGGACCGACATACTCGCCTCCACCGGGGAAGCGGCGCTTCGCAGCTTCAATCACTGCTGTGGGAATCTCCCGATCTCCCACGGTCAGCCCAGAAGTGCTAGCAGACAGGTAGCCAAGGGCGGAAGCACGTCCATCGTTGTCCAAGACCTGAATCTCGAATTCGTGGGCGCGAAGCCGCTGCTCGTCCTGATCGAGCCTTCGAACAAAGTACCACTCGCGAGCCACAGGCTTATTTGTCTCCTGGCAATCGGAAACGATCGGTGGGCGGCGGATTGTAAGCACCAGCCCGCCAACGCCAATAGGCGGCTTGCTCTCGGCGCCAAGCCTCAGACCAATCTGGCCTCTCACGACGCCAGTTTCCAGGCGGGTCCATACCATGCGGCACTTTGCCGTGAGTCGAACGCCAAAGCTCTGCTATCCCACCCCTGGGATCTTGGTTTAGGTGATGCATCACAACGTCTTCAAAGCCGCGCTTGCCGCCTTCCTTCAGGCGAACTGGTGACCAGCCGGCTCGTGCAGCCTCGAAGTTCGTCTTGCCTTCAAGTGGTGACCCAGTTGGACGGACAAGATCCCAATCAATATCGCCTCGTTGGAAGGCGGTTCGCTTCCAAGGAGTCTGAGTCTCGCTCCAGCGCCTTACAGGATTGGCCTCTCCGGCGAGGGCTTCGAGTGCTGAGCCGGTCATCGATCCCGGCGGCGCTTCGAGAGACGCGTACGCCTCGACATTGCCAAATCGAGCCTTCTGTGCCTGGACTCGCCGCTCAGCTTCCGCCATGAAGTCGGCAGGGCTTCTCACTCGACCCGGCTGCTTGAGAGGATTGCCTCGCTCCAACACCCCAACCCCGGCTCGACCCGTTTCAACGATCGTCACAGCAGCCAACGTCGCTGGAGCAACAAGCTCCCTCGTGAACACGCGGCCGGCTTCGTAGTGGTCACCCCGCGCCATGGCTTGGGCTGAGGCCTCGTTCGCACGATCTACCCGAGCACCGAATGTCGATACAAACTCGTGGGCACTGTCATAAGTGTCGATCAAGAATCGCGACATCTCATCGCCACCGCGAACAAAAGCCCGCGCAAACTGGCCTGCGCCAAACAGCAGACCCACGCCCATCTCGGCTCCGGTCTCTGCCGTAGCCTCGATCGAGCCGAGGCTACGAGCCGCCGCATTGCTGACATCCATCGGCCTGAGTGGATCGCCGCGATAGGTTCCAAAGTGACGTGCTTGGGCGTCAGACCCCGCGTGGCCCGTTGGGTCTAAATAGAACGTCGGATTGCCTGCCGCGTAGAAATACCGATGCAGACTAGGCGGATCGTCGATGGTTCCGAGGAAGGAGTCGGCCTGCGTGAATCTGGCCGTGAACGGGTCGTAGTAGCGTGCCTTCGCGTAGTAGAGGCTCGCCTCCTTGTCCCAGTAGTGGCCGGTGAAGCCGAAGCGGTTGTGGCTCGTCTCGAGTTCGCTCGTGAAGCGGTAGTTTCCCCAGGCGTCGAGGTGGTAGGTCGCGGTGACGTCGCCGCTCGGGTTCGTCAGGCCCGTGACGCTGCCCAGGCCGTCGAAGGTCATGTACCTCGTTCCCTCGTCGGCGCGAGTGAGGCGGATCAGGCGGTCGGCGCCGTAGTCGTACTTCGCGATCTCAAGGCCAGAGGAGCTGTACTCGGCGAGGAGGCTGGTGTCGTCATACGCGTACTGGCGGATGCCCTCTTCCCCGACCTTCTTCGTTCTTCTTCCGTCCGCGTCGTATTCCATGCGGGTGAGGATCTGGGGGCCTTGCTTCTGTTCGACGAGGCGGTCCTTCAGGTCGTAGATCGACTGGGTGAAGGCGACGACCGCCGGCGGGGTGTTGCCTTCGGCGTCGGGCGGGGGGTAGGTGGTTGAGAGGCGGGAGGTTTCGTTGCCGTTGTTGTCGTAGGAGATCAGCAGGTTTGCGTTGAAGTGGGCCCCGGCTTCCGCCGGGGTGACGTTCGGCGGGACGACGGGAGCGGCTACCGTCGTGTTCAGGATGGTGAGACGGTTGTTGATGTCGAAGGTGCCGGCTCGCTGGACGATGGGGACGTCGGCGGGCGTCGTCTCCGTCTCGTGCTCGCGGTTGCCGGCGCGGTCGTAGGTGTAGGTGACCTTGCGGCCGTTCGGGTAGGTGGAATCGGCCGGGTAGGTGACGGACTTGAGGCGGTTCGCGTTGTCGTAGGTGTAGGTGGTGAGTTCAGGTTGGTGGACCCCGGCTTCCGCCGGGGTGACGGGCGAGGAGGGCGGGGTGACGGAGACGGAGGGGTTCGTTTCGAGCTGGGTGAGGCGGTTGCCGTTGTGGTCGTAGGTGTAGGCGTAGCTGCTGACCGCGGCGGCTCCCTTCGCGTTCACCAGGGTGAGGAGACGGTCGGCCTTGTCGTAGGTCCTGGTGGCCTTCACGCCGTTCGCGTCGAGGGTTTCCCTCAGGAGGTCGTCTGGGTAGTACGCGTAGGACGCCACTTCGGTGCCCGACGTGGTCATCGCCTTGACGCGGTTCTGGCCGTCGTACTCGTACTCCGTCCGCTTCCCGTCGAGGATCACCGCCTTGCGGGCGCCGTTCGGGAAGTACTCGTAGCCCACTACCTTCGTGGTCGGACCGTCCGGGAGGGTGGTGGACTCCGTCTGCACTCGGTCCAGCACGTCGAAGACCTGAACGATGCTGCGCTCCATCGGAGGATCGCTCCCCGA
>Ga0073904_10004047_pt1 | contig 10982 bp, 8 predicted proteins | sample KloWWTrecipitate_FD_66668 | JGI IMG/M metagenome (GOLD analysis project Ga0073904, IMG submission 66668) | Active sludge microbial communities from Klosterneuburg, Austria, studying microevolution and ecology of nitrifiers - Klosterneuburg... | ecosystem: Engineered > WWTP > Aerobic digester >... | reverse complement strand
GATCGAGGACGCGCCGAACGGCTCGAGCACCGGTGGCGACATCTGGTTCGCGCGTGACGCGAACGGCGACGGCGTGGCCGAGTCGGCCGACCACTTCATGAGCATCCGCGTGGCGGGATCGGAAGCTACCGGCATGATCTTCAACCCGAAGAACCCGGACGAGTTCGCGGTGGCCGTGCAGCACCCGAACAGCACCGGCGATGCAGTGAACGGTTTCGGCGACGCGATCTGGAGCTTCGACATGTCGGCCGCACTGAAGGCCGCCGGTCCCGTGACCGCGGAAGGTCCGAAGCGCTGATCCGCAACGGATCTGCGGCGAGGAGGCCTGCCGGGCGACCGGCAGGCCTTTTTTTGTTTCGGGCGAGTGACGACAGGCCGCCCCGCCCGCACATGCCGCGCACGGCTCAGAGCGCGAGAGCCGCCGCGCGGCCGCTGTCGATGGCGCCCTGGATGTAGCCGATCTCGTGGCAGTCGCCGATGGTGCCGGCCGCGATGCCACGCGCGCGCAGCGCATCCGCGAGCGAGGTGTCGGGCTGCGTGCCCAGCGCGATGATCACGGTGTCCGCCGCGATGCGCTCGGCGCCGTCCCTGGTGGCGCAATCGAGCCCGTTGGCGTCGATGGCCGCGACCGTGGTGCCGCGCAGCAGGCGCACCCCGTGTTCGTCCAGCGTGTGCAGCACGCGCCAGCGCCGCACCAGGGCGAGTTCCGCGCCGAGGTCGCGTCCCGGCTCGATCACGGTGAGCTCGCGGCCGCGCTCGGCCAGCAACTCCGCGACCTCCAGCCCCACCAGCCCGCCGCCGATGATCGCCACCCGCTTGCCGATCGGCATGTAGACGCGGCTCAGCGCGCGCATCCAGTCGAGATTGCGCGTGATGCCGGTGAGCTGCGCGGCGCCGACGGCCGCGCGCTGCAACAGGCCGAGCTTGCGCATGGCCTCCGCGTTGCCCCCGAGCAGCAGTCCGCGCAGCTCCTCGCCGTCGAGCACGTGCTTCAGTTCGCGTCCCGCGATGGGCGGGGCGATGCGCCGGGCGCCGGTGGCCACCAGCACCGCCTCGGGCTGCAGCGCGGCGATGGAATCCGCCGTGGCCGTGGTGCGCGTGCAGACGATCACGGGCAGGCGCGCCACGGCGTCCTCGAGGTGGCGCACGAGGCGCGCATTGGGTTCGTAGGCGAGCGCGGCGATGCGCGCGGTGCCGCCGAGCACGGGTTCGCGCTCGATCAGCGTCACCTCGTGGCCGCGCTGCGCCGCGACGCGCGCCGCCTCGAGTCCCGCGGGTCCGCCGCCGACCACGAGCACGCGCTTGCGCCGCTCGGCGGGCCCGATCAGGGCGTCCTGCGCCTCGCGCCCGGTCGATGCGTTCACCGCGCAACAGATATGGCGGTTCAGGAAGATCTGGCTGACGCAGACGTAGCAGTAGATGCAGGGACGGATCGCCAGCGGGTCGTTGGCGGCGAGCTTGTTCGGCAGCTCCGGGTCGGCGAGCAGCTTGCGTCCCATCGCGACCATGTCGAAGTGCCCCGCCGCGATGCCCCGTTCCGCGGCGTCGGCTTCGATGCGCCCGACCGCGATGACGGGCACGTCGACGGCGCGGCGGATCGCTCGGGCAAAGCCGAGGAAGGCGCCCGGTGCGTGCGGGATCGGTGCCTCGGTGAACGCGATGCCGCTGGTGGGGTTGCCGTAGGCGCTGACATCGATTGCATTGCAGCCGGCCTCTACCGCCAGGCGCGCGGTGATCACGGCGTCCTGCGCCGTGATGCCGTCGCTCACGCGGAATTCGTTGGCATCGAGGCGGCAGAGGATCGGAAAGTCCGGCCCCACCGTGGCGCGCACGGCGCGCAGCACCTCGACCAGCAGCCGTGCGCGCTTTTCCGCGCTGCCGCCGTAGGCGTCGTCGCGCCGGTTGTAGTGCGGCGACAGGAACGACGACAGCACGTAGCCGTGGCCGGCGTGGATCTCGACGCAGTCGAAGCGGGCGCGCACCGCGAGCGCGGCCGCCGCCGCGAACTGCCCGACCAGCCAGTCGATATCCTGCTGCGTCATCACCTGGTACACCGGCTGCGAGGCGCCGCCGACGAAGCTGGCGATCTCGGCGCGGGTGAGGGCCTCGAACATGTCGCTCTTGTCGAAGTGCGGCACCGACGGCACCAGCAGCGGGCGGCCCTGCACGCGATCCTCGGTCGCGACCTTGCCGCAGTGGTTCAGCTGCACGCCGGCCATCGCGCCGTGGCGGTGCATGCGCCCGGTGAACGCCTGCAGTCCGGGCAGGTGCGCCTCATTGGAGATACCCACCATGCGCGGCATGCTGGCGCCCGCGGGCCACGAGACCGAGGTGGTCTCGAGCATGACCAGTCCGGTGCCGCCGCGCGCACGCGCTTCGTAGTAGGCGAGCAGCGGTTCGCCGCAGCATCCGTCGGGCTCGCACAGCTCGGTGCCCATGGCGGCCAGCATGATGCGGTTGCGCACGCGCATGTTCCCTATGCGCAGTTCCGATGTGAGGCGTGGGTACATGGCGGACCTCCCGCGTGTCAGGCGCCGGCGCGCCGCCAGCACAGCCGATGTTCGCGCTTCACCGTGGTGCCGGGCAACAGGTCCTCGGCCGAGAGCACCAGGGAATCGCCGTCCAGCGTGGCCTTGCGCACCTGCGTGCTGCCCGGGAAGTCCGGGTTCAGCGAGTCGCTGACGTCGTGCAGCACGCAACCATCGCGGGTGCGGTAGCGACCCTGGTAGTGGAAGTAGCTGTCGAAGGCGGCGCACTTGCGTTCGGGCGGCACGTGGCGCGTGCTGGGGCTGTCGAAGCGCGGGCGCGCGGCGCGCGCGATACCCGCCGACATGTACCCCTGCGGGGTGTACAGCAGCAGGCCAGTGGCCTCTGCGCCGAAGGGCAGGCTGGGCGCGCGACCGTCCGAGTAGCGGATCTCCCAGCGCTCCAGCGCCCAGGCTCCGGGCAGGGCGCGGGCAAGAGTTTCGTCGTCCATTGGTCTACGCTTCCTGGGGCGGCATGTGGCGTGACCCTAGCAGGGGGGGGCCGCGGGCGGCAACCCGGGCGGCGGCTGTTAACATGCGGTGCGATCCAGCGACCGCGGGGTTCCCTCCCGCGGCGGCGACGATACGGGAGTCCGGATGAGCATTCACCAGAAATCCTCCGCGCAGACGCAGGAGGCCGTGATCTTCTTCGCCGGCGGGGAAATCCGCCGCGAGATGCTGTACCCGGAATTCGAGGCCTTGCTCGACTGCGTGGTGCCGATCCGCGATTTCGCCGGCAAGACCCTGGAGGCCGCCTATGTGCGCCTCGATGCGCGCCTCGCCCCGGTCACGGTGGTGCTGTTCCTGATTCCCTTCGACAGCGACGGCTTCCCGGAGCAGCACTGGGACGTGCCGCTGCGCATGCTGGCCGAGCGCGGTGTGCGCGGACCCGATCTCGGGGGCGGACCGGTGCGGCTGGTGACGCGCGGCCAGTGCCCGCTGCCCCAGTACGAGGATCAGCTCTGGGACATCCGCTTCGGCGCGGGCGGCAACACCCTGGCGCAGCTGCAGGAGCGGGTGCTGATGAACCGCCTCGGGCTCGACGTGGCCGATCAGGACCTGGCCCAGCCCCCGCCCGGAGCCTGGCCCGGGGCCGCGGCGCCGGCGGCTCCGGTGCCGGCGCCAGCGGCCGCGCCCCCCGCGCAGGGCAGCGAGGCCTCCGACACGCTGCTGGCCCTGATGCAGCAGAGCAGCCAGCAGATGGCGCTGGCGCGCGAACAGCACCAGCGCGAGAGCATGGCGTTGCAGCAGCAGCTGGCCGTGCTGCAGCAGCATGCGCGGGCGCTCGAGGACGAGAAGCACGCGCTGCTGGCGCGCGCGGAACAGCAGGCCCGCACGCTGGAGGAGCAGCGCAGCGCTGCCGACAGCAGGACCCGCCAGCTGGCCGAGCAGGCGCGCCGCGAGATCGAGGCCGCGCGCCAGACGCTCGAGGGCGAGCGCGACGCCGCGCTGGCCGAGCGCGATGCGCGCATGCGCGAGGCGCTGGCGCGCCTGGAGCGCGAGCGCGAGACCCAGGAGGACCAGCTGCACAGCCTGCGCAGCGAGCTCACGGAGCTGCGCCGCGACAAGCTGCGGCTGATGGGCGAGGGCGCGGACAAGTTCTTCGCCCAGCTCAAGGAGAAGGGCGTCAAGCTGGTGGCCTTCCAGCCCGGTGCCGGGCACCTGACGATCCCGATGGAAGACCTCAACCGCTACCTCGAGGAAACCGAAGCCTTCGTGGCCGAGAAGTGCGGCGTGAGCCCCGAACACTACCGGCGCTGGCTGGCGCACTACAACAGCCCGCTCTGCCAGGGCACCGCGGGCAGCGGCGCGCCCTGCGCCAAGCCGCTGACCAAGCTGCTCAAGCCCGCGGAGTTCGTCGCCGGCATGCATGATCGCTGCGAGATCCACAAGCAGTTTCCGCGCACGCAGGCGGCAGCGGAAATGCCCGGTTGAGCCGGGACCGGCGTCACGACTTTCCCGAGCTGCCTGCCGTCGAGACGCTGCGCGATGCGCGGTACGCTGCGCGCGGCGTGACGCTCGACGTGCTGCGCCTCGATAGGCTGCACCCGCTGTGGGGCGGCAACAAGGTGTTCAAGCTGCTGCCGAACCTGCATCGGGCCGAGGCGCTGGGACTGCGGCGCGTGATCAGCTTCGGCGGCGCGTATTCGAACCACCTGCACGCGCTGGCGGCCTGGGGTGCCGAGCACGGGGTGCAGACCGTGGGCATCGTGCGCGGCGAAGCGCCACCGCGGCCCGGTCCCACGCTGCGCGAGCTGCACGAGCGGGGCATGCACATCCGCCACGTCTCGCGCGCCGATTACCGGCGCCGCCACGACCCGGCGTGGGTGGAGGAGGTGACGCGCGCGCTGATGCCGGCGCTGGTGATCCCCGAGGGCGGCGACAACGCCGAGGGCTTCGCGGGCTGCCGCGAGCTGGGGCGCTCGATTGCCGCGCTGGCGGGCGGGTGGGACGTGATCGCGCTGGCCTGCGGCACCGGCACCACGCTGGCGGGCGTCGTGGCCGGCAGCGGGGCCTTCGTGCTCGGCATCGCCGCGTTGCGCGATGCCGCCGGCATCACCGCCCGCGCCGCCGCCCACCTGGCCCCCACGGCTCCCCGCTTCCACGTCCTCGATCGCTTCGCCGGCCGCGGTTTCGCGCGCATCGACGCGCAGCTGGCCGCGTTCATGGCGCAATTCACGCAGCGCAGCGGCGTGCCGCTCGATCCGGTCTACACGGGCAAGCTGTTCCTCGGCCTGCACACCCTGGTCGGCGAAGGCCGTTTCCCGCCCGGCACGCGGGTACTGGCGCTGCACACCGGCGGGCTGCAGGGTGCGCGCGGCGCATCACCCGGGCGTATCCTGCCTGCGGCGCACGCCGTGCCGCTATAATCCGCGCGCTTTCAATGGAGCCAGCGAGCATGAGCCAATTCCGCAGCGTCGGACTCATGGGCCGGGTGGGCAGCGCCGCGGTGCTGGAGACCCTGGTCCATCTGCGCGAGCTGCTGCACGCGCGCGGCCTGCGCGTGGTAGTGGAACGCGAGGTGGCCGAGCACCTTGACCCGACGCCCGGCGAGGTGCGCGGGCGCGAGGACATCGGGCGCGACACCGATCTGGTGATCGTGGTCGGCGGCGACGGCAGCCTGCTCGGCGCGGCGCGCTCGCTGGCGCCGCAGAACGCGCCGGTGCTCGGCGTGAACCGCGGCCGGCTCGGTTTCCTCACCGATATCTCGCCCCAGCAGCTCGAGGCGCAGCTCGACGAGGTCCTCGCCGGGCGCTACCTGATCGAATCGCGCTTCCTGCTCGACGTGGCGGTGACGCGCGGCGACGAGGTGCTGGCGCGCGGCGACGCGCTGAACGACGTGGTGCTGAACTCCGGCATCTCGGCGCGCATGATCGAGTTCGAGCTCTACATCGAGGAGCAGTTCGTCTACACCCAGCGCTCCGACGGGCTGATCATCTCGACGCCCACCGGCAGCACGGCGTATTCGCTCTCGGGCGGCGGGCCGATCATGCACCCCGGGCTCGATGCCCTCGTGCTGGTGCCGATGTTCCCGCACACGCTGGGCAGCCGCCCGCTGGTGATCCACGGCAGCAGCAGCATCCGCATCGTGATCAACGAGTACAACGAGCTGCATCCGACCATCAGCTGCGACGGCCAGCTGAACATCACGGCCAGCCCCGGCGACATGATCCACGTCCACAAGAAGCCCGAGCACCTCAGGCTGCTGCACCCGCTGGACCACAACTTCTACGACATCTGCCGCGCCAAGCTCGGCTGGGGCAGCCGTCCCGATGGCGACGAATGAGGCCGGCATGACGAGCGCGGCAGACTGAATCGCGATGCCGGCATTCAAGGCCATCGAGACGCGCATCGGCACCGAGCTGGCGCAGTTCAGCCGCTACCTGTGGGCGCAGCGCGTGGCGCACCGCATCTTCGACGCCCCCGATGGCACCCAGGTGCTGGTGGTGGCGCGCGAGCAGGATGTCGCGCCGGTGCGCGAGGCCTTCGCGCGCTGGCGCGCCGGCGAACTCAGCCTCGATGACGCCGCGCCGGCCCCGCGACCCGCGCCGGGCCGGATCGCGCGCGCCTGGCGCGCGCAGCCGGTCACGCTCGCCGGCATCCTGCTCAGCGTGCTGGGTGCGGCGATCGTGATGTTCGACACCCGGCTCGAGTGGCTGCGCTGGCTCGCGTTCACGGATTTCCGGGCGCTGCCCGGCGGGCGGCTCGACTTCGAGAGCGTGGCCGCGACCTACGCGCGCGGCGAGTACTGGCGCCTGCTGACGCCGGTGTTCCTGCACTTCGGCGTGCTGCACCTGGCGTTCAACTCGCTTTGGCTGTGGGAACTGGGCCGGCGCATCGAGCGCGCGCGCGGACACCTCACGCTGCTCGCGCTGCTGGTGCTCACCGGGGCCGGCGGCAACATCGCGCAGTACCTCTTCGACGGCGGCGTGATGTTCGGCGGCATGTCCGGCGTGATCTACGGGCTGCTCGGCTACGCCTGGGTGTGGAACCGCGTTTCGGGCGCGCCCGGGCTGGTGCTGCCGCCGGGGCTCATGGCCGTGATGCTGGGCTGGCTGCTGCTGTGCATGAGCGGCCTGGTCGAGGCCATCGGCTTCGGCGCGATCGCCAACGCCGCGCACGGCGCGGGGCTCGCGCTCGGCGCGCTGCTCGGGCTGGGGGCGGCTTTGTTATACTCGGGGCCCCCCGATCCGCAGCCCTGAGCAGCCACTTCATCATGGATTTCAACACCATCGTGGAAATGATCACCCCCGAGGTGCATGCGAGCCTGCGCCGCGCCGTCGAGATCGGCAAGTGGGCCGACGGTGTCGCGCTCACGCGCGAGCAGCGCGAGCAGTGCCTGCAGGCCGTCATCGCCTGGGAGGCGCGCCACCTCGCGAGCGAGGCGCGCACCGGCTACATCGACCGCGGCGCCAAGGCCGAGGGCGAGCTCTGCGCCACGCACCCGCACGACGAGGAGCCCGCGGTGATCCGCATCGTGCGCGACAGCACGGGGCTCGGCTGATGCAGGAGCTCGGCAGCGGCGCGCTCGACAAGCTGCGCGCCGCGCTCACGGCGCCGGTCACCTACGCCATGCCAGTGGGCGAGAGCGAGGTGCCGCTGAACGAACACCTCGGGCGGCGCCTGCGCATCGAGTTCCTCGGCCTGATCAGCTGCACGCACTGCGGGCGGCGCAGCAAGAAGAGCTTCGGCCAGGGCTACTGCTACCCGTGCTTCCAGAAGCTCGCGCGCTGCGACTCGTGCATCGTGAAGCCCGAGAACTGCCACTTCGCGCAGGGCACCTGCCGCGAGCCCGAGTGGGGCCAGCAGTTCTGCATGACCGAGCACATCGTGTACCTGGCGAATTCCTCCGGGCTCAAGGTCGGTATCACGCGCGCCTCGCAGGTGCCCACGCGCTGGATCGACCAGGGCGCGGTGCAGGCATTGCCGCTGCTGCGCGTGGCGACGCGCCACCAGTCGGGGCTGGCCGAGATCCTGTTCGGCGCATCGGTGGCGGACAAGACCAACTGGCGCGCGATGCTGAAGGGACCGGCCGAGCCGCTCGACCTCGCCACCGAGGCCGCCGCGCTGCTCGCACGTCACCGCAACGGGCTCGAGGACCTGCAGATCCGCTTCGGCTACGACGCGATCCGCACCCTGGACGCCGCGACCGTGCCCATCGACTACCCGGTGCTCGAATACCCCGGGAAGCCGCAGTCGCTGAACCTCGACAAGACGCCGCTGATCGAGGGCGTGCTGCTCGGCATCAAGGGCCAGTACCTGATCCTCGATTGCGGCGTGCTGAACGTGCGCAATTTCACCGCCTACCACGTGCGCCTCGCCGCCGCCTGAGGCCGCGGCCAACACGGAGTCATCTGCCATGAAAGACGCGCAGCCCCGCGCCATCCTGCTCAGCGAATACCGCGTGCCCGCCTTCCTCGTGAGCCACGTCGACCTGCACGTGGCGCTCGGCGAGGAGACCACGCGCATCAGGAGCCGGCTCACGATCGCGCGCAACCCGGACGGCACGGAGCCGGGCGCGGCGCTGCGGCTGAACGGCCAGGCGCTCGCGCTGGTGTCGCTCGCGCTGGACGGCGCGCCGCTCGCCGCGCAGGACTACAGCTACGACGGCGAGGAACTGTGCATCGCCGGCGTGCCCGATCGCTTCGTGCTGGAGAGCGAGGTCGAGCTGCGCCCGCAGGACAACACCGCGCTCGAGGGCCTGTACCGCTCGCGCAGCATGTTCTGCACCCAGTGCGAGCCGGAGGGTTTCCGCCGCATCACGTTCTTTCCCGACCGCCCCGACGTGCTCTCGCTCTACAGCACCACGATCGTCGCCGAGCGCGCGCGCTTCCCGGTGCTGTTGAGCAACGGCAACCGCGTCGATGGCGGCGGGTTGGAGGACGGGCGCCACTGGGTGCGCTGGGAAGACCCGTTCCCCAAGCCCTGCTACCTGTTCGCGCTGGTCGCGGGCGATCTCGCCTGCGTCGAGGACAGCTTCGTGACGCGGTCCGGACGCCGGGTGGCGCTGCGCATCTTCGTCGAGGCCAAGGATCTCGACAAATGCGATTTCGCGATGCGCTCGCTGCAGCAGGCGATGCGCTGGGACGAGGAGGTCTACGGGCGCGAGTACGATCTCGATGTCTTCATGATCGTGGCGGTCGATGACTTCAACATGGGCGCGATGGAAAACAAGGGGCTCAACATCTTCAACACCTCGGCGGTGCTGGCGAACCCGGAGATCACCACCGACGCCTCGTTCCTGCGCATCGCCGCGATCGTCGCCCACGAGTACTTCCACAACTGGTCGGGCAACCGCGTGACCTGCCGCGACTGGTTCCAGCTGAGCCTGAAGGAAGGCTTCACGGTGTTCCGCGACGCGGAGTTCTCCGCCGACACCGGATCGCGCGCGGTGCGGCGCATCGAGAACGTGAACCTGCTGCGCACCAGCCAGTTCGCCGAGGACGCCGGCCCGATGGCGCACCCGGTGCGCCCGGACTCCTACATCGAGATCAACAACTTCTACACGCTCACGGTCTACGAGAAGGGCGCCGAGGTGGTGCGCATGATCCGCGAGCTGATCGGCAGCGAGGCCTTCCGCCGCGGCTCGGACCTGTACTTCGCGCGCCACGACGGCCAGGCCGTGACCACGGAGGATTTCGTGCGCGCCATGGAAGAAGCGAGCGGTCGCGATCTCGCGCAGTTCCGCCGCTGGTACACGCAGGCCGGCACGCCGGTGCTGGCGGTGCGCGGGGACTACGACGCGGCGCGGCGCGTCTACCGCCTCACGGTGGCGCAGAGCTGCCCGGCCACGCCGGGGCAGCCGCGCAAGGAACCGTTCCACGTCCCGCTGCGCATGGGACTGGTGGGTGCTGCCGGCGACCTGCCGCTGCGCCTGGCCGGCGATGACAGCGCGCCCACCGAGCGCGTGCTCGAGCTGACGCAGCCCGAGCACAGCTTCGAGTTCCTCGACGTCGCCGAGCCTCCGATCCCCAGCCTGCTGCGCCAGTTCTCGGCCCCGGTGAAACTGCGCTTCGACTATTCGCGCGACGAGCTCGCGGCGCTGATGCAGCGCGACAGCGACGGCGTGGCGCGCTGGGACGCGGGACAGGGACTCGCGGTGCAGGTGCTGGAGGAGCAGATCGCGGCGCGGCGTGCCGGCGCCACGAAGCCGCTGGATCCGCGCCTCGCCGCGGCGATGCGCGTGCTGCTCGCCGACACCGGCTCGGACGCCGCGATGATCGCGCAGATGCTGGTGCTGCCCGGCGAGGCCTACCTCGCCGAGCTCGCCGAGACCATCGAGCCGCTGGCGATCCACCACGCGCGCATGGACGCGCGCCGCGCGCTGGCCGCCGAGCTGCGCCACGAGCTGCTGGCCTGCTACGAGCGCAACCGCTGCGACTCGGCCTACCGCGTCGAGGCCGAAGACGTCGCGCGGCGCAGCCTGAAGAACGCCTGCCTCGCCTACCTGCTGCTGCTCGACGACGCGCCGTGCCGCGAGCTCGCCCGCCGCCAGTACTACGCGCAGGACAACATGACCGACGTGCTGGCCGCGCTGACGGCCATCGTCAACAGCGACAGCGCCGCCGGGCGCGACGCGGCGCGCGAGCTGCTCGCCGATTTCCATACCCGCTGGCGCGACGAGGCGCTGGCGATGAACCTGTGGTTCCAGGTGCAGGCGCTGCGCCCAGGCGCCGGCACGCTGGACGACGTGAAACGCCTGCGCGAGCACGCGGACTTCGACGTGCGCAACCCGAACAAGGTGCGCGCGCTGCTCGGGGCCTTCGTGCATTCGAACCCCGGCGCTTTCCACCGCGCCGATCACGCGGGTTACCGCTTTCTCGGCGAGCAGATCGCCGCGATCGATGCGATGAATCCGCAGGTCGCCTCGCGCCTGCTTACGCCGCTGACGCGCTGGCGCCGTTTCGAGCCCGTTTACGCCGAGGGCATGCGCGCCGCGCTGAAACAGCTGCTCGA
>Ga0073904_10004045_pt1 | contig 10984 bp, 10 predicted proteins | sample KloWWTrecipitate_FD_66668 | JGI IMG/M metagenome (GOLD analysis project Ga0073904, IMG submission 66668) | Active sludge microbial communities from Klosterneuburg, Austria, studying microevolution and ecology of nitrifiers - Klosterneuburg... | ecosystem: Engineered > WWTP > Aerobic digester >... | reverse complement strand
TTCCTGTACGTGCCGATCCTGTCGGTGATCGTGTACTCGTTCAACAAGTCGCGGCTGGTCACGGTGTGGGGCGGCTTCTCCACGCACTGGTACGGCGCGCTGCTGCAGAACCGGCAGATCCTCGAGGCCGCCGAGCGCAGCCTCGTCATCGCCTCGATCGCCGCGACCTTCGCGGTGGTGCTGGGCACGATGACCGGCCTGGCGCTGGCGCGCTTCGGGCGCTTCAACGGCCGCGGCCTGCTCTCGCTGCTGTCGAGCGCGCCGCTGGTGATGCCCGAGGTGATCCAGGGCCTCGCGGCGCTGCTGCTGTTCGTGAGCATGGAGCAGCTGGTGGGCTGGCCCTCGGGCCGCGGCATGACCACGGTGGCGATCGCGCACATCACGCTGTGCGTGTGCTACGTCACGGTGGTGGTGCGTTCGCGCCTGGTGCAGATGGACCAGAGCCTGGAAGAAGCCGCGATGGACCTCGGCGCGCGACCCTGGAAGGTGTTCTTCGTGATCACCCTGCCGCTGATCGCGCCGGCGCTGGTCGCGGGCTGGCTGCTGGCCTTCACGCTCTCGCTCGACGACCTCGTGATCGCGAGCTTCACCTCGGGGCCGGGCGCGAGCACGCTGCCGATGGTGATCTATTCGAAGGTCAAACTGGGCGTGACGCCGGAGATCAACGCGCTGGCGACGCTGGTCATCCTGCTGGTGACCATCGGGGTGGTCACGGCGGGATGGGTCATGAACCGGCAGGCCAAGGCCGCGGCGTGATCGGTCGTCGTGCGTGGTGCTGGCGATAGCGGGGACCGGGGCCAGTTTGCCGATCCGCGGTCGCGCACAAGGTGCGCTCCTACAACAGCGGAAACCCTGTAGGAGCGCACCTTGTGCGCGACCACGTAACGCCTCACCCAGCCGTGACGCCTCGCGGCTCATCGCGAGCAGCGTGCGCTCCTGCGGGCGCCACTCCTGCGTGCGCGCGACCGCGCCTCAGCGCGCCGCGCGCACCGGCGCCACGCGGCGCGAGCGCGAGCGCGAGATCACGTAGACCGCCGCGGGCGGCACGTTCCACAGGGTGAACCCGGTGCGCTCGGCCATCAGGTCGAGTTCGCCCATCACCTCGCGCGCGACCGGATTCACCGGCCCGTAGGTGAACTGGATGAAGCGCCCGTCGGGCCCCATCACGTCGAAGGCGGCGCGCAGGATCTCGCGCTGGCTGGGACGCGGCATCGACAGCAGGCCGAGGCCGCTGAGCACCGCGTCGGCGGGGCCGGCGTCGAGATAGCCGCTGCTGACCGCGACGTCGTGCAACTGGCGCGCGTCGGCGCAGACCACGTGCACGCCGGCAAAGGTGTTGCGCAGGTGCTGGTACAGCGCCTGGTTGAGTTCAAGCACGAGCAGGTCGGCGGGCGCGATCCCGCGTTCGAGCGCGGCGCGCGTGAACACGCCCGTGCCGCCGCCCAGTTCGACCACGCGGCGGGCGTTCGGCTGCAGGGCGCCCAGCATCTTCTGGGCCAGTTCACGACTGGAGGGCGATACCGCCGCGATCGCGAGCGGATTGCGCAGCCACTGCCGGAAGAAGGTCCAGGTCTGGTCCTTTTCCTTGCCCTCGCGACGCCGCCGGGGGGAAGTGGTGTCCGAGTCGCGGGTCATCGAGGCTCCTTCGCCGTCGCGACCCTATCATAAGTGCGCGACGGGTCGAGGCGCCCGGAACCCCGAGCCGGGGTCCCCGATCGGCAATGCGGCGGGCCCCGGAGTCGCCCCCGGGGCCCGCGTCAGCGCGTCGCCTCAGCGTTGCGGACGGCCGCGATAGCCGGCGTCGCGGTAGCGACCCTGGTTGCCGCCGTACTGCCCGCCACGGTAGCCGTTGTTGCCATGGCCGCCCTGCCCGCGGTAGTCGTCGCGGCCGCGATAGTCGTTGCCGCGATAGCCGTGGCGGTCGTGGCCGCCGCGATGGCCGCCGTGGTAGTAGCCACCGCGATAGGGCGCCGCGTAATAGTGGCCGCTGCGATACGGCGCGCCGTAGTAGCCGCCGCGCCAACGCGGCGCGTAGTAGCCGGCGTAATGGCGCGGCGCGTAGTACGGGCGCCCGTAGCGCGGCCCGTACCAGGCGTTGGCGTAGACCGGCCAGGCCGGTGCGTAGTACGTCGGGTAGTAACCGACGTTCCAGGCCGGCCAGCCGTACGAGGAGCCGTAGTAGCCGCCGCCGTAGTAGCTGCCGTACACGGCGCCGCCCCAGCCGGCGCCGAAATAACCGTCGCTGTAGCCCACCGAGTAGCCGCCATAGGGCCCGCCGGTGGAGAAGGAGATGCCCCAGTTGCCGCCGGCATGGGCCGGTGCGGCGACACCGGCGAGGCCCAGCAGGCCAGCCAGGAAGAGATGCTTGATCGAGGTCGGGACGGTCACTTCATGCGCTCCCTGAGGTGCGGGCGCAGCATGCGGCGCGGCGCATGAATCCGTGCTTAAACCCCGCAGCAGAAGGCAGGCCGTTCAGGTGGCCGACGGTTTCGCATCGCCCGCCGCCGCCCGCCGCAGTTCGAAGCACTGGTGGATGCGCGGGTCGCGGGCGAAATCGAAGGGAATGCTGGCGCGGGTGGTGTCGTGCGCGGCCAGGCCCAGCAGCGCCAGGCCCTCGCGATCGAGCTTGAAGCGGCGGTAGTTGTTCGAGAACACGATCGTGCCGCCCGGCGCCAGGCGATCGCGGCAAAGCTCGAGCAGGCGCAGGTGGTCGCGCTGCACGTCGAAATCGTCCGCGCGCTTGGAGTTGGAGAAGGTCGGCGGGTCGACGAAGATGAGGTCGTACCGGGCGCGCTCGGCCGCGAGCCAGGCCAGGGTGTCGGCCTGCACAAGGCGATGGGCTTCGCCGGCATGGCCGTTGAGCGCGAGGTTGCGCTGGGCCCATTCCAGGTAGGTCGCGGAGAGGTCCACGCTGGTGGTGGAAGCGGCGCCGCCATCGGCGGCATACACGCTGGCGGTGGCGGTATAGCAGAACAGATTGAGGAAACGCTGGCCGCGCGCCAGCTCGCGCAGTCGCGCCCGCACCAGCCGATGGTCGAGGAACAGGCCGGTGTCGAGGTAGTCGTGCAGGTTGACCATGAAGCGCAGCCCGCCTTCACCTACCTCGATGAACTCGCCGCGCTCGTCCATGCGCTCGTAGCGGCGCTCGCGCGTCTGCGGCCGCCGGCTCTTGACCGCGATGCGCTCGCGCGGCACGGCCAGCGCCTCGCCGGCGGCGCGCACGATCTCGCCGAAGCGGCGCCGCGCGACTTCGGGCGGGATCTCCGGCGGCGGCGCGTACTCCTGGATGTGCAGGCTTCCCTCGTACACGTCGATCGCCGCCGCGTACTCGGGAATGTCGGCGTCGTAGACCCGGTAGCAGGTGATGGCTTCGCGCGCGAGGCGCGCCTTGAGGTGGCGCTGGTTCTTGAGGATCCGGTTGCGCAAGCCCTCGGCCGGCGCCGAAAGCGGCTTGGCTTCGTGCGGCGCGCGCTCGCCGCCCTCGACCGCGTCGATGCAGTAGAGGCGGCACTCGATCGCGCCGTTGTACAGGGTGTAGGTGCGCCTGGCGCGCAGTCCGGTGGCGCGGGCCAGGCGCTCGTCGCTGGTGATGAAGGCCGCGTGCCAGCCGCTGAAGCCGCGCCGCAGCGCGTCGCCGAATTCGCGATAGGTCGCCTTGAGTTCCTCGCCCGCGCCGAGGCGCTCGCCGTACGGCGGGTTGGCGATCACCAGCCCCGGCGTCGCCGCCGGCGGCGCCTCCAGCCGCGCCACCGAGGTATGGCGCAGCTGGACGAATCCGGCCACGCCCGCGGTCTGCGCGTTGCCCTTGCAGGCGCCGATCAGGGCGGCGTTGGTGTCGCTGCCGTGGAACAGCGGCTGCAGCCCCTTGAGGCCGGTCCGCGCGCGCGCATCGGCCTCCTCGCGCAACGCCTGCCAGGTCCCCGCATCGAAGCCGGCCCAGCCGTGGAAGCCCCAACGCTCTCGACGCAGTCCGGGCGCCACGTCGGCCGCCATCAACGCGCCCTCGATCAAGAGCGTGCCGGATCCGCACATCGGGTCGACCAGCGGCCCGCCGGCGGCGTGGATCGCCGGCCAATGCGCGCGCAGCAGCATCGCGCAGGCGAGGGTCTCGCGCATCGGCGCGTCGCCGCTGCCACGGCGCCAGCCGCGTTCGTGCAGCGGCGCGCCGGCGAGGTCGATCGATACGATGGCACGTCCCTGGCGCAGCGCGACGTGCACGCGCAGGTCGGCATCGCGCGCGTCGACGTCGGGTCGCGCACCGGTATCGGAACGCAAGCGGTCGACGATCGCATCCTTGGCCTTCTGCGCCGTGTACACGCTGTTGATGAGCCCGGTGCTGCGGCCCACCGCATCCACGGCGAGCGTGCGCCCCGCGACCAGGTGCTGCGTCCAGTCGATGGCGTGCACGCCCTCGTAGAGTTCGGCGGCCTCGTTGGCCGGGAACTCCGCCAGCGGCAGCAGCACGCGGCTGGCCAGGCGCGACCACAGGCAGGCGCGGTATCCAAGCGCGGGGTCGCCGCTGAAATGCGCGCCCGCCAGCGCCTCGCGCGCCTCGCTGGCGCCGAGCGCCTTGAGCTCGTCGACGAGCAGGTACTCGAAGCCCTTGGCGCAGGGCGCGAACCAGCGCGCGGGCGCGCTCACGCGAGCCCGGTCAGGAATTCGCGGAACCAGCCCGCCACCGCGGCGACGTGCCGGCCGAGGCGATGGTCGTCGTCGACCAGGATGGTGCGCGCACGACGCGCCTGCGCGAAGGCCACCACCTCGGCGCAGGGAATGAGCTCGTCGTCCCAGGCATGCACGACGGTGGTGGGCACCGGCGCCGCGGCGAACTCGCGCGCGTAGCCGGGAATCCGCAGTGGCGGCGCCATCAGGAACAGGCCGACGCAGGATTGCTGCAGCGAGGCAAGGCCGGAGGTGAAGGCGCCCATGCTGGAGCCGGCGAACACCACCGGGCCCGCGTCGGGGCGCACCGCCGCCAGCGCGCGCGCGATGCGCTGGTCGATGCGGGTGACGTCGCGGCTGGCGTCGAGGTCGCGGTAGTCGGGCCGGACTTCGCGCCAGCCCATGGCCGTGGCGACTTCGGCCAGTGCCGAGACCTTGGTCGCGTGCGGACCGCTCTCGAGCCCGTGCGAGAGGATCACCTGGCCCCTCATCCCGCGCCTTCCCCGTCGGCGCCGACGAGGTCGCCCAGGCGCAGCACCCCGCCGTCGACGACGCGCGCGGTGATGCCGCCATGGCCCAGCATGGCGTCCATGCCGCCGTCGCCCAGCGCGTTCGCCAGCTTGCGGCAGGGATCGCACGGCCCGGTGCCCTCCAGGCGCACCTCGCCGATGCGGAAGCCGCGCGTGGCGAACGCCGCCAGGTCGACGCCCGAGACCATGAGATTGCGGCGCAGTTCCGCCGGCGCCACCGCGCGACCCAGGCGCCGCGACACCAGCGGCAGGTGCTCGGCCTGCACCAGCGTCACCTCGCGGCGACCCTTGCGCGCATAGCGGTCGCCGGCCAGGCCATGGCCGCTGCGCGCCTGCACGGCCTCGTGCGCGCGCATCGGCACGCCGCTGGACGGTCGCACGCCGATCCACTCCAGGCGACCGGCGCCTGCAGGGCTTGCGGGGGGATTCGGGCCCGGATCCGCCGGCGCGGCGTCGCGGTTGCGCGGCATGCGCGAATGCTACCGCGCGCGCGGCGGCGCATGCGAGACTCGCCGCGCATGCCCCTCGACCTTGCCATCCACGAACACGCCCTGCCCTACGTCGAGCAGCTGGTCGAGCGCCGGATCGAGGACATCGACCTGGTCGTGGTCCATTGCACCGAGCTGCCGGACCTGGCCACCGCGCGCAGTTATGGCGAGCGGATCCTGTATGCCGACACCGGCACCGGCGCGAGCGGGCACTACTACATCGACCGCGACGGCCGCATCGAGCGTTACGTGCCGCCGACCCGCGTGGCCAACCACACGCGCGGCTACAACCCGCGCTCGGTCGGGATCGAGCTGGTCAACAACGGGCGCTATCCGGACTGGATGGATTCGCGGCGCCAGGTGATGAGCGAGCCCTATCCCGAGGCCCAGGTGGCGGCGCTGCTCGGGCTGCTGGCGATGCTGCGCAACGAGCTGCCGAACCTGCGCTGGATCGCCGGCCACGAGCAGCTCGACACTGCGCTGGTGCAGGCCAGCGACGACCCGTCGCTGCAGGTGCACCGCAAGCGCGACCCGGGGCCGATGTTCCCGTGGCCGCAGGTCCTGGCGCAGAGCCGGCTCGAGCCCTTGCCGTAATCGCCTGTCTGCGGACGCGTTGTAGGAGCGCACCTTGTGCGCGACCGCGGAATCACGCCCTACCCCGGTTTCCATGGGAGCCGGGGCAATGTGTCGTTCCGCGGTCGCGCACAAGGTGCGCTCCTACAAGGAGGCTGCGGCGAGCGGGCGGCTATAATGTCGGGCCACCCGGAACCGCGCCCATGCCCCAGACCGTCGTCGCCGAACTCATCGAACTGCTGCAGCTCGAGCGGATCGAGGAGAACCTGTTCCGCGGGCAGAGCCGCGACATCGGCACGAAGTACGTGTTCGGCGGACAGGTGCTGGGGCAGGCGCTGTCGGCGGCGCAACGCACGGTCGATCCATCGCGGCACGTGCATTCGCTGCACGCCTATTTCCTGCGCGCCGGCGACATCGAGGCGCCGATCGTGTACGACGTGGATCGCGCGCGCGACGGCAAGAGCTTCTCCACCCGCCGCGTGGTCGCGATCCAGCACGGGCAGACGATCCTCAACTGCTCGGCCAGCTTCCAGCACGACGAGCCCGGCGCGGAACACCAACTGTCGATGCCCGAGGTGCCGGCGCCGGAGGACCTCGAGCCGCCGCAGCCGGTCGATCCGGAGCAGTTCTCGCACCTGAGCGCCAAACTGCAGCGTTGGCTCGCGCGCGGCGGGCCCTTCGAGTTCCGCCATGTCTACCCGCGCGACGAGATCAAGGTGCCCAAGCGCCCGCCGTTCCAGCACGTCTGGTTCCGCCTGGTGGATCGCGTCGGCGACGAGCCGGACCTGCATCGCGCGATGCTGGCCTATGCCTCGGACTTCCACCTGATCGGCACCACGACCTTCCCGCACGGCATCTCCTACCTGCAGCCCAACGTGCAGATGGCGAGCCTGGACCACGCGATCTGGTTCCACCGGCCCTTCCGCATCGACGAGTGGCTGCTGTACTCCTGCGACAGTCCCAGCGCGCAGGGCGCGCGTGGCCTGGCCCGCGGCATGATCTACAGCCGCGATGGCCGCCTGGTGGCGTCGACCGCGCAGGAAGGCCTGATCCGCATCGTGGCCGAGTCCGGCAAGGCCTGAGCATGCGCCAGGTCTTCTCGTCGCCGCGGCTGGAAAACGTCGAACGCCTCGGGCAGATCCTCGACGACGCCGGCATCCGCACCAAGATCAGCAACCACCCGATGTGGCGCCGCGCGACCAAGCGCGACTTCAGCTACACCGATCGCGCGGCCGGCGCGTGGCCGGCGCTGTGGGTGCTCGATGCCGAGGATTTCGGCCGCGCCCGCGACATCCTGCGCGACTGCGGGCTGCTGGAAAGCACGCGGCCCGGCGAGTCCAGCTACCTGCCGCCGCCGATGCCGGGCGAGCCCGCCACGCCGCAAGCCGGGGCCAGCCGGGCGCGCTGGATCCTGTTCCTCGTGATCGCGGTGATCGCGGGTCTGGTCGCCTGGCGCATGGCGGGCATCCTGTAGCGGCCAAAAAAAAACGGGGCCGCGACCTGGGGTGGATCGCGGCCCCGTCAACTGCTGCGGGCGGATCAGCTGCGCGGGAAAGTCCCGCGCAGGTACACCGTGCCGCCGCTGGAGATCTCGATCAGCATGCCGCGCGGATCGAAGTCCAGCGGCAGGCTGTCGACGCGCGCCGGCGAGCGGAACTTGACCCGGCCGCGGCCGCGGTCCGTGACCACGCTGGCCCGCGCGCTGCCGCCGACGGAAACCGTGTAACTGCCGTCGGCCAGGTCCTCGAACTCGACCTCGAATTCGCGCTCGTTGCTGCTGATCTCGTACACGGCGTTGCCGTGGGCATCGGCGTCCGCGCCGGTCGAGCTCAGCGCGTGCGAGATCACGATCAGCGCCGGCGGGTCGTCGCTGCCGCCACCACCCGAGCCACCGCCCGAGCCGCCGCCGCCACCGCTGTCGTCGCCCGGCGGATCATCGCTGCCGCCGCCGCCCGAGCCACTGCCGCCACCGCTGTCGTCGCCCGGCGGATCATCGCTGCCGCCGCCGGAGCCGGAGCCGCTGCCCGAACCGGAGCCGCTGCCCGCGTCGCCACTGGCGGCGCCGGTGGGCGCGGCCGGCAGCACGCCGGACAACACCACGGTGCCGTTGCGCACGGCTTCGATCAGCATCCCGCGCGGATCGAAGTCCAGCGTCTGCTTGCCGTCCTCGACCGGATTGCGGAACTCGACCTCGCCCTCGGTGCCACCCGGCACGCTCACCACCTCGACCGTGCCTTCGACGGTGCCGCCGACGCGGATGTCGTAGCGGCCGATGGCCACGTCCTCGAGTTCGACCTGGAAGTCGATGCGGTCGGCGCGGCGCTCGAGTTCGGCGTGCATCTCCGGGCCATCGTTGCCGGCCGGCTCGACCTTGAGTTCATACAGGCCGAGGCCGGTGCTCGCGCCGCCGCTGCCACCACCCGTGCCACCACCCGTGCCACCGCCCGTGCCGCCACCGGTCGCGCCCGCGCTGTCGAACTGCGCGCTGAGGTAGGTGCTGCCATTGCGGACCAGCTCGATCAGGCCGACGCGCGGATCGAAGTCCAGCAGCAGCTTGCCGGGCTCGACCGGGCTGCGGAATTCGAGTTCGCCGCCGGTGCCAGCCGCGCGCTGGGTCACCGCCAGGGTGCCGCGCACGATGCGGTTCACCCGCACCAGGTAGTCGCCCAGCGGCAGGTCCTCGCCCTCGACCTTGAAATCGGTGCGGTCGGCGCGCTGCTCGAAGCGCACCTTGCCCGAAGCGGCCGGCGCCACGCCGGTGTTGGTCATGAAGCGGGTCTGCGCGTCCGCCACCGCGGTCGGGGCGCGGTCGTCGTTGATCCCGCCGGAGCAGGACGACGCGGTGTTGTACAGGCGGGTCAGCCGGCGCAGCGGGATGCTGCCGGCGCCGAGCGCGCGGTCGTTGGGCGAGAAGCTCACGTTGCCGCTGTCGCAGGACTCGAAGCGGAAGGTCAGCGTGCCCCAGGGCGCGACCTGCACCGCCGCCGGGTTGAACTGGTTGTCGAAGGAACCGCCACTGGCCTGGTAGGCCGTGACCTGGGCGCTGTCGCCATTGACCGGGCCGCTGCCGAACATCCAGATCTGGCGGCCCTGCTGGTCATAGGTGAACCAGTAGGCCATCAGCGACTTGCCCTGCGTGCTGTCGATCACCTCGAGGATGAAGCCGTGCCCGGAGCGGGACGGGTCGTACCAGGACGAGGAGAACTCGCGCGTGATGTTGGTGGCGTACGCCGGGGACAGGCACAGCGCCGCGGCCAGGGCGACGGCGAGCCGACTCGTGGTGGGCTGGAAGGACATGGGGAACTCCGTTGCCGTGGGGGGCGCGAAACACTGCCGATTGCAGCGGGGTCCATCCTGGGCCGCGCGCCCGGCGCCGGACATGGGGATAAACCCCCAGGCCGGTGGACGATTGCCCCCAGCGACTGCCGGTGCGCGTCCCGCTGCGGTCACCGCGGCGATTGCGCCTGGGGGTTTTCACCCAGGCCGCGCGGGGGGCAATGCCCAGTCGGCGCGAATTGCGCCCGCGGGCTATCGACGCGATGGAAAGGCTCGACTAAGGTGCCTGCAGACGGGCCGAACGCGTCGCCCCGCGGGCGATGCGCACCGCCACGGAGGTTGCCGTGCAGTCCTTGCCGCGTTGCCCATTCACCGCCACCGCGCTGTGCGTAGTCGCGCTCGCGCTGGCGCCCACCGCCGCCCGCGGCCAGGTCGTGCTGACCATCGTCGGCGACAGCGCCGACGCCGTGATCACCCTGCCCGGCCCCGGCAACACCACGTACCAGGCCGACTTCGAGATCGACTTCGAGTTCCCGCAGAACCTGACCGAGGCCTGCCTGGGACTGAGCGCGGACGTGCTCGACGCCGGCGAGATCGCCGACGTCACCGCGCGCTTCCCCGATCCGGCCGGATACGCGATCGACGCCGCGTTCCCGGTCCGCGTGCGGGTCGATCCGCCGGCCGCCTGCGGGCTCGAGTTCCGCAACGACCTCAAGCTCAAGTTCCGCGCCGAGAACCTGGTCTACGTGACGGGTTCGCCATACCGCCTGCTCAAGGCGCCCAGCGGCGGCGCCTTCACCGACATCACCGCGCAGGTCAGCGCCGGCAGCGTGCGCACCCGCGGCAGTGGCGGCAGCTTCTCCGAGTTCGTGATCGCGCGTGACCTGGTCATCGACTACGCCGCCGACGCGGTCGCGCAGTACGCGACGCTCGCCGCGCGCCTCGACGACCCGGCCATTTCCACCACCGTGCAGCGCGTGCTGGAACTCGACGTCGCCGCGAGCCGCGCCGCCTACGAGGCCGGCGACTACATCGCGGCCGCCGACTACCTCGGCCAGTTCGACGGTCGCTGCCGCGGCTTCGACGACGATGCGGTGCCCGACCGCTGGCGCGCCGCGCGCGACCTGGTCGATGCGCGCGGCGAGCTGCTCGCCATCGCCGCGGCCCTGCGCTTCAGCCTCGAGCGCCTGGGCAAGGGGGACTAGGGCGATGCCGGCCTGGCTCACCCTGCACCCACCCGAAGGCGTCGCCTTCGCGCGCGTGGTCGGCGACGACGAAGCGATGGTGATCGGGCGCGCGCCCGACTGCGGCATCGTGCTGGCCCATGACTCCGTCTCGCGCCACCACGCCCGCCTGGCGCGCGACGCCAGCGGCGCGTGGGTGATCGAGGACCTCGGCTCGAAGAACGGCTTGCGCATCGACGGGCTCGCCACGGCGCGCGCCGTGCTGGGCGAG
>Ga0073904_10004043_pt1 | contig 10985 bp, 7 predicted proteins | sample KloWWTrecipitate_FD_66668 | JGI IMG/M metagenome (GOLD analysis project Ga0073904, IMG submission 66668) | Active sludge microbial communities from Klosterneuburg, Austria, studying microevolution and ecology of nitrifiers - Klosterneuburg... | ecosystem: Engineered > WWTP > Aerobic digester >... | reverse complement strand
ATGGGAACGGATCTCGGTCGCAAGCGCGCGCATGCCCATGCCCTCGAGACCGGTCGGGACGACGACGAGGTCCGGGGTTTGCGCGCGCAGCGCTTCCAGGACGCGGTGAGCGTCGTCGAAGGCCGTCACGGTGAAACCGGCGGCGCCCAGATGCATCCGGCACCATTCCCGCAGGGACGCCTGGGGCTCGACGAGGAAGATTCGCGGCATTTGCGCAGGATCAAAAGTGGAAATTCTAGCAGCGTGGCGAAAGGTTCGCCCCGGTACCGGGTGCCGGGGTGACGTTAGAATCGCGGATGCCGGCTCCCGCCGGCGACCGACATCGACGCCATCTCCCCGCTTGCGAAACCGCCCCATGATCCCGACCCGAGCCGTTCCCGGCCGACTGCGCGACATCCTTTCCCTCGACGATTTCGAGGCGGCGGCGCGTCGCCATCTTCCCCGCCCGCTGTTCGCCTACGTGTCGGGCGGCGTCGAGGACAACGTCTCGCGCGAGGACAACCTTGCCGCCTTTCGCGACTGGGGATTCGTGCCGCGCGTGCTCGCCGGCGTGTCTGGGCGCTCGCAGGAGACGGCGCTGCTCGGCACGCGATACGCGCACCCTTTCGGCATCGCCCCGATCGGCATCGCCGCGCTCTACGCCTACCGGGGCGATCTCGTCATGGCCTCGGCGGCCCGGGAGGCGGGCATCCCGATGGTGATGAGCGGATCGTCGCTCATCCGGCTGGAGGAGGTGGTGCGCGCCGCGCCTGACGCCTGGTTCCAGGCCTACCTGCCGGGGGACGCGAAGGTCATCACCGATCTGCTGGACCGCGTCGCCGCGGCGGGATTCCGCACCCTCGTCCTCACGGTGGATGTCCCGATGGCGGGCAATCGCGAGAACAACGTCCGGGCCGGATTCTCGACGCCGCTTCGGCCCACGCCGCGGCTCGCCTGGGATGGCATCACGCACCCGCGCTGGCTCTTCGGCACCTTCCTCGCGACGCTCGCGCGCCACGGGATGCCGCATTTCGAGAACAACTTCGCCACCCGCGGCGCGCCCATCCTGTCGCCCAACGTCCTGCGCGACTTCTCCGACCGGGGCAACCTGGACTGGGGGCACTACGACCTGGTCCGGCGGTCGTGGAAGGGCCGCCTGGTGGTGAAGGGCATCCTCGATCCGCGCGACGCGCGCCAGGCGATCGACCGCGGCGCCGACGCGATCGTCGTCTCCAACCATGGCGGCCGCCAGCTCGATGGCGCCATCGCGCCGCTGCGCGTGTTGCCCGAGATCGTCGACGCCTGCGCGGAGGTGCCCGTGCTCTTCGACGGCGGCATTCGCCGCGGCACGGACGTGCTCAAGGCGCTCGCCCTGGGGGCGAAGTTCGTGCTGCTGGGCCGCTCCTTCGGCTATGCGGCCGCCGTCGGCGGCCAGGCCGGCGTGGCGCACGCGGCGGGCATCCTCGCCACCGAGATCGACCGCGACATGGCGATGCTGGGCATCCGCAGCCTCGGCGAGCTCGGGGCTTCGCACCTGCGTCGGATCGGCGCCTGAGGCCTCCCGGGGACGGCTCCCCTAGCGATCGGCGGTGAGCCGGAAGACGGCCCGCGAAGGCCCGCCGGGAACGCTCGTGAACTTCGCCTCCGCGAGCGCTTCCGCCAGGCGCCTGAGCAGCACGTCCTCGCCGAGGCCCAGGCGATACTCCATCACCGCGCAGGACACTCGGATCGGAACGTCCTTCACCGGCGAGACCCGGCAGGGCACCGAGTCGATGGCATGCAGGATCCGGTCGGTCACGAGCCTCGCGTTGCGGTTGCGGTGCAGCCCCACGAGAAACTGGTCGTTGCCCCAGCGCGCGATCCAGTCGCCCTTCCGCGTGTTCGCGATGAGGTCGGCCACGAGCTGCACGAGGCAGATGTCGCCGGCGCCGTAGCCGTGCTCCTCGCGCAGGGCGCGGAAGCCGCGCAGGTCCACGAGGGCGGCATGGAAGGTCGTCTTGTCGCGTTCGCTGCGGGCGATTTCCTCGCCCAGGCGCTTCTCCCCCGCGCGGCGCGTGTACACGCCCGTCATGTCGTCCAGGTCCGTGAGGCTCTCGATCCGCGCGCCCCAGCGCTCGAGGAGCTCGAGCACGTACTGGGTGCGCCCCATGAGGCGTCCGGCATCGTCGTAGAAGCCCACCGGCATCTGCGGCGCCTGGCCATCGTCGAGGTATCGCTTCATGGCGGTGGAGGACATGACCACCGGGGCGAGGAGCCCCTGGTGCAGCCAGAGCATGGCCATGAAACCGCCCAGGTAGGTGAGGCCGAGGGCGGGCAGCAGCCGCTTGCCCGTTTCCGTGATGTCGTTGGCGAAGGCCATGTAGGCCACCAGGATCACGAGCGGGGGGACGATCGCGATGACGGTGGCGGCCGCGAACTTCTGCGCGTATTTCCCCCGGAGAAAGGGGATGCGGTCGAACAGGCCGTAGATGCCGATCCGGGGACTCGCGACGGCTTCAGTTGGTGCGCCTTGGCTCAGGATGGACCTCCTCGCGCCGGAGCATTCCTTGTCCCGGAGGTCTCCGCGCAACGCAACCACCATGCGCCACATTCGGGGTGGGTTCTGTGAACCAGTTCACATTCTTTCCCGGGGCGGCTCGTCCCGCGCTCCCCGCGACCGGCTCACGCGTTGGGGAGCGTGAACCGGAAGGTGGCGCCGAGGCCGACCGCGCCTTCTCCGCGCACCGTGCCGCCGTGGCGCAGGGCGACGCGCATCACGGTCGCGAGACCGATCCCGGTGCCTTCGAACTCGTGGGGGCCATGCAGGCGCCTGAAGGGCTCGAAGAGCATCGAGGCGTAGGCCATGTCGAATCCCGCCCCGTTGTCCCGGATGAAGAACTCGGGCTGGCCGTCCGGCGCGGTCCCGGCGCCGAACTCGATCGCGGCGCCGGCGCTCTTCGCCGTGAATTTCCAGGCGTTCTCCAGGAGATTGTCGAGCATCACCCGGATCATGCCGGTATCGCCCCGGGCGCCCAGACCGTCGGCGATCCGCCATTCGACGCGGCGGTCCGGGTCCCGCCGGCCCAGGTTGGCCGCGATCTCGCGGGCCATCGCGCTCAGGTCGACGTCCTTCACGTGCAGCGGGTCGCGCATGATGCGCGACAGGGCCAGCAGGTTGGAGATCACCTCGTTCATCCCGGCGGCCGCGGCGCGTACCTTGTCCAGGTACCCGTGGGCCTCGTCGCCGGGCATCCCGGCGAGGAGGTCCTTGGCGAGCTTCGCATGGCCGTCGATGCCCCGAAGCGGGCCGCGCAGGTCGTGCGACATGCTGTAGGCGAACGATTCGAGGCCCTGCAGTGCGCTCGCCAGCTCGGCGTTGCTGCGCCGGAGTTCCGCCGTTCGATCCTCGACGCGTTTCTCGAGCGTGAGGTTCAGGTTCCTCAGGGCGACCTCGGCGTCCTTGATCGGCGTGATGTCCATCAGGGTGCCCACCATTCGCTGCGGGCGCCCGGTCGCGTCCCGCGAGACGATTTCCCCGGTCGAGAGGGTCCATCGCCACTCGCCGGTCAGCGCGCGCTGGCGGAACTCGCAGCGGAAATCCCCCGCCCGTCCCGAGCTGTGCTCCTCGAAGAGGTGCTCGTAGCGGGGCAGGTCGTCCGGGTGGATCCGGTCGACCAGCGCGATGCACGATTCCCGGAAGCTTGCCGGGTCGAATCCGAGCAGGCGGGCATACTCGGGGCTCACGGCCATGGACCCGGTGCCGTAGTCGATGTCGTAGAGCCCCTGGTTCGAGGCCGCCAGGGCGAGGCGAAGGCGCTCCTCGCCGAGGGCGAGCTCGGTCGACTGGCGCTCGCTTCGGCGCTGGTGGCGAAAGGTCATGGCAAAGGGAACGCCGATCAACAGGCAGCCGGCGATGCCGAAGATCGCCGCTCGCGAGGCTTCGCCGCGCCAGGAGCGCAGCAGGTCCTCCTCCGCGGCGGATGTGGCGAGCACGAGCGCGCCCCCGGCGATCGCGCTGAAGGCGACGAGGCGCGGGCGGGCGTCGAAGGGGCTGTCGGACGGGGATACCCGGAACGTGCCGCGGCGCTCGCCTGCCCTCAGGTGACGAAGCGAGGGCAGGTCGGGGTAGGCGCGCCTGTAGGCGTCTGGTCCCGCGGGGTAGCGCGCGATGAGACCGCCGTCGGCGCGAACGAACGTGGTCGCCGCGCTGGCGAGATCGAGGACCGCGGCGTAGTTCCCGATGAACTCGTCCACGATCATCGTGGCCGCCACGATGCCGGCGAAGCGCCCGCCCGGACCGTTCACGCGGCGTGAGAAGGCGATCCGAAGGCGCTCGTCCCCGAGTCTCGGCGTGAAGGCCGCGCTCACGTAGAGGCCCGCCGAATCGTCGTCGCGATGCACGGTGAAGTGGGTCCGGTCCGCGAGCGAGACGGCCACGAAGTCCGCGTCGTGGGAATAGGCGCGAACGTGGCCTAGTTCGTCCGCGTAGAGAAGCGTGGCCACGTAGGGAGTCGCGTCGAGGACTTCCCTGAACCGCGTGCGCGCGCGCTTGCCGAAATCGGCGCGCGCGGCGTCGGACCTCGTGACGAACTCGATCGCGCTCCTGACACTGAGGTCGATCGACTGGACGCTGATCTCGGTCTGCTTCGCGAGCGCGGAATTGAGACCCGTCATGTAGGTCTTTCCCGCCTCGAGCGCCGCCACGCGGGACCGTCGCACATCGTCGGCGACGAAGCTCGCGATCATCAGGATGACGAGCATCGCCAGGATGAAGAGGTTGCGGGATGCCGGCGCCCCGCGCCCGAAGATTGCCCCGGCGGGTGACGCCGGCGCCGCCGAGGTTCTCGACGCCATGGCCTCGATGCTGCCCGTGCCCGGGCGCGCAGGCAATATCGGTTCGCTTGCCGCGGCGGCCTCAGTCACGGCCCGCATCCATGGCGAGCGCCGCCTGCGCGGCCGCCAGGCGCGCCACCGGCACCCGGTAGGGCGAGCAGCTCACGTAGTCGAGTCCGATGCGGTGGCAGAAGGCGATCGTTGCCGGGTCGCCGCCGTGCTCGCCGCAGATGCCCACCTCGAGGTCGGGGCGAACCTCGCGGCCCAGCCTCACGCCCATTTCCATGAGCTTGCCGACGCCGGCCTGGTCGAGGGTCGCGAAGGGATTGTCCGGCAGGATGCGCTTCTCGAGGTACTCGCGAAGGAAACCCGTTTCCGCATCGTCCCGGGAAATGCCGAAGGTGGTCTGGGTGAGGTCGTTGGTGCCGAAGGAGAAGAACTCGGCCTGGCGGGCGATGTCGCCCGCGGTCAGCGCCGCGCGGGGGATCTCGATCATCGTGCCGAACTGGTACTTCACCCGCACGCCCTGTTCCTTCATCACGGCTTTCGCCTCCTCGTCGAGGATGGCCCGTTCCACCTTCAGCTCGTTGTTGTGGGCGATGAGCGGGATCATGATCTTCGGGTGCACCCGGATGCCCTCGCGCCGGCACCGGCACGCGGCCTCGATGATGGCGCGCACCTGCATGCGCACGAGCTGCGGCAGGTGGATGCCCAGGCGCACGCCGCGCAGGCCGAGCATCGGATTCGCTTCCCGAAGGGCGTTCACGGCCTCCAGCAGGCGCTTCTTCGTGGCCAGCGTCCCGGCAAGCCCCAGCGGATCCTTTCCGGCGGCCATCGACAGCCGCGTCTCGATCTCGGTCACGTCGTGCGCGAGTTCGTCGTAGCTCGGCAGGAACTCGTGCAGCGGCGGGTCGATCAGGCGGATGGTCACCGGCAGCCCGTCCATGGCGCGGAAGAGGCCGACGAAGTCCTCGCGCTGGAACGGCAGGAGCTTCGCGAGCGGCCCGGTCCGCGCCTCGTCGGTGTCGGCGAGGATCATTTCCTGCACCAGGGGCAGGCGCTCGGTCTCGAAGAACATGTGCTCGGTCCGGCAAAGCCCGATGCCCTGGGCGCCGTAGCCGCGGGCGCGCACGGCGTCGCGAGGATAGTCGGCGTTGGCCCACACGCCGAGCCTGCGGAAGCCGTCGGCCCAGCCGAGGAGCCGCGCGAGGTACGGGTCACTGAACTCGGGCACGACGGTCTTCAGTTCGCCGGCGAACAGCTCGCCGGTCGTTCCGTCGACCGAGACGGCATCGCCTTCGCGGAACACGCGCGTGCCGATCGTGAACCGGCGATTGGCGGCGTCGACGTCCATCGCGGAAACGCCCACGACGGCGGGCTTGCCGAATTGCCGCGCCACCAGCGCCGCGTGGCTGGTTCGCCCGCCCCGGCTGGTGAGGATTCCCCGCGCCGCGAGCATGCCGTGCACGTCGTCCGGCTTGGTCTCGGGCCGCACCATGATGACCGCCTTCTTCTCGCGGGCGCCCCATCGCTCGGCCGTATCCGCGTCGAAGGCGAGGATGCCGCTCGCCGCCCCCGGCGAGACGTTGAGGCCCGTGGCGAGCAGGTCGCCGCGCTTCTTCGCCGCGGCCTTGTCCTTCGCATCGAACTGCGGATGCAGGAACGCGTCGACGTGATCCGGCGAGACGCGCTCCACGGCCTCGGCCCGCGTGATGAGCCTCTTGGCGGCCAGGTCGACGGCGAAGCGCACCGCGGCCTGTGCCGTGCGCTTGGCGTCGCGTGTCTGCAGCATCCAGAGCTTGTCGCGCTCGATCGTGAATTCGATGTCCTGCACGTCGCGAAAATGCTTCTCCAGCGTGGCGCAATGGCGCGCGAGCTCGGCGTGGATGCGCGGCATCTCGCGCTTCAGGGTCGCGATCGGCTTCGTCGCCCGGGTGCCCGCGACGACGTCCTCGCCCTGGGCATTGGTGAGCCAATCGCCCTCGAGCCGAGGCTCGCCCGTGGTGACATTTCGCGTCGTGAGCACGCCCGTGCCGGAGCGGTCGCCCAGGTTTCCGAACACCATCGCCTGGATGTTCACCGCCGTGCCCAGGTCGTGGGCGATGCCCGCGGCGTTCCGGTAGTCGATGGCGCGCTTGCCGTTCCAGGACCGGAAGACGGCCTCCGTGGCGAGCCGGAGCTGCTCGCGGGGGTCCTCGGGGAAGGCGCGCCGGGCCTGGCTCTTCACGATCGCCTTGAATTCCTCGGTGATCTCGCCGAGGGTCGCGGCGGCGAGATCCGCGTCGTTCTCCACGCGCGCCGCCTTGCGGTGGCGCGCGAGAACCGCCTCGAAGGGCTCGTCGGGCAGCCCCAGCACCACGGTGCCGAACATCTGCACGAGGCGCCGGTAGGCGTCGTTGGCGAAGCGTTCGTCTCCCGTGAGCTTCGCCAGGCCGGCCACGGCGACGTCGTTCAGCCCGATGTTGAGGACGGTGTCCATCATTCCCGGCATCGAGAAGCGTGCGCCGGAGCGGCACGAGACGAGGAGGGGGTCGCGAGGTTCGCCCAATCGCCTTCCGGCCTGCCGTTCCACTTTCGCGAGCGCCCGCTCGACCTGCGCCCACATTCCCGGGGGGAAACCGCCGGCCGCGAGGTAGGCGTTGCACGCCCGCGTGCTCACGATGAAGCCCGGCGGAACGGGAAGCCCCATTCGCGTCATCTCGGCGAGATTGGCGCCCTTGCCGCCGAGCAGGTCCTTGCGTCGGGCGTTGCCCTCGGCGAACAGGTAGACCCACTTCTCGCTCCTGGCGGCGCGCGAGCGCGGCGCCGGTGTCTTCCTCTTGCTGCTGGTGCCCATGGCATGGTCCCGATCGCAGGGGCGGTTGGGCCGTTCGGCCGTTGATTCCAGTGTCCCGCCGCACCCTCCGCGGCGCTTGATCGGGGTCAAGGAAGGCGGGGCGAGCCCCGTGGCGACTTTCTTTTCCGAATTGTGACGGGCGCCACAGAATGCCCCCGCCCGCGGTGCTAGCATTCCCCAGAGACCGGACTCCTTTGTCCCCGCCGACCGCCATGAACCGCTTTCCCCGCATCGCGTCCCGCATCGCCGCCGCCGCCGCCGTCTTGCTTGCGGCGGGCACGCCTGCGCTGGCGGGCGGATCGAGAGACTACGCCAACGCCTGGCTCGGCGAGCAGCTTCGCCGCGAAATCCGGGAGACTTTCTGGCGCGACCTCGTCGCGAGGCCATCCCGGCACGAGCAGTCGCCGGCCCCCGGTCCGCGTTCGTGGCAGGCCCACGACCAGAATCCCTGGGCCAACACCTACGGCACGCCGGAGAACAACCGCTGGCGGAGCACGGTCCTCGGTTCCCGTTCCCCGGGAATCGTGCGCATGTGTTCCTGCTACCTGAGCGCCGACGCCCGCTCCTGGGACGGCGGCCCGCTCACGGAGGCCGACATCACCCGGATGTGCCGCGCGCAGTGCTACTGAATTCCGCCATTTCCTGACGGCAGACAAGTCCGGCTCGCCCGGCGCGGGCAGGATCAGCTCATGGTGGCAAAATCCGGGTTGCCGGACGCTGGCCGGTTCGTCGCGCGCCTCTGGTGGGTGGTGTCGCTGCTGCTGGTCCTGCTGTCGCTGGTCGTCGGCCAGTCGATCCTCACGAGCCTGCGCCAGCACGAAGAGCAGGCGATCGTGGAGACCTACAGCGTCGCCCACGTCCTCGAAAGCGACTTGACCGGGCTCTTCGACAAGCTGAAGCTCGCGCTGCACGCCGTGGCGAGCGCGCGGGAGCGCGATCTCGCGGCACCGCGTTCCGGCGGCGGAGCATCCCGCGACTACATCGCCGTCCTGGGAAATCTTCTCCCGGATGCCGCGTGGTTCGTCGTCTCGGACGCGGGCGGCAGGATCGTCGTGGACCGCGAATTCCCCGAGGCGCCGTCACCGGGCATCGAATCCAGGCCTTACTTCGCCCGGCTGCGCGAAACCTGCTTCTCGGGGATGGCGATCTCGCCGCCGCTGCGCGAAGGCAAGCACGGCCCGTGGATGATCGAAGTGGCGCGACGCATCGAACACTCCGACGGACGGTTCGCCGGCGCGGCCGTGGCCGCGCTGTCCATCGATCGTCTCGTGGCGATGCTCGCCGCCGCCGACACGGGCGGCAACGGTTCCGTGACGCTGTACGGTGAGAACCTCGCGATCCTGGCCCGCCATCCCGCGATGGCCGATCCGGCCAGCGGTTCCGGCGCCGCGTCCGACGAACTGCGCGAACTGGCCGGCAAGGGCGAGATCTCGGGGACTTTTCGCGCGATATCACGGGTGGACGGCGTCGATCGGACCTACTCCTATCGCCGCCTCGGCGGCTACCCGCTGCACATCACCGTGGGGCGCTCGGCCTCCGAGCACCTCGGGCACTGGCGCCGGGACATGGGCATCGTTGCAATCCTCGCCGGCGTGCTCTTTCTGGTGACGATCGCGGCCACGGCGATGATCCACCGGGCCTGGCGTCGGCAGCGTCGCGTGGCGCGGCTCCTCGAGATGCAGGCCCACACCGATGCCCTCACGGGGCTCGCGAACCGTCGCCACTTCTTCGAGATGGCGGAGGCGGAGCTCCTGCGCACGCGCCGCTACGACGCGCCGCTCTCGCTCCTGATGATCGACATCGACCACTTCAAGGAAATGAACGACACCCACGGTCACCGTGCCGGCGATCGCGTGCTCCAGAACCTGGCCCGCACCTGCCTCGAGGTGCTGCGCAACGTCGACGTGGCCGGCCGCGTGGGCGGCGAGGAGTTCGCGGTCCTGCTGCCGGAGACCGAGCTCGCGGGCGCGATGGAAGTCGCGGAGCGCCTGCGCGAGGCGGTCGAGAAATCCGCCGTCGACCGCGAGGAGGGAAGGGCGCTTCGCATCACCGTATCGGTGGGCGTGGCGATCCTCGAGGCCCACTCGAATCTCGACACGCTGCTCAGCCAGGCGGACACGGCGCTCTACGACGCCAAGCACCAGGGCCGAAACCGCGTGTGCGCCTTCACCCGAAAATCCTAGTTGCCGGGATCTCGCTCGCGGTCGATGCCGAATCGCCGCCGCAGCGGCCGCCACTGGAAGAGCAGGGCGCAAAGCCCGGTCGCCAGCGCGACGGCGCCGAGGATGACCGCGAGCCTCGCGAAGGGCTGTCCCATCGACTGGCGGATCGCGATCAGCGCCGCGGCGGTCCGGATCCATTCGACCGCGCCCAGCAGGAGCGCGGCCTGCAGCAGGCGCGCGGCCCACGGCGCGCGAATGAAGAGGATCGGCAGCAGGGCGATCGCCACGCCGAAGGCGATCCAGGCGGCGCCCCGGTAGAAGTGGGCCGCGAGGATGCCCAGGGCGAGGGCGGCGGGCAGCAGGCGAAGGGCGTTCAGGTCGTTCTCCGGGCTGAACCGCGTTTCGGGCGGAGTCCGGGCATTATGCGGCCCGCCGGGGCGTGGCAGGGTGGCCCGGGCGGCGCGTGTACACTCCCCCTCGTTGCCCGGGTGGCGAAACTGGTAAACGCAGCGGGCTTAAAACCCGCAGCCGAAAGGCTTGCCGGTCCGACTCCGGCCCCGGGCACCACCGTCTTCCCCTCTGGCCGATCGAACCCGTGACCACCGCCTACCCGAAGCTCCTCGCACCCCTCGACCTGGGCCATACGACGCTCGCCAACCGCGTCCTCATGGGGTCGATGCATACCGGCCTCGAGGACCGCAGGAAGAACTTCCCGGCGCTCGCCGCCTATTTCGCCGAGCGCGCGCGCGGCGGCGTGGGCCTCATCGTCACCGGCGGTTTCGCGCCGAACATCGAGGGCTGGCTCACGCCCTTCGGCTCCACGCTGGCCACGCGGGCGTCCGCGCGCGCCCACCGGCCGATCCCGGACGCGGTGCACGCCGAGGGCGGGAAAATCGCGCTCCAGATCCTGCACGCGGGGCGCTACGGGTATTCGCCGCTCGCGGTCGCGCCCTCGAGGCTCAAGTCGCCCATCAGCCGGTTCACGCCGCGCGAACTGTCCGCCGCCGGCATCGAGCGCCAGATCCGCGCCTTCGTGCGCTGCGCGGCGCTCGCGCGCGAGGCCGGCTACGACGGTGTCGAGGTGATGGGAAGCGAAGGCTACTTCATCAACCAGTTCCTCGCGGCCCAGGCCAATCGCCGCACGGACGAGTGGGGCGGCGCCTACGAAAATCGCATGCGCCTGCCGGTGGAGATCG
>Ga0073904_10004037_pt1 | contig 10992 bp, 7 predicted proteins | sample KloWWTrecipitate_FD_66668 | JGI IMG/M metagenome (GOLD analysis project Ga0073904, IMG submission 66668) | Active sludge microbial communities from Klosterneuburg, Austria, studying microevolution and ecology of nitrifiers - Klosterneuburg... | ecosystem: Engineered > WWTP > Aerobic digester >... | reverse complement strand
AGGATGTGGCGGAAGCGCCGGCGATAGACGTCGGCGACCTCGGGGAACGCGCGGAATAGGAAGACCGTCTGCGAGATCAAATCGTCAAAGTCGAAGGCATTCGCACGCTGCATTTCGCGCTGGTACGAAGAGAAAATCTCGAGGAACACCCGATCGATCGGGTCGCTCATGTTGGCCTGCCGCGCGTACGAGTCGGCATCGGCGAGCTCGTTCTTGAGCTTCGAGATTTTGCCCATCACGGATGCCACGGTCAACCCGTATGAGTCGCCCTCATGCTGCTTGACCAGGCGCTTGATCAGGGCACGCGAGTCGCCCGAGTCGTAGATGGTGAACGACTTGGTGAACCCAAACCGCTCGGCCTCACCCCGGAGAATGCGCACGCAGGCAGAGTGGAACGTCGAGATCCACATGCCGCGCGACGCCTGACCGATGAGCTGATCGACGCGCTCGCGCATCTCTGCGGCGGCCTTGTTCGTGAACGTGATCGCGAGGATCTGGCTCGGCCACGCCTCGCGCTGCTGAATCAGGCTCGCGATGCGGTGTGTGAGCACGCGGGTCTTGCCAGACCCGGCGCCAGCAACGATGAGGAGCGCTGGGCCGCGGTATTCGACGGCCTCGCGCTGGGGCGGATTCATGCCCGCAAGCAGGTCGTTCGACAGGAGGCTCATGTTCCATCAAGTCTAAACGAGGCCTCCGACATGGGCCCGCTCGGTGGCAGAATTCCGGCGCCTGCACAGGCGCGCCCTGTCGGTTCAGCCCATCAGGGTGGTTGGATAAGGCATGCGCACCATCTTGAACATCATCTGGCTCGTGCTCTCGGGCTTTTGGCTGTTTCTCGGCTACATGGCCGCTGGCATCGTGCTGTGCATCCTGATCGTGACGATCCCGTGGGGCATCGCTTCGTTCCGCATCGGTGTCTATGCGCTGTGGCCATTTGGTCGCCAGGTGGAGTCGAAGCCGACCAGCGGGGTGTGGTCGTTCCTCGGCAACGTCGTCTGGTTCATCCTCGCCGGCTGGTGGCTCGCGCTCGCCCACATCGTCTCTGGCATTGCCCTGTGCGTGACAATCATCGGGATCCCCCTCGGCATCGCCGACTTCAAGATGGTGCCGGTCTCGCTCATGCCGCTCGGCAAGGTCATCGTCGAACGATCCGGCACCTACATCTAGCCCGGCAGCTGTTGCTCGGCTATCGCCGGGCTTCGGCGCGTCGTGGAATCACGCGCAACCACCGGCAACACGGCCGATCGGGTGCGCCCTGGGTGACCGAGCGGGTGACACCGGCATCCAAAAATCTGCTGATCGGGAGAGATTTCGGAAGACCCACGAAAACACTAGCCATCGCGCGCGACATCACTTATGGTGAAAAAACGCCCACCAGGCGATGTCCGATTTCCTCTCATCCTCAATCTCGATGGCGCACGGTGACACCAACGTTCGTGTCACCGCGTTGCGCCCGGCACCACGGCCCGTCCCCAAAGCGGGCATCACAATTGCAGACGGCTTGCACCTGATCCCCAGCAGGAGTTTGTCATGACGATGAAGTCATATCTTTCTCATCTCGGCGTTCCCACACGCCGTGCCACCAGTTGGATCGTCGCAGGCGTGTGTGCGGCCGCGGTCGCAACCGGCCTCACGATCGCCGACACCGACCTTGCGTCGTTGCAACGCGATCGAAACCTGGTGGCGACCGATGTCTCCGCGCGAGCGGTCACCCTGCACGACCTCGAGGTCGCCAATGCGGCGCTCAGCGAGCAACTCGCCGACAGCCGCAATCGCATCGCAACACTCGAACAGGCGCTCTCGTCACGAGAAGGCCTCCTGCCATGAACCGTGGTTGCCTCCGCATCCTCGCCACGGCGAGCGCCGTCGCAATCGTGCTGACCGGCGCCGCCCTCGAGCGAAGAAACGTGGTCATCGACGACATCGACCGGCTCACGGCAAACTCGGGGAGCCTCGCGCAGCGGGTCGCAGTGGGCGAACGCACCCATGGCGAACTCACGTCGACGCTCGCCGACCACCAGGCCCGCGCTGCGCTTGACACCACGCTCGTCGAGGCGCGCGCGCCGTTCGTCGCGGCCGTGGGCACGTTCAGCACTGCATTGCAAAGCGCAAAGGGCAAGGTGGATGCCTCAGCCGCCGCCGCGCGCGTGACCGCCGCGCAAGACACTGTGCTTGCCGAACGCGATCGCCCCGATGTCGTCGCCGCCGCAACGCAGACCGTCACGGCGGCCGGGGGCGAGGTGAATGCCGCGGTCAAGGCCTACGACGATGAGCAACAGCGCATCGCCGAAGCTGCCGCTGCCGCGGCGGCGCGCAATCGCGCCTCATCGGGTGGCGGTGGCGGTGGCTGGTCCGGCCCCCGCGGTGGTGGGGGCGGCGGTGGTGGTGGAGGCTCGAGCGCCGGTGGGGGTGGTGACGGCGGAGGCGGCAGCGCCGTCGACCGCGCTCGCGCCGCGCTCAATCAGGTCGGTGGCGGCCACATCGCCGTGCGGGCGTATGACGGCAATTGCCAGGGCCGCTACGCAGACGCGTGCTCGTTCTCTTCTGGCTACATCGCGGTCGCTCCGGCCGTCGCCGGGTTCAGTCAGAGCCGTCTGATGTGGGCGATGGCGCACGAGCTTGCCCACCAGGCCCAGTTCGGGGTGTGGGGCGCGCTCCAACGCTCCGGCTCGTACTCGGCCCTGTTCGGCAACAACGCCGAGGCGCTCGCAAACTGCATGGCGGCCGTCCGCGGCTACGGCTCGTGCTCGGGCGCGCAGGCAGACTTCGCCCGCGGCGTGTGGAACCGCAACGTGCCCGGTTAGGCGGGGCCGCGCCGTGCGAAATTACGCCTCGCGCCGGAAAAACTCAACGCCAAGGTCGGCATGGTCGACGAACACCCCGTCGACGCCGGTGTCGCGAATGATCGCCCACTCCGATTCGTAGTCACCAAACTCGGCTGGCCCACCCGCGCCCCGAAACTCGCGCACTAAGAAGCGATTCTCCGGCCGCAGCGTCCAGGTAAACACCCGGAGCCCCCGGGCGTGCGCGTCGGCCACGACGGTCGTCGGGCCTGTCATCGCCGCGCCGAGCTTTCCTGGCGCCAGAATCATCTGCTTGTCAACGCTGATGCCATCGACCACCCCGACGAGCGCATCGAGCCCCGCAGGTGTGGCGGTGTGCCGATAGGTCGCCGCCGCCTTGCCGTGCGCAATCAGCTGATCGAACGGGCGCCCCGCGGCGGCAAGCAGATAAATAAAACTGCCCGGGATGCCGGTGGCCCGGACCTGCTCGAGCACCGTGCGTTCGAACGACTCGATGACCAGTGGCAGCGCTCCGCTAGCCCAACCGGCGTCAGCAAGCTCGGCCGCGAGCAGCGGGGCGATGCCCAGCCCAATGCCCGCGAAGTAGCTGGCGTGCTTGATCTCGACCACCACGCCGATCTCGCGGCCCTGCTCGAGGCCAGCGGCGCGCACGAGGTCGAGCACATCGCGCAGGCGCAGCACGGGCTGCGAATCGTCGAAGCTCGCGCTCGACCCTCGCAACTCGGGGAGCCGTTCGCGGCAGCGCAGGGTCGACAGCTCGTCCCACGTGAAGTCTTCGGTGAACCAGCCAGTCTGCGACGCGCCATCCACGATCTTGGTGGTGCGCCGCGTCGCGAACTCCGGTCGATCGGCGACGTCGGTGGTGCCCGATATCTCGTTCTCATGCCGCACGACAAGCACGCCGTCCTTCGAGACCACAACATCGGGTTCGACAGCATCGACGCCCATTGCGAGCGCAAGATCGTAGGCCGAACGGCTATGTTCGGGGCGGTAGCCAGGGGCACCGCGGTGCCCGATGACGAGCGGGCTGCGACGATTCATGCCTCAAGCGTAATGACTGAATATCGTTGCATGCCCCGGCGCTCCCGTGGCGCCGGGTTCGCCCCTGATTCGCCGACGTTTCGGTGCTCTCCCAGCGAACACATAAGCCTTTGTCGAACGTTACCGATATCGTGGAACCACGCACGTGTTCAACCACAATTTGGAGTGAGCGACCTCATGGCCCTCGACAACCCCGCATTCAACCGTCCGGCGTTCCAAGACCCGAAGTCTGCCACCGCCACCCGCGGTGGTGCGCAGTCTGGGCAGATGAGCGACCCTTACTACGCCTCGCAGGCAAGCGCCCAGCAGACGGCCCAGATTGACGGCCTCTACGCGACGCCGCCCGCCGGCTCGATTGACACCGACCGCATGACGGTGGAAGACACCGTCTGGAAGACGGTTGGCCTCTTCGCCGCACTGCTGGTCACCGCAGTCGTCGGCTGGGTCTGGACCCTCTCAACCGTCATGACCGAGGGCGCGCCCAACATGACGCCGTGGCTGATCGGCATGATCGGCGGCTTCGTGCTCGCCATGGTCAACATCTTCAAGAAGCAGCCGAGCGTTCCCCTGATCGTGCTCTATGCGGCATTCCAGGGCCTGTTCGTCGGTGGCATCTCGGCGTACTTCGAGTTCATGTACAGCGGCATCGTCATGCAGGCGACCCTCGCGACGGTCGCCGTCGTCGGCGTCACGCTTGCGCTGTTTGCAAGCGGCAAGGTGCGCGCTTCGAAGAAGGCCACCAAGATCTTCATGATCGCGATGATCGGCTACGCCGTCTTCTCGCTGCTGAACCTCATCCTCATGTGGACGAACGTCATCCCCGCCGGCATGATGTTCGGCCTGCACAGCGCGCCCAGCATCCTGTTTGGTATCCCGTGGGGCGTCATCATCGGCGTGTTCGTCGTCATCATGGCCGCGTACTCGCTCGTGCTCGACTTCGACATGGTGCAGCAGGGCGTGCGCAACGGCGCACCCCGCAAGATGGGCTGGACCGCGGCCTTCGGCATCATGGTCACCGTCATCTGGCTCTACGTCGAGATCCTGCGCATCCTCGCGATTCTGCGCGGCAACAACTAGCACCATGCAAAAAGGGGGTCGCCTTCGGGCGGCCCCCTTTTTGCGCGCTGTTCGCGAGCGGATGCCGCGGCCCGGCGTCGCGAGCGGCTCAGCATCACCGAACGCTCAGCGCCGCGCTGGCCCTTCAAGCGCACGGGCCACGGCGCCCGCGAGTGCAGTCATCGACGCCGAGACATCCATCCGGTGCGCGGCGGCGACGGCCTCCGCGCCCAGTTGTTCCCGCAGCGCCGCGTCGGCCAGCACCCGGGTGATGGCCGCGGCGAGTGCGGCAACGTCTCCTGAGGGCACGAGCAGGCCGCCGCCGCCCGAGAGCATGTCGTGCGGGCCATAGCCGACGTCGTAGCTGATGACGGGGCATCCGTGACTCAGCGCTTCAACCACCACGAGGCCCTGCCCCTCGAACGCGGTGGTGAGCAGCAGCAGGGCGGCATCATCGAGCTGATCGGATGCCTCCGCCACATGCCCCCGCAGTGCCACGACATCGCGCAGCCCGAGCTCGCCAATGAGCGCGTCGAGTTCGGCCCGCAGCGGGCCGTCGCCGTAGATATCGAGGCGTGCGCCGGGAATCTCGGCGGCAACGCCCACGAACGCGCGGATCGCGTGATCGACGCGCTTGCCCGGGGCAAGCCGGTTGAGCATCACCACGCGGCCGGGCGTGCGCGCGCCGGCCGGTGTCGGCGCCGCGACGGGCTCGGCCGGGTGCGGCACCACCGCGAACGTGTCGCGCGCGCCGAATCGGTCGCCCACCGCGGCGGCCTGTGCCGCGGTCGGCCAGAGCACAGCGTCAAATGCGTCCATCGCGGCGAACCAGCGAGTCCACAGCGCGTTGAGCGGCGCATCGGGCGTGTGCGGCGGCTCGGTGTGGGCCGTGTGCACGGTGTGCACAATGCGCACGCCGGGCTCGGCGAACGAGACCAGCAGTTCGCCGAGTTGGCGAGATTCGCACACGATGACGACCGGGCGGTGCGGGTCTTCGGCCGCCACGCGGAGCATCGCGACAACGTGCGACAACCAGGCCCGGTAGAGCCCACCAAATCCATCGAGCACCCCGGCGAGGCCGTACGGCCCCCACACACCAACCGGTGCGGTCGAGAGGTGCCAATCAGGGTCACCGACGATCACCGGGAGTTCGACGATCGGATGCCCCGTGGCATCCATGATCGTCCGATATTCGAGTTTGGGGGCAAGGGTTCCGGGCTGCGCCGCGCGCACGAGCCAGTCGGCGGCGCCCTGCCCTCTTGAGCCCGCGCCGGCCTCGTCGAAGAGGTTGCGCAGGCGCGCCGGGTCTTCGAGCAGCCCAAGCCGCACAAACTCGGCACGATGCGCGTCGTGCGAGGCGTGCGAGGCCGGATCGACGGTCATCAACCAGGGCCCACGCCCACCGTCAACGCCCGCCGCTGCCATGTGGCGCGCGCGCTGCATCGTGGCGATCGTGAACCCGCCGTCGAGGCCCGGCACGAGCCGGCTCGAGAGCACGAGGTATTCAGCCGGAGGAAAGACGGTCACTCCCCCATCATCCCGTACTGGTTCCGCCCGGACTCATCCGCACGCCCATGCGCCGCAACTTGCGGGCCTGATGACAACAGGCCGTCGCCGGTTCATCCGCACGTAACCGGGAGTGTGCCAGCCGTCCACGCGGGGTCGATGGCATAGAACGGTCCACTCAACTCTGCCCTGGAGCTCAATGTCTCGCCTCAAAACAACCCTCGCGGCGGCGGTCGCATGCACGATCAGTGCCGCCGCCCTCGTCGCCACACCGGCGTTCGCTGCCGCTGACCCCGATCTACAGAGCCCGCTCGCCGCACCCGCGGGCATCGTGCTCAACGAGATCATCTACGACGAGGTCTCGGGCTACACCGACCGCGTCGAGCTCTACAACGCTGGCACCGATGCTGCAGACCTCACCGGATGGCGCATGTCTGACGACAAGCGCGACCGGTTCGGCGACGTCCCCACTGGCACCGTGCTCGCCCCCGGAGAGTTCTTCGTGCTCGAGAAAGATGTGCACTTCTCCTTCGGGCTTGGCAAGGGTGACGAGGTCGTGCTCTACGACCCCTCCGGCACCGAGGTCGACGCCTACGAATATCTGAACACGGCACCGCTGGCTGTCTGGGCGCGCTGCCCCGATGGCACGGGCGAATGGGCGCCCGCCACCGAGCCGACGCCGGGCGGCGCAAACAACTGCGCGCCGCTGCCCGCACCCGGCACGATCGTGATCAATGAGGTTGACTCGCAGCCGGCCGACTGGGTTGAGTTCTACAACCCCGGCACCGAGGCACTCGACATCTCGGGGTATGAGATTCGCGATAACTCCGATGACCACCGCTGGCAGTTCCTCCCCGGCACCACGATCGCGGGCGGGCAGTTCCTCGTCGTCGACGAGGCCACGATCGGCTTGGTCGACGGGGTCGAGGAGCGCTTCAGCGCCCCGATCGGCATCGGCAGCACCGACAGCATCCGCCTTTACGACCGCGCTGGCACCAAAATCGACGACACCCTCCCCTGGGCCGGGCACGCAGCGATCGACGGCGACTTTGCCGCCGCCACGCTCGCCCGCTGCCCCGACGGCGTCGGCGCCTTCGTGGTCGCCTACACAACGCCCGGCGCAAGCAACCGCTGCGTCATGCCGAGCATTGCCATCAATGAGATTGAGTCGAACGGCGATGCGACGGACTGGGTCGAGGTCGTCAACACCGGCATACAGCCCGTCGACATCAGCGGCTTCACCGTCATGGACAACGACCCGATCGGCCACGCCGCCGAGGCCACGCTGCTCCCGGCCGGCACGATCCTCGCCCCCGGCGCCTACTTCGTCTTCGACCAGCCGACGAACTTCGTCTTCGGGCTCGGCGGCGGCGACACCGTGACGCTGCGCGACGCGACCGGCAACACCGTCGACGAGCACGTCTACCTCACGCACGCAGACGTCACCTGGTCACGCTGCGCTGACGGCACCGGCGGGTTTATCGACGCACCGGCTTCGACGAAGGGTCTGCGCAACGCGTGCGGCACCCCTGTGCGCATCAACGAGGTTGAATCAAACGGCGGTACGCCGGGCGACTGGATCGAGTTCGTCAACCCGACGTCCGCTCCGCTCGACATCTCGGGCCTGGTCGTCAAGGACGATGACGACACGCACGCCTACGCGATCCCGGCGAACACGACGATCGATGCCGGTGGCTACTTTGTCATCGAGGTCGCCGACTTCGGCTTCGGTCTCGGCGGCGGCGACTCGGTGCGTGTGTTCGAGAACGGCGAGCTCATTGATGAGACCACGTGGGGCGCAAGCCACGCGGCGGTCACCTGGGGTCGCTGCCCCGACGCCGACGGGCCGTTCGCAGTCACCGCCGAATCAACCAAGGGTGCCGCAAACGTCTGCGAAGGCGAGATTGCCGTCGCGCAGTGGCCCGGTTCGTCCGCCGTGCGCGTGCTCGATGAGACCCCGATGTTCCTCTCTGACAGCTCGGGGCTCGACGCGCAGGCAACGCCGGAGGGCGTCTTCCTCTGGGCCGTCGACAACGGCACCGGCACGTTCTGGAAGCTCGCAGCCAGAGCCGACGGCTCGGTGCAGTTCGCCGATGGATGGGAGAACGGCAAGCGCGCACGCTTCCAGAAGGATGCGCAGAACCCCGGCGCAGCCGGCCCCGACGCTGAGGGCATCACCGTCGACGACGCAGGCTGGATCTACCTCGCCGCAGAGCGCGACAACAGCGCGAAGGGCGTCAACCTGAACGTCGTCCTGAAGATCGACCCGAACGCTCCCGGCCCCGATGTGGTTGCCACGCAGGAATGGGACATCACGTCGCTGCTGCCCGCTGTGGGCGCAAACCTCGGTATCGAGGCCGTCGAATGGGTCGCCGACAGTGCGCTCACCGGCATGCTGTTCGACCAGAACACCAACGCGACCTACGACCCCGCGAACTACGCGGGCCACGGCAACGGGCTCTTCTTCGTCGCCGTCGAAGACGGAGGCGGCGTCTTCGCCTTCGCGCTGCGCGCCGATGGCACGAAGACGCTCATCGCCGAGATCGACGCCGGTCTCCCCGGTGTGATGGCGCTCGACTACGACACCGTGCTCGATGTGCTCTGGGCGGTCTGCGATGACGGCTGCGCCGGCACGTCGGCCCAGATCGCGCTCAACGGCTCGGCCACGCCAGCGATCGCGCACTTCGCCCGCCCGGCGACGCTGCCGAACGTCAACAACGAGGGCTTCGCGACGGCGCCTGCGGCGCTGAGCACGCCTGCACCTGCAGCTGCGGGCATGTCGACGCGCGCCCTGGCGGTGCCCGCCGCCGCGGGTGAGCGCGCCGCATGGTGGTTCGCCGATGGCATCAACCCGGGTGCACTGCACACCGGCACGCTGCCTGCAGCCGTCACCCCGGGCGGTCCGACTGACCCCACCACGCCAGCCGATCCTGCTGACCCGAACCTCCCGGGAGGCGAAGGCACAGCGCTTCCCGAAGGTGGAATCGGAACCCCGCCCGGAGAACTCGCGACCACCGGTAGTGAAGCCCCGAACGGCGCGATCGCTCTGGCATTGATGTTCTTGGTCTTCGGTGCCGCCGCGCTCGTGATCCGGCGCCGCACACGGAACGTCTAGCCCGGGCGGCAGCACCCTGGCACCCTCACCGCCAGGAGCGTGAAGAAGGGCCGTTCCGTGGCGTAAACGTACGCTGCGGAACGGCCCTTCTTGTCATCCAGCTTTAGGCGCAAATGCGCCTGAAACTGGCTACTCCCACTCGATGGTCCCCGGAGGCTTCGAAGTGATGTCGACCACAACGCGGTTGACGTCACGCACCTCATTGGTGATGCGGGTCGAGATGCGCGAGAGCACGTCGTAGGGCACGCGGGCCCAGTCGGCGGTCATCGCATCTTCAGAGGTCACGGGGCGCAGCACAATCGGGTGACCGTATGTGCGGCCATCGCCCTGCACGCCAACCGAGCGCACGTCGGCGAGCAGCACGACGGGGCACTGCCAGATCTCTTGGTCGAGGCCCGCGGCCGTGAGCTCTTCGCGCACGATGGCATCGGCATCCCGAAGCAATTCAAGACGGTCGAAGGTGATCTCGCCGACAATGCGGATCCCGAGACCGGGGCCGGGGAACGGCTGGCGGCCGACGATGACCTCGGGCAGGCCGAGCTCGCGGCCGATCGCACGCACCTCGTCCTTGAAGAGGGCCCGCAGCGGCTCGATGAGTTCGAAATCGAGGTCTTCGGGGAGGCCGCCCACGTTGTGGTGCGACTTGATGTTCGCGGCGCCCGGGCTGCCACCCGACTCGACGACGTCGGGGTAGAGCGTGCCCTGCACGAGGAAGCGGATCGGCTCGCCATCGGCGGCCGCCTCGGCCATGAGCTCACGCTCGGCCTGCTCGAACGTGCGGATGAACTCGCGCCCGATGATCTTGCGCTTCTGCTCGGGATCGGTCACGCCAGCCAGCGCGGTGAGGAACTGGTCGCGCGCATCGATCGACACGAGACGGATGCCGGTCGCCGCGACGTAGTCCTGCTCGACCTGCGCGCGCTCGTCTTTGCGCATGAGTCCGTGATCGACGAAGACGCACACGAGCTGATCGCCGACGGCCTTGTGCACGATCGCGGCGGCGACCGCGGAGTCAACTCCGCCGGAAAGCCCACAGATCACGCGCGCGGTGCCGACCTGCTCACGGATCTTCGCGACCTGCTCGGCGATGACGCTGCCCGAGTTCCAGTCGTTCGCGATGCCCGCGGCGTTGTGCAAGAAGTTTTCGAGCACGCCCTGACCATAATCGGAGTGCTTCACCTCTGGGTGCCACTGCACACCGTAGAAGCGGCGAGCGTCGTCACCGAATGCGGCGACGGGTGTCGCGGCGGTCGACGCCAGGACCTCAAAACCCTCGGGCGCACGCGACACCTGGTCGCCGTGGCTCATCCAGACGTTCTGTTGCTCGGGCTGGCCGGCAAGCAGCACGCCGCCGTCACCCTTGACCGTGGCATCCGTCGCACCATACTCACGAAGGCCGGTGTTCGCGACCTCGCCGCCGAGGGTCTGCGCCATGACCTGAAAGCCATAGCAAATGCCGAGCGTGGGCAC
>Ga0073904_10004036_pt1 | contig 10994 bp, 10 predicted proteins | sample KloWWTrecipitate_FD_66668 | JGI IMG/M metagenome (GOLD analysis project Ga0073904, IMG submission 66668) | Active sludge microbial communities from Klosterneuburg, Austria, studying microevolution and ecology of nitrifiers - Klosterneuburg... | ecosystem: Engineered > WWTP > Aerobic digester >... | reverse complement strand
CATGTGCGACGAGCTCGCGCTCTCCAGCCAGAAGCGCTGGGCGGCGGCGAACGAGCGCGGCGCCTTCAAGGACGAGATCGCGCCGATCGAGGTCGCACAGAAGAAGGCGACGGTCAGCTTCGCCACCGACGAGCACCCACGCCCGCAGACCACGACCGAGGCGCTCGGCAAGCTCGGCCCCGCCTTCAAGAAGGACGGCGTGGTCACCGCGGGCAACGCCTCCGGCATCAACGACGGCGCGGCGTGCCTCGTGCTCACCACCGAGGAGAACGCCACCGCGAAGGGCCTCAAGCCGCTCGCGCGCATCGTGCAGTGGGGCGTCGCCGGCGTGGAGCCCAGCCTCATGGGCATCGGCCCCGTCCCCGCGATCCGTGACGCGCTCGCGCGCGCCGGGCTCGAGCTCAAGGACATGGACCTCGTCGAGGTGAACGAGGCCTTCGCCGCGCAGTACCTCGCGTGTGAGAAGGAGCTCGGCCTCGATCGGGAGAAGACCAACGTGAACGGCGGCGCCATCGCCATCGGCCACCCGCTCGGCGCGAGCGGCGCCCGCATCGTCACGCATCTGGTCTACGAGCTCGCGCGACGCGGCGGTCGCTACGCCGTGGGCAGCGCGTGCATCGGCGGCGGCCAGGGCCTCGCGGTCATCATCGAGCGCATGTAATCTACACGCGTGTAGTCCACATTGGTGCGAGGGCTTGAGCCTCTCGTCCGTGTGTAGCGCGGGCAGCGCGCCGGGAGACCGAGCCTGCCCGCGTGTCCGCGTCGCGTCTCGAGCGCGGACGTCCTACTTCCAGCTGCCCACGGGCTGCGTGACGCTCGGGTTCACCTGGCCAGGAGGGGGCACGGCGCTCTTCGAGCCGAACTGCTGCACGTTGCCCGAGGTGGTCCCGGCCGGCATCAGGCTGCCGCCAATGCCGACGCGGATGACGTCGAACCCCGGCATCGCGGCCGGCGTGAACGTTCCCTTGACGTCGGCGACGGGCACCTCGACCGAGAGCTCGAGGGCGTCGCCGAAGCGCCGCGACACCTGCGCCGCGCGCTTCTCGGCGAAGAGACCGTCGGCCGTGGAGAAGTCCATCGCCGCGGTGAGCGCGATCCACGCCGGCATGTCGGGCGCGCCCCCCATCGACTTGAACGCGCGGTGACACACGATCGCGCCGCCTTCGTACTTCAGCTTGATGGACAGCGCGCTGCTCGAGCCGGTGCGCGGCGTGAACGTCGCGGCGTACTCCGGCTTGATGGCCGCGATGAGCGCAGCCCCGGTGAGGCCCGGCACCCCGTCGCAGACCTCGTCGGGGGTGGCCAGCGGGTACGTGGGCGGGGGCCCGCTGGCGTCGGCTACGCTGCCGTCGGGCGGGCTCACCGTGGTGTCGGTCGTGGCGTCGACGGGCGTGGGTGCCGCGTCATTCGCCGGCCCGGCGTCGGTGGCGGTGGGACTGCTCGTGATCGCGCACGCGCTCGCGGCGATCGTGAGTGCCAGCCCAAGCGCGAGTGAGGTGGAGAGTGAGATCCGCATGACGTCCGCGAAGCAAACCATGTGCCAAACAAGCCTCTTCGCGAATTTGAGACGTTGTGGGCGGGCGGGGCGGCGGCCTTGGCACGGATTGGCACCAAGAGGTGGCCACGAGCGCGAGCGCGCGGTTGCGTGGCCCCGCCGATCCTGCGAGCGTACGCGCATGCACGCATCCTCCCTAGCCCGCACGCGATCCCTTGGCTTTTTCATCGTGGCCGCCCTCTTGGTCGCGCCGCTCCTCGTCGCGTGCGACAAGAAGGGAGAGGGCGCCTCCGCGACCGCCTCGGCGACCCCAAGCGCGTCGGCCGCGCCCTCGGCGGAGCCCCCGAAGGAGACAGGGACGAAGCTCACGAAGAAGTCGCCCGCGGCCGGCGCAAAGCGCACCCAAGACGAGTCCAGCACGACGAACATCAAAATCTCGCTCGGCGGGAAATCGATGGCCATGCACGAAGAAGAGTCCAAGAAGGCCGAAGAGGAGATCCTCGAGGCCTCCGGGGACACGGTGACCAAGCTCAAGGTCACCTTCGTGGACGACAAGAAGTCGTCGTCGGAGGGGGGCAAGCCCGCGAAAGAACGGAAGAGCCCGCTCGCCGGCAAGACGTACACGGTCTCCGCGAAAGACGGAAAGCTCACCGTCCTGAACGACAAAGACAAGCCCGCGCCCAAGGCCGAAGCGGACCTGGTGGCCAAGCAGTACCACGACCTCGGCAAGCCCGACGAGATCATGGCCGCGATCCCCACTCGCGCGCTGAAAGAAGGCGACGACGTCCCCGAGCTCGCCGGCGCCTTTGAGAAGAAGATGGCGAGCGAGGCCAAGGACCCCAAGAATCCGAAAGAGAAAGTGGCCTTTGAAGGGGCCAAGTTCACCTTCAAAGGCAAAGAGGGGGACTCGGCTGCCTTCGATGTCGTCGTGACGATGAAGGCCGACGTGGGCTTTCTTGGCAAGATGACCGTGCCGCTGAAGGGCAAGATGCTGATCCGCGTCGCCGACGCCTGGCCGGCCTCGATGACCCTCGCCGGCCCCATAGGCTTCGAGCTCACGGAGAAGGACAAGAAGGCCGGGACCGAGGCCAGCGGCGACCTCAAGCTGCAGCTCGGCTGGAGCTACAAGTAAGCGAGACGGGCTCGCGCTCCCGAGGCGGCGCGCTCGGCGCGTAGACGGGTCACGAGCGCCGTCAGCACCCGCCACGGAGCGCGCCGTCCGCGTCGTCGCCGCCACCGGCCGGAGCTGGTAGGGTTCCCCGTCATGGACGAGCAGCAGAGGAAAGACGCGTGTCGGCTCATCGCGGGGCTCGTGGTCTCGGACGACGACCTCGACGCGCGAGAAGACGCCTTTCTAGACCGCCTGCTCGCTCGCTTCGGTATCCCGCAGAGCGAGCGAGAGACCATCTTCCCCATCGTCGATCGCGACGACGCGGCGGAGGCGATGAAGGCGCTCCCGATCGAAGCGCAGCTCGAGGCCTTCACGCTCCTCGTCGCGGCCGCGGCGGCCGACGGCAAGGTCGCGGCGGAGGAGCGCGCCTACCTCGACGCCGTCGCGACGGTCGTCGGCTTCGATGCCGCCGCGCTCGACGCCGCGATCGCGGCCGCGCTCGCGGGCTGAAGGGCCCCGCGCCGCGAAGCGCCGAGGTCGAGCTCGGCGGGCTCGCGAGAGTCAGTTCGCGGGCTTCGCGGGCCGGGCCTTCGCGTCTTCGGCGGCCGCGCCGTTCTTCGCGGGCTTCGCGGGCGCAGCGGCGACGGGCTCGGGCGTAGACGGCTTGATGTTGTTCTTCACGAGCACCATGCGCTCGAGCCTGTCCATGAGCTCGGGGTGCTGGTCGAGGTAGGCCTTCGCGTTCTCGCGGCCCTGGCCGATTCGCTCGTTTTGGAACGAGAACCACGCGCCGCTCTTCTCGACGATGCCGAGGTCGGACGCGAGGTCGAGCACGTCGCCTGCGCGGCTGATGCCCTGCCCGTAGAGGATGTCGAACTCGACCTCGCGAAACGGCGGCGCCATCTTGTTCTTCACGACCTTCACGCGCGTGCGGTTGCCGACGACCGTGGGCTCCTTCTTGTCGGACGCGGCGGCCTCCTTGATGGCGCCGATGCGGCGCACGTCGAGGCGAACCGACGCGTAGAACTTGAGGGCGTTGCCGCCCGTCGTGGTCTCCGGCGAGCCGAACATGACGCCGATCTTCATGCGGATTTGGTTGATGAAGATGAGCAGGCAGTTCGAGCGGGCGACGCTGCCGGTGAGCTTGCGCAGCGCCTGGCTCATGAGGCGCGCCTGGAGGCCGACGTGGCTGTCACCCATGTCGCCCTCGATCTCGGCCTTGGGTACGAGCGCCGCGACCGAGTCGACGACCACGATGTCGACCGCGTTCGAGCGGACGAGCATGTCGGCGATCTCGAGGGCCTGCTCGCCGTAGTCGGGCTGGGAGATGAGCAGCTCGTCGGTCTTGACGCCGAGCTTGCGCGCGTACGCGGGGTCGAGCGCGTGCTCCGCGTCGATGAAGGCCGCCACGCCACCTGCTCGCTGGGCGCTGGCGATGGCGTGGAGGGTGAGCGTGGTCTTGCCGCTCGACTCCGGCCCGTAGATCTCCATGATGCGACCGCGCGGGTAGCCGCCGATGCCGAGCGCGATGTCGAGCCCGATGCTGCCGCTGGGCACCACCGAGACGTCGCCGCCGAGGTGCTCGCCCTCCTTCAGGCGCATGATGGAGCCCTTGCCGTACTCTTTTTCAATGCTGGCGAACGCGAGCTCGATGGCCTTCGCGCGGTTCTTGTCTTCCATCGGCGGGACTCCTAGCGTCGCGGGTGCGACCACGTGATTGCGTGACCTGGGAGGAGCCAGAGTACTATCCGTGTGTTCAGCTGTCAAGGGCGGGGCGCGGAGGCGGCGTCCGGCCCCACGTGACAAGAGTCTGACGGCGCGGGGCTGAGCGCGAGCCTAGCTTCACCCCATGACCGTCGCCGTCCTCGTCAACGTCAAGTCACGTCACGGCTCTGCCGCTGTGGGGGAGCGCATCCGCGCGATCCTTCCGGAGGCGCGGGTCGCGGTCACGAGCTCGCTCTCGGAGGCGCGGGCGTGGGTGAAGGACGAGATCGTCGCCAACCGCCCCACCATCCTGCTCTCGGGCGGCGGTGACGGCACGGCCATCGCGCTCCTGAACGAGCTCCGCGAGCAGGGGGTCGAGCTCCCCACGTTCGGGCTCCTCGGGCTCGGCACGGGCAACGGCTGGGCACGTGCCACGGGCGGCGTGGGCAAGCGGGCCGTATTTCGCGATCTGCAGGCGCTCTCCGCGGCCGGGCCGCGCGTGCCGCTCCGTCGCTTCGATCTCGTCGAGACCGAGGGCCAGGTCACGCCGTTCGCAGGGACCGGCTGGGACGCCGAGATCCTCTCCGACTACAAGGCAGCGCTCGCCGTCACCCCGCGCTTCGTCGACCGAGTCGGCGGCACGCGGCTCGGGTACCTGCGCAGCATCGTCACCCGCACCATCCCCCGCCAGTTCACGCAGAAGCGCCCCATCGTGCGCGTGGTGAACCTGGGGGAGCCCGCGATCATGCTGGACGCCAAGGGGAAGGCCGTGCCCATGGCCGATGGCGGGCGCGGCAAGGTGCTCTACGAGGGGCCGCTCGGCGTGGGCGGCGCGGCCACCACCGAGGAGCTCGGGCTCGGCTTCCGCGCGTTCGCGCTCGCGCACCTCGTGCCGGGCCGCATGCAGGTGCGGGTGTTCTCGGCGTCGATGCCGAAGACCGTCCTTCGGGTCCCGCAGATTTGGAACGGCATCCACCCCATCCCGCACGACCACAACTTCTTCCTCACGCGGTGCCGCTTCGAGTTCGACCGCGAGGTGCCCTTCGAGATCGGCGGCGATCTCGTCGGCAACCGGCGCGAGATCGAGCTGAAGCTCCACCCGAGCCCCATCTCGCTCGTCGACTTCCGACGCGTGAACTGAGCGCGGCGAGCGCGCGCTGGCCGCGCTTCAGTAGGTGGCCGGCGGCGCGTTCGCGAGGCGGAGGCCTTCACGCACGTACGCAGCGACGTCGCGAGGCGCGCCTATCCCTTGGTCCAGAATCTCCATGGTGCGCGTGTCGATGAGCGCGTTCCACGGGAAGCCGTCGATGCCAAAGACGCTGAGCCGCCGCCCGTCGACGTCGAGCAGCACGGCGTGCTTGGTCTCGTAGGTGTCGCACCAGGTCTCGAGGTCGGCGAGCGAGGGCCCCACGCTGCGCTTCGCGCCCTGCATGAGCACCTGGATGATCACCGCGCCCTCGGCGCGGAGCGCGCTCGCCGCGGCCAGGGTCTGCTTCGCCTCGCTGGCGCACACGGGGCACCAGCCCGCCACCCCCTGGATGTGGAGCAGCCGGCTGCGCTTCGCGTCGGGATCGTACAGATCGGCCATGGCGAGCGTCTTCAGCGTGCCCTGCGGATTGCCGTCGAGGTAGCCCTGGAACGCGAAGTTCGCGAGGCGGTCACCCGCGCGGACCTTCGAACGCGCGCGCGTGCCGATGTGGTCCGTGGGGTACGCGAGGCCGTCCGGGTTCACCGAGACCGCGGGCACATCGGGGTCGACGAAGGGCGTCGACGGCGTGGACGAGCAGCCCGCGAACGCCAGCGCGCCGGCGAGGGCGGCGGCGCCAGCGACGCGTGACAGAGCGAAGGCCATACGCGCAGTGTCTCGGATTCGCGGCGGAACTCAAGGCCGGCCTGTGAGCCGCGGAGGCCCGGCCCGGCCGGCGGGGTCACGGGGTCACGCAGACCGCGAACGCGCCGAGATAGTCTTGGAACGTGCCGCGGAAGGTGCCCCCGCCGGCGGGCCGGAGCTCGGCGCCGTTCACCGTGAAGTAGAGCTCGACGTCGGCCTCGACGTAGTGGCCAGTGGGGTCGCGGCGCAGCGTGTACCGAGGGCAGTCGGCGCGGTCGCGAACGCGGGCGGACGCGGGCCACTCGAAGGGATCGAGCGCGCGGAGGTCGAGCGTGTAGTGTGCATTGTTTCCCCAGCGGGCGTCGAAGCTCACGTACGAGGTCGTGAACGCGGCCTCGCCCACGAACCGCCGGTGCACTTGGACGTCGAGCTCGCGCCACAGGTTGGGGTTGTCGCGATCGGTCACGCCGGCCTTCCACACCTCGAAGCCGACTTGCCGGAGCGCCGCGCGCTGCCGCGCCCAGGTGTCGTACCTGAAGCCGCCCTCGAGGGAGCGCCACGCCCCATCGCAAATGCGACCGTTGCAGGTCGCGCGCTCGATGCCGTAGCTCGCGTTGCCGAGCCAGCCCGGCTCGCTCGCGGAGGGCGCGACCCGGAAGTGGTAGTTCTTGCCGTAGTCGGAGTCGAAGTTGTTGCAGCCGTACCGGTCGTTGTTCTGGAACCACATCTCGAGATCGCCGGTGGAGTCGAGGGGGATGCCCGGCTCCGGCGCGCCCGCACCAGGCCCGTCGGGGCGCAGGCCGGCGACCTGCACGGAGCGCACCTCGCCGCCGTTCCACCGGTACCAGGCCGTGACCGACCACGCGGGGCGGCCCGCGTACGTGGCCTGGCAGCGCGCGCGGCTCGAGGCGTAGAGGACCTTCAGGCGCTTGCCGCGCTCGAGCGCGCCGCGCACCTCGGTCGTGTAGTCCCCGTGGAACACGACGGTCGCCTCGGCCGTGGACGCCTGCCCGAGCTCGCCCGCCATGTCCTCGAGATCGGGGCCGGCGCCGGAGCAGCCCGAGAGACCGAGCGCGAGGGAAGCCGTCAGGAAGACACCTAGAGCGGAGCTGACGTAACTCATGGGCGCGTTACTAGCTCCGAGCCGCGGAGAGTCAAGGCACAATCGCACCTTGTGTGATGGCCGCGCGAGGGCTAGGAGCGGCTCATGCGCCGCTCGTCCGCCTCGTCGCACGCCTGGCGGACTCCGAGGGCGCACGCGAGGCGCACCCCCGCGGGGCTCGCCGCGCTCGTCGCGCTCGTGGCCGTCGGCGCGGCCGGCTGCGACAAGGGCACGCGCCCCGACGCAGGCGACCCTCCGACGAGCCCCTCGACGCTCGCGCGGCGCCTCGGGCTCGACGCGGCGGACCTCGCCCCCGAGCCCTCCGATCCCGTCGCGCCCGCGGGCAACCTCCGCGAGGAGGCCGCGACCTTCACCACCCTCGAGGCGTGCGTCGTCGAGCGCGCCGCGAAGCTCGATCCGCTCTTCGGCGACGCCGTGCGCGCGATCGGCTACGACACGCTCTTTTATGACGGTTGCCGGACGGTCCAGGCGGCCAAGGAGCGTGACGCGCGCCTGTGTGAGCCCATCGTCTCGAGCGCGCTGAAGGCCCGCTGCGAGACGCTGGCGGCCATCGCCCGGGGCGACGCCGACGCGTGCCCCCGGGTCGACGTGACCACGGTCGCGCAGGGGCGCAGCCCCACCTGCCTCGCGGCGGCGGCCGGCGACGCGCGGCTGTGCGCCGGCGAGCCGAAGATCTCGCGGATCCACTGCGAAGCGCTGGTGCTGCGCGACGAGCACAGGTGCGAGTGGGTGCCCGACGACGCGCTCCAGCCGGGCATGGGCCGCCGCTCGTGCCTTCGCGAGCTCCAGCGCCTGCGCGCGTTGCTGCCGGAGCTGCACACGAACCTCGCGCCGCTCGTCACGCCGAAGGCGACGCTCAGGGTCACCTACGGCCGCGCGCGCGGAGGCCCCGACGCGCTCCTCGACGCAGGCCGCGACGGAGGTGCGGAGCTCGACGCGGGACGCGAGCCACCCGTGGACGCGACGAGCGACGTGGAGCGCGGGGCGGTGATTTTTCCCGCGTACGCGCGCCGCGATCTCTTCGACCGAACGCGACTCGCCGTGGAGCTCGGCGATCTCGTGGAGCCGACGCCGGGGTTCCTCGCGTCTTCACCCACGCGCGCGCCACGGCTGGCCCTGCTCGTGTCGTTCGGCAAGGGCGGCGTCGACGCGCGGGTCGAGCGCGCGGAGCTCGTGCTCCCCGGCGCGCGGACCCGGGTCTACCCCTCGGAGAGAATGAAGAGCGCGGTGACGGTCACGAAGCTCGAGGCGCACCGCGGCGGTGAGCTCTCGCTGCGCTTCTCTGGGGAGATCGACGGCGTGACGATGGGCCTCGAGGTCACGACCTTCGTGCGCGACGTCGTCACCCAGGTGCCCTCGAACCTGCCGAGCTCCCTCCTCGCGGCGACCCCGCCGAGCGACCTCGACGCGGGTCCGCTCGCGTGGCCCACCAAGCCGTCAAGCGCGCGCGACGCGCAGTGAGCCGGCGGGGCCGAGCGACGACTCGGGCTAGACGCCGATGAACAGGCGGTGCGCGAAGTTGCGCTCGAGCTTCGCGCGCAGCACCTTGTCGGCCGCGAGCTCGATGTCGTACTCGACGCGCTTGAACTCGAAGCGCTTCTTGTCGGTGTCGTAGACCGTGTAGCTGGCGCGGTTGTCGAAGTCGCGGGGCTGCCCGACGCTGCCGACCGACACGATGTACTTCTTGTCGGGCTCGAGCACGAAGTCGGCGCTGGAGAGCTCCTCCACCGAGTTCTTCGTCAGCGCGAAGACCTTGCAAAGGTGCGAGTGACCGATGAGCGTGATGTGCCCGAGCTTCTCCCAGATCGGGAGGCACTCGCGCGCCTGCTCGGGCGCGAAGATGTACTCGAACTCCTCGAGCCGCACGGGCGAGCCGTGGCAGAGGAGCACGTCGGAGTCTTCCACCTTGTGCTGGTACGGGAGACCCTTGAGCCAGCCCATGTTCTCGCTGGAGACCATCGACGCGTGGATGTCCAGCGCGTGGCGCGCCGCCTCGTAGTAGTACGAGTAGTCCATGCGGCCGGCGACGGCCGCGTCGTGGTTGCCGAGGATCGTGACCTTGGCGAGCCCACGCACGATGTCGGCGCACTCGTTCGGCGAGCCACCGTAGCCCACGGTGTCGCCGAGGCAGTAGTACGTGTCGATCTTCTCGTCGCGGTAGGCCTCCAGCACCGCGCTGAGCGCCTCGATGTTCGCGTGAGTGTCGCTGAAGATGCCGAAGCGCATAACTTCTCATGACCGTAGAGCCTTTTCCGCTCCGATGGAACCTAATCGCGCGGATCTTGCGCCCGCGCCGCCGCCGGTCCGCGACCCGCGCCTTGCGAGAATCGGCGCGGCGTGCGATTCCCCGCGGGATGAGCGACGAAGAGACGAACGGGCGACCCCATGTGCGGGAAGATTTGCCACCCCCGGCAGAGCTAACCCCCCCGCCCCCGAGCGTCGCGGAGGCGCTCAGCGCGTGCGTTCGCTTCGTGCACGCAAAGTACGGCGTGCTCCTCGACGGAACGTCCGACACCCTCAGCTTGCTCGACCAATACGTGCGCGACGCGCGCGCAGAAATCGCCGCGAAGCCCGCCGCGCTGGAGCTGCTCGCCACCTCGGCGGGCGCTTACCTCGGCGAGGTGCTCCGACGTGAGTACGGCGCCGAGTGGCTCGCGGAAGGCGACCCTTCGGGCTGGCGGCTCTTGTTCACGCACGTGTTCCTCTCGTTCAACCCGGTCGGCCTGGCACGGGAAGCGCTGGTGTCCGCCGAGCAGGAGGGCTGGCACGCGCACCTCGCGACGGACCCCGCCGAGCAGGACGGCGTGATGGCCAGGCTCGCGTCGCTGCCGGACGTCGACGAGGAGGAGTACTACCTGCCCTCGACCCGCTTCGACGTCGTGGGCATCGTGTTCGAGCACCTCCGCGCACGGATGGCGCGTACGGGCACGTCCGACGTCACCTTCTCGGCCGACGACTACTGAGCCAGCCCCCGTGGGCCTGGAAGGCGCGTTGTTCCGTGCCTATTTCCCGGCCTCGCGCCCCGCGTCGGCGAGCCCGCCGAGCGCCGCCGCGCCCGGGGCCGCCACCGCCTCGGACGTCGAGGCCGTGTCGCCCAGCGCCGAACGCCACGCGACCTGGTAGCGGCCGGGGGCGAGGCCGTCGAGCGCGAGCTGTCCGTAGGCGCCGACCCACGCCACCGGGAGACCGTCGAGCCACACGACCGAGAGCCCCGTCGTGGGGTTCGACAGGTCGAGCGTCGCGTTGCTGGTCGGATCGCCGTGGCGCAGCGCGCGCAGCTCTTGAGGCGAGAGCATGCGGCCGGCACGCTCCCTCGGGAACAGCTCGCCGGAGGGCGCGGTCAAGGGCGGCGGCGCGAGCAGCGAGGAGCTGAGCACGTCGGGCCGGCGCGCGAACGAGCTGGCCTCGATGATGAGCGTCCCCTGGGTGCTCCACCGAAACTCGGCGTAGAGGGGCACGTCCTCGAGGGCGCAGGCCGGCGTACGCGGCAGCGCGTTCGCGAGGTCGAGCAGGAACCGACAGAGCAGGACGCCTCCCTCACCGACGTCCGCGACGTGCGCGAGGTCGAGGGTCACGATCGCGGAGCGTGCGGTGATCTCGACGCGACGCGTGCGCGCGCCGAGGCGCCGAGGTCCCTCGCCCTTCGACGAGACCTCCGCCTGATCGAGCGGGCCCACGTCGAGGCGGCGATCCGCGAAGAGCGCCCGCAGCGTGCCGGGTGCGAGGGCGC
>Ga0073904_10004032_pt1 | contig 10998 bp, 10 predicted proteins | sample KloWWTrecipitate_FD_66668 | JGI IMG/M metagenome (GOLD analysis project Ga0073904, IMG submission 66668) | Active sludge microbial communities from Klosterneuburg, Austria, studying microevolution and ecology of nitrifiers - Klosterneuburg... | ecosystem: Engineered > WWTP > Aerobic digester >... | reverse complement strand
GGATCGACTCGCTTGATCTGCGAGGGGAGGACGTCCTCGCGCTTCTCGGCCTCGGCCTTGCCAGCCTTGCCGACCTCGTGAGCAGACTTCGCCTTTTTGGAGAGCGACCCAGGTCTCGGCGTCGACCGGAGGTCGAGCACCGGCCGCGCCACCTGACTTGGGCGCAACGCGACGCTGAGGCGCTCAAGCGCTAAAGGGGCGAGGCCTCCTTCACAGCGCTGCAGCGCGAATCGATCGATCTCGGCGCCGCGCACGAGCTCCACGGGGTCGTGCAGGCACTCCCGCGCCGCCTTCGGCTGGGCTGCGGTCTTGGGGCACCCGCCCTCCTTCGCCGCCGCCGCGGGCTTCGGCGCCGCCTTGGGCGCCTTGTCCTCGGGCTTGGCGCCGCGCGGCTCGTGGCCGGGACGAGGCGCGGCCTTCGCGGCGCCCTCGCCGAGCTCGCGGGCAGAGGCCCGCTGGAGCGCGGCGGCGGGCAGCAGCGGCAGCGGCTTCTTCGCGCCGTGCGAGGTGCGCTCGATCGAGGCGGGGCTCGGCCGCTGCTCCTCGCGCTTGTTCGCGAGGTGCGCGTGGCGATCGGCGCGGTCGGGGCCGGCGGAGGGCCGCTCGACGTGCCGGGCAGAGACCTTCGTGACGAGCACGCCGCGAGTGACGCTCGGCTCGTGGTGACCCACGTCGACGTGACCGCGGGTCTGCGCACGCGCGTGCCGCGGCTTCGCGGGCGCGCGAACAGGTGCACTGACGGGCTTGGGGGCGGCGGCAGCGGGGGCCGGCTCGCCCTTCGCAGCGGGGTGGCGACTCGACCGCGTGTGGGCCGACGGGCTCGCCGAGGCCGAGAACGGGACGAGGAGAGCGAGCGCAACGAGAGAGGCGAGACGCTTCATGATTCACCCTCCATTAGGGCGGGGCACCGGACTGGTGCGATGTCGGCCGTTATCCCACACGCTCGCACCCTGTCCCAAGAAAGCGGCGTCGATTGTTGGTTCGTCCTTCTCCGGTGGCCGAAGACCGGCGAGAACCACCCCCGCCATGGACAAGTCCGCCTTCGAATCCCGCCTGCGCGACCTGCTCGCGTCGTTCCGCACGACCACGGCGAACGCGGGCTGCCTCGCCTGCACGTCGTGCGAGTCATGTGTGGACTGCACGTTCTGCGTGCGGTGCACCAAGACGACGCGATCGAACTACTGCGAGGACTGCCACGGCTGCACCGAGTCGTCGCACTGCAGCGGAAGCCGCGAGCTGCACGGGTGCACGCACTGCCGCGACTCGGAGCGCTGCCGCGCGTCGGCCTACCTCGTGCGCTCGTTCGACTGCAACGGCTGCACGTACTGCTACGGCTGCGTGGGCCTCACTCGGAAGGACTTCCACATCCTCAACGAGCCCTACGATCGCGCGAGCTACTTCGACCTCGTCAAGCGCCTCGAGCAGGGCGCCCCGAGGCGCTGACGTGCGCGCGGTCGTGCAGCGCGTGGCCTCGGCGAGCGTCGTCGTCGCGGGTGAGGTGGTCGGCTCCGTGGGCCATGGCCTCCTCGTTTACCTCGGCTGCGGCAGGGGCGATCTCGCATCCGACGCCGCGTGGATGCTGGACAAAATCGTCGGGCTCCGCGTGTTCGAGAACGGTGCCGGCAAGCTCGACCGCGCCCTCCTGGATGTGGGCGGCGAGCTCTTGGTCGTCAGCCAGTTCACGCTCTACGGCGACCTCCGCAAGGGGCGAAGACCGAGCTTCGAGGGGGCCATGGCGCCCGACGAGGCCGCGCAGCTCTACGCGGGCTTCGTGGCGCTCGCGCGTGAGCGTTACCCGACGCTCGGCGTGGCGACGGGGCGGTTCCGGGCCGACATGCGCGTCACGTCCGTGAACGAGGGCCCCGTGACGCTCTGGCTCGAGAGCCCAAGACCCGCGGAGATGGTGTCGTGAGCGACGCGGCGCCCGACCCCAATGACAGCCCGGGCCCGTCCATCGACGCAGAGGCGCACCCGGCCCCGGGCAGCGCCGACGCGCTCTTCGAGGCGCTCTGGGCGAAGGTGCTCGGCTCGTGGGACGACGACAAGCCGCACGCGGCCGTCTTGGAATATGCGCTGCGCAGCGAACGCCTGCCCGATCTGGCGGGGCGCTATCGGGCCCAGCTCACCGTGGAGGGGCACGAGGCGCGCGCGCAGAAGCGCCTCGACGCCATCGTGGCGGCGGCGACCCAGCTGCTCTTCGCGCAGCGCGCGCCGAGGCGCGAGAAGGCGCCGTGGCAGCTCACGGTCGGCGTGGGGCTCGTGTGCGTGGTCGTGCTCGTGTGGCTCGCGTTCAAAGTACTGCGCTGAGCTGCCTGAGGCGCGCCAGTCACGCGCCGGATCTCGACGACGAAGCTCGCGTGACCCTCGCGCTGCCAGCCACGCAGGCGTCGCCGTTCGTTGCTGGCGCGTCAGGCCGCGCCGCACGCGGCGCAGCCCGGCGCGCGATCGAAGCCGAGGGCGCGAAAACGGCTCGTCCTCGCGTCGAAGTGAAGCAGCGTGCCGACGAGCGGGTCGCCGTACCCCAGGAGCACCTTCAAGGCCTCGTGGGCCTGCAGCAGGCCGATGACGCCCGGCACCACGCCCAGCACGCCCTCCTCCGCGCAGGTCGGGGCCATGCCGTCGCCGGGGGGGCTCGGGTGGAGGCACACATAGCAGGGGCCGCGCCCGGGCAGGCGCGTGGTGACCTGCCCCTCGAAGCGCGCGACGGCGCCGAACACCGCGGGCACCTCGAGCTCGCAGGAGGCGCGGTTCACCTCAGCGCGCGCGGCGTAGTTGTCGGTCGCGTCGACGAGCAGATCGTGCCCACCGAGCAGCGCGATGGCGTTCTCCCGACCGAGGGGGAGCGCGCGCCCTTCGACCGTGAGCCGCGGCGTGCGGGCGAGCAGGGCGGCGCGCGCCGCGCTCACTTTGGGCGTGCCCACGTCGTCGGTGCGAAAGAGCACCTGCCTGTGGAGGTTGTCGAGCGACACCAGGTCGGGGTCCACGAGGGTGAGGTGCCCGACGCCTGCGGCGGCGAGGTAGAGGGCTGCGGGGCAGCCCAGGCCGCCGACGCCGACGATGGCGACGCGGGCGCGCGCGAGCCGCGCCTGGCCGCGCGGGCCTACCTCGGGCAGACGCAGCTGCCGCGCGTAGCGCCGCGCGTCGTCGGGGTGCGGGATCGCCGCGCCCGCGGCTGGCAGCCCACGGGCTAGCCACTCCAGCATGCCCGACGCGGCGGCGCGGGCTCCGGACAACCCGAGGCGCGACAGCGCATCCCGCGCGCGTGCGGCGCGCCTCCCCGAGGCGCAGAACGTGACGACGAGCGCGCCGGGGTCGAGGTCGGCGACGAGAGCGAGGGGGGCGAGGGGTGCGAGGGGTGCGAGCGCGTCGCGCGAGGCCGCGGACTCCAGCTGCGAGAGCGGGAGCGAGCGCGCACCCGGCACGTGCGCCGCCTCGAACTCGTCGGCCTCGCGCACGTCGAGGAGCGCGAGCGGCTCGCCCCGCGCGAGCGCTTCCGCGAGCTCATCGAGCGGCAGATCAGGAGCGGTCGGCGCGTCAGGCATGCAGCTCGACGCGAAGACGGGTGTAGAGTGCACGCGCGTCGGCGGGGCGGTCGGCGTCCGGGCCCGTGCAGATGGTGGCGAACGGCCGGAACCGCACGGTGTCGGCCGTGGTGCCGAGCGCCTCGAGGGCGTCCTGGAGCATGCGCCCGAGCCCGTACAGATCGTCGCGAGGGTCGCTCGGCCGGCCGGCGAGGCGCTCGGGCGACACGTACCCGAGGCTGCCGGCGGGGCTCGGCTCGCCGAAGCGACGCGCGATGCCGAAGTCGGTGAGGATGGGCGTGTCGAGGTCGTGGAGGAGCACGTTCGCGGGCTTCACGTCGTGATGGACCCAGCCGGCCGCGTGCACCCGCGCGAGCGCGGCGACGAGCGGGAAGAGCCACCGGTCGATGGGGAGCAGCGCTGCGCGATCGCGCGCTCGGATGAGCTCGCGGAAGGCGCCGAGGGGCGCCCACGCCAGCGCGAGCCACCCGTGCTCCGGGTCGAGATCGTAGACGCGCACTACCCCGCGTCCCGCGAGCGCGCTGGCGACCCTCGCCTCGTGGCGGAGTTGCTCGGCGTCGCGCTCGGGGTGGTGATAGACCTTCAGCGCCACGCGGCGCTCGAGCTCGCGATCGACGGCTTCGTACACCGCCCCGGCTCCGCCACGCGCGATCTCGCGCAGCAGCTCGAACGGCGCGTCGGCCTCGCGCACGACCATGGTCGCGCCCGCCGGCACGCTCCGCTGCGGCACGGCGAGCCCGAGCTCCGCCCGGAACCGCGCGTGGCGCTCCTTCGCCCCGGGGTGATCGAGGTCGCGGAGGAGCACCCGCTCGACGCACGCGAGCGCCGTGGGCACGTCGCCGGACTCGGCCGCCAGGTCGGCGCGCAAGAGGAGGCCGCTCGGGTGCGTGACCGGGGTGAGGAGCCGGAGCGCCGTCGCTCGCTCGCCGCGGTCGACCAGCATCGCGCTCGCTGCCAGCGCGATGGCGTCGGGGAGCGGCTGGCCCGTCGTCGCGGCGAAGAGCACGTCGAGCGCGCGGCCTTCCAGCGGGGAAGCGCGCAGGCTCGCGAGGACGCTCAGCACCTCCTGCTCGGAGGGGCCTCCCTCGCGGCCCGCACGGGCGAGCACCTGGAGCTCCCGCGGGGACGCGGGCTCCGCCCCGCGCGTCGCCGAGGGCTCCGCCACCGGCGGGGGCGGGCCCGCGGGGACGCGTCGAAACCTGTCGAAGAGGCCCACGCGCGCATCGTGCCTCGCGGGCGACCGGGCGACAAGCGAGACGGCCGCAACATCGCGCACTTGCCCGAGCAGGCAGGTCCCCGGCGCCCGCCAACCAAATCGTTGCGAGACAGCGGCCCCGAAAGCATGAGAAAAAGTCCCCACCATGAGACGCACCTCCCTCTCGATCGTCTTTCTCGCCCTCCTTGCGCTCCCGGCACTCCACTGCCGCAAGGGCAAGGCGGGAGACGACGCGGCGACGCCCATCGCCTCCGACACGGCCACCGCGCCCGAGCCGCCCCCCTCGGCGGCGCCTGCCGCCGCCGCCGCCGTGGCCGCGAACGCCGACGACATCGCGCGGTTCGGCGAAGAGACCAAGATCGCCGACGTGGCGGCGACGGTCGTCTCGCCCTCGGCGAACGTGCGCGAGTCTCCGCCGAACGGCCCGCTCGTCGCGATCCTCCCGAAGGGCACAGCGGTCGTCGAGATCGCCCAGCGCGACGCGTACATCCTCGTGACCTTCGAGAACTCGAAGAACACGTCCCAGCGTCTCATGGGGTGGGTGTTCGCGCCGTCCGTCGGGGGCGCCGGTACCCCCGCGCCTGCGTCCAGCGTCGTGAAGCTGCGTGACGCGGCCGCGCCGCCGCCCGTGGTGCCGCCGGCGAGCTGCCCCGGCGGGCTCACGCTCGTGATGGCGGACCTCCCTGTCTGCGCGAAGGTCTGCGAGAAGGACCCCGACTGCCCCGCTGGACAGGCCTGCAAAGGCACGGCCTCCCGCATCGTAAAGGGCAAGGCGGGCGACGGAGTGACCACCTGCGTCGTGTACCATCACGTCTCCGACGCCGGCGCGCCGCCGCCCCAGCCCAAGGCGGACGCCGCCGCGCCGCCGCCCGCCGTCGTAGACGCCGCCGCCCCTACGCCGTCCGCGACCGGTCCCGAGGTCCCCGCCGTCGGGGGCAAGTGCCCGGCCACCTACGTGCTCCTCCCGAAGGACGGCAAGTGCCACAAGGACTGCACCTCGGGCTCGGGCGTGTGTGGCGCCGCGCGTTGCACCAAGAACTGCAACGTCGGCCCGGCGATCTGTCTGTCGAACGCCGCGCTCTGCGCGCCGCCGAAGTAGTGGTCGCGCCCGCGTGGCGAAGCCCCAGAGCCAGTACGTCTGTCAGGCGTGCGGCGCGCGGAGCCCTCGCTGGCTCGGGCGCTGCACGACCTGCTCGGAGTGGAACAGCCTCGTCGAGGAGACCTCCGAGGAGCGCACAGTCAAGACGCGGCGCTCGTCGGGTCCTACGAAGGCTCGGCCGATCGGCGAGATCGAGGGCGACTCGCACGTGCGCGCGGCGACGGGGATCGGCGAGCTCGATCGCGTCCTTGGCGGGGGCCTCGTGCCGGGCGGCGTCACGCTGCTCGGCGGCGATCCGGGGGTCGGCAAGTCGACGCTGCTGTTGCAGGCCCTCGCGGGGCTCTCCCGCCGGGGTGTGCGCACGCTCTACGTGTCTGGCGAAGAGAGCGCGGGCCAGACCGCGGCGCGCGCGCGCCGGCTAGGCGCCACGACTGACTCGCTCTACGTGCTCGCCGAGAGCGACCTCAATCGCGTCATCGACGCGCTGTCGGAGGTGAAGCCCGCGGCGGTCGTGATCGACAGCGTCCAGACCGTCCGCAGCGGCTCGCTGGAGAGCGCCGCCGGGACGGTGAGCCAGCTCCGCGAGGTCGCCGCTCGTGTGGTCGAGGTATGCAAGCGCGATGGAATCGCCGCGTTCCTCGTCGGTCACGTCACGAAAGACGGCGCCCTCGCGGGCCCGAAGGTGCTCGAGCACCTCGTCGACACCGTGCTCGCGTTCGAGGGCGAACGCGGGCAGTCGTTTCGCTCGCTCCGCGCACTGAAGAACCGCTTCGGGAGCGCCACGGAGGTGGGCGTGTTCGAGATGTCCGGCGACGGCATGCGCGAGGTGAAGAACCCGAGCGCGCTCTTCCTGGCCGAGCGTCAAGCGGGCAGCTCTGGCAGCGTGATCTGCGCCACGTGCGAGGGCTCGCGCCCGATGCTCGTGGAGGTGCAGGCGCTCGTGTCTCCTTTCGTGCACGGCTCGCCGCGCCGCACCGCCGTCGGCGTCGATGGCGCGCGGCTCGCGATGACGCTCGCCATCTTGGAGCGGAAGGCCGGGCTCGCGGTCTCCGGCTGCGACGTGTTCGTCAGCGTCGCGGGCGGTGTCCGTGTCGACGAACCGGCGGCTGATCTCGCGATCGCGCTCGCGGTGGCATCGAGCCTCCGCGACCGCCCCGCGCCCGCGACGTTGGTGGCCTTCGGCGAGCTCGGTCTCTCTGGCGAGGTGCGCAGCGTTCCGCGCGCCAAAGAGCGCCTGGTCGAGGCGATGGAAATGGGGTTCTCGCGCGCGGTCGCGCCGTCCGCGCAGGTCTCGACCGCACGCAGCGAGTCGGCCGCGGGCGCGGGCAATGCGGCCAACGCCAAGCGTCGACGCGGCGACGCGGTGCTCGCCCTCGGGGTCAAGACCCTCGAGGAGGCGCTCGCCGTTCTGGTCTGAGCCCCCGTCCTACATTCGACTACCGACCCGCGCGCGACCCGCACGTTCTGGCCCGCGACGCTGCGGCCCTATGATACGAACTTGACTCATGACAACCACCGTCACGAAGGGTTTCTCAACCAAACTCCTGACGATCGGCGCTCTCGCCGCGGGCCTGGCGCTCGGCGCGTGCGGCGAGCCGGCGGGCGAGGGGCCGAAGGCCGCAGAAGCGGCGAAGCACCCGCTCATCGGTCAGCCCGCTCCCGCCTTCGAGTTCGAGTCGCTCAACGGTCAGGGCAAGGTCTCGATCGAGAAGTGGAAGGGCAAGGTCGTGTACGTCGACTTCTGGGCGACGTGGTGTGAGCCCTGCAAGAAGTCCTTCCCGAAGATCCAGGAGCTTTTCACGAAGTACAAGGGCCAGGTGGAGGTCGTCGGCATCTCCGAAGACGACGAGAACACCGGCATCAAGGAGTTCGGCGAGCAGTTCAGCGCCAAGTTCCCGCTCGGGTGGGACAAGGGCAAGGACATCGCCGGCAAGTGGCAGCCGAAGAGCATGCCCGCCTCGTTCGTCGTCGACAAGCAGGGCGTCGTTCGCTTCGTGCACCTCGGCTATCACGACGGCGAGGAGGCCGAGATCGAGAAGGAGATCAAGAGCCTGCTCTGAGGCCCTGCAGCACGCGGAGCACGAGGCGCGCCGACTCTCGGGGCGCCTCGCCTCTTTTGTGGCGCCGCGAGCGAGCGGCGCTCAACTCTCTTCGAAGAAGCGCAGAAGCCGCGCGTTCACGAGGTCGGGCGCGTCGCGCTGGAGCCAGTGCGAGGCGTGCTCGACCACCTCGACCGTCGCGTTCGGCACCAGGTCGGGGGGTGGCGCGGCGAGCTCCGCGCCCAGCACCCGATCGCGCCTGCCCCAGAGCACGAGCACGGGGCACGTGACGCGGCGGCCACGCGCGACGCCGCGGCCTCGCGCGAGCAGCTCTGAGAGGGTGTCACGCGCGGCGGCCCGGTAGTAGTTGAGCGCCGCCGTGAGAGCGCCGGGGTAACGGAGGGCGTCCACGTACGGATCGATCTCCTCTTCGTCGAAGCCGTCCTCCCGGAACATCGCGCGGAGGTTCGCGAAGTCGTTTCGTGAGATGAGGCGCTCGGGGAGCCCGGGGATCTGGAAGAAGAAGATGTACCAGCTCTTGCGGAGCTGCTCGCGCGTGAGGAGGCCTTCGAGCATGCGGCGCGGGTGCGGCACGTTGAGCACGCCGAGGCGCTCCACGATCTCGGGGTGACGCATGGCCACCTGCCACGCGACCACGGCGCCCCAGTCGTGACCGACCACGATCGCCGAGGCGCGCCCCTCGCGGCGAACGAGCTCGGCCACGTCCTTCGCGAGCAGCTCCACTCCGTAGCTCCGCACGCCGGCGGGCTTGTCCGACTGCGCGAAGCCTCGCATGTCGGGCGCGAGCACGCGGTAGCCCGCGGTGGCGAGCGCCTCGAGTTGGTGGCGCCACGACCACCAGAACTCGGGGAACCCGTGGAGCAGCACGACGAGCCGCCCCTCGGGGGGCCCGGCGCTCGCGAAGTGGAGTCGCACGCCGTTCACCACGGCGAAGCGCTCTTCGAAGCTCTCGACGCGCGCCCTCGTGGCCTGGCTCATGACGGCTCCTCGGCGACCGCGGCGGCGCCCTCGACCGGCATGGCCTCGACCTCGTGGAAGTTCTCGTAGTCGAGCACCCGCGCGCCGGACGCGTCGACGCTGATGATGTCCTTGAATCGCGCGTTCTCGACCACGTCGGCGATGGCGTATCTGTGACGCGCGTGGATGTTCTGCACGATGGTCTCGTCGAGGCCGCTCATGCTGAGCACGATCTCCGCCTCTCCCGCGCGGAGCCTCGCCATCCCTTCGGGCCCATAGAAGAGGCTCTCCTTGGTGATCTCGTGCATCGCCGACCACGAGAGCGCGAAGATGGACGTGCTCCCACGCACGAGAGGCACGTCGAGCTGGCGTCGCATCGACTCGCCCTCGGTCGTGCGCTCCCAGACGAGTAAGGTCACGCGGAGCTGCGCCTCCACGACCGTGTTGTGGCGCGCGTTCGCCAGCCGGAACATGAGGTGCGGCACGCCGTTGCGCCGGGTGATGACGGCCTTGTTCGCGAACAGCACCCGGGCGGTGGGGCGCGCGAACTTCGCGAACGTGAGGCCGGTCACCATCGCCGTCGTGAACACGCCGATGATCGCCTCGAGCGTCACCAGCATGTGGCCGTAGCGTGTGATCGGCGAGAAGGTCCCGTAGCCGATGGTCGCCATCGTCTGCACGCTGAAGTAGAACGCGCTCTCGAAGCTCGTCACGCCCGACACGCACCCCGGCTGCCACTGGTAGGCCGCGGCGAACAGCAGGTTCGCCGCGACGTAGATCAGCGTCACGAGCGCGAAGAAGCCCACCCAGGGGACCCGGAGCACGAAGTGGAACACGTCCTTGTGCGGCTGGAACGGCTGCCCACGAACGTGGATCGCCGCGCTCTCCTGGGTCTCGCCGCCCAGCTGTATCCTTGTCGCCATGCGTGGCGTCAGCCTACTCCAAGCGCGCAGCGGGCGCGTCGTGGTGCGTCACGATCGCGGGACGGGGTAGGTGTCGTCGCTTGGCGCACCTCGTCGGACTGAACGGATCGTCTCTCGTTGACCCGCGGGCGATCGTCCACGACCATTCTCTCTGCGGGGGGCCGCGCGAGATCGCGCGTGACGCCGAGCGACGACACTCATGGGTGCATTGCAGACCGAAGCCTCGCAACGATCGGAGCCGACCTCGCTCGAGGCTCGGCTCGCGCATCGTGGCCGCGCGGTCGCGGCGCGCGTGCTCGCGGAGAGCCCTACGTCGTTCCTCGAGCGCTTCGTGCGCGAGCCGTCGCCTCAAGCGGTGAGGTTCGTCTCCGACTTCGGCCACGCGTTCGGCTTCCCCCCACCGCGTGACCTCGTCGGCTTCACGACGCTCGCGTCGCTGCGTCCGGTGCTGGCCGACTTCGACCTGCTCCGCTTTCCCGAGGGTACCGACGACAACGCGTTCGACGCGTTCGTGCGGCACAGCGGCTCGGGCGCGCTGCTCGGCCTCCTGATCGGGGCGCTCCCCATCGCGCGCTCCGACCTCGGCGAGACGTTCTACGTCGCGCTCGACGAGGGGCTCGACGAGCCGCTCTCTCGCACCCCGCGCCTCGTGAGCCGCGACGCGGTGTTCGGGTTCTCGTGGGTCAAGCGCGCGCTCGTGGGGCCTCTCACCCGCGACCTGTCGTCGTTCGCGTACGCGGCGGCGCTGGTGGGCGGGCGCCGGGCCGGCGAGATCGACGAGCCCGGCTTCGGCGCGTGCGCGGAGCGCCTCCGGCCCCACGTCGCGCGGCGGTCGCCGTTCGCGGAGCTCGAGAAGGTGACGCGACGCGCGGGCGCGCCCTACGTGGCGCCGCGCTCGGCGACGCTCCAGCGCTTCCTCCGGGCGCTGTGGATCCACGGGCTCCTCGCCGACGATGGCGTCTTCTCCCTCGACGACGTGCGACGCCTATTTTCGCCGCGGCACAATGCGCAGCCCACTCGCGCGGTGTGGGAGCGCTTCGTCCGGGCCATGCCCAGCCAGGTCCCGACGGCCCTCTACGCGCTCTTCCGCAGCTACTTCTTCGAGGACCACCGCCGCCTCGCCGAGGCCATCGAGGTGTGCTCGGCGAGCCCCGCCAGGCTCATCGCCGACGCCGCGAGGTTCTTCGACGACGTGGCCCAC
>Ga0073904_10004030_pt1 | contig 11000 bp, 11 predicted proteins | sample KloWWTrecipitate_FD_66668 | JGI IMG/M metagenome (GOLD analysis project Ga0073904, IMG submission 66668) | Active sludge microbial communities from Klosterneuburg, Austria, studying microevolution and ecology of nitrifiers - Klosterneuburg... | ecosystem: Engineered > WWTP > Aerobic digester >... | reverse complement strand
TTCCACATGCAGCACCTGCCCGACCAGGTCACCTACGAGACCGGTGGTCTCTTACCGCCCGCGCGCGCCCGCCTCGAGGGCATGGGGTACACGTTCAAAGAGCGCGGGCACATCGCCGACGCGCCCGCCATCGGGCGCTCCGGGCTCGAGTGGATCGGCGTCGCGGAGCCGAGGCGAGCCGGGGGTGGGGCCGCGGCGCCTTGACGGCGAGGGGCGCGCGGGATGGCTCCTTCAGCGGTAGGGGCTCGGCGCTCGTCTCGTCGATCCGCCGCTGGAGCGCTTCCGCGACCCAGGCCGCGTGCTCGCGCCGCGCGAACGCGTAGGGCAGGGGCACCGCGCGGCCATCGCGCAAGAGCACGTGGACCCGCTCGCCGGCCCAGGCGTCGGCGTTCGCGTCCAAGGCGAACCCGAGCAGCGCGGGGCGCGGATGCGACCGCTGCGACGCGGTGGTCCACGGGGGCAGGGGGCGCTCTTCCACGCAGAGTCCTCGTGGCCCCACCTCGACGTGCACATGGTTCACGAGGCCTCGGACGGCGAGGTACGTGGCCCCGAGGCCCGCCGAGAGCAGGAGGGCCAGTACGACGAAGATGGTGCCGCCATCGTTCTCCCACGCGATCACGAGCGCGCTCGCCACGAGCGCGTTCCACGCCATGGCGACGACGAGCACGCGGACCGCTGGCTCGCGTGGCCGGGTCAGGCGGAGCACGAGGGTGCCGTCGGGCAACAGCTCGTCGCGCTTCACGAGGCCCGTCGGGTCGGCCCGGGGCGCGGCGATCTGCGCCTCGCCGCACTCGCGGCACGCGGTGTGTGGCGCGGGCGCGGGGGCCCCCGCATCACCCACGCTCTGGCACCGAGGGCAGACGGCTCGCACGGCGTCCTCAGGCTAGCACCCGAGCTCGCGGCGGCCCAAGGCTGCCGCTCGCTTGCGGTGGCGTTCCCGCGCCGGCGGCACCGGGTCGCGCACGACCCCGGAGGTGCTACGTTCGGCGCGTGGATTCGACGACCCTCGCCGCCCTCGACGCCCTCCAGTCCGACCACCTCCGCGCCCTCACCGCCGCGTACGGGCGCATCGCCGAGCGGCACGGGCTCGCCGCCATCGTGGTGCACGGCGGTCGCCCGAAGTCCCGCTCGCGCTTCGACGACCAGTCGTTCGCGCTGCGCTCCACCCCGCACTTCCAGCACTGGCTCGCCCTGAACGAGCCCGACTGCGCGCTCATCGTCGCGCCCGGGCACACGCCGACCCTCGTGTGGCCGAGCGGCCTCGATTTCTGGGAGCGCCCACGCGCGCCGCTGACCACCGCGTTCGACCGCTCGCTGCGCGTCGAGCGGCCCCGGGCGTACGCTGCCGGTAAGGACCTGCTCCGCGACCTCGCGCCCACGGGCGCGATCGCCTTCGTGGGCGAGGACCCGGAGGCCGCAGCCGACTGGGGCCTCGACGCGACCGCGGAGAACCCCGCGACCCTCCTGCGCGACCTCGACGCGCTCCGCGTCACCAAGTCCGCGTACGAGCGCGCCTGCCTGGTCGAGGCGAACCGCGTGGCCGCGCTCGGGCACGAGGCGGTCCGCCGCGCGTTCGCGTCCGGTGACGCCTCGGAGCTCGAGCTTCACCTCGCGTTCCTCGGGGCGACCGCGCAGGACGACCCCGAGACGCCCTACAAGAACATCGTCGCCAAGGGGCGAAATGGCGCAATTCTTCATCATATCGCGTACTTGAGAGAGGGAAAGGGCGAGGAGTCCCTGCTGCTCGACGCGGGCGCGACGTTTCAGGGCTACTGCTCCGACATCACGCGCACCTGGGTGAAGGGCGCGAGCGCCGCGGCCTCGGCGTTCCTCGGGCTCGTCCAGGGCGTCGAGGCCCTCCAGCGTGATTTGTGCCTCGGCGCGGTCGCAGGGCTCCGCTACGAGGAGCTGCACGACGAGTCGCACCGGCGCGTGTCGACGGTGCTCGCCGATGTGGGGCTCGTGCGCCTCTCGCCCGACGAGATCTGCGCCCGCGGCATAAGCCGCCTCTTTTACCCGCACGGGCTCGGGCACTCGCTCGGCCTCCAGACCCACGACGTGGGGTGCGCGATCGAGCGCCCTCGCGGCGACAACCCGTTTCTGCGAAATACGGCGGTCATCGCCCCGGGGCAGGCCTTCACCGTCGAGCCGGGCGTGTATTTCATCGATCAGAAGCTCGCGGAGCTGCGCGAGGGGGCGAGCGCGGGCGCGGTGAGCTTCGCTCTGGTCGAAGCGCTCGGCGCGCTCGGCGGCGTGCGCATCGAGGACGACCTCTTCGTGGGGCCCGACGGCGGCGCCCCGGAGAACCTCACCCGCGCGTGGCTGCCGGTCGGCGGCGGCGCCGCGAGCTCGTAGCGACGCCCCGCCCACTACGGGATCGCGAAGCCGACGCCGATCAGCAGCGGCACCACGGCGGTGAGCGGGAGCCCCATGATCGCCGTGTGGTCGGCGCCCTCGATGCGCTCGAAGAGCGCGATGCCGAGCGCCTCGATGCGGTACGAGCCAGCGCAGTCGAACGGCCGATCGCGCTCCACGTAGCGCGCGATGGCGTCGGGGGTGAGCGTGCGCATGCGCATGCGGTGCACGTCGACGTGGGAGCGGTGCACGCCGTCGGGGGCGCGCAAGCTCACCGCGGTGACGATGCGGTGCTCGCGCCCGGAGAGGCGCGCGAGCTGGGCGCGTGCGCCCTCGTGCCCGCCGGGCTTGCCGAAGATTTTCCCGTCGAGGCTCACGACCTGATCGGAGCCCAGCACGAACGCGTCGGGGTGGGCGGCGGCGAGGCTCTCGGCCTTCGCCATGGCGAGCGTGAGGGCGATGCGCTCGTCGTAGCCACGCGCGCCCTCGTGCGCAGTCGCGGGCTCACGCGGGACCGCGCCCTCGACCGCGCGCTCGTCGCACCCGTGCGCCACCGCGCGGTACGTCACCCCGAGGCGGTCCATGAGATCGATCCGGTAGCGCGACGTGGAGGCGAGGATGAGCTCGGAGCGAGGCGACGGAAGATGCGCGGAGAGGCCCACGAGCCCTCCGCCTACTTCGTATACGAGCGAGTGAAGAGGGTCGCGCCGGTGTCCGAGATGAACGACGCGGTGAGCTTCCTGCCTTCGATGACCACGTAGAGGAAGCTCAACGTCTCGGTCTGGAAATACGAGGCGTTTCGAGAGGTTAGCGTCGTGGCAGACGCGCCCGCGCCGGCCACGAGGAGCTCCGTGTTCGCGCCGCATTTGGGCGTGATCCACTGGCTCGAGTGATCATGCCCGCAGATGTAGACGTCGACCCGGCCGCAGATGTTGTCTTCGAGGAAGTCCTTCACGCCCTTGCCGTTCGCGACGGGCACGATGGGCAGGTTGTCGTAGGAGCCTGCGTTCCCGTGCGGGCCGTTCGACAGGTACGGGTGGTGACCGAACGCGATCTTCCAGGTCGACGTGGCCGCGGCGATCCAGCGGGGCACGTCGCGCGCTTGGTCGGACGCGAGGCTGAACATCATCATGTTCGTGTCGAGGCCGATGAGCTCCGCGTGCGCCGCCGTTCGGTGCCAGTACTTCGAGGGCAGCTTCCACTTGGTGGAGCGCGCGGTGTAATCGACCTGGTGCTGACCCCGCGTGAAGTCGGTGCCCGCGCCGCCCGCGCCGTAGTCGTGGTTGCCGAGCACCACCCAGAAGGGCGCCGCCACGCTCGCGTAGGGCACCTCGAAATGGCTCTGGAAGAGCGGATCGGTGGGCGAAGAGACGCCGCTGTCGTAGAAGTTGTCGCCGAGGAGCTGCACGAAGTCGCAGCCGTCCGCCGCACACTTCGCCGCGATCGCGGCGCCGACGGCGCGCTGGCCCGTGTTGGCCTTCCCCGTGTCGCCGAGCGCAGCGAAGCGGAGCACCGGCGGCGGCCCAGCGTCCGGCGGAGCGGCGTCGACGCTGGAGTCGGGGCCGCCGTCACGCGGCGGGCTCGCGTCGGGGGTCGCCGACGGCGGCGTGGACGGCGAAGGCGGCGGCGTGGACGCCGTAGAGGGCGTGGACGGCGCGCCGGATCCCGTCGCGCCGGGCGGAACCTGCGCGCTGGTCGCGGGGGCGTCGGCCCCGGGGCTCTCGTCGGGGGCGCCGCCGCCGCACGCCGCGCCGGCGGCTGCGACGGCCAGGAGGGTGAGGGCGGCGAGCGGGAGACGCGAGAGGCGGGGGTCGGCGGGGCGCCAGATCATCGAGGTGGCGTACGACCCGCCGAAGGGGGGGTCAAGGCGAAATGTGTCGCCGAGTCGCGGCCGGTGGCGCGCCGTCGAGCGAGACCCTCGGCGACGCGCCGTTCGCGGCCTACGAGCTCGTGCGCCACTCGCCGGCGCCGCGGCGCCCCGCGTCGGTCAGCGCTTGCCGTGGGCTCGTCGCCCCGGCTGCGCCGCGGCGATGAACTTGAGGCCGGAGAGCTTCTCCTGCGTGCGGTGCATGACCCACTCGGTGTCGAAGAGGAGCAGCGGGCGGCGCTCCACGTCGTACACGCACGCGATCGAGCCGCGCCGCACGATCTCTTCGGCGGTGAACTTCGCCGTGGGGGTCTCCTCGATCCAGCGCGCGTAGTTGTACGGCATTCGATCGAAGAGCGCGGGCACGCCGTACTCGGCCTTCAGCCGGTATTGCACGACGTCGAACTGGAGGGGGCCGACGGTGCCGAGGATCGGCTCGGCGTCGTTCTCGTCCCGGTCGAAGAGGAGGAGCACAGCGCCCTCGTCCGAGAGCTCCTCGAGGCCCTTCTTCAGCTGCTTGCGCTTCATCGGATCGGCCGAGCGCACCCGCACGAAGTGCTCCGGCGAGAAGCGCGGGATGCCGTCGAACTCCACGTCGGGGCCGGTGCTCAGCGCGTCGCCGATGCGGAGCACGCCGGGGTCCCACACGCCGACGATATCGCCCGAGTACGCCTCGTCGACGGTGACCCGCTCCTGGGCGAGGAAGTTCAGCGAGCGCGACAGCGTGAGCTTCTTCTTCGTGCGCACGTGGCGCACGTCCATGCCGCGCTCGAACTTGCCGGAGCAGATTCGCACGAACGCGATGCGATCGCGGTGCTGCGGGTCCATGTTCGCCTGGATCTTGAACACGAAGCCGGTGAAGTACTCGGCGTCCGCCGGGATCTCGACGTCGCCGGCGATGCGCGTGGTCGGCGACGGACAGAGCCCCATGAACCGGGCCAGGAACGGCTCCACGCCGAAGTTGTTCATCGCGCTGCCGAAGAACACGGGGGTGATTCGGCCCCGAAGGAAGGCCTCGCGATCGAAGGCGTTCCCCGCGGCGTCGAGCAGCTCGAGCTCGTCTCGCAGCTGCGCGTGCTGGGTCTCGCCCATCTCCTCCCTCAGCGTCGGATCGTCGAGGCTGCCGACCTCCATCGCGGCCTTGTGCCCGATGTCGTCGCCCTCCTCGAAGCGATAGAAGGTGGTGGTCTCGCGGTCGTACACCCCGCGGAACGACGGGCCCATGCCCACGGGCCAGGTCATCGGCGCGCAGGGGATGCCGAGCACCTGCTCGATCTCGTCGAGGAGATCGAGCGGCAGCTTCCCGGGGCGGTCAACCTTGTTGATGAACGTGACGATCGGGATGCCGCGCATGCGGCACACCTCGAAGAGCTTGATGGTCTGGGGCTCGACGCCCTTCACGCAGTCGATGAGCATGACCGCGCAGTCGGCGGCGGCGAGCGTGCGGTAGGTGTCCTCGCTGAAGTCGTTGTGGCCGGGCGTGTCGAGCAGGTTGAAGTGACAGCCGGCGTAGTCGAACTGGAGCACGCTCGTGCTGATCGAGATGCCGCGCTCCTTCTCGAGGGCCATCCAGTCGCTCGTCGCGTGGCGCGCCGCCCTCCGCGACTTGACCGACCCCGCGAGGTGGATCGCGCCGCCGTACAGCAGCAGCTTCTCGGTGAGCGTGGTCTTGCCCGCGTCCGGGTGCGAGATGATGGCGAAGGTGCGGCGCTTGGAGATGTGCGAGCGCAGGAGGGCGAGGTCCGACATGGTTTACGCGAGGTGGCGCGAGAGGTGGGCGCGAGCGGAGGCGCGGGATGGGCGCGAGAGTGGGCGCGGACGCCGCGCGCGCCCGCGGTGCTCTCACACCCGGGATCCCGCGTCAAGGCGAGCGAGGGGGACGGAGCGGCCGCAGATGGGCTATACACCGAGGAATGCGCGTTCTCCGCACCCTGGCTCGTGCCGCGCTGGCCCGTCACCTCGCGCTCGCGCACTTCGCGGTGTCGGTGCTCGGGTGCAACGGCCGCGCGACCAAGGCCGACTGCGAGCAGATGCTCGACAAGTACCTCGACATGGTGATCGCCGACGACCCCGAGCTCGCGAAGCTGCCGCCTGCCCAGAAGCAGATCGCGCGCGACATGAAGCGCGCCGTGCGGAAGGCGCAGCCCTCCTACCGGAAGGTGTTCGAGCAGTGCGAGGCCGAGATCACCAAGAAGGAGCACCGGTGCGCGATGGCGGCGCCAAACCCCAACGTCTGGGAGTCGTGCATCGACTGACGCGGCGGTGGTGAAGGCGACGGCGGGGCTCGAGAGACCGCCGAGGCGGCGTGAACGACGGGCGGGTCGGTCGGACCCGCGGCAGGCTGCTAACGCTCTCCGCGCTTGGTCATCTTGCGGTGGAGGAGCCGCTTCTTCAGCGGGCCGAGCTTGTCGATCATGAGCACGCCATGGAGATGGTCGAGCTCGTGCTGGACGGCGATCGCGAGGAGGCCCTCGGCCTCGAGAGTGAAGGGCTCGCCGTCCCGTCCCAGGGCGTTCACGGTCACGCGCTCGGCCCGCACGATGTCCTCCTGCGCGCCCGGGAAGCTGAGGCACCCCTCGCCGAAGGTGGTCTCGCCGTCCTTCGCCACGATCTCGGGGTTGATGAACACCCGCAGATCACTCGGCTCTTCCTCGGTCGCGACGTCGATGAGAAAGAGCTGCAGCGCCTCGCCCACCTGCGGCGCGGCGAGCCCCACGCCCGGCGCCGCGTACATGGTCTCGGCCATGTCGTCGATGAGCCGGAGCAGCTCGGGGGTGACCGCGTCGATCTTCTTGCCGGGCTGACGCAGTCGCTCGTCGGGGTAATGCAGGATCGTGAGGATCATGATGGGAGAGGCCCTTTAGCGCAAAAATGGCCACAGCGCAGCGCTCTCGCAAGGTGCGGGCGGGGACCTTGGTGAATGTGCAGAATGCATGCACCCTCCGCTCCCCCCAAGCTCATGCGCCGCGTCGCGAGCTCATGCGCGGCGGACTACTCTTCGTCGGGGTAGGCGACGGGGCCGTGCACGTAGGCGTCGTCGCCGCAGCACTCCCACACGGGCCGCGTGATGCGGGGCGCCTCGGTGGGGGTCGCGGGGCCCTTCCAGTCGACCGCGCCTGGCCGACCGCGCGGACCGAACAGCGACGGCGCGATGAACGCGTGGAGCTCGTCCGCGAGTCGCCCGGCGAGGAAGCTGCCCGCGAGCTCGGCGCCGCCCTCGACCATCATGGAGACGATGCCGCGCTCGCCGAGCAGGCGCAGCGCGCTCTCGATGTCGACCCGGCCTGCGGTGGACTCGGGCGCCCGCAGCACGACGGCGCCGTGGCTCTGGAGCTCGGCCTCGGCCTTGGGGGAGGCGTCGAGCGAGCAGAGCACCACGAGGGGGATTTCGCGCGCGGAGGCGACGAGCTGGCCGTCGAGCGGCAGGCGCAGCGTGGTGTCGAAGACGACCCGCACCGGGCTCGTCCCCGGGCTGTCGCGCACGGTGAGGCGCGGGTCGTCGGCCACGACCGTGCCCACGCCGACGGCCACGGCGTCGTGTGAGGAGCGCAGCGCGTGCACCTTCGCCCGCGCTTCGGGGCCGGTGACCCACTTGCTCGCCCCGCTCCGCGTCGCGATGCGCCCGTCGAGGGTGAGCGCGAGCTTGAGCGAAACGTAAGGCAGACCGAGCGTGATGTGCTTCAGCCAGGGCGCCGCGAGCGCGTGTGCCGCGGCCTGGGACACGCCGGTGACCACCTGGATGCCGGCCTTCTGGAGGGCGTCGACGCCGCCGCCGCGCACGTGCGGGTTCGGGTCGAGCACGCCGACCACCACACACGCGACCCCCGCGGCGATGAGCGCGTCGGTGCAGGGCGGGGTCTTGCCGTGGTGGTTGCAGGGTTCGAGCGAGACGTAGACCGTCGCCCCGCGCGCCTCGCTGCCGGCGAGCCGGAGGGCGGCGAGCTCCGCGTGCTCCCCGCCGGCGCGCGCGTGGTGGGCCCGCGCGAGGATCTTGCCGTCCTTCACGACGAGCGCGCCCACGTGGGGGTTCGGCGAGGGGCGCCCGGAGCGGCCCTCCCCGATGGCCAGGGTCATCCACGCCTCGTGGTCGACCGCGGTCAAGGCGTCGCCTCGGGCGCGAGCGCCAGCGCTGCGCTCGGGTCAGGGTGAGGCGCTTCGGCGGCGCGTGGCCCGCCGTCCCGGGCGAGGGTCTCGAGCTCGGTGCGGAACTCGTCGATGTCACGAAACTGCCGGTAAACGCTCGCGAAACGGACGTAGGCCACGCCATCGGCGGTGCGCAGGCGGCGCATCACGGACTCGCCGAGCGCGCGCGAGGTGATCTCCTTCTCGCCCGAGTCCATCAGCTCGCGCTCGGGGCGTCGGCCATCGCCTCGAGAGCCTCCAGTGAGACCGGGCGCTTCTCGCAGGCGCGGCGGAGCCCGCCGAGCAGCTTCTGGCGATCGAACGCCTCGCGCCGCATGTCCTTCTTGACCACGAGGGGCAGGACCTCCTCGACGCGCTCGTACGTGGTGAAGCGGCGGGCGCATGACTCGCACTCGCGGCGGCGGCGCACGACGTCGCCCTGTACGGAGGCGCGCGTGTCGGTCACCCGACTCTCGCCGTTCGCGCAGAAGGGGCACTTCATCGCGCACGCTCCGAGGCGGCCCCGGAGGCGGGCCGCGGTCGCCACGGTTCTGCGGGGATCTTCACGTTCGCGCGAGATACCACGCCCGAGGGCGCGTGGCACGCGGCGCGTCGCGTGGCGCTCACGCCGGCTCGATCTTCCCGACGCGCCGGTGGTGGCGCGCGTCGTCGGAGTGGGGCGCAGCGAGCCACGCCTCGGCGATCGCCAAGGCGAGCCCCGGGCCCACGACCCGCTCGCCCAGCGTGAGGACGTTCGAGTCGTTGTGCGACCGGCTCATCGAGGCGGTGTACGTGTCCGAGCAGTTTACGGCGCGGACGCCGGGGTGGCGGTTGGCGGCGATCGCCATGCCGACGCCCGTGCCACACACGAGGATCGCGCGCGGGAATTCGCCCGCGACGATGCCGCGCGCCGCGCGGTGGGCGAGGTCGGGGTAGTCGACCGACTCCGGGGTGTGCGTGCCGAGGTCGACGAGCGCGACGCCCTTGGCGAGCAGCGCGGCCTTGAGGGCCTCCTTGAGGGCGAGGCCGCCGTGGTCGGCGGCGAGGGCGAGCGCCGGCGCGGGCGTGTCGGCGCTCATGACTCGGCCCCGACGCGAGAGAGCACGAGCGAACAGTTGGTGCCGCCGAACCCGAACGAGTTGTTGAGGGCGTGCCGGATCGGGCGCTCGCGCGCCGTGTTCGCGACGTAGTCGAGGCGACACTCGGGGTCTTGGTCAACTAAGTTGATGGTTGGCGGGACCCGCCCGCGCGCGAGGGCCAGCGCGCACACGGCGCTCTCCAAGGCGCCCGCGGCGCCGAGCAGGTGGCCGGTCATCGACTTCGTGGAGCTCACCCAGAGCCCGTCGGCTTTGCGGTCGGTCGCGCGCGCGCCGAACGTGGTGGTGATGGCCTGCGACTCCGCGATGTCACCGATCGGTGTGGAGGTGCCGTGCGCGTTTACGTAGTCGATCGCGTCGGGCGCGAGGCCCGCGTCCTCCAGGGCCATGCGCATGGAGCGCACCGCGCCTGCGCCCCCGGGGGCGATGGCCGTCAGGTGGTGGGCGTCGCTCGACGCGCCGTACCCGCTGACCTCCGCGTAGATCTTGGCGCCGCGCTTGCGGGCACGGCTCAGGGTCTCGAGCACCAGCACGCCTGCGCCCTCCCCGCAGAGGAAGCCGTCGCGACCGCGGTCGAACGGGCGGCTCGCCGCGGTTGGGTCGTCGTTGCGCTTCGAGAGGGCCATCATGGCCTCGAATCCGCCGATGCCGACCCCCGTGATGGTGGCCTCGGCGCCGCCCACGACCATGACCTCCATGCGGCGGTGACGCATCCACAGGAGGGCCTCTCCGATGGCGTGGGCGCCGCTCGAGCACGCGCTCGTTGTGCAGAACGACGGGCCGCGGAGGCCGTAGAGCATCGACAAGTGGCCTGCGGCGAGGTTCGCGATGATGCCCGGGATGCTGTAGGGGCTGATGCGCGTAGGCCCCTTCTTGATGAGCGTGGTCTTGGTGCGCTCGAGGGTCGCGAGGCCGCCGAGGCCCACGCCCACGAAACACCCGGCGCGATCGCGCTCTTCCTCGGCGAGCTCGAGGGCGGCGTCGGCGATGGCGAGCTTGCCCGCCGCGACCGCGAACTCGATGAAGCGGTCCATCTCCTTCAGCTTCTTCTTCTCGATGAAGCCCGCCCCAAGGGGGTCCCAGCCCTTGACCTCGGCTGCGATGCGCACGCGAAACTGGGAGGCGTCGAAGAGCGTGATGGGGCCGGCGCCGCTCTGGCCCTCGAGGAGGGCGTTCCAGGTGGGCTCGGTGCCGATGCCGACGGGGCTGATGAGGCCGACCCCGGTGATGACGACTCTTTCCATGTGCTCCCTCGGGCCCGGAGGCGTGAAGACGACGGTGACGCGGTGAGGTGGAGGCGCTTCGCTGCCAGATACGTCCAGCCGCACTCGAAGGCAAGCGACCGAATGCGCGACGGGCGCACGCGGCGCTCTGCCGTCGTGCGCCCGCGGAGGGACCAAGTGGATGTCGCTCGCTCGCGCGAGGGGCTACTTCTTGGCGTTCTTCTCGATGTAGTCGATCGCGTCCTGCACGGTGCGGATCTTCTCGGTGTCCTCGTCGGGGATGTCGATCTCGAAGGCCTCCTCGAACGCCAGCACGAGCTCCACGAGGCCGAGAGA
>Ga0073904_10004026_pt1 | contig 11003 bp, 9 predicted proteins | sample KloWWTrecipitate_FD_66668 | JGI IMG/M metagenome (GOLD analysis project Ga0073904, IMG submission 66668) | Active sludge microbial communities from Klosterneuburg, Austria, studying microevolution and ecology of nitrifiers - Klosterneuburg... | ecosystem: Engineered > WWTP > Aerobic digester >... | reverse complement strand
GGAACGTCGCGGACTGCAAGGGCGGCGAACCCGGATCTGGCCCCTGTCGTGGTCACGGCGACGGTGAGGTTCGTTGGATGTGCCTCGGGGAGGATTCGGGGAACCAAAGCCGCCCGGGCATTGAGCTGTCGGCCGGCCTCTGACCACCGGTGGTGGAATGGTCGATACGTGGCGACCCTTACATCGCGATCGGCGCTCGTGTACCGAAGACCGCGCGCGCGACGGAGGATGTCCCGAGTTCCGTGGAACTTGGGTGGTGGTCCGATGGTGTTCAGGCGGCGATGTCCTCATCATTGCATGGGGCTGTGACAGTGATGTTGACGTGAGCCTGGAGTGCTGTGCGGAGGGCGGGCAGGTGCAGGAAGCCGTTGACGCGGCGGAACTGCTTGGCCGCTTCGAGCATCCCGGCGGCGCACCAGCGCAGTGCCATCTGTCCGTCTCTCCAGCGCTTGACGTTGGTCGAGTGGTCGCGGCAGATCTCGATCATCGACTCGATCGCGTTCGTCGAACGCAACGTCCGGGCGAGTGTCGGCGGGACGCCGAGGCGGGACACGGTCAGCGTCTCGGCGAGTCCTTCGCGCAGCGATGTCGCCGCGCCCGGGTGGGCCTTGGTGAGCTGACGGGCGAGGTCCTCGAGCTCGGCCTCGGCAGCCAACGCGTCCGTGTTGCGGTACGCGGCGCGCATCTTCGACGCGACGGTCGAGCCGAGCGCGTCGGGCAACTTCGACTCGACATTGCGGATCTTGTGCAACTGGCAGCGAGCGATGACGGGATGGTCGAACACGTCCACGATCGCCCGCCGCAGCGCCTTCGATCCGTCGATCACGGCCAGGATCGGCTTGGTCACGTCGAGCCCGCGTTCGCGTAGATCGACGATCAGATCGGTGACGAGCGTCGCGTTCTCGGTCGAACCCTCGACCAGACCGAGAGGGTGCTTGATCCCGTCGATGTCGATCCCCAACGCGACCACGCAGCAGTGACCGGCGAAGTGGACGCCGTCGACCATCAACGCGACCAGATCCAGCCGCGACAGATCGGCCGACATCAACTCGCCCAACGCCTGCTCGGTGGCGGCCACGAACCGGCGTGACACCGCCGACTTCGACGTCGATGACGACACCTTGTCGACGGCGACCCCGACCGGTTCGAGCCCGCTGCCGTAGCGGCGCGTGGACAGCTTGGCGAGCATCCGTTCCAGCGCCATCCGCCCCAGGATCTCCGTCGACGAGAACAGCTCGTACGACGCGACCGGCACCTCACCACTGCCGTCGGTGGCACGCACCCGCGGCCAACGCACCGGGATCCGTCGCCCGCCGAGCGTCACCGAGCCGGCCTCGCTGCCATGACGAACCGCTGTCCGCCCGGCGTCGTGGCGACCCTTCGGGCCGCACACCGCGGTCACGTCTTCGTTCATGATCGTGTGCATCACCTGCAACCCGGTCGCGACCGCGAACGCGAGCAGGCCCTCCTCGACCGCCTCGGCGAGCTCGCCCATCGCGATCGTCACCCGCTCCGGAACAGCCACCTCAGCGGCGGTCACGACAGGCGCGGTCTTGGTCTGATAGTTCTTCTTCATTGGTGGTGGTCCTCTGCTTGTAGTCGGTGTTCTTGGCGAACGCCCGACACCTACCAGACGGCAGGTCCCGAGCGGGGGACCACCACCTCAACTTCCACGACTACCGGGACAACCTCGTGCGCGAGCCCACAAGCGAATAGGTCGTTGCGTCGTCGCGATCATTGCGTGGTGGCCCCGGTTGGCCTGCCTCCCGGCGACGCACCGCGTATCGCATCCCGGCCGTCAGCTGGGTTGCGGCTCTGCGCTGCTCGTGTTGAGTGCCGCGCTGGTTGAACATCGGTGGGCGGTTTGTCGAGGCCGGTTGTTGAGCATGTAGGCGAACGTGTCGAGGTCGGCTTCGGTGTGGACCGATAGGTCGCTGCGTTGGGCATCCATTGGCGAAGGTGGCCGTTGGTGTTCTCGTTCGATCCGCGCTGCCGGGGTTGTGGGGATCGCCGAAGTTGATCTGGATGCCGGTGTCGAGGCGTGGCCGGTGGGGTGCTGAGTTCAGGCGGGGGGTGTGTCGGGTGGTCGGGTGAGGCCGGCGACGACGAGGTCGAGGATGGCGTCGAGGTCGTGTTGATCGAAGGCGTCACCGCGGATCATGTAGCGGTAGACAATGGGTCCTTCGATGAGGTCGACTGCGTGATCGATGGCGATTCCGTCGACGAGCTCCCCGCGCTTGCGAGCGTGGTGCAGCACGTTGCGAACGGGTAGCGATCGTTCTCGTGTGAGTTTGTTGAGCGCGTGACGGAGGTCCTGGTCGTCGGTGGCGGCTTGCATGACTCCGAGCATCATTCGTCGCTTGCCGATGATCTCGGGCATCGACATCACCTGCCCGAACAGGACGCCGAGGTCGGATCGGAGCGCGCCAGTGTCGGGCGTCGGTAGATGCTCGATCTGGCTGGCGACGGTGTCGACGAGGAGGTCGTGGACGCTGGGCCAGTGACGGTAGATGGTGGTTTTGGCGACCCGGGAGCGGCGGCAGAGCTCATCGATGGTGAAGCCTGTGACGCCTTCGGTGATGAGCAACTCGACGGCGGTGTCGCGGATCCTCTCGTGTGTGCCGCGCGTCATGGTGTCGACCTTTCGGGCCCGGGTGGGAGTAGCGCTACAGCATAGTAGCGTTCAGGAGTGCTTGCCCACGACGAAGGGAGTTAGTGACGTGATCAGAGGACTTGGCCGATGGACTTTTCAACACCGGCGCACCACGGTGATCGCGTGGCTCGTTGCTCTGGTCGGTTTCGGAGCGTTGGGGAACGTGATCGTCGGGCCATCGTTCTCGAGCGCATTCGAGATCCCGGCGTCGGAGAGCGCTTCGGGATTCGAGGTGATGTCGGAGTACTTCCCGCAGCAGGGTGCCAGCCGGCAGTCCGGCTCGATCGTGTTCCGCGCCGAGCAGGGCGTGGCGGACCCGGCGGTGACGGCCGCGATGACGGAGTTCTTCGGCGAGGTCGGCGCGATCGAAGGGGTGACGGTGCTGAGCCCGTACGACGACGGCGGGCAACGTCAGATCGACCCGTCGGGCACGATCGCGTTCGCGACGGTGAACCTCGATGATTCCCTCGACCAGGTCGAACTGAGTGACATCGGCGCCGAGATCGGAGATTTGGTCCCCGCCGTGGACGGGGTGACGGTCGAGGTCGGGGGCCGGGCGTTGGCCGAGTTCGAGCCGCCGCAGTCGGAGTTGATCGGGCTCGGGTTCGCGATCATCGTGTTGATCCTCGCGTTCGGATCCGTGCTGGCGATGGGTCTACCGATCGGTGTTGCCCTGTTCGGAGTTGGTGTCGGCGCCAGCGTCGTGGCGTTGTTCAGCAATCTGGTCACGATCCCTGACTTCGCGACGACGTTGGGGGCGATGATCGGCATCGCCGTCGGGATCGACTACGCGTTGTTCATCGTCACCCGCTATCGCGAGAACCTGAAGCAGGGCCAGTCGTTCGAGGAAGCGACGGTCAACGCGATGGACACCGCCGGTCGGGCAGTGGTGTTCGCCGGGGTGACGGTGGTGATCTCACTGCTCGGCATGTTGCTGATCGGTCTCGAGTTCATCTCCGGGCTCGGGATCGGCGCCGCGACGACGGTGGCGGTCACGATGATCGCGTCGATCACGCTGTTGCCGGCGCTGCTCGGTTTCGCCGGCCATCGGATCGAGGTCACCCGGTGGCGGGGGATCATCGCCGCCGGCTTCGTGGCGATGACGTTGTTCGGGCTCGGATTGTCGATCGACCCGCTGCTGATCGGGGCGCCGCTTGCCGTGGTGACGATGCTGGCCGGCTTCGCCGTTGCGCCGTTGCGTCGCGAGTTGCCGGCCCGCACCGAGAAGCCGGCACGCCAGACGTTGCCGTTCCGGTGGAGCCGTGTTGTTCAAGCGCACCCGTGGCGGTCGTTGGTCGGCGGCACGGTGGTGCTGCTTGCCCTTGCCGCGCCCGTGCTGTCGTTGCGGCTCGGGTTCTCTGACGAGGGCAACTACAGCGAGGACACCACCACCCGCCGTGCCTACGACCTGCTCGCAGACGGGTTCGGGCCCGGTTTCAACGGGCCGCTCGTCGCCGCGGTCACGCTGGCCGATCCCGGTGACGCCGACGCTCTGGCGGGTATGGTCGACGCAATCGGCGCCGATCCCGGCGTGCAGTACGCCTCGCCCCCGCGTCTCGATGACCCGGCGACGCCACAGGCGGCACTGGTCCAGATCGTCCTGACGACCTCGCCACAGGATGACGCGACGACCGACACGATCGAACGACTTCGGACGGATGTGATCCCGACCGCGCTGGCCGGCACGAGTCTCAGCGTGTACGTGACCGGGACCACTGCGGCGTCGATCGACTTCACCACGTACCTCGCTGATCGTCTGTTCATCTTCATCGGTGTCGTGTTGCTGTTGTCGTTTGTGCTGCTGATGATGGTGTTCCGGTCGCTGCTGGTACCGGTCAAGGCGGTGATCATGAACTTGTTGTCGATCGCCGCCGCGTACGGCGTCGTGGTCGCCATCTTCCAGTGGGGATGGCTCAACATCGTGTTCGGTGTCGAACCGGCACCGATCGAACCGTTCGTGCCGATGATGATGTTCGCGATCGTGTTCGGACTGTCGATGGACTACGAGGTGTTCCTCTTGTCCCGAGTGAAAGAGGAGTACGACCGCACCGGCGACTCGCGGACCTCGGTCGCCGACGGCCTCGCCGCCACCGCCCACGTGATCACGGCCGCCGCCGCGATCATGATCGTCGTGTTCGGCGCCTTTTTGCTCGAGGACGACCGAATCATCAAACTGTTCGGTGTCGGCCTCGCCACTGCGGTCTTGCTCGACGCCTCCCTGGTGCGCATGCTGCTCGTGCCCGCCACCATGGAGCTCCTCGGCGACAAGAACTGGTGGCTGCCCGCCTGGCTCGACCGGATCCTGCCGCGCCTCAACGTCGAAGGACCCACCGACCACTCCGACCCGACACCACCCGACCGCGACGTCGATACGGACCCCGCTCTCGTTCACTGACGAGCGTGAGCGTCCGCTCGGGTAGCCGCTGGCGCCTCGCCGGAGGGAGCGGCCATGCAGCGTCCCGGAGCTGCCGATGATCGCGGTCACCCGTCATCACCGCGCCGCGGTGGTTTCACCGCTCCCTTCGAGATGATCAGGTGGCAGTGCAGGCGACAGCAGCCGCCTCTGCTGCGACGGTGCGACGCCTGCTGGTTGCTTTCGGCGGTGGGCGCCGACGAGGCCGAGCAGTTGACAGGGCGATCCCGGCGATTGCGTCGATGATGAAGTGGTTGCCTGTGACGACAACTGCGGTGGTCATGAGCGTCGGCGGTACGGCGAGCAGGGCGCGGGTCGGGCGGTGGGTGATGGTCATGGCGATCACGACACAGGCGAGGGTCACCCAACCGACATGGAAGCTGGGAAGTGCTGCGAACCTATTGAGGATCAACGACGGGTGGGCGATGACGTAGCTGCGATCGGCAGCATCGATGGTGTCGACGAAACCGTCGAGGAACCGTGGCGGGGCGACCGGGAAGAACACGAAGACGACCAGCCCGAGCGCACCGGAGAGGAAGATCGCGTTGCGGTACACGACGAACAGGTCACGTCGACGAATCCACGTGTACACGAACGTGCCGATCAGTAACGGCCAATAGGTCCATGCGTAGACGACGTTGAAGAACTCGATCAGCGGTGGGCGGTCGAGCGCGAACTGTTGGGCGCGACGCTCGACATCCAACCCGAGCACTTGTTCCAACCCGAGCAGATCATGCGCGTTCGACATCGCGTTCGATGGCGCATCGTTGGCTACTCCCCGGACCGCCATGTACGCCACGAAAGCACCGACGATCATTGTCAACTGCCCGACGAAGCGCAGCTCTCGACGTCCTCGGCGCCCTCCGATCATGTTCACACTCACATCACATACCTGTCCTGGACGTTCGTTTCGTTGTTCGGTCGCAGACACGCCCACAGCTCGGGGCCGGGTTCGTTGTGCTCAGCCGACGTTCGGAGACCGATCGAGTTCCAGTCGTATGTGTTCGAGCCCATGAGCGAACGCGGCGGTGATGATCCGGGCGGCCCGTCGGGTGTGGCTGCCGCGTCCGAGTTCGGCGTGGACCCAGATCTCGGTGCCGGGTTGCACGTGCCCATTGGAGATGGAGTGCACCACGGCCATCAAGGTGAGATGGGCGTGGACGGCGATGTCACCGATCCTGCCGTCCACGGTGAGTACCTGATCGGTCGGAAGCCACCGTTCCGAGGTGCGTTCGAGCACACAATCACCGCATCTTGATGTGATCACCGTTGACGTTTCGTCACGGGCCGCTCGAAACCAACTGGCGATCTGGTCCGGTCCGTCGAGCAGTTGCAGTGCTTCGTCGACGCTGCACGCGACGACGACTTGGTTGTCGATCAAGGTCAGTTCCATGGTGGTCATGGCGGTGGTGGGGTGATCAGGAGTGGGTGTCGGGCGTGGTGGAGCAGACCTTGGCTGACCGAACCGGCGAGGAGCCGCGTGAGGCCGTGGTGGCCGTGACGTCCAACGACGATGTAGGACGCCGTGTGTTCGGCTGCCGCGTCCACGAGCTCATCGACCGCTTTGCCGTGACGGACCTCGAACGTCCAGCGGACATCTGCGGCGTCGAGGATCTGGGCGCAGTCGCGCCGACAAACCTCGGCCAATGCGTGTTCGGCCTCGATCATTGCGCCTGACCCCGGGCCCATCGCAGCGCCGGCCGCGACGATCGGCTGGATGTGCTCGACGTGCACCACCGCGACCGACCGGCGAGTGGCACAAGCAAGGTCGATCGCGGCGAACAGCGCCGCGTGGGACCCGACGCTCCCGTCGAAGCCGACCACGATCGCACCATCGGACATACCGATCACCGACCAGTTGTCGGCTTGGTGCGACGACCGCTCAGGTCGGCGTCCGCCGGCGCCCGTACCGCAACGGGATCGAGGACGGGGTCGGCAGCGACACCGAGGTCATCGCCGATCGCTTCCATCCCGATGTGGGCGCTCTCGCGCAGCGGAAGCTCCTTGAGGAACAACACGACCACGAACCCGATCGCGGCGACCGGGATGACTGCCAGGAACGTGACGTGCAGGGCCCGCGAGAACGCGTCGACGACGACCGCCTGCGTCTCCGCGGGCAGTGCTCGCAGCGCGTCCGGGCCGGACTGCAGCACGGCCGGGTCCACCCCGGCCAGTTGCGGGCCGGCGTCGGCGAGATAGTGGTCGAGACGGTTGTTGAAGATCGACCCGAAGATCGCCACACCGAACGCGCCGCCCATCGACCGGAAGAACGAACTCGCCGAGGTGGCCACACCGAGGTCTTTCGCCTCGACAGCGTTCTGCGTGGCCAGCACCAACACCTGCATCACCAGACCGATCCCCAACCCCACGACAGCCATGTACACCGACTGCACTGACCGCGACGTGTCGGCGTCGAACCGTGACAGCAGGAACAATCCGAACGTCATGATCGCCGTGCCAGCCACCGGGTACAGCTTGTAGTGGCCGGTCCGGCTGATCGCCCGCCCCGAACCGACCGTGCCGACGATCAGCCCCAGCATCAGCGGCGTCAGCAGCAGACCTGACCGGGTCGGGCTGGCGCCGTTGACGACCTGCAAGAACAACGGGACGAAGATCAAGACTCCGAACATCGACAGACCGACGATGAACGCCGCCCCACTCGACACCGAGAACACCGAGTTGCGGAACAGATACAACGGCAACACCGGCTCGGCGGCGCGTCGCTCATGCGCCAGGAACGCCACGGTCAACACCACCGCAGCCACGGCGAGCCCGATGATCGTGGCCGAACCCCACTCGTACTCGCTGCCACCCCACACCGTGACCAGCAGCAGGCACGTGACGGCGGCAACGAGCAGCGCCGAGCCGAGAAAATCGATCGCATGCTGCCGTCGGGTGAACGGCAGCCGCAACACCGAACTCGTCACGACCAGCGCGGCGATCCCGATCGGGATGTTGATGTAGAACACCCACCGCCACGACAGATGATCGACGAAGAACCCGCCGATCAGCGGGCCGCCGACACTCGCGATCGCGAACACCGCGCCCGTGTACCCCTGATAGCGGCCACGCTCACGCGGCGAGACGATGTCACCGATGATCGCCAACGCCATCGCCATCAATCCCCCCGCCCCGAGACCCTGGATGGCTCGGAACCCGATCAACTGGCCCATGTTCTGCGACACACCAGACAGGGCCGACCCGACCAAGAAGACCACGATCGCTGTCTGGAACATGATCTTGCGTCCGTACAGATCGCTGATCTTGCCGTACAGCGGCGTCGATGCCGTCGACGTCAACAGATACGCCGTCACCACCCACGACAGATGATCCAAGCCGCCGAGATCACCGACGATCGTCGGCAAGGCAGTCGCCACGATCGTTTGATCCAGAGCCGCCAAGAACATCCCCAACATCAGCCCGCTGAACACCACCAAGATCTGCCGATGTGTCAACTGCGAGCCACCCGCAGGAGCCGGAACACTCACGTACGACCTCCCCGTTCCAGAACCTCGTCCGCCAACCGCGCCAGCAACGGCGCCAACACCGCCCGATCGGCATCGGACCAACCCGCGAACAGCTCCGTGAAGTACCGGTGACGCGCCTCGCGCAACAACCGCAACACCTCGACGCCAGCGGGTGTCAAACGCACTCGCGCAGCGCGACCATCCAACGGATCCTCCGCCCGCACTACAAGCTCGCCACGTTCCAGGGATTTCACGTGCCGGCTCATCGTCGAGGTGTCGACCCCCAGCACCTGCGCCAACTCGGAAACCCGCGCCTCGCCATGTTCTGACACACACCGCAACACCCCGAACCCAGCCCGCTCGACCGGGACCCCAGCGGCACCGATCAGCCGTTCCTGCGTCGAGGCCAGCGAGAACTCGCGAACGATCGTCACCAACGCGTCCTCGATGGCGACGACCGGATCCACAGTTCGCTGATCTCGAACCCGAAGCCTCATCGATCCCACATCCGGAACAGTAGATGGTTGCGCCACCCAACTACAAGCCCGAGGAGCTCCTGTGAAGAAGCTCCTTTGATCCGGCATCGCACAGGTGCGCCGACAAGGCAGATTTCTCGCGCCGGACGCCGGCGCCGGACCGGGCTGGCCGTCAGGACGTGGCCTCGCCGATCTGGATATCGTGGAACCGTCAGGCGACCCGATGAACGAGGGATTCCTCGATGGACGACGAGCAGGTCAACAGCACAATTGCCGAACTCGAACGGTGTTTGCTCGATGACGATCCAAGCCTGGCTCGACGGCTTCGCCGGATCCGTCGCGCCGACGGCGCGAGGGTGGTCGCCGTTGTTGCCGCGTTGACCGCGGCGGCGACGCTGCTGGCCGCCGGGTTGGCGTTCGCGTCCGGGACCCTGTGGTTCGCAGGAGGGGCGGCGTTCCTGGCAGCGTTCGCCTTTGATCGGCACCGAGTGCCGACCGCCGCTTCGCGCACCGCCGAAGCTCGACGTGTGGATCAGTGGAACGAGGTCCTGTCAATCGCGGGTCCGTGGTCAACGGTCGTAGGTGAACTACGCGCCGCCGACGGCCTCGATCCATGGTGCCCGACGCTTCGCCGAATCTCGACCGACGGTACCCACGACGCACAGCTGGTGTGCGTTGGGCACCGCCGCTCGGTCAGTCTGCGGATCACGCGTCGATGGTTCGCTGACGGAATCCGCTGGCAAGCCGATGCCGCCGGGCCAGTGCTCGTCGGGCACGTCACCCTACAACCGGCAGCGACCGGGGACCATGTGCTGGCCTGGGTACATGCCGAGGCGGCCCGGTGCCGACACTCACGCCGAGCGCTGCGCACGATCCGCCGCGAGACCCGAATCGCGCTTCGACGTTGGGCCACGACGCGCAACACCGAATTCCCACATTGAGCGCGCCGCCCACCGCCCTCCTAGCTAGGGCTGGAGGGTGGGTTGGGACTCGGGTGCGTCTCGGTGTTGCGTTGTCAGTTGGTGGTGTCGGAGGCCGGTCCATGCGGTGTAGGCGGCGGCGGCGATGGCGAGGCCGGCGGCGATGAGGAGGGCTGGTTTCATGCCGTCGACGTAGGCGTTGCGGGCGGCGGTGACGAGGGGTTGTCCGTCGGGTCCGAGTTGCGCGGCGGTGCTGAGCGCGCCGCCGATGCCTTCTTTGATGCGGGCGGCGGTTTCGGGCGGGTAGGTGTTGGCGAGTTCGGTGATGTTGGTGCGGAAGCGGGAGTTGAGGATGGATCCGATGAGGGCGAGGCCCATTGCGGCGCCGATTTCTCGGACGGTGTCGTTGAGTGCGGAGGCGACGCCTTGTTTGTCCTCGGTGAGTGAGGAGGTGATGGCGGTAGTGGAGGGGCTCATCGCGAGGCCGACGCCTGCGCCGATGAGGAGGAGGCCGGGGAGGATGGAGAGGTAGCCGCGGTCGGCGTCGGCGAGGAGCGCGAGCAGGGTGAGGCCGGCGGCGAGGGTGAGCATGCCGGTGACGACGGTGCGCCGGTAGCCGATCTTGTGGGCGATGGTCGGGGCGACGGTCGATAGCGGCATCATCATCACTGCCATTGGGAGCAGGCCGGTGGCGGCGTGGAGGGCGGTGTAGCCGAGGATTGCCTGGAGGAACTGGATCAGGATCAGGAACAGAGCGAACATCAACGCGAACACCACGAACAGGTTGACCGATCCGGTGGTGAGTCCTTGGTTGCGGAACAGTCGCACGTCGAGCAGCGGGTGGTCGCGGCGGAGTTCGACGAGGATGAATCCGACGGTGGCGGCGATGCCGATGACGAAGCCGATGAGGGTGATGGTGGCCGTCCATCCTTGTTCGGGGCCTTCCTGGACGGCGAGGACGAGGCCACCGACAGCGAGCACGGACAGGATGGCGCCGGTGATGTCGAAGCCGGTTTCGATGTGTTCGCGTGAGTGGGGAACGACGAACAGTGTTGCGACGAGCGAGACGGTTGC
>Ga0073904_10004025_pt1 | contig 11005 bp, 10 predicted proteins | sample KloWWTrecipitate_FD_66668 | JGI IMG/M metagenome (GOLD analysis project Ga0073904, IMG submission 66668) | Active sludge microbial communities from Klosterneuburg, Austria, studying microevolution and ecology of nitrifiers - Klosterneuburg... | ecosystem: Engineered > WWTP > Aerobic digester >... | reverse complement strand
TCAGAAGATCAGGATTGGCCGCAAAGGACGCGCCGTCGGTGAAGCGCGCCTCGTCGCCACGCACCATCATCACCATTTCCGAGCGCATGTAAGCATCGGAGAAATCGACCTGCTCCTTGCGGTCGTCGCGAATGGTGATGCCGGTCATGCCAATATCGAACTGGCTGCCGCTGACCGCGGGGATCATCGCATCCCAGCTCGAATTTTCGTATTTCACCACCATGTTCAGCCGCTTGGCAATCTCGGCCATCGCGTCATATTCCCAGCCCACGGCTGCGCCAGAGGCATCAAGGAATTGCAGCGGCGGATAGGCGTTTTCGGTCACGACCGTCACCTCGCGCCCGGCAAGATCGGGCAGTTCGGCAAAGGCAGATGTTGCGATCAGGGCAATCGCCCCGGCAAAGGCAGCAGTCAGTTTCATGGGTCAGGCTCCCGTCATGATCTTTGGCGGAGGTTATGCGCCCCGCCTGCCCCTGTCCAGCAAGGAAGCGTTCAGAAAATCCTCCCGATCCCCTTACCGCGCTCGGGCTTCGTGAGGCCCGCAGACAGGGCAGTCCGCCCGCCGCTCCACTCGGATCGTGCGGGTTTCGGCCCATAACCCATCGTAGAGCATCAGCGCGCCGCGCAAAACCGCGCCCGCCCCCGTTACATATTTCACGGCCTCCAGCGCCATCATCGCACCCAGGACCCCCGGCAGGGGCGCGATCACCCCCGCTTCGGCACAGGCCGGTGCCAACCCATCCGCCGGGCGTTCGGGAAAGACGCAGGCGTAACACGGCCCCCCCCGCGCCGGATCGAAAAGACCGATCTGCCCTTCCCATTGGGTGATCGCCGCCGAAATCAACGGCTTGCCCACCGCAACCGCCGCTTCATTCACCAGATAACGCGTGTCGAAATTGTCCGACCCGTCCAGCACCAGATCATAGGCCCCGATCAACTCTGCCGCCCGCGCGCCGCTCAGACGTTCCTCATGCGCTTCGACCGTCACATGGGGATTGAGCGCCATCATCGCCCGCCTGGCAGACTGCACCTTGGGGCTGCCGATGCTGTCTTGGGTATGGATGATCTGCCGCTGAAGGTTCGAGTTCGACACATGATCGTCGTCGACCACCCCGATCGTGCCGATCCCCGCCGCCGCGAGATACAAAAGCGCGGGCGATCCCAGCCCCCCTGCGCCCACCACCAGTGCCCGCGCCTGTTTCAGCCGCTTTTGCCCGACGCCACCCACTTCGCGCAAGACGATATGGCGGGCGTAACGCTCCAGCTCTTCTGGCGAAAAGGCACCGCCCGACGTCATTGCGCCACCTGCCGCGCGTTTTTCTTCAGCGCGCCCACGATCCGCACATAAAGGAATATCACCAACCCAATGCTGCCCGTTGCGGCCCATGACTGCCAGCTGCCACCGAACCAAAGGCAAATCGGATGATCCGCCGCCAGCAGCAAATGCGCGGTCAATCCCACCGCCCAATAGAGAATGAACCCGATGGGGATCACGCGCCACGGCAGGCGAAAGATCATCGCCAGAACCGGAAATCCCAGACCCAGCAGGAACAGGCTCATGCCCGCCCCGTCGAGCCGAACCCGCCCGCGCCCCGCGCCGTCTCTGCCAGTGTGCCCGCCTCGCGAAAATGCGCCTGCACCACCGGGGCAACAATCAGTTGCGCGATCCGGTCGCCATGGGCAACCACGAAGGGCTCAGACCCATAGTTGATCAACAAGACCCCGAGCGGCCCGCGATAATCGCTGTCGATCGTGCCGGGCGTATTGGGCAGGGATATGCCATGTTTCAACGCAAGGCCCGACCGCGGGCGGATCTGGATCTCAAACCCATCCGGTATCTCAACCCTCAGGCCGGTCGGCACCACGGCCCGCTGCATCGGAGCAAGCACGAACCCCGTCGCCCGCTCGCCGGGCAAAAGGTTCGCGCGCACGTCGGCCCCCGCCGCGCCCTTCGTCTCGTATGACGGCAAGGGCACCGCCGGATCGGCCCAATCCTCGCGCAGAACTTTCACCTCGGGACGCATCGCTGCCCTTTCATTCTGGCTCAAATATCCCCGCCGGAGGCATCCGCACCCTGCCCCGCCACCAACGCTTCCGCAATGCGCGCGGCCAACCGCCGCGCCACTTCCGCCTTGGGCAGTCTCGGCCAGGCCTCAGTCCCGCCTGCGGTGATCAGCGTCACGGCATTCTCCGCCCCGCCCATGATGCCCGTCACCGGGCGCACATCATTGGCCACGATCCAGTCGCAGCCCTTGCGCAAGCGTTTGGCGGTGGCATGGGCGACCACATCATCCGTCTCCGCCGCAAAGCCCACCACCAGCCGGGGCCGGCCGGCCTTGCGCGCCGCGATCCGCGCCAGAATGTCGGGGTTTTCGGCAAACTCGAGCGCGGGCGCCCTGCCCGACCCATCTTTCTTCAGCTTCGAGGCGCTGGCATTGGCCACGCGCCAGTCGGCAACCGCAGCCGCGAACACCGCCGCATCGGCCGGCAGTGCACCCTCCACGGCCGCAAGCATCTGGCTCGCCGTCTCCACCGCCACCAGCCGGACACCGGGCGGCGGCGGCACGGTCGCGGGCCCGCTCACGAAGGTCACATCCGCCCCCAGATCGCGCAAGGCCGCCGCCAGCGCCGCGCCCTGCGCCCCAGAGGACCGGTTGGCGATGTAGCGCACCGGATCAATCGGCTCGTGCGTCGGCCCCGATGTCACGATCACATGACGCCCCGACAGCGGACCCTGCCCGAGCGCCGCCTCAACCGCCGCCACGATCTCCAACGGTTCGGCCATCCGCCCCGGCCCATATTCGCCGCACGCCATGTCGCCGTCGTTCGGACCTGCGAACAAAACCCCATCGCTGTGCAAAGTGGCAATGGTGCGCTGCGTCGCCGGATGCTGCCACATCCGCACATTCATCGCGGGCGCGACCAGCACCCTTTTGTCGGTCGCCAAAAGCAGGGTCGAGGCCAGATCATCGGCGTGCCCGCCCGCCATCTTCGCCATCAGATCCGCCGTCGCAGGCGCGACCACCAGAAGATCGGCCGCCCGCGACAGCTGGATATGGCCCATCTCGGCCTCATCCGTCAGATCGAAAAGATGGCGATAGACCTTCGCCCCGGCCAGTGCCCCCGCCGACAGCGGGGTGACGAATTCCTCCGCCGCCCGGGTCAGAACCGGCGTCACATCAGCGCCCCGCTCCTTCAGCCGCCGGATCAGCTCCAGCGATTTATAGGCCGCGATCCCGCCGCCGAAGATCAGAAGGATCCGTTTTCCCGCCAGCATCGCCAACTCCCAAAGGCCGTTGGCACAGCATTAGGGATGCCGCTCCTCAATGACAATGCCTGAGCCGACGCGAGGACCGAGGAGAAGGCGCGGTTGATCCGGCAGCGTCCGTCGGGCTCTCCGGTCCGGAGACGGCCGAGGGGGCGGCGGGCGGGTGCGGCTCCGGCTCAACTCAAAAAAGTGCTCATTACCCGGCGCGCGGCGTCAGAATTGGAATACGTTTGGAATACGTAGGGAATACCCATCTTTCTCCGCAAAACCAAGGCCTTGGTTCGGCGCTGGCACGCCGAGGATAAGGTCAATGAAACACCAATATCGGAGCGCATCTTTTTGATGGGCCGGGGCCCCTGCCAGGGGGCTCCATCTCTGGCTTCGCAACCGGAGATCCGGGCAGTGCTTCGGGCAGCCCCCCCGCCATACTTTCACCGCCCCCCAACTGCCTGAACCTCAACAGGCTCAGGCAGGGCACAGCCACCAGCCATCATCACGATCCGTGATGTGTCAGGGCACGAAACACAACGTGCATCGCCGGGCCTGGGCGGTTAAGCCTATGGCAACACAAGGGAGAATACGCATGACCTACGATCTTGCCATCGGCGACCGCAGCTATTCGAGCTGGTCGCTGCGAGGCTGGCTCTTCTTCGAAAAGTTCGGGATCCCGGTCAGGGTGCAGACCGGCATTCTTTACAGCGACGACCTGCAAAGGCTGCTGTCCGATTTCGCACCGGCGCGTCAGGTGCCCGCGATCCGCACGCCAGAAGGCGAAGTGCTGGGCGAAAGCATCGCGATCCTCGAAACCCTCGCGGAACGTCACCCGGATGCGGGGCACTGGCCCAAAGACCCCGCCGCCCGCGCCATGGCGCGCTACATGGTGGCAGAGATGCACGCCGGTTTCCGCGACCTGCGCAATGATTGCCCGATGAACCTGCGCAAAAGCTACGAAGACAGCCACCCGCGGCCCGAAGTGCTGGCCGATCTGGCACGGTTGGAGGTGATCTGGGCCCGTGCGCGCGACAGGTTCGGGGCCAGTGGCCCTTGGCTTTTCGGCGCCTATTCGGCGACTGATGCCTTCTTCGCCCCGGTCGCAACCCGCATCGCCACCTACAACCTGCCGGTTTCGCGCGATGCGATGGCCTATGTCATGGCCCATCTGAACGACCCTTCGTTCCGCCGCTGGCGGGCGATGGGCTGGGCGGAAAACCTCGAGCAACCCAGCTACCGCATGCCCTATGCCGAACGCCCGTGGCCCGGCCCGGTCCCCATGGTGGCCATCGAAGCCGAGGGTCCGTCCGACAACACCGCCTGTCCCTATTCGGGCAAGCCCGTGACCCATTCCTTGCGGCTGAACGGCAGGGTCTGGGGCTTTTGCAACGCCTTTTGCCGCGACAAGACGTTGCACGACCCCGAAGCCTGGCCGAAGTTCATGGAAATGATCGCGGCGGCCTGAGACGTTAACCATTCTTAAACCGCTTCTCCATAAGCCGTTAACCATCAGGGAGAACGGTCATGGTGGCGCGCACCTATACAGTTGCATTCGAAGGGGTGGAGGCGCGCATCGTCGAGGTTCAGTGCGCCGTCGCCCCCGGAATGCCTGCCTTTGCCGTCGTGGGTCTGCCCGACAAGGCGGTGAGCGAGGCGCGGGACCGGGTGCGCGCAGCGCTGACCGCGATGGCGGTGGCGCTGCCCTCCAAACGCATCACCATCAACCTGTCGCCTGCCGACCTGCCGAAGGAAGGCTCACATTTCGATCTGCCGATCGCGCTGGCCCTTCTGGCCGCGATCGACATCTTGCCGCGCGAGGAGGTCGAGGCGACCGTGGCGCTTGGGGAACTGTCGCTTGACGGGCAACTGGTCGCGGTTGCGGGTGCCCTGCCCGCCGCCATGGCCGCCGCGGGAGAGGAGAAAGCGCTTCTCTGCCCCAAGGCATCGGGGCCCGAGGCCGCCTGGGTCGGCGCGACGCCGGTCTTTGCTGCCGCGACACTGGCAGAAGTCATGCGTCATTTCACTGGCCAGTCGCCGCTTCCCCTCGCCCGGCCTGGCGAAGTCCGCCGCGACACCGGCCACCGCGACCTGCGCGATGTAAAGGGGCAAGAACGCGCCAAACGTGCGCTGGAGATTGCGGCCGCCGGGCGGCATCACTTGCTGATGGTCGGCACGCCGGGGTCGGGCAAGTCGATGCTGGCCGCGCGCATGGCGGGCATCTTGCCGCCCCTGACCCCGGTCGAGGCGCTGGAAACCTCGATGATCCATTCCCTGTCGGGCCTTCTGGATGAGGGCGGCATCAGCCGCACCCGGCCATTCCGCGAACCCCATCACACGGCCTCGATGGCGGCCATTGTCGGGGGCGGGCGCGGGGCAAAGCCCGGCGAAATCAGCCTCGCGCACAATGGTGTCCTCTTTCTGGATGAATTCCCGGAATTCCCCCGCGCCGTTCTGGAAACCCTGCGCCAGCCGATTGAAACCGGCGAAGTGGTGGTGGCCCGCGCCAATGCCCATATCCGCTACCCCTGCCGCTTCCTGCTGGTCGCCGCCGCCAACCCCTGCAAATGCGGCTACCTGTCGGACCCGGCCCGCGCCTGCGGCAAGGCGCCCCTTTGTGGCGAGGATTATCTGGGGCGCATCTCAGGCCCGCTGATGGACCGCATCGACCTGCGTGTCGAAGTGCCGCCCGTGGCCTATACCGACCTTGACCTGCCCGACAGCGGCGAAAGTTCCGCCACCGTCGCCGCACGGGTTGCAGTCGCGCGCGACCGGCAATCCAGCCGGTTCGCCGACCATCCCGACCTGCGCGTCAACGCCGATGCAGAAGGGCGGCTCCTGGAGGAGATCGCGGCGCCCGATACCGAAGGACGCGCGCTTCTGGCCACGGTCGCGGAACGGTTCGGGCTGACGGCGCGCGGCTATCATCGGGTCTTGCGGGTGGCGCGCACCATTGCAGATCTGGCGGGTTCGCAAGACGTGCGCAAACCGCATGTGGCTGAAGCGGTCAGCTACAGGTTGGCCATGCGCGGCTAGCGCCAAACGTCAGCCGCGTCGCTTCGCCTCGATCGCATCCCAGATCAGCGCGGAGGTATTGGTGCCGTCGAACCGTTCAAGCTGCTGGATGCCGGTGGGCGAGGTGACGTTGATTTCGGTCAGCCAGCGGCCGATCACATCAATCCCCACGAAAATCTGGCCCTTTTCGCGCAGAAGCGGGCCGATGGCCGCGCAGATTTCCAGATCGCGTTCCGTCAGGCCGATCTTTTCGGGCCGCCCGCCCGCATGCATGTTCGACCTTGTCTCCCCTTCCGCCGGAACCCGGTTGATCGCGCCGACCGGCTCGCCATTCACCAAGATGATCCGCTTGTCGCCCTTCACCACATCTGGCACGAATTTCTGCACGATCAGCGGTTCGCGGTTGATCCCGGCAAAAAGCTCGTAAAGTGATCCGAGATTGCGGTCGTTGGGGTCCAGCCGGAATACGCCCGCGCCGCCGTTGCCGTAAAGAGGCTTCAGGATGACATCGCCATGGCGGTGTTTGAAGTCGCGAATGGTCGCCAGATCGCGGGCGATCAGCGTGGGCGGCGTTAGGTCCGGGAAGTCCAGGACCAGAAGTTTTTCGGGATAATTCCGCACCCAGAACGGATCATTCACCACCATCGTCTTGGGATGGATCCGTTCGAGCAGATGCGTGGTCGTGATATAGCCCATGTCAAAGGGCGGGTCCTGACGCAGCCAGACCACATCCCAATCGGCCAGATCGACCTCTGTCTCGGCGCCGAGCGTATAGTGATTGCCCTTTTCCCGCCTGAGGGTCAGCGGCCAGCCGCGCGCCAGCACCCGGCCTTCGCGCCACGAAAGCCTGTCTGGCGTATAGTAGAAAAGCTGATGGCCGCGCTTTTGCGCCTCAAGCGCGATGTGAAAGGTGGAATCGGCGTCAATGTCGATCGGGCCGATCGGGTCCATCTGAATGGCAACCTTCAGGGACATGATCTTCTCCTTTATGTCGGGCTGGGGCGATTGATGACCGACCGCCGGGAAGGATGCAATGCACTGTCAGAGCACAAAGGCGTTCTCTATGATCCGGATCGCACCCTGCCCGTCGACGAGTGCCAGATCGAAGCGCATCTCCGTATCCTGCCCGTGCGGCTCGCCCGCCACGAACTCGCTTGCCGCGCCACAAATGCGACCGATCTGGGTCGGTCCCAGCCGCCAGGCCGCATCCTCAAGCGTCTCGGCCTTCTTGACCTCGACAAAGATCAGAACCGGCCCGTCGCGCAAGATCAGGTCGATCTCGCCAGCGCTGCCCCGCCAGCGTCGCGCCGCGATTGTCAGGCCGCGCGCCTGATACTGTGCGGCCACCTGATCTTCGGCCACCCGCCCGGCATGGTAGGAAACCGCGCCAGTCATTGCCCCGCGTCATCCTTCTGCAGCGACAGGGCCATCTGATAGACGTCGCGGCGTGGCAGGCGGTAAAGTTCCGCAACCATTGTCGCGGCCTCCTTCACCTTCATGCGGCCCAGCGCCTCCGCCAGCACCTGCCGGATGGTGGCTTCGTCGGCGCGCACATCGCCTTCGCGGTCGATCAGGACGACGAATTCGCCGCGCGGCGCCACAGAGAACCCTTCGGCAAGTTCCGCAAGCGTGCCGCGGCGGGTTTCTTCGAATTTCTTCGTCAGCTCCCGGCAGACCGCCGCCTGCCTTTCGGGGCCGAAGACGGCCGCGGCATCCGACAGCATGTCCTGCACGCGGTTGGGCGATTCGTAGAAGATCAGCGTCGCTGGCACCTGCGCGAATTCGGCCAGCCATGTGCGCCGCGCCGCGCCCGTGGCGGGCGGAAAACCCGCAAAAAGGAACCGGTCCGACGGCAAGCCCGAAACGGTCAGCGCCGCCAGAACCGCCGAAGGCCCGGGTGCCGCCGTCACCGCATAACCGGCGGCGATGGCCGCGCGCCCCAGCTGAAAGCCCGGATCAGCGACCAGGGGCGTTCCGGCCTCCGACGCATAGACGACCGACCGGCCTTCGGACAGCGCAGCCAGGATCCGCGGGCGCACCTCGGCTCCGTTGTGATCGTGGTAAGCCCAGAGCGGCCGCGGCCCGAGCGCCACACCATGAATATCCATCAGGTGCCTGAGCGTGCGCGTATCCTCCGCCACCAGCACATCGGCCGCCGCCAGAAGATCCAGCGCCCTGAGCGTGATGTCGCGCGCCGCGCCGATCGGGGTCGCGATGAAATAAAGGCCCGGCGCGGGTTTTGGCCGCTCGATGCTCATACTGGCTTCTCCAGGGCCTTTTGGCCGCGCTCTTGCGTTTACTTCCAAGCCCGAAGGTTTTACGGTTCCCAAGACCGTATGCCCGCGACCGGATGAGGATTTCATGTTGTCTGTTTTGCTGAACCGCCGCAAGGCGATGTTGCCGATTGCCCTTGCCGCCGCCTCCTTATGGCTTGCGGCCTGTGAACCGATTCCTTCAGCTGGGCGCGGTCCGGCTGTCGATCCTTCGAAGCCAGTGCCTGTGGCGCTTTTGTTGCCCTCGGGCAGCGGTGGTTCGGGCGACGAGATACTGGCGCGCGATCTGAAGCAGGCGGCCGACATGGCTGTGGCTGATCTGGCCGGCAGCGTGACGATCGACCTGCGCGTCTACAATGTGGGTTCCGATCCGGCAATGGCGGCCCAGATGGCCACGCAAGCCGTGGCAGACGGCGCAGCGATCATCCTCGGTCCGGTATACGGCGAATCTGCCAACGCGGCCGGCGCCGCAGTGCGAGGCACGGGCGTGAATGTCCTCTCCTTCTCCAACAACACCGATATTGCCGGGGGGAACGTCTTCGTTCTGGGGCAGACCTACCAGAACAGTGCCGCGCGGGTGGTGTCCTACGCCGCCAGTCAGGGCAAGCGAAACATCCTGATCGTTCACGAACAGATCCCGCAGGGCGACCTTGGCCGACGCGCGATTGAAGCGGCAGCGCGCCAGTCCGGCGCGCGCATCGCGGGTATCGTACCCTTTGAATTTTCCGGCCCCGGCGTGACCGCCGCCGTGCCGACCATCGTCTCGACGGCCAAGGCAACGGGCGCTGACGCCCTTGTTCTCACCTCCGACCCGGCCGGGGCGCTGCCGCTTCTGGCGCAGGTGTTGCCCCAAGCCGGACTAACAGGTTCGCAAATCCAGTATGCAGGCCTGACCCGGTGGGATTTACCGCCAGACACCATGCGTCTTCCAGGTCTGGAAGGTGGTCTGTTCGCCTATCCCGATCAGGCCACATACGGCAAATTCAGGTCACGTTACACTGCAGCTTACGGGTCGGAACCGAACCTGATCGCGGGCCTTGCCTATGATGGCGTTGCCGCCATCGGCGCGCTGGTCAAATCCGGACGCTCCGACCCGTTCTCCGTTGCGTCCCTGACGCAGGGCGCGGGCTTTGCCGGGGTCAACGGCGTCTTCCGTCTGCGGGCGGATGGCACCAACGAACGCGGGCTCGCGATCGCGCAAATTCGCAACGGCACGCTTGTGATCATCGACCCCGCCCCCCGCAGCTTCGGCGGCGCGGGTCTTTGAGTGGAGGCGCGGCGGATCGTGCAGACCCTGGCCGGGGATGGCGATCATCCGATCCACGATGCGGCGTCCTTCGCAGCTGACCTCGGTCGCCTGACCGAGGGGTTCAGCGACCCGCGCGAACGCCGCCAGGCGATTGTGCAGGCACTGGCCACCGCCCGGCGCGAGGCAGGCGCAGCGATCGAGACTGCATTTGACAAGACCCCGCGCGCGGCGCGCAGTGCCGTGCGCGCCCGCGCGCGCCTTGCCGATGCAACAATATCCGTGGCCTTCCTATTGGCCACCCGCTCGCTTCACCCCCTGCCCAACCCGACCGAGTCCGAACGGCTGACCGTATTGGCTGTCGGCGGCTATGGCCGGATGGAACTCGCCCCCTATTCCGACATCGACCTTTTGTTCCTGACGCCGTGGAAAATCACGCCCTGGGCCGAAAGCGTGATCGAATCGATGCTCTACATCCTGTGGGATCTGAAACTAAAAGTCGGCCATTCCAGCCGCACGGTGAAAGACTGCATCCGACTGGGGCGCGAGGACTACACGATCCGCACGGCCCTTCTGGAACACCGCTATCTGATCGGGGACGAGGCCGCGGCGCTGGAGCTGCGCCACCGCCTGCGCGCCGATCTTTTCCGCAATACCGGGGCGGAGTTCATCGAGGCGAAACTGGCCGAACGGGCCGAACGCCACAAACGTCAGGGCGGCCAGCGGTATGTGCTGGAACCCAACGTGAAAGAGGGCAAAGGCGGCCTGCGCGACCTTCAGACGCTCTATTGGATCGGCAAATATATCCATGGTGTGAACGAAGCCGCCGATCTGGTGGGCGAAGGCGTCTTTCGTCGCGAGGAATATGAAAATTTCGCCGCCGCCGAAGATTTCCTTTGGGCGGTGCGCTGTCATCTGCACCGGGTGGCGGGCCGTGCGGTCGAAAAATTGTCGTTCGACATGCAAGTCGAGGTCGCGGCCCGCATGGGCTATCAGGATGCAGGCGGGCGGCGTGCCGTCGAACATTTCATGCAGGATTACTTCCGCCATGCGACGCGCGTGGGCGAGCTGACGCGCGTCTTCCTGACCGCAATGGAAGCGCGCCACCTTAAGCGAGAGGCAACGCTGGCCGGTCTTCTGCGCCGCCGCCGCAAGGTGCCTGCGGGGTACAAGGTCGAGCGCGGCCGCCTGACCGTGACCGATCCCGGATTCTTC
>Ga0073904_10004023_pt1 | contig 11005 bp, 7 predicted proteins | sample KloWWTrecipitate_FD_66668 | JGI IMG/M metagenome (GOLD analysis project Ga0073904, IMG submission 66668) | Active sludge microbial communities from Klosterneuburg, Austria, studying microevolution and ecology of nitrifiers - Klosterneuburg... | ecosystem: Engineered > WWTP > Aerobic digester >... | reverse complement strand
CGCGACAGCGACTTCAAGGCCATCCGCAAGCTGCTGCCCGCCGACAAGGCCGACCCCGACAACCACGAGCTGGCCGACCTGGAGGTGTTTGAGTTCCCGGGCGGCGTCTTCCGCAACGACGATGCCGACGCCAAGGCCAAGCTGCGCACCGAGGAGCAGGTGGGCCACCGCGAACGCCACTTTGCCTTGACTGCCTGGCCCGATGTGGCGGCCGGCCGCAGCTTCCATTTCGAAGGTGACCCCGACGGTACCCGCGACGGTGACTACAACATCGCCGCCTGCACTTTTGTGGTGACACACGGTGGCTACGAGAGCCTGGGTGTGACCGAGAGCGCCCGGCCGCTGGCCGAGTCGCTGCGCCAGGTGCTGGCCGACGACGCGGTGCTGCACGACACCCGCGAGGTGTTCGAGGCACTGCTGCACAGTGCACCCCAGCTGCAGCCCGGCCAGCGAGGCACCAGCGCCTTCCTGCTCACCACCATGCCGCTGGACATGCCTTACCGGCCACCGCGCCTGACGCCCCGTGTCACCATGCCAGGCCCGCAAAGCGCCATCGTGGTGGGGCCGGAAGGGGAGGAGCACCATGTCGATGAGCATGGTCGTATCAAGGTGCATTTCCACTGGGACCGCTACGACGAGAGCAACGAGAAGTCCACCTGTTGGGTGCGGGTGTCGCAGCCCTGGGCCGGCAAGGGCTGGGGCGGCTATTTCATTCCGCGCATCGGGCAGGAAGTGATCGTCGATTTTCTCAATGGCGACCCGGATCGACCGATCGTGATCGGTCGTATGTACAACAACGACCAGCCCATTCCCTATGCGTCGCCCACGCAGAGTGGATTCAAGACACGGTCGACGCCCGGCGGCAACAGCGGCAACTTCAACGAGATCATGTTCGAGGACAAGAAGGGCGAGGAGAAGCTCAGCATCCACGCCGAACTCGACATGAGCCGCAGCGTGGAGCGCGACGACTCCACCAGCGTGGACAGGGACCAGTCCGTTGTGGTCAAACGCGACCAGAGTAACCACATCGACCGGGATCGCCAGACCACCGTTACCCGCAACGACACCCACACGGTGGCGGTGGACCAGAAGAACACGGTGCATGGCAAGCAGAACAATCAGGTGGTCGGCAACCGCGACACTTTCATCGATGCCAACGACACGCTCAACGTCAAGGGCACCAGCACCATCGACGTGGTGGGCGCGCGCACTGACACCTCACGCGCGGGCGAGACGCGCACCGTGGTCGGCAACCAGACTTTCACGGTCAGCGGCGCACTGAGCTACAAGGCCGCCACCATGAGCTTCGAGGCCGCCCACGTGGACTGGATCGTCACGGGCGCCAACTCGCAGAATATTTCGGTGCCCAGCGGTCCGCTGCGCCTGGCGGCCAACAAGATCAAGATGATGTCCAACACCGGCATCGAGATGATGGCGGTGGGGGATATCAATGCCACCTCGATCGGCTCCAACACCACGGTGCTGGGGGCCAACAGCAGCGGCTACATCGGCAACAACAGTGAAGCCAACCTCGGCATGAACCGTTCGACCTTTCTCGGACTGAACATGGAGACAGCCATTGCGCTGAGCATGTCGAACTTTGCGGGAGCCCAGCTCGACAATACGGCGGGCTTCAAGCTCGAAACAGTGGCTGCAGCAGGCATCGAGCAGAAAACGAGCAGTTTCCGGCAATCGTCGCTTGCCTGCTTTACTCCAGGTGCCGGAGGCCCTGCTGCTGGGGGTGGTGCTGCATTCGCCGCAGGATTAGGTGCGGTGGTGGGTGTGTTGTCTGGCGGTGCCGACATCAAGAGCACCTTGGACCAATACGCCAAGGCAGCTGCCCAGCTCAGGAAGGCTGCCGACGATGCATCCCATCTGGAGCCACCGGTGCCCGGACTGGAAAGACGCCTGCTGGCGCTGGCATCGGCCACCGACAAACGGTATGGCGAGGCTGCTGCCGGCCTGTTGACGGCCGGGGTCGGCATCCTCGTTGAGTCGGGTCTCGACGCCGTGGGCGGGCCTGGCGCGGCAACCGATGTCGATGGCCTCAGCGACGCGCCCGGCAAGGACGACTGAAGGTGGCGCGATGCAGGTGACCAAGCCCCAGGCACTCGGCCTCTCCACCCGGCCGGTGGAGTTCCGCAAGCGGTTTGGCCTGTGTATCAGCGCCACGCTGCATCTGCCTTTCGCACAGGGCGAGAGAGGCACGCTCTGGGCCGAACAGTCGATGTGGAATTTCCTCTCGCGCGAGATGGCCGCACCCCTGATTGATGAGGGCGTGGCCAAGTTGACCCCGGAATTCCTGGTGCATGGCAGGGCATACACCAGCCTTGACAGGCCGAATGCCTGCGCCGTGCGTGCCCGCTTCGCCGGGCGGGAAAAGACGCTGCTGGTATTTGGTGACCGCTACTGGAACGGCGAGCAGCCCAGCGCCCCTGCAAACTTCGAGTCCATGCCACTGGGTTGGGACAAGGCCTATGGCGGGCCTGATTTCGCCGCCAATCCTGCCGGCCGTGGCCGCAAGGCCGTGGACGGGGTGTTGTGGCTGCCCAACATCGAGGCGCCTGGTGAGCGTGTGCGCAGTCCGCAGCAGCAGCCGGTGCCCGCAGGGTTTGGGGCGCTGGAGCCGCAGCATCCGCAGCGCGCCGGACTGCGTGGCACCTATGACAAGAACTACCTGCGCGAGCATGCACCCGGGTTCGCGCCGGACGCCGACTGGCGCTGTTTTAATCTCGCGCCCTCAGACCAGTGGCTGGATGCGGCCCTCCAGGGCGATGAAACTTTCGCTTTCGACCATATGCACCCCGGCAAGCCGCACCTGCAGGGTCAGTTGCCGGGTTTGCGGGCCCGTGTTTTTGCGGGTTACCGCATGCCGGATGGTGAAGAGCCGAAGATGCGCGAAGTGCCATTGCGCCTGACGACCGTCTGGTTCTTTCCCCATGCGGAGCGCTGTGTAGCCATCTTCCAGGGGTTGGCCGAAGTGGCGACGGACGATGGCTCCGACATCGCCAGCCTGCTGGGTGCCGTCGAACGGAATGCGGAACCGCGGCCGGATGCGTACTACCTGGACGCTATGGCACGCCGTGCCGATCCGCTGCTGGGTGCTGTGTATGCGATGGTCGACAGCGATCTGTTGCCGGCTGGCATCGACACCGAGGACCCCGATGTTGAGGCAGCCAAGAAACCTTTTGCCAGCGAAGGACTGCAGGCCAATACCCAGCGTGTGCGCGCCGAGATCGAAGTCCAACTGGCACGCGAGAGGGCCGTCGAGCTGGGCCAGGACCCTGACGCATTGGGCATCCGCATGCCAGAGCCCGAGCCCCCGCCGCCGTCTTCTGGCGAGGCGTTGGCGGTTTACCTGGAGGCCAAGCTCAGGGAGCAGCAGGCGCAGCAGTGGAAGTCGGTGGAGGACGTGGTCACGCTGCTGGAAAAGGCGTTGGCAGCAGAAGACGAGCACAAGATCAGGCTGGCCGACCTGGTGCACCGGGGGCCGCCGACGTACAACGCCGAGGCGCAGCTGGCCGCGATGCAGGAGCAGGCCGCCGCCAGCAGCCAGCCAGTGGACTTGGCGCCAGTGTTTCCGCAGCTGGTGCGTGTGGAGCAGGTGCAGCGCGCCGGCTACCTGCAATCTGCCCATCTCCAGCCACCGGCTTTCCCGATGCCGGCGGAGCAGGCAGGCATCCTGCGCGACGAGCTGGCGCGGGCGGTGCAGGCGGGTGTCCGGTACTTTGCAGGCCTGGATTTCACAGGGGCGGATTTCTCCGGGCTCGATTTGCGGGGCGTCAACTTCGAGGGTGCCTGGCTGGAGAGTGCCAACCTCGAGGGCGCCAACCTGTCCGGTGCCAACTGCGCACGGGCGGTGCTCGCGCATGCCAGGTTGGGTGGCATGGTGGCGATTGGCACCCGTTTTGCTGGAGCCAACCTGGGAAAAGCCACCTGGGCGCAGAGTGTGTGCGACGAGGCCGACTTTACGGGCGCCACGCTCTCGCACTGTGATTTCACCGGCACGCAGATGCGCCGGGCGGTGTTCACGGGCGCGCAGTTGCTGGAAACCCTCTGGGGTGTGGCCGACTGGTCCGGCGCACGGCTGGCTGGGCAGGTTTTCTACCGGCTCAAGATGGTGGGCATGCGCTGGCCGGAGGCCGATCTTTCTGCATGTACCTTCATCGAGTCGGACCTGTCGGGTGTGGACCTGTGTGGTGCCCATCTGGAGGGGGTCACTTTCGCCACCTGCCAGCTCGATGCGGTCTCGATGGCCGGTGCGCACTGCGCGGGGGGCGTGGCTGTCAAGGGTTCCAGCATGCGGGGCGCCAATCTTGGCCAGGCCGACCTGCGGGGGTTCAACTTCGGTGCATCCGATCTGGAAGGGGCCACGCTGGTACGCGCGCAACTGGATGGCGCGCATTTGAGTGAGGTGCGCTTGCAGGGTGCCGACATGCGTCTGGCCAGCGCGAAAGGGGCCCTGCTGCGGATGGCCGACTGTCGCCATGCCGTGCTCTCCGGAGTGAACTTTTCCCAGGCGATCCTGCACAAGGCCGATCTGCGCGGTGCCGACGTGCGCCACAGCAATCTGTTCGGGGCGGATCTGGCACGTGTCAGGCTGGACGGGAACACCCTTCTGGACGGAGCCCTGCTCACCCGTGCCAGAACCTGGCCGCGCCTGACGCCAGAACAACAGGCTGTAACACCATGAACCACTGTGCCGCCAGGATGGCCGTCCAGATGGAGGCAGACCGATGACTCCAGGCCTATTAGCCATGACCGTGGCCATCGGGGATGCGGTGGAAGGGCGCGTTCTCGCAGGGGGAAGCTTTGCCGGTATCCGGCTGGCGGGCGGTGTGTTCAGCCGGGTCGATTTCACCCGGGCCGATCTGCGCGATGCGGATTTGCGCGAAGCCGTGTTCGACCAGTGTGTGTTGTCCGATGCCGTGCTGGCCGGTGCCAACCTGCGCAAGAGTGTGTTCAACCGCTGCACGATGCTGCATGCCGACTGCCGGCAGGCCCATCTGCACGGTGCCGCGCTCATTGAATGCGACCTGTCGCATGCACAGTTCGGGCAGTCCACGCTCACCATGGCATCGGTGTCGGGCTGCAAGCTCGACCATGCCATGTTGCGTGGCGCGACCCTCAACAGTGCGGTGCTGAGCCAGTCCTCACTGATGGATGTGTGTGCCGATGGCACCTGCTGGGAATATGCCGCTGTCACCGAATGTGACCTGGCCCACATGACATGGAGCGGCGCACGTATGCTGCGCAGCGCATTCCACCGCAGCGCACTCACCGGGCAGTCATTTTCCGGCCTGGAACTCCCGGGCTGTCTGTTCGCATCGGTCGATCTGAGTGGATCGGATTTCACCGGAGCCCGCCTGGCGCAATGCAATTTCCAGGGGGCGACCCTCGACGGCGCCCGGTTCGGGCAGGCAGTGGCACCGCATGCGGTTTTCTGCGAGGCAAAGGGAGCCGGTGTGGACTTTGCAGGCGCCGTGCTGCGGCAGGCGCTGTTTACCGGCGCGCGCCTGCAGGGCGCCGATTTCTCCGGCTGCGACCTGCACCAGGCCCACTTTGCGGGGGCGCAGCTGGCGGGTGCACGCTGGGTAGGCGCGGAACTGACCTATGCCGATTTTCGCCATGCAGACCTGCGCAGTGCCGACATGCGCCGGGCCACCATGGTGCGCGCCGTGCTGCACGGTGCGCAGACGGACCAGGCCCAGATCAGCGACCGCGCACGGGCCATCGAGACAGACGCCGATCTGGCTGCCGCCGAGCAATGGCAGCCCGCCGTGGCATGAAACGGCCCCCCACACACCAGCACATGACACACCAAGAGGAGCTTCACATGCAGCCGCTAAAACAGAAGATTGCCAAGTTGGACGGGCGTTCGCCGCTGCGCGCCGCATCCGATACAACGCCGCCGCAGTGGTGTGTCGGCGTGGTTGCTGCACCGGTGGAGGGTGAAAGCCTGGTCGTCCATTCCGGTGGACTGCTTTTGCGCACGCAACGTGCCGCCAGCTGCCTGCTGCAGCCGGAGCCCGGCGACAGCGTGGCCTGCCTGCACTGCGCGGGGCAGGACGCCTGGATTCTCGCGGTGCTGCATCGCCCCGGGTGCGCCCCCCACGTGCTGCGGCCGGCAGACGGCGCTGCTGGCCTGCGGATAGATGGGGGAGGTGGCTCCATCGACATCCACGGTGGCCGCATCGGCTTGCGTGCGGATCGGCTGGAAGGCCACATGGGCAGTGCCATCTTCACCGCAGACACCGCCGAGGTGGTGGGGCGCCAGCTGAGTGTGGTGGCGGGCCGCATCAAGGCTGTGGGCCAGATGCTCTCGACCGTGATGGAGCGGGTGCAGCACTTCAGCCGCAGCCATGTGCGCACGACCGATGGTATCGACCGGGTCACCGCGACCCATGTTGAAGTGGAGGCGGATCAACTGATGCGGCTGGAAGCTGAACATGCGCTTGTCAACGGCCGCTCACTGGTCAAGGCGCGGGGCGCGCAGATCCACTTTGGTTGAGAGCCGCAGAGGAACTATCACATGTTTGCCAACACCCAGATGATGGGCACCGACATGGGCTTCCCCGATGTCTGCCTGACACCCACGCCAGCGGGGCCCGTGCCGATTCCGTACCCCAATATCGCCATGGGGCCGACGGCTATTCCCAACTGCCCGACCATTCTCATCATGGGGGCTCCGGTGCACAATCTGGCCACCACGATACCGATGACCAATGGCGACAATGCCGGCGTCAACATGGGGGTGGCGTCGGGTACGGTGATGGGGCCGAGCCGCCATCTCACCGGTTCCTTCACCACGCTCTTCATGGGCATGCCTGGTTCGCGGCTGACCAGCAACAGCTTGCAGAACAGCACGAACTGCCCAGGGGTGCGCGTAGTGCCGAGCCAGCCGCTGGTGGTGCTGCTGGCGCCGTGAGGTCACTTTGCAAGGGGTGTCAACGTGATTGATCTGGTGGTGGTAAGTCTTCGCGGTGCGCCGGCTGGACGGGCGCTTGCAGCCAGCTTCGGACCGGCCGGCGGCACTATCGGCCGTGCGCCGACCAACACACTGGTGCTGGACGACCCGGACCGCACCGTGTCGCGGGTGCATGCACAGATTCTTTGCCGGGACGGTCGCTATACCGTGCTCGACCGGGGCAGCAACCCGCTGCTGCACAACGGGCAGCCCCTGGGGGCGGGCCATGAGGCGCCCCTGTCTGGCGGTGACCGCCTGGTGGTTGGTGGCTTCGAGATATCGGTGCAAGTGAATGCAGCGGCACTGCCGCAGTCCGCATCTGCAGGGCCGCCAGTGACTAGCCCGACAAACCCATTGGCCCCAGCGGTGGGAAACGACGACCCTTTCGCCGACCTGATGGCCGGCCTGGCACCCGCCGTGGCCCCGCCGGCCCGCAGCGGCACACCGGCTGCCATACCCGACATCTCCCTGTTTCCTGACCCGCTGGGCCTGGCACCGGCTGCTGCAGGCGCTGTGCCCGCAGCGCGCCAGGTGGATCCGTTTGCCGACCTGCTCGGGTCGCCTGGGCAGGGCGGCGCAGCGGAGATGGATGGCCTGGCCGGCGTGGCGGCGCCGTCCCCCGGCATTGATGAGCTGTTTGGCCTGGGTGCGGCGACCCCTCAGGGCCATGACCCCCTGGCGCTGTCGCCTCTGGCAGCTCCGCTGGTGCAGCCCAATACCGCACAGTCGGCCGACCCGCTGCATGCGCTGCAGGCCCCGGTGCGCCCCGGGGTGCAGGCCCAGCCAGACCATGTGCCGGTGCTGCAGCAGGCATTCCGGCCGCCACAGGCCCGGGTGGATGCCGCCGTACCGGTTTCTCCAGCGCCAGCACCGGTGGCCCTTGCTGCTGCGCCGGTGGTGCTGGATTTTGATTTTGGTGATGCGGAACCGAACCTGCCTGCCGTCGAGGCACCGGCACCAGCACCTGCACCGGCTATCGCCCCCACTCCCGCGCCTGTGAGGCCATTGCCGCAGCCGCATGCCGAAGCACCGCCCGTGGCTCCTGTTCCACCGCAGCCGGTAGGCAGTGCCAACGACGATGTGCTGCTGGCGGCCTTTTTGCGCGGCGTGGGCAGCACCCATCAGATGCCGGCGGCATTGACCCCCGAACTGATGGAGCGGCTGGGTACGCTGCTGCGCACCTCGACGGACGGGGTGCTGCAGCTGTTGCTCACGCGCCAGGAGTTCAAGCGCGGCCTGCGTTCCGAGGTCACCATGATCTCGACTGAGGCGAACAACCCGCTCAAGTTCTCGCCCAGTGTCGAAGTGGCCCTGGCGCACCTGCTGGGGCCTGGGGTGCGTGGCTTCATGCCCGCGGAAGAAGCCATGTCCAACGCCTTTGCCGACCTGCGCGCCCACCAGTTCGGTGTGATGGTCGGGCTGCGCGCCGCGTTCGCCCATGTGCTGGAGGTGTTCACCCCGGAGAAGCTGGAGCAGCGCATCGCCGACAAGTCGCGGCTGGACGCCTTGTTCAGCGCCAACCGCAAGGCGCGGCTGTGGGACCAGTTCTGCAAGCTGTATGCCGGTATTGCCACCGAGGCCGAAGACGACTTCCACAGCCTGTTCGGCAAGGCCTTCGCCAAGGCCTATGACGAGCAGATGGAGCGTTTTCGCTCCGGTGGATGAATCCTTCCCGAAAGTGTGCCGTGGAAATCGAAATTGTTGCCATCTCCAAGCAAGGCGGTCGCCGCTACAACGAGGACGTGTATGGCCATTGGCACGACGGCCGCTTCGTGGCCTGCCTGGTGGCCGATGGTGCGGGCGGACACGGTGGGGGGGATGTGGCCTCTGCCACAGCAAGAGACTACCTGTTGGGCGCATTTTCCGCATCCCCCTCGTTGGAGCCGGTCTTCCTGCGCAGTCTGGTGGAGCACGCCAACGACGCGGTAGTGGAGCGCCAGAAAGACGGCGAGAAGCTGGCTGCCATGCGAACCACGGTGGTGATGGCGGCCGTGGACCTGCACACCGATGAAGTGGTCTGGGCCCACTGCGGCGACAGCCGTGCCTATCTGTTCCGTGGCGGGCAGGTGCTGGCGCGCACCACCGACCACAGCGTGGTGCAGCAGATGGTGGCTGGCGGCATGCTCGACGACGAGGGCGCCCGCGCCCACCCGCAGCGCAACCTGCTGCTGTCAGCCTTGGGCGCGGCTGACGGGGTGATCGACATTGCTGTCTCGCAGCCTATGCCGCTGCAGCCAGGCGACGTGTTGCTGCTGTGCAGCGACGGTGTCTGGGAGCCGCTGGGAGACGCATGGCTGGCGCGCACGCTGCAGGCGTCGCCCAGCCCGGCGGTGTGGCTGCAGCAGATCGACGGCGCCATCACCAGCCATGCCAAGCCAGACCATGACAACTACACCGCAGTGGCCCTGTGGGCCCATGCCGAGGGCGAGGGCGCCACGCAGATGCTGCCTGCGGCCGATGCCCTGTCCCGTTAGCCCACACATCCGTTTTTACCATCCATCCAGAGGAGTCCCCCATGAAGAACACCACACCACACGGTTTGACGATCCCCCGGGCAGGCGGCTTGGCCCTTGCTCTGTCGGTGCTGGCCGCAGCACCTGTTGCCTGGGCACAGGGGGGGTTGAACTGCGGCCGCCTGTTTGGCGCCTATGTCACCAGTGGCGGCGGTAGCGCCCAGGTGTGTGTCAACAATGTCCAGGACCTGTACGAAACAGGTATCCGCGACGCGGGCCAGCTGTTTCCCGACTACACCTCCACCAGTGCCCTGCGCTCTGACGTCAGCTTCGGTGGGGTGAAAGCCATCATGAGTTTCGCCGAAGGCAGCAATGCGCTCAGCATGCAAATCCCCGACCTGGATGTGTCGCAGACCTTCAACGGTGCCACTCGGGCGGACAGCGCTAAGCTGTTCCGCGACTACCTGCGCAACAACGCCGACCTGCTGGGGCGCATCCACAAGCGGCAGGCCGCCATCTCGCCACTGAGCCCGATCACCGGCACGGGTGGGGCGCTGCGAGGCGCCATCGGGGCCGACTTCGATGCAGGGTTTGGCGAAACCGCGACCCAGATCGTGGGCTCACAAGGGGGCTCCACCGGTACACAGAACCTGATCGGCCTGGGTGTGGTGGTAAGCCAGCACAAGGTGGCGGGGGAGACCGTGCGCAACGTGTCCATGCCCCTGTCCTACACCGTGCGCAACGACATCGACCCACGCCGCCAGGCACTGGTGCGGGCGGGGGTGGGTGTGCTGGACACGGCGGGCACGCAGTCTTACCAGGCGCGCATCGCTGGGGGCTACCGCTTCCCCATGTCGGATGAATGGGCGCTCACCCCCATGGCGGGTTTCAGCATCGCCGGCTCGGAAGACGCCGCTTTCTATGTGGGCGTGGCCAGTGCCTCGGTCACCAGCACCTACACCTGGGAGCTCGATGGCTTTGACCTCACCATGGGCAATATGGTGGGTGGCTACCAGACCGTGAAGTTGGGCAGCCGGGCGTTTTCCACCGACCCCAACATCCGCAACGTAGCCTTCAAGAACGGCCTGGTGCTGAGCCAGCCGGTCACCATCGGCGGTAACCGCCTGTCGGCCGAATACGGCTTTGCCGACACCCGCATGACGGGCACCGAGCTGTACCAGAAGAGTGCGCAGGAACTGACCTTTTCGCTGGGCACCAACCGCAATGCCCTGTCGGCGCGCAGCTTCTTCCGCGCCACGGTGGCCTTCCAGCGCGCCCGTGACAGCAAGGGTGTCACTTTGAGCGTCAACTACTGGTTCTGACCATGTACCACCCCCCAAGCGGCTACGCCGCTCCCCCCTCTGCTGCGCGAGGGGGGCACCACCAGCGGCCTGGCAAAGCCAGTTCCGCGGCGGTCGCTGGCATGGCCTGCTCCGCGGCCTTCAGAGCCTTGGGGCGTTTGTTCGGGGTGGTTTTGTGGCTGATGGCAGGCCTGGGTGCAGCCCGGGCCGACTATGGCACCGACCAGACTTCTTATGCGGCCACGGGGCGCTTCGACCTGATCGAGAAACAGGTCGAAGCCATG
>Ga0073904_10004022_pt1 | contig 11007 bp, 8 predicted proteins | sample KloWWTrecipitate_FD_66668 | JGI IMG/M metagenome (GOLD analysis project Ga0073904, IMG submission 66668) | Active sludge microbial communities from Klosterneuburg, Austria, studying microevolution and ecology of nitrifiers - Klosterneuburg... | ecosystem: Engineered > WWTP > Aerobic digester >... | reverse complement strand
ATCCCGCCGACCACTCCCGCCCCCCCTGGATACGCAGGGTGGCGTGCTCGGACTCATCTGAATTCGCCGGACTACATGGATGAATTTCTCGTCTTTCTGGGTGCGAGCTATTTTCGGGCAATTCCGGCAAAGGGCAATTATGGACTCTCGGCGCGGGGACTTGCGATCAATAGCGGTCTCCCCGGAGTTCCGGAGGAATTCCCCAACTTTACCCGCTTTTATCTGGAAGAGCCAAAAGCCGAGGGCGACTCGCTCACGGCACTGGCCCTTCTCGAGGGAGAAAGTGTCTCTGGTGCCTACCGGTTCACCGTCACACCAGGTGAGGATACGGTCATGGAGGTAGAGGCGGAGATCACCCTGCGACGTCAAGTAGCACAGTTGGGCATTGCGCCATTCTCATCCATGTTCTGGTTTGGTGAGAGCACTTTCCCGAGACCCTACGACTTCCGACCTGAGGTTCATGACAGTGATGGAGTGCTCATGGAATTAGCCGGAGGCGAACTCCACTACCGACCTCTCGAAACCACGCAGGACCAGTTCCGCCACTGTGTCTTTTCGTTGGAGTCGCCGCGATCCTGGTCTCTCGTTCAGCGAGACCGATCCTTTGCCTCTTACGAAGACAGCGAAGCTGCCTACCACTTGAGACCCAGTGTAAAAGTGGAACCGCTTGAGGGATTTGATCGGGGGCGCCTTCATCTGATCGAGCTCCCCACCGCTGACGAAACCAACGACAACGTCATTCTCGCTTGGGAGCCGCAACCAGTGCTGGAGATCGGAAAACCCTATCGCTTTCACTATCGTCTTCACTGGACGCACGAGTTGCCTCCGTCGGGACTCTTTGCGGTCCGCTCGACTCGTGTCGGGATGCCGGTGCAAAAGCCAAATGAGGTGCTCATGGTGATCGAGTTTGCGAAACCTCTGCTTCCCGAAAAGAAGGAAGGCAATGCAAAATGGGATGACATCACCGCCTTTCAACCCGTCGTAACCGTGAGCGATCCCAAGGTGAAACTGGTCCACGTCGGCCTCACGGACATGAGCATGGCAAAGGTGGACGAGCTTCCCGCTGGTCTCGGGAGAAGTCCAGAGATTCACATGCCTCAGGTTCTCCGTGCCTTCTTCGTTTTTGAGCCTGAGTCCGATGTGAACCAGGCCGACTTCAGCTGTGAGCTGCAAGACGGAACGGGCAAAGCGGTTTCGGAGCGCTGGGTCTACTTTTGGAAACGTGCCGCCCTGCACACCCCCTGAACCGCACTCCACGGACTGCTCTCGCGAACTTTCACCTACCCTTTGAGGTCCCGGCATCGTAGCTTTTCCCATGTTCACAGGAATCATTGAAGAATGCGGTGAAGTGATCGGCTTGGAGCCCGTCGAGACCGGTGCCGTGCTTTGGGTGAAATCGAGTTTTGCCCACGAGGTCACGATCGGGGAAAGCGTCGCCAACAATGGAGCTTGCCTCACCGCGACGGAGGTGGAGAACGGCATCCTGCGATTCGATCTCCTGCACGAAACTCTCCGTCTCACCAATCTCGGGGATCTCTCCCCTGGCGATCCCGTGAATCTGGAGCGCTCGCTGCGCATCGGAGACCGCTTGAGCGGCCATTTTGTGCAGGGCCATGTCGACGCCTGCGCCCCCCTCATTGCCTACGAAACGGTCGGACAGGACCACCGGTTCTCGGTCTCGCTCCCGCCAGAGTTCGCGCACCTCATCGTCCACAAGGGGGCTATTTGTGTCAACGGGATCAGTCTGACCGTTGCGGAACTACACCGGGATCATTTTGTTCTTTGGATCATCCCTCATACCCACGAAGTCACGAGTCTGAAGTCAGTAAAGGTCGGCTCCCGGGTCAATCTGGAGTTCGATCTCCTCGCGAAACATCTCGCCCGGATTCAGGAGGTCACTGCGTCGGCCTCAGTTGAGGTCCGTTGACGCCGGGCTCAGAACTTACAAAGACTACTTCGGCGAAGCTTCATCGCTCTTCGGGGCCTCGAAGAAAAGAGCGCCGCTCGTGTGCGTCTTGCGACGATAGATGGTGCCGCCGTTGGCGATGTAGAGATACGCGTGACCAGGGCCGGCAAAGCAGGTGCTCACGACAGGCAAAGCAGGATTCGGCGCTGCAATCACTCCACCCATACGGCCGGTTGGGTCAAACATTTGCAATCCCACGGCACTGGTGACGTAGTAGCGGCCATGGACGTCAGTGGTCATGCCGTCCCCTTTGGCAATGTCGGGGGTCGCGAGCGGAGTCCTCATTGTCATATAGTTCTGCGCATATCGAAGACTGCCGTCCGCTTCGATCCGGAAGACCCAGACGTATTTCCCGCCGTGATCGGATACTGCGAGCGTGCCTTGATCTCTTGAGAGAGTGATTCCGTTCGGCTTTGCAACGTCGCCCTGACTGACGACAGACATCTCCCCGGAAGGATCAATACGCCGAATCTCCGACGTGGGAGTCATCGTAAAATAGACATTCCCATCGTGAGTGACCACCAGATCATTCGGCCGTACTTCGGATGCCAGCTCCGTCCGCTCTCCCCTCTTGGAGAAAACGACCACTTTCTGATCCTTGGAAACACAGGCATAGAGTCGACCGTCAGCCCCCCATTTTAATCCGCTGATTCCGGGGGAGTTCGAGAGGAATTCGCTGACCTTTCCTTCCAGATCCACACGGTAGACCGCAGTCCCCCCTTTGACATCTGAGAAATAGAGATTCCCTTCTGCATCCGTGGAGAGCGCGTCGGTAAATTCGTATCCTTCTGCTACGATCTGCCAGTTCTCCCCGTCGATGAGAACTTGACTGAGTGGCATATCCTGCGCCGCAGCGAGGCTCACGGTGGCAAAAAGTGCCGCAAAAACAAACTTGGATGGAATCATAAAAATCAGAGTTTGAGAGTTTTCCAATCGCGCCAGAGCCAGCGCAGCGTATCCGGGAAAATCGCACCGCCATGACGCCCGCTGTGCTTTCCAGTGCCGAGCACGAATTGATAGTCATATCCGGAAAACTTCAGGGCCGCCGCCATATCTTGATTCGATAGAGGCCAGTTCCCATGGAGGTTATCGAGGTCGTTTTCCCCGTCCTGTAGAAATACCCGGAGGTTTTTGGGCACCGTTTTCCGAATAAGAGCCGGGTAGACGTGTCCGCCACGGATATTCGTAAAACTGCCGATATGGCTAATCACTTTGCGGAAAGCATCGGGACGCTCCCAAGCCACCGTGAATGCACAAATCGCACCTGAGCTGTTTCCGACGAGGGCACGTGCTTCGGGATTGTCGGAGATCTTGTAGGATTTCTGAACTTCCGGGATCATTTCTTCGAGGAGAAAACGAGCGTAGAGGTCACCGAGAGAATCGTATTCGTAGCTGCGGTTTTTCCGAGCTTGCTGGCCTTCCTTTGCCGCCGGGACCACTCCGGGGTTGATGAAAAGTCCGATCGTTACCGGCATCTCTCCGGCATGGATGAGATTGTCAAAAACGGTCGGGGCTTGAAAGGAACCATTCTCTTTTACAAACCCTCCACCGTCCTGCAACACGATGAGACAAGCTGGTTTCGAGCTGTCGTATTGGGCAGGGACGTAGATCCAGTAGTCCCGCTCGGTGCCCGGAAAGAGAGTGCTTTTCCAAACGTGCTGGGTCACTTTGCCTTGTGGCACACCCTCTTTCACCTTGGAATCTGGGCCGAGGACATACTCCTCATCCGCGCCGAAGACCGGGAGGGTGATGAAGGACAAAAAAAGAAGCAGGGAAATTCGTTTCATAAGGAAAGAAAGGAGAGTGTGAACATGTTTCCCTCTCGTGGCAATCCCGAGATTACACGATTCCGCACGGCATCGCGGCGGCTGTCAACGACACACAGGATATCCGAAGATCGGACCATGGGAAAAATGCAGGGTGGACCTGCCGCCGAAAACGATCGGATAACCGAAACGGTAAGTACATCCCGAGTAACCAGAATACCACGGAATATATCGCACTGACGGAGCATATCGCATCCAAGTGACGGCCTGATACACCGGAACCAACTCGGGAATCACGGAAGTCATGTCCGCTTTCGCGAGTGGTTCTTCCATCCCCGGGCTATAGTCGGAGCCGAACCCAAAACGGGGCAGGGGACCGTTCGCACTAGAGACGGAGGGATCTTTCTTTGATTCGCTCGCTTCCACAGGGATGACGTTCACAGGCCCCGTAAATCCAACGACTGCTTCCGTTTTTCGGTTTCCTTTCCCCAATCGCTTCATCCCTCTTGATCCTTGGAACACGTAACCTGAAGTCACCGCTCCGGACACTGGCTCCACGAATTCTTTCACGACAATATCCGCCCAGCCTGTCTCCACCGAGGCGAGACAGGCGATTAGAAGAATAGGAAAAAGAGGGACTTTCACGAGAAAGTCATTCTATGAAAAACCCTCCAATGGAGCAAGGAGATTCGATCCCTCAAAGGTCCTCGTAGCTTCCGGAGAATGTGTCTCCGCCGTCTAAGCGACCGCTTTCGAGACCCTTCATAAACCAACGCATCCTTTGTTCGGACGATCCGTGCGTAAAGGAATGGGGAACTACACGGCCCTGTGATTTTTGCTGGATGGCATCGTCCCCGATGGCATTTGCTGCTCGCATCGCTTCTTCGATGTCGCCTTTCTCTAGGTATTCGCGGCTATGATTTGCCCATACTCCGGCGAGGTAGTCTGCCTGTAGCTCGAGGCGCACGGAATATTGATTGTAATCCGGGCGCCCCCGCATCGCACTGACCTTCGCGGAGGTACCGAGGAGTTTTTGGACATGGTGCCCGATCTCGTGAGCGATCACGTAGGCCTGTGCAAAATCGCCGGGGGCGCGGAAAGTCTTGGCGAGTTCGTCGTAAAATTTCAGGTCGATGTAGACCTTTTCATCACCGGGACAATAGAAGGGACCCATCGCTGCTGAACCACCGCCGCAGGCGGTCTGAACGACTCCGCGATAGACGATAAGTTTCGGTGGGACGTATTTCAAGCCATGGCGGGCAAATTCCTCGGTCCACACTTCCTCGGTCCCGGCGAGGACGACGCTGACGAATTCGTAGAGTTCTTTTTCTTCGGCGCTTTCTACGACCGGACCGGAAGGCGCAGAGGTCGAGCCTCCGCCTTGGAGTAGTTGCGAGGGATCCACGACACCGAGTCCCCAAAGGATGACCACTCCGATGATGGCGACGATGACCCCTTTGATTCCGAATTTACTCGCGATCATCATGATCAGGTTCACCCCGATCCCTCCACCGCTCCCGCCGACCCGGGCGGTTGAGGATCTCCTATCTTCGACATTGTTACTGCCACGTCTTCCCTTCCACTGCATGATCGTAATTTGGGTAAATTTCGCTCAAAACTACACTGCCGATAGGGGGGCGGTCAACACGGTTCACTTACCTTCTGCGGGTCGGGCAACTTGCACGGGATGCCGCAGGTAGGCGATGAGATCGGTCACCTGGGACTCATCAAATGCGAGCAAGAGCCCTTCGGGCATCATCGAGACTGGCAGGACTTCTCGTTTGGACAGTTCTTTCTTTGGTACGACAACCTCGGAAGCTGCCTGCCGCAAGGTGAGAGTCTTTTCCGTTTCCGCACCGATGATGCCGGTGAGAACACGCCCATCGACTAGGGTCAAGACGATCATCTGAAAGTCCGCACTGACTACTGCGCCCGGGTCGAGGATGTTTTCCAAGAGAAAACCGAGATCACTCCGGTTCGATCCAGTGAGGTCAGGTCCGATGCGACCACCTTCCCCATAGAGAACGTGGCACGCCCCGCAGATGCTCGAAAAGAGCTGCCTTCCCCTTGAAAGATCGGCGGACTTCATCGCCGCAGGGGTCAATTTTTTGGTCCACTCTGTGATGAGATTGCGTTTTGCCGCATCCGATTCCCGGGCCTCGCCCCAGACCTTTACGAGCGTGGCCGAGAGTGCTACGTCCGCGAACGAATGGATCTGTCGAGCATGAAAAGCGGAGAGGTCGCTCTTGGGAATACTTCCACCGGCGATTCCGTCGAGGAGAGCTTTGGCCCAGGTCGGGCGGGAGACAAGAACTTCGATCAAAGCGGAACGGTCCTCTGAACTAAAACGTTTGTATTTCTTGGCGAGGACTTCGCCGAGCTTTGGATCATCGAACAGCGCGATTCCTTTTACGGCAGTTGCGTTGAGCAGTTGGTTCTCAAGGAGGGACTCGCAGACTTTCCGGAGGGAGTTCGGTCGGCTTGAGATCAGGGTTTCCAGAGCAGACTTTCGAATTCCGGGATCGGCCATCTCGTCCAGAACGAGCGCTTCGATCTCATCGAGCGCCCGACCATCGCCAAACAGAACGCTCAACTCTCGCGTCAGGGAAGTGAGGCTCGCATCCTTCCTTTTTGCCTGATCCCTTACCCAGATATCCCAATTCTTCGGTTTTGATGCGTTGCTCCAGCCCAGAAGTCCGTCATTGATCCCGGTGAGAAGAGAAAGAGCATCTTTTGAATCAGAGTTAGAGGCCGTCAGCAAGAGCTCGTCGAGAGGTTTCGGACTCGTCGATAGTTCGCTGGAAATCGACCGGGCGATCCAGCGCAAAAGCAAAGGCCAGTGACTCTCGCCAGCGATTTGAACAAGGGCGTGGGGATCGCTCTTTGCGAGTGGACTGATCCCGAACCAGATCATCGAGGGGAGATTGTGATCCTGCGCATCCTCCTCGCGCGAGGCGAGAGCAGACCCGAGGGCGGCGCGCTGGGTGAGGGGAAGTCGCTGCAGCGTGGACGCGAGCGTAAGCCGGACGAGACCCGACGGATCGGTCTTCGCGAGACCGACAAACTCACCTAGTGCCTCGTTCGGGAGCGGGGTCGCAGGATGTTCCCGATTCGGTCCGACAACGGAATCGATGGGGCGGCTATCCGTCATCAGCCGGATCGCCCAAGCGCGAAGATGTTCATTTTCGTCGTGCAGGAAGGAGGACCAATCCATGGGCGCGCCGAGCGCATGGAGGTTCCAGATCGTCCGCAATCGGACGATGGGATCTTGCGTCTCGATTAGTTTTTGGGAAAAGAAGTCCGTCAGCGTCTCTTTCGCGGGATGTCCTGGTAGGAGGGTCCTCACCTGACGGTCGAGCCAGGGCTCGGGAGTCGTGATCGCGGTGGCCAGGAAATCTGGGGCGAGAGTCGCATCAAAAGGAATAGGGGCGGCGTTCTCCCCATAAGAAATCCGATAGATCCGTCCGCTCGTGCGATGAACGCCGGTGTGTTCGTGGCATTCCCCGGTGTCGCTCCAGTCAAGCAAATACACTGCTCCATCCGGTCCAGGTCGAATCTCGATGCCGCGAAACCATTTGTCTTTCGTTAGGAAAATATCAGGCTCATGCCGACCCACATATCCGCTCCCTTCGCGATCGAGTCGTTCCACATTGGTGCGGAACCCATGCATGTTCAGAGTAAAAAGACGATTGTGAAACTGCGTCGGCCAGGAGTTTCCCTGATAGATCATCATGCCAACATGGGCGTGGCCTCCCCCGAATTGATCTGCTGCTCCATTCCTCGAATCGCTCCATTTGCCGGTTGTGTCGAAATGCCAGTGATCGGCGTGCATGTCGAGGCGGTCATAGATGAGCGGATTGGGATCTGCTCCGAAACTCTCCTTGAAGTGTGCTCCAGGGATGCCATGCCAGAGATGGCCGTTGACGGTGTTGATGAAAAACAGTTCGCCGTGCCGGTCCCAGTCATGGCCCCACGGATTGGTCGTGCCGTGCGAGATCACTTCAAATACTTTCCGTTCGGGATGGTATCGCCAGATCCCGCCCTCGAGAGGGATACGCCCGTCCTCCGGCGTTCCGGGGACTCCGATCCTGCCCGGGCAGGAGTGTCCGCAGCGACCGTAGAGCCATGAGTCCGGCCCCCAACGGAGACCATTTGCGAGATTGTGATAGTTGGCTTCTGCCACCGTGAAACCGTCGAGGACGACCTCGGCTTCCCCATCAGGGATGTCGTCGCCGTCTCGGTCGGGCAGAAAGAGAAGCTGCGGCGGACACATCAGCCAGACCCCGCCTCGCCCCACTTCGATGCTTGTCAGGGTTTGCACGTCTTCTGTGAAGACCGTTCTCTTGTCTGCTTTCCCGTCATGATCGCTGTCCTCGAGGATCAGGACGCGGTCGCGAAGATCGCGTGCAAAACGCTTCGAATTTTCCGCGTAAGTATAGTTCTCAGCGACCCAGAGTCGGCCGCGTGAGTCCCAGGTCATCGCGATCGGATTCTGAACTTCCGGTTCCGAGGCAAATAGCGTGGCCGTAAATCCCTCGGGCAAAGTAAACAGGCTCAGCGCCTCCTGCGCCGGAGGTGGGTTTGCGGTCTTGTCCGGTTCGCTGTTGTAGGGGGCGGGGAACGTTTCTCCCGCACTGCTCGCGACAAAGGCGAAGAGGAAACTGAGAATCAGAGGGACCCGATTTGTCATTGTCTAGAGAGGAGGGAGAGCGTCTCGAGACCCGCCTATTCACCAGCTGGTTCACCGAGCAGCATGATATAACCCACGTTCCAGCGATTCTCCGCATATCGTTCGGGGTGGCGATCAAAGTCGGGTCGATTTTTTTCGAATAATTTTTCCCTTTTGTCCGGAGACGCTGCATCGAGGTTGATCGTAACCGTATGGAGAGATTCCGGATCGAGATCAGTGCCAACCTGAAACTTGCTCAGCCGAGGGTAAACACAGTAGGCGTCGAAGCGGGGGACAATTTTGGGTTCCCCGCCATCGATGCTGACTTGCAATTGTCCGCCATCCGGGCCGACGACATCAAAAAACCCCACTTCCGTGCCCCGAAATTGGAACGTCAGGGAAGCTCCAGGGGTAGCGGTGCGCCACATCGTGGGAAAAAATCGTTCGAATTTCTTTCCAAGTTCTTCTCCCTTTGCGGCGGGATCTACCTCCATCCAATCTCCTTTTAGCATTTTTGCAGTGATCGGAATGAGCTTCGCTGCGGCCCAGTGATCGGCCCGAAGCGGTTCGGAGAGGGTATGTTTTTTGTCAGTAGCGGGAGGCGACTTTTCAAACTCGGCCCAGGACCGTGCGATGGCTTCTACATAAAGAACGTGGCCCGTTTCGGGGAGCGGGTGGACTCCATCGGTCGAGAAAAGCATCGGGCTTCCGGGTGCCGGTTCTGTTCCTTTGGCGGGTGCGTCGCCGTGAAAAATGAGGGTGCCTTCCTTTTCTCTTTTAGCGACTTCGATCCCGAGGTGGATGCTAGGGATGCCATAGTGATCGGCGACTTCCTCCATCGCGGTGACTGAACGAGAACATTTTCCGGCCTGAAGTTCGGCGAGATAGGGTTCGCTAAGCGTGTAGACAAAGAGGATGTCCATCTCTGGATTCGAGGTCCAGGCTTGGCGGACGATTCCCTCCATGGACTTTTGAATTTTGACGGGATCTGCACTACCGTCATTCACCGCAAATTCGACAAAGAGCAGATCGGGTTTGTGCCGGAGCGCATCTTGTTGCACTCGGTATACCCCGAGATCCGAGCCCGTTCCTCCGATTGCCGCGTAGATTTCAGACCATTTTACTTCGGGATAGCGGCTCTGGAGCCACTCGAGGGATTTGATCCTCCAGCCGGGAGCGGCGGTGATGCTGCCGCCGAGATAAGCGACCCGGAGTTCTTTGCCGCCTCCAGCTTTAATTTTTTGAAGGAGATTCGGAATGCCACCTCGGACATGGGTTTCAAAGGTGTCGCACTGAGAGGTGTCGCACTGAGAGGTGTCGCGATCGGGAGAATCCGCCTGTGCTCGGAGGTTCGTTCCGAAAGCGAGAACGAAGAGGGTCAGGGAGAGGGTCCAAGAGGGTGTGGTCAGCAGTGCCATGTCACAGTTTCGCTTGGAAAGTCGCAGAGGAACAGCGCTTTTGCGAGCGGATGTGAGTTACCTCAAGCCAGCTCCTCCAGCACTTTTGCAAAACTTTCGACATCGGAAAAACTGAGAGCCTTCACGTTGCGATCGATGCGTCGCATCATACCGGCGAGAACGCGACCGGGGCCGAGTTCGATGACAAGATCTTCGCCTTTCCCGATAAAGTGCTGCACGCAGTCACTCCAGCGCACGGATCCGCTCACCTGCGCCTCGAGCGTGCGGCGGATGTCGTCCGCTTGGGAGACCTCGCGAGCTTCGACGTTGCATACGACGGGGAGAGACGGGGTCTCCAAAGTCAGATCGGCGAGAACGGCAGCGAGCTTTTCCTGCGCCGACATCATCAGTCGAGAGTGATACGCCCCAGCCACGTCGAGTTCCTGGGCGATACGAACACCGAAGTTTTGGGCTTCGGCGAGGACACAGGCGATGCCTTCTTTTTTCCCAGAGAGCACGATCTGACCGGGGCAGTTCAGATTTGCGACATCGACGTCGCATTTCGCAGCGAGATCACGGATGTCCGACTCCTCTCCTCCGATGAGGGCGGCCATAGATCCGGCGGTAGCACTGGTTGCTTCCTCCATAAACGTGCCTCGTTTGGCGACGAGATCGAGTCCGGTGGCGAACGAAAAAGTTCCGGCGGCAGCGTGAGCGGTGAACTCCCCGAGGGAAAGACCGGCACATCCGACGATTTCGAGATCTGGAGCCTGCGATTTCAGGAGCGCAAGGCAGGCCATCCCGTGTAGGTAGAGCGCCGGTTGGCAGATCGAGGTGCGAGTGAGTTCGGACGCTGGCCCTTCGAACATGATGCTCGAAAGCGAGTATCCGAGTTGCGCATCAGCCTGGGCGAATAGTTCTCGGACACACGAGAATGTTTCTGCTAGATCGCGGCCCATCCCGACGGTCTGTGCACCCTGCCCTGCAAATAATAGTACGGCTCTTTTCCCCATATTCAGGACGTTACTCAAACCGGTATCGCTCTCTCTGCAACGCATTTTGCACGAATTTGCGAATTCTGCTTTTGGGTGAACCTCCACTTCTCGAGGAGGATCGTGCCTTTGATGCATCGTTCAGTTCCGGGAGGATGGATCAGCCCTTTGAGTTGATTTTTCTCCGGGGTCGATCATTCTTCCGTCCGCAAACCTA
>Ga0073904_10004019_pt1 | contig 11009 bp, 11 predicted proteins | sample KloWWTrecipitate_FD_66668 | JGI IMG/M metagenome (GOLD analysis project Ga0073904, IMG submission 66668) | Active sludge microbial communities from Klosterneuburg, Austria, studying microevolution and ecology of nitrifiers - Klosterneuburg... | ecosystem: Engineered > WWTP > Aerobic digester >... | reverse complement strand
CACGCGTGGCGGTCAGGTCTGGTTGCAATGAAGAGGGTTTTGTGGCGTTCATGAATCAAATCTGGGGGCGCGAAGCTCCATTGCAAGCGCAGAATTTTCAACGCATGGGCCTCGGTCACCATCGCCACACAACAAGCCTTGCCCGCGCGCGGCCTGAATCCAGGTCGGCGATTGTCACGCGCGCACCTGCGCCGCGGTGCGTCCGGTAATGTGCTGGTAGATCTCGGGGTCGGTGTCGCCTTCGCTGCCCAGCAGCAACACCCGGGAACCGGAATCGAGCGACAAAAGGCTGCGCAACTCGGCATGCTCCCGCGCCGCAAGCAGCGCGGCAAGGCCGGCGCCTCCGGTTTCGCCCGACACGATGGCCGGATCACCCGCAGGCGGATTGGCCAAAGCCCGAACAGCGTCCAGCGCATGCTGGTCATCCAGCGCCACGAACACGCTGGTCGCAGTCGATACGATCTCCCAGGCCGCTGGTGAGACTTCGCCACAGGCCAAGCCCGCCATGATGGTGTCGAGTGCCCCGGCAACCGCTATCGGCTTGCCAGCCTGCGCACTACGCAGATGACAATCAGCCTCGATCGGCTCGACCACCACCAACGCCGGGCGATGCTCGCCCCAGGCGAGCCAGAATGCGGCGGCCACCGATGCGGCGAACGCGCCTACGCCGGCCTGCACGAAAACATGGGTTGGCGGCTTCGCGCCGAGCTGCGCGACGGTCTCGCGCGCCATCACACCGTAACCGTGCATCACGTCGATCGGAATGACTCGGTAGCCTTCGTAGGTGGTATCGCTGACCACGGTCCAACCGTTCTCCCTGGCCTGCGCGTCGGCATGACGCACCGAATCATCGTAATTGCCACTCACCCGAATGACATCGGCGCCGTACCTGGCGATGGCCGCACGCCGACCTTCGCTGACCGTGGCGTGGATATAGATCACGCAGCGACAACCCAACATCTGCGCGCCCCAGGCGACCGAACGGCCGTGGTTGCCATCGGTGGCACAGGTCACCGTGATGTCGCGCACGACATGGTGCCAGCGTCCGCCCAGAATGTCCGCCACGGGCGCGTTCTGCACGCCTTCATGGCTGGCCACGGCCTGTGCCAGCAGGCGAAAAACCGCATACGCCCCGCCCAGCGCCTTGAAACTCTTCAGGCCGAATCGCTCACCCTCGTCCTTGAAGTAAATGGCGCCTACACCGAGCTGCCGTGCCAGCCCCGGCAAGGCGCGCAGCGGCGTCGGCGCGTAACCCGGCCACTGCCCGATTTCATGCTGGGCGGCAGTGAATCCGGCGTCATTGAGGATCAGCGAACGCACTGGGCCATAAGGCTCGCAAGCCGGAGCGCGCACAGGATTGCGAAAGGCACGAATGCTTCCTTCGCTGATCAATTGCGCCGTCATGTGTTTCCTTTCCTGTTTCGTGGACCTGCCGTTTTCGGCCGGCAAGGACTTGATCATCGCAGTCTCATGATCGCCGACTGCTTCCCGGCGCTCCTGCGCGCGATTCAGCCTGGCCGGTGGATACCAACGGGCCGGTCTGCTGCAGCCTTCCAGGCATCATCCGCGAACCAGTCGCCACCGGCAAGGTGATCGGCCAGCATCGGCAAGGCATCGAAACCCCAGAATACCTTGCCATCGACCACCAGCGTCGGCACCCCGAACAGGCCCAGGACCAACGCCTCATCGGTGAACTGCCGCAATTGATGCTTGACCTCGGCTTGCTGCAAGTCGCGCCTGGGCGCGAGTTGTTGCACCAGCGCCTGCAACCGTGCCGGGTCTGCGGCATCGAGGCCCCCACGCCAGACATGGCGAAAGATCGTCTCGGTGACAAAACGATTGGGCAGGCCATCATCATGGCAGGCGATCGCCAGGCGCAACAGGCTCAGCGGATTGAACGGATGGCTGGCCGGCATCTGCATGTCGATGCCGTGCTGGTGCGCCAGCCACATCACCTGCCGATAGGTCCAGTCCCGTTTGCCAATGATTTCCGCCGGACCGAGTTGCCCGTGGTGTTGCAGCAGACCCGCGAACAATACCGGCTTGTAACAAACCTGGTAACTATGACCGGCCAGGGCCGCAGGCAGCTCTTCGAATGCCAGGTAGGCAAATGGCGAGATGAAGTCGAAATAAAAGTCGATCTGTTTCACGATCCCGCCGCTCCACAATCAGTCGATTTGTGCTGCCATGCGCATGCTGATGGATCGCCAGACCTCGCGCTTGGTGTCCTCGCCCATGCGTCCCCAGGCGATGATCTCGTCGATGTCGCGCCAGCATCCCAGGCACAAACCGCTGCCAGGGTCCATGCGGCAAACCGAAATGCACGGCGACGGCACAGGATGCGCCTCGTCCTGCGCCAGTTCGGCCAGGGCCAGCAAGGTTTGCGTGGCGTTCATGTCGGCACCGCCGATTCGACCACATCCACCACGGGCGCGCCTGTCATGGCCTGCAACTGCGCTGGAGAGAGCATGAATACCGCATTCGGGTGCCCGGCTGCAGCCCAGACTTCATCGAAACGAAACAGATCACGGTCGATCAGCGTGACGCTGTCTTGCCGATGGGCGATCGGGGCCACACCACCAATGCTGAAACCGGTGCGGGACTTGACGAACTCCGCATCAGCGCGCCCCAGTTTGCCCTGGCCACTGCACACCAGCGCGGCAACCCGCTGCTCGTCGACACGGCGGTCGCCGGAAGTGACCACCAGCACGGCCACATCGTCACTCTTGCGACGGAAGATGATGCTCTTGGCGATCTGCCCCACGACTACACCGAGCTGATCGGCGGCTTGTTGCGCGGTCCTGGCAGCGTTGTCGAGCATCACTGCGGCGTGCGGATGACCATGCGCCTGCAAGGCGCCCATCACGCGCTGCACCGGTTCTGGGAGGGTTTTGAGTTCAGAGCCACACATGACAAAAAGGGAACCGTTTGAGGATGGTTTGGACACGGGGTGTGATCGCACCGGAGCTGGCCCCGGCATTGGTCACCGCGAACAGCTATTTTCCGCGCTTGTTGAGCAAAGCGGTGGCAGCCCGCGAGCCCGATTTTCGCTGCAGATGCCTGCTGATCAATTCTCCGGCGTCGATCAGCTTGTCCATGTCGATGCCGGTGTCAATGTCCATGCCATGCAACATGTACACCACGTCTTCGGTTGCCACGTTGCCGGTCGCTCCTTTGGCATAAGGGCAGCCACCCAGGCCGGATATCGATGTGTCGAACTGCCAGACACCCATCTGCAGAAATGCCAATGTATTGGCCAGTGCCTGCCCGTAGGTGTCATGGAAATGGCCCGACACCTCGTCGATACCGTAATGCTGCAGCGTGGCATCGAGCGCACGTTGCACCTTGACAGGCGTTCCGACGCCGATGGTGTCGGCGATGCCGACATGTTGCACGCCGATGTCGCGCATCAGGCCGGCCAGCATGGCCACGCGCTCCGGGGCGATCTCACCTTCGTAAGGACAGCCGACGGTGCATGACATCGCACCACGCACGAAGATGCCATTGGCACGTGCTGCAGCAACCACCGGACGGAAACGTTCGATGCTCTCGGCGATGGAACAGTTGATGTTGCGCTGGCTGAACGCCTCGCTGGCGGCGCCAAACACAACGATCTCGTCGGGCCAGAAGGCCTTGTCCGATGCAATGGCCGCCTCAAAGCCCTTGAGATTGGGGGTCAGCACCGAATACCGGACACCGGGTTTGCGCCGGATGCCGGCCATGACCTGGCTGTTGTCGGCCATTTGCGGGACCCATTTGGGACTCACGAAACTGGTGACCTCGATCTCGGCCAGGCCCGCGTCCTGCAGGGCGTGGATCAGCCCGATCTTTACCTCGACCGGCACCGTCTGCTTTTCATTCTGCAAACCATCACGGGGACCTACATCCACCAGTTTGACCCGTTTCGGCAATGTCATGGCAATCGCTCCTGATGTCTGTACCGTCAATATCCGCGCGCCAGATCGACGATACCTGCTACCGGCTCACCGCGTTCGAGCGCCAGAATCTTGCCCGCAATCTGCATAATGCTTTCTGCGCGCAGTGTCTGGGCGGATATATGCGGTGTGACGCGAATACGCGGATGGCGCCAGAACGCATGCTCCGCCGGCAAGGGCTCGACGCGAAACACATCCAGCGTCGCGCCTGACAGATGCCCACTGTCGAGCAGCGCCAGCAGATCGTCGTCCACGACATGGTCCCCTCTGGCCACGTTGACCAGGTACGCGCCTGGCGCAAGCCGCGACAGGTTCTCGCGGCCCAGGATATTGCGGGTATCGGGTGTCAGTGGCAACAGGCATACCAGCGCCTGACAGCGTGACAGGAACTCGGGCAAGCCTTCGGAACCGGAAAAACAACGAATGCCGTCAACCTGCCGGACGCCACGACTCCAGCCCAGCAACGGAAACTCGAACTGACGCAACGCGGCGGCAACTTGTTGGCCCAGAACCCCCAGACCCAGAATGCCGACAGCAAACTCCGCCCTGGACCTGGGCTTGCGCCGCACCCATGAGCCTTGTTCTGCCTGATCTTCATACGCTGCAAACTCGCGAAAATGCCGAATCACTGCATGGCAGACATACTCGGCCATCTGCACGCCCATGCCCGCATCGTCGAGCCGGATCACACGCAGCCCCGGCGGCAGTTGCAGGCCCAGCAATTTGTCCACGCCAGCCCCGACGTTGAACAAGGCACGCAATCGGGTTTGCTGGTCGATGAATCGCTGCGGCGGCGCCCAGGCCACGGCATAGTCGGCAGGCGCATCACCGTCCGACCAGTTTTCCACCACCATGCCCGGCAAAAACGCGCGCAAATCGTCGACCCACGGCTGAGGCTCGCAAGACGGGTCACAAAAGCTGACGCGCAGCATCAGGCGTCCATACGGAGCAGTTCGGAGCCCTCGGTGACCTGGTCACCGGGGGCGTACAGCAACTCGGCCACTGTGCCGTCGGCCGGCGCGGCTATCGTGTGTTCCATCTTCATCGCCTCCATCACCGCCAAAGCCTGACCCTTTTGCACCTTGTCGCCAGCCTTGACGGCGAATGACAGGACCTTGCCGGGCATGGGGGCCGTCAGTCGGCCGCCTTCACCATGGGTGTCGCCGGCATGGTCGAGCAGGTCGATTGCCAGGATACGTGTAGCGCCATGCGGCGTGAATACGTGCAACTCCTCGTTGCGCCGGTAGATCTGCGCCAGATGGCGCTGCCCTGCAAACTGGATGTCGACGCCGCCGTCACACTGGTTGAAAACCAGCACCGCATCGGTAGCGCCGACCTGCAGATGCAGTGCCCCATCGTGCAGATAGGTCAGGCTGGCCTGAACAGATTGCTCCTGAAACTCGAATCCGAACCTTCGCACCCCGGTGCCGAATGCACGCCAGCCGTCGCGTCGACTGAACGGATCCGCATGGGCCAATACCTGTTCGGCCAGCAGCGCATGGGCGACCGAGGCCGCCACCGCAAAGTCCAGCCCCACGGTCTCCTGCTTGAACAGCACCGCCTGCTCACGCACGATCAGCGCCGTATCGAGATCGGCCTGGGCGAAAGACTTGCTGCGCGCGACGTGGCGCAGAAACTGCACATTGGTGTTCAGACCGACGATATGGGTCTGCGCCAGCGCCGCATCCAGCCGTGCCAGCGCCTGGGCCCGGTCATCACCGACCACGATCAGCTTGGCCACCATGGAATCGTAAAACGGCGAGATCGTATCGCCTTCGCGCACACCGTCGTCAACCCGGACGCTGCAGGCGCCGCTGGCGCGAACGAAACTGACATGCTCCGGCTTGCGATACACCTGCAACTGGCCGGTGGCCGGCAGGAACTGGTTGTCGGGATTCTCGGCGCAGATGCGCGCCTCGATCGCATGACCGTGGATGCGCAACTGGTCTTGTGCCAACGGCAGCTTCTCGCCACTGGCCACTCGCAACTGCCATTCGACCAGGTCCTGGCCGGTAATCGCCTCGGTCACCGGATGCTCGACCTGCAGCCTGGTATTCATCTCCATGAAGAAGAAGTTCATGCTGCCGTCCGGGCGCTGCTCGACGATGAACTCCACCGTTCCGGCCCCAACGTATTGCACAGCACGCGCGGCGGAGACGGCTGCTGCTCCCATCTGGATTCGCATTGCATCCGACATACCCGGCGCCGGAGCCTCCTCGAGAACCTTCTGGTGTCGGCGCTGCACCGAGCAATCACGCTCGAACAGATGGACGTAATTGCCATGGCTGTCGCCAAACACCTGGATCTCGATATGGCGTGGACGCAACACGTATTTCTCGATCAGCACCGCATCGTCGCCAAAACTGTTGATCGCCTCGCGTTTACACGACGCCAGGGCTGCGTCGAAGTCCTCGGGCTTGTCGACGGCCCGCATCCCCTTGCCACCACCCCCGGCGCTGGCCTTGATCAGCACCGGATACCCGATACGCGCGGCTTCGCTTCGCAACAGTTCCGGCTCCTGGTCTGCGCCGTGATAACCCGGCACCAGCGGCACGCCGGCAGCATCCATCAAGCGCTTGGATTCCGCCTTCAAGCCCATGGCCTTGATGGCCGACGGAGGCGGCCCGATGAATACCAGGCCGGCATCCGCACACGCCGCTGCGAAGGCCTCGTTCTCACTGAGAAATCCGTAACCTGGATGTACTGCCTGTGCTCCGGTGGCCTTGGCCGCGGCCAGAATCGTTTCCCAGCGCAGGTAACTTTCCTTCGGCGCACTGCTGCCGATATGCACCGACTCGTCGCAGGCGGCCACATGCTTGGCGTGGGCATCCGCGTCCGAGTAGACAGCCACGGTGCGAACACCCATGCGGCGCGCGGTAGCCGCGACTCGGCAAGCGATCTCCCCGCGATTGGCAATCAATATCTTGTCAAACATATCCATCCTTCATGTGCATTGGGGCCGCCGCGGACTACATCCGGAACACGCCGAACCTGGTTTCCGGGATCGGAGCGTTGAGCGCAGCGCTGAGCCCCAACGCCAGCACCCGGCGTGTGTCGGCCGGGTCGATGACACCGTCATCCCACAAGCGCGCGGTGGCGAAATAGGGATGCCCCTGTTCCTCGTACTGGTTGCGGATCGGCGTCTTGAACGCCTCTTCTTCTTCCATCGTCCACTGTCCGCCACGACCCTCGATACCGTCGCGCCGTACCGTCGCCAGCACCGCTGCCGCCTGGTCTCCGCCCATGACGGAAATACGTGCATTCGGCCACATCCACAGGAAACGCGGCGAAAACGCGCGCCCGCACATGCCGTAATTGCCGGCACCAAAACTGCCGCCGATGATGATCGTGAACTTCGGCACCGCCGCCGTGGCGACAGCCGTCACCATCTTGGCGCCGTTGCGCGCAATGCCTTCGTTCTCGTATTTGCGCCCGACCATGAAACCGGTGATGTTCTGCAGGAAAACCAGCGGAACCTTGCGCTGGCAACACAACTCGATGAAGTGCGCCCCCTTCAGCGCCGATTCACTGAACAGAATGCCGTTGTTGGCGATGATGCCCACTGGCATTCCTTCAATATGGGCAAATCCGCAGACCAGTGTCGTGCCGTAGCGCGCCTTGAATTCGTCGAACTCGGAACCATCGACCACACGCGCAATGATTTCGCGCACATCGAATGGCTTGCGGGTATCCGCCGGAATCACGCCGTAGAGTTCGCTGGCATCAAAACGTGGTGCCACAGGTACCGCCGGCGGTGCCGGCTTGCGGTGCGCCTGGTTGAGGTTCTTCACCGTATTGCGCGCGATGGCCAGCGCATGCATGTCGTTCTCGGCCAGATGGTCGACCACGCCGGACAGGCGGGTATGCACATCGCCACCGCCGAGATCCTCAGCCGTCACGACTTCGCCGGTGGCAGCCTTGACCAGTGGCGGCCCGCCCAAAAAAATCGTGCCCTGGTTGCGCACGATGATGCTCTCGTCGCTCATCGCCGGGACATAGGCGCCGCCAGCGGTGCAACTGCCCATGACCACCGCGATCTGCGCAATGCCCTGGGCACTGAGGTTGGCCTGATTGAAGAAAATGCGGCCGAAATGGTCGCGATCGGGAAACACCTCATCCTGATTGGGCAAATTGGCGCCGCCAGAGTCGACCAGGTAGATACAGGGCAAGCGGTTCTGCTGCGCGATTTCCTGCGCCCGCAGGTGCTTCTTTACCGTCAATGGGTAGTAGGTGCCGCCCTTCACGGTGGCATCGTTGCACACGATCATGCAATCGACGCCGCTGACCCTTCCGATACCGGCGATCAATCCACCACAAGGTGCACTGTCGCTGCCATCGCGGTCAGGATACATGCCCAGCGCAGCCAGCGGACTGAGCTCCAGAAACGGAGTCCCCGGATCGAGCAGCATCTGCACCCGGTCGCGTGGCAACAGCTTGCCGCGGGCTACATGCTTGGCACGGGCAGCCTCGCCTCCGCCGTCCTGTACCTGGGCGATGCGGGTACGCAGGTCAGCTACCAGCGCCTGCATGGCATTGGCATTGCGCTGGAACTCGCCCGAGCGCGCATTGAGTCTGGATTCGAGAATCGGCATGGTGTCGGTACCTGGGTTGTCGGTTATTGCATCAGTGACGGCAAGTCCGCCATGGATGTGAATATTTCTACCGCACCTGCGTCGCGCAAGGCGCTGCCGTCGCCGTCAGGCGCGTAAGCGAATACGACGGCACCGGCCGCCACACCTGCGGTGACACCCGTGACCGTGTCCTCGACGACGGCGCAACGCTTGGGCTGTACTCTCAATGCGTCGGCGGCTGCCAGATAGACGTCCGGAAAAGGCTTTGAGCGCGGGGTTTCGTAGCCGCTGAAGATGCGCCCTTTGAAGTAGTCCATCAAACCGACCTTGCGCAGCTGCATTTCGACCTTGAAACGATCGGCACCCGACGCGCAGGCGATACGCGCATCGTGGTCCGCATGAATCTGGTGGACCGCATCATGGATGAACGGAATCGCGGTCAGTTGCTCCAGCAGCGCCGCATTGCGCCGCTGCTGGAAATGGGTCAACCAGCTGGCGTGCAGTTGACGCCCGGTTTGCTCTGCAATGATGTCCACTTCATCCCTGAGGGACTTGCCGATAAACATCTGCATGCACTCCTGTGTGCTCATATGCCATCCGAGCTCGCCTAGCATGGCACGCAATACACCGTTGGTGATCGGCTCGGAATCGACCAGGACTCCGTCACAGTCGAACAATACAGCTTCAAATTTCATGGATGGGGTCTTTCCGGTTTATCAAGATGGCGACAGTTCGCCTGCAAGTTGCGCCCGCGTGGCCTGGAAATCACCAAAGCGATCATCGCCTGGCTTCATGGCTTTGCCTTGCGCCTGGCCTTGTTGTCTTCGAGCGATTCTGTCGGTGCACCAGCGCGGGTCCATGCCGCCCAGCCGCCGTCAATATGCGCAACATTGGTCATGCCCATGTCCTGCAGCGCCTTGGCGGCCAGCGCACTGCGCCAGCCTGCACCGCAAAACAACACGAACTCGCGTGCCTCGTCCGCAAACAGGGGCTTGTGGTACGGAGACTCAGGATCGACCCAGAACTCCAGCATGCCACGCGGCGCATGGGTCGCGCCAACGATCGTTCCATCGCTCAATTCCCGGATGTCCCGGATATCGACGATCTGTAGCGCCGGGTCCGCATCGATCCGCTGGCGCACCTGCTCGACCGAATAGGTTGTGACTTCGGTCATCGCCTCATCGACGAGTTGTCGGTATCCCCTGGTAATGGCCATGGTCTGCTCCTGTTCGGTGTGGGAGGTGTTTGCGGATCATTCGCCCCGGGCCAGCGCGCGCTGGATCAGGATTTTCTGTACGTCGCTGGTGCCTTCGTAAATCTGGCAGACGCGGACATCCCGGTATATGCGTTCAACCGGAAAATCTGCCACGTAGCCGTAACCACCGAGTGTCTGCATGGCCGCCGAGCAGACCTGCTCGGCCATCTCGCTGGCAAACAGCTTGGCCATGGCTGCCTCCTTGAGGCAAGGCTTACCGGCATCTCGCAGGCTAGCGGCATGCCAGATCAGCTGGCGTGCGGCCTCCAGGCGGGTGGCGCAATCGGCCAGACGAAAGCCGACCGCCTGGTGCTGAAAGATCGGCTGGCCAAAACTCTCGCGCTGCTTGGCATAGTCGAGCGCGACCTCGAACGCGCTGCGCGCCATGCCGACACTTTGCGCAGCGATTCCGATCCTGCCGCCTTCCAGGCCCCCCAGCGCGATCCGGTAACCCTCGCCCTCCCGGCCAATCAGGTTCTCGACCGGAATACGGCAATTGTCCAGATTGATCTGGGCGGTATCGCTGCTGTGCTGGCCGAGCTTGTGCTCAAGACGCGCGACCTGGTAACCGGGCGCATCGGTCGGCACCAGGAACGCACTCATGCCCTTCTTGCCAGCCCCCTTGTCGGTGACGGCTATGACAATGACGACCTGGCCATTCTGGCCACTGGTGATGAATTGCTTGACGCCATCGAGCACATAGACGTCCTTGTCACGGCGGGCCGTCGTGCGCAATGCCGACGCATCCGACCCCACATGGGGCTCAGTCAGCGCAAATGCGCCCAGCATCTTCCCCTGCGCCAGCGGCGTCAGCCACTGCTTCTTTTGCTGCGGGTTTGCATAAGCCATCAAAATGGCATTGACCGGGCAGTTGGTCACGCTGATGGCGGTGCTGGTGCCGCCGTCGCCGGCGGCGATTTCCTCAAGCACCAGCGCCAGCGTCAGGTAGTCGAGATTGGCACCGCCATATTCTTCCGGCACACAGATACCGTAGGCGCCGAGTTCAGCCAGACCCTGGTGTGCCTGCCTGGGAAAGTGGTGATCCTTGTCCCACTGCGCCGCGTGGGGCCACAGTTGCTCCCGGGCAAATGCCCGCACCGCATCGCGCACCATCTCCTGGTCCTGACTCAGCAACATGTTGGTCTCCGACTGGAAAATTGAAGAATCCGGTGCCTCACGCAGCGGCGCTCAGAGCAGTTCCAGTGCCAACGCAGTCGCTTCGCCGCCGCCGATGCACAAGGTGGCCAG
>Ga0073904_10004012_pt1 | contig 11017 bp, 8 predicted proteins | sample KloWWTrecipitate_FD_66668 | JGI IMG/M metagenome (GOLD analysis project Ga0073904, IMG submission 66668) | Active sludge microbial communities from Klosterneuburg, Austria, studying microevolution and ecology of nitrifiers - Klosterneuburg... | ecosystem: Engineered > WWTP > Aerobic digester >... | reverse complement strand
CATCCGGCCGAGCGCGCGCATTACGACGCCTGGGTGCGTGACCGGTCCTGATCCGCGATGCGTCTGGTGCTGATCGGTGACGGTGAAAGCCCGCACCTGCTGAAATGGGCGCGGGCGCTGGCAGCGGTGCCGGGTCTCGAACTGTGGGCGGCGTCGAGCCGGGGCTTTGCGCCGGGCTTCGACGCCGTGCTGGCGGCCGATCGGCGCCTGGCGCTGAACACCCGTCCTGATGTCGCGGGCGGCAACCTGGCCTTGCTGTGGCAGCTGCCGCGACTGGCGCGCTGGCTGCGCCGATTGCAGCCGGACTGGCTGAATGCGCACTACCTGACGTCGCACGGCACGCTGGCCTGGCTGGCGCAGCGATTGTTTCGGGTGCCCGGGAAACTGGTAGGGTCGGCCTGGGGCAGCGACATCCTGGTCACCCCGACGAAGGGTGTGTTCTGGCGCTGGCTGACGACGCGGGTGCTGCGTGCTTGCGCGTTCATCACCAGCGACTCGCAGGTGATGGCGTCTCGCATGCGCGATCTCGGCGCCCGCGACGTGATGGTGTTCCCGTTTGGCCTGGACGCACTGCCGCCGGCTGCAACGACGAAAGATCGGGACCTGGTCTTCGCCAACCGCGGGCTGGAACCGATCTACGACCCCGAGCGGGTGCTGCAGGTGTTTGCGGGGCTGGCCCGCCAACGGCCGTCGCTGCGCCTGGTGATGGCCAACGATGGGACGATGCGCAGCGCGCTGCAGGCCAGGGTGCAACAGTCGGGCCTGGCCGGGTCGGTGACTTTCGTCGGCCGGCTCGACGGCGATGCACAAGCGCAGCTGTACGACCAGGCACAGTGGTACCTGTCGCTGCCGCGCAGTGATTCGGTGTCGGTGTCGGTGCTTGAAGCCATGGCCCACGGTTGTGTGCCCATCCTGTCCGATCTGCCGGCCAACCGCGAATTGGTACGCGATGGCGACAACGGCCTGATCCTGCCCGACGGCGCGCTGGCGCAGGCGGTCGACATGGATCGCTTGCTGCAACGTGCCCGGACGATCGCCGACGACAATCGCGCCTGGGTGCGCCGGCATGCGCTGTTCGCTCCGGCCGTGGCGGCCTTTGTCGATCGGCTTCGTGCGTTTCCGTCGCGATGAACATCCTGTACCTGAACCACTACGCCGGCAGCCCCGCGCTGGGCATGGAATACCGGCCCTACTACCTGGCGCGCGAATGGGTGCGTGCAGGTCACCGGGTACAGATGGTGGCCGCCGATCATTCGCACGTCCGCACGCGCCAGCCGCGCGCCGGTGATGAACTCATCGACGGCATCGTCTACCACTGGGTGGCCACGCCGCCCTACCGGGGCAACGGGCCGCAACGGGCGCGCAACATTGCGGTTTTCCTGTCACGTGTGTGGCGCGACACGCCGCGGCTGCTGCAGCGTTTCAGGCCCGATGTGGTGATCGCGTCCAGCACCTACCCGATGGACATCTGGGTGGCGCGGCGCCTGGCCCGGCACAGCGGTGCCCGGCTGGTCTACGAGGTGCACGACCTGTGGCCGCTGACGCCGCGCGAGCTGTTCGGCATGTCGCGCTGGCACCCCTTCATCCTGCTGTGTCAGGCGGCCGAAGACAGTGCCTACCGTGACGCCGACGTGGTGGTGTCGATGCTGCCCAAGGTGCACGCCCACATGGCCGCGCGCGGGCTCGACCTGCGCAAGCTGGTGATCGTGCCCAACGGCATCACGCTCGACGAGTGGCAGGGCGACGCCGAGCCGCTGGGCCCGGCGATGCAGGCGGCCTTGCTGGCGCCGCGAGTGGCCGGCCGCACGCTGGTCGGCTATGCCGGATCGCACGGCATGCCCAACGCGCTGGACGTGCTGCTCGACGCTGCGGCGCTGCTGCAGGCCGAGCCGCTGCACTTCGTGCTGGTCGGCGACGGCCATGAGAAGCAACGTCTGGCCGCGCGCGTGCAGGCCGAGGGGCTGCACAACGTGACGCTGCTGCCGGCCATTCCGAAGGCGCAGATCCCGTCGTTTCTGGCCGCGATCGACATTGCCTACATCGGCTGGCAACGTGTGCCGCTGTACCGTTTCGGCATCGCACCGAACAAACTGATGGACTACATGATGGCCGGCTGCGCCGTGCTGCATTCGGTCGAGGCCGGCAACGACCCCGTTGCCGAAGCAGCCTGCGGCCTGACGGTGCCGCCCGAAGACCCGGCTGCGGTGGCCGCCGGACTGCGGCAGCTGGCGGCCCTGCCTGCCAGCGAGCGCCGGGCGATGGGCGAGCGTGGCCGCCAGTTCGTGCTCAGCCACCACACTTACCCGGTGCTGGCGCAGCGTTTCCTGCAGGCCATGGCGGCGTCGGCATGACCGAACCCGAGGCCGTGGCCGAGCGTTTCGCGCGTCGCCGGGCCTGCGATCGTTACAGCCCGCTGCGGCCCGAGGTGAGGCGGCTGCTGCAGGAGCGCCAGCGCGCGCTGCTGGCGCTGATGGCAGGTGCCGGCATCGACCGCGTCGACACCCTGCGCCTGGTCGAGGTGGGCTGCGGCAGCGGCGGCAACCTGCTCGAAATGCTGAGCCTGGGCTTTGAGCCCGCCAACCTGCAAGGCATCGAGCTGCTGCCCGAGCGCTTCGAGCAGGCGCGCGCCCGCCTGCCCGCCGCGCTGCGCCTGATCCAGGGTGACGCAGCGCGGGCCGACATCGCGCCGGCCAGCCTGGACCTGGTGCTGCAGTGCACGGTGTTCTCGTCACTGCTCGACGACACATTCCAGCAGCAGCTGGCCGACGCGATGTGGCGCTGGCTGCGGCCGGGCGGGGCGGTGATCTGGTACGACTTCACGGTCGATAATCCGCGCAACCGCGATGTGCGCGGGGTGCCACTGGCGCGTGTGCGGCAGTTGTTCCCCCAGGGCCGGGTGAAGTCGCGGCGCGTCACGCTGGCGCCGCCGCTGGCACGCGCGGCCTGCCGTGTGCACCCCGGGCTGCACGATGCGTTGAACCTACTACCCTTGCTGCGCACCCATGTCCTGGCCTGGGTGTCCAAACCCCTATGAGCACCCAGCCCCAAGCCTTTCTGCCCTATGCCCTGCCCGAGATCGGCGAGGAAGAGATCACCGAAGTCGTCGACGCCCTGCGTTCGGGCTGGATCACCACCGGCCCCAAGGCGCGTCAGTTCGAGCACGACTTCAGCGCATTCCTGGGTGATTCGTCGCTGCATTCTCTGGCCGTCAACTCGGCCACTGCTGGCTTGCACCTGGCGCTGGAGGGGTTGGGTGTCGGCCCCGGGGACGAGGTCATCACCACCACCCACACCTTCACCGCCACCGCCGAGGTCGTGCGCTACCTGGGCGCCGACGTCAGGCTGGTCGACATCGACCCGGCCACGCTGTGCATCGACCCGAAGCTGGTCGAAGCCGCAATCACGCCCCGCACCAAGGCGATCATGCCGGTGCATTACGCCGGCCTGGCTGCCGACATGCCGGCGATCCTGGCGATCGCGCAGCGCCACGGCCTGAAGGTGGTGGAAGACGCCGCCCATGCGCTGCCCAGTACCCAGGGCGGCCGCCTGATCGGCACCCTGGACAGTGACGCCACGGTGTTCAGCTTCTATGCCAACAAGACCATGACCACCGGTGAAGGCGGCATGCTGGTCACGCGCAATGCCGAACTGGCGCAGCGCGCCCGCGTGATGCGACTGCACGGCATGAACCGCGACGCCTTCGACCGCTTCACCGCCAAGGTGCCGAGCTGGTACTACGAGGTGGTGGCGCCGGGCTTCAAGTACAACCTGACCGACATTGCCGCGGCGATGGGTCTGCACCAGCTGAAGAAGGTGCGCGCCTTCCAGCAACGGCGCGCGGCGATCGCTGCGCGCTTCGACATGGCCTTTGCCGGCTTGCCGCTGATCACGCCGCCGGGGCCGGCGGCAGGCGACCTGCACGCCTGGCACCTCTACGCGCTGCGCCTGGGCAAGGATGCCGCCATCACGCGTGACCGTTTCATCGAGTCGCTGTTCGAGCAGGGCATCGGCTGCAGCGTGCACTACATCCCGCTGCACCTGCACCCCTATTGGCGCGACCGCTACCAGCTGCAGGCCGCGCAGTTCCCGCACAGCCAGCTGGCCTACGAACGCCTGATCAGCCTGCCGATCTACACGCGCATGAGCGACGCTGACGTTGACCGCGTGATCGCGGCCGTGCGCCGCGCTTTGGGTGGCTGACGGTACCCACTGCCCATGGCCAAGCGCCTGTTCGACCTGCTTGGCGCGACGCTGGCCCTGGCCCTGCTGGCATCGCCGATGCTGTTGGTGGCCCTGCTGATCAAAGTCGATGGACCGGGCCCGGTTTTCTTCCGTCAGGACAGGGTGGGGCGCTTCGGCCGCGTGTTTCGCATCCACAAGTTCCGCACCATGGTGGCTGACGCGCCGCAGCGCGGCCCGGCGCTGACCGTCGGCGCCGACCCGCGCATCACGCGCAGCGGCCAATGGCTGCGCCGCACGCGGCTGGACGAACTGCCGCAGCTGATCGACGTGTTGCTAGGGCACATGAGCCTGGTCGGCCCGCGGCCGGAAGTACCGAAGTACGTTGAACATTACCCGCCTGCGTTGCGCGATCAAGCGCTGGCCGTGCGCCCGGGCATCACCGATCCGTCGTCGCTGGCCTTCCTGGATGAGGCCGAGTTGCTGGCTGCGGCGGCCGACCCCGAGCGCGAATACATCGAGCACATCCTGCCGCGCAAGCTGCAGGCCGCGGCTGACTATGCGGCCAGTGCCAGCCTGTGGACCGATCTGCAGGTCATCGCGCGCACATTGCGATTGCTGGTGGCCCGTGGCTGAGCCCGACAGCGGCAGCCAGCGCACGGTCTGGCATCGGCTGGAGTCGTTGCTGGCACGGCTGCGGCCGCACCGCGTGCCGCTCTCGCTGGCCATCGACGCGATGGTCATTGTGCTGGCCTGGAACGTCACCTATCTGTTTCGCCTGGGCTTCGAACGCTGGATCAGCGCCCGCCCGGGTTACGACGGCCTGGTGCTGGTGGGCGTGGTCACCGGCTACCTGCTGGCGTTGGCATGGTTGCGGCTGCCTTTCAGTCTGTGGCGTTTTTCCGGCTTTGGCGAGATCAAGCGCTTGACCATCGCTTGTGCGCTGGCCGGCCTGGTGGCCGCGGCCGTGGTGATGGGGTTGGGCTTGCGCAAGGTGCCGCGCGCGGTGCTGGCGCTGCACCCGGTGGTGGCGCTGATGGGGCTGGCGCTGGTGCGCATCGCGTACCGCATGGTCTATGAACATGCACGCGCCCGCATCACGGGCAGCGACAAGGACGCACGGCGCGCCATCGTGATGGGTGCCGGCGCCGCCGGCCGCATGCTGCTGGCCGGCATCCACGAACAGGGCTGGACCGTGCTCGGGCTGCTCGACGACGACCCGGCCAAGCGCCGCACGCGCATCGGCTCGGCGCTGGTGCTGGGGCCACTCGATGCCATTCGCGATAAGGCGCTGCGCGGCACCGCCACCCATGTCATCGTGGCCATGCCCGGTGCCACGCCCGACGAGCGCCGTCGTGCCCTGGATCTGGCCGGCGGCACGGGCTTGCCGGTCTTGACCGTGCCCACCGTCGACGAACTGCGCGAAGGCAAGAGCCGCATCGAACGCCTGCGCGACATCGAAGCCGAAGACCTGCTGGGCCGCGCGCCGGTGCAGCTGGACGAAGCCGGCATCGGCGAGACGCTGGGCGGCAAGGTGGTGCTGATCACCGGTGCCGGCGGCAGCATCGGCAGCGAACTGTGCCGCCAGGTGGCACGCTACCGGCCGGCGCGGCTGGTGCTGTTCGAGCAGAGCGAGTTCAACCTCTACACCATCGAACAAGAGCTGAGCGAAAGCCAGCCCGGTCTGGAACTGGTGCGCCTGATCGGCGACGTGAAAGACCTGCCGCAGCTGCGCGCGTGCTTCGCCGCCTGGCGGCCGCAGGTGGTGTTTCACGCCGCCGCCTACAAACACGTGCCGTTGATGGAAGACCACAACGCCTGGGCGGCACTGCGCAACAACACCCTGGGCACCTGGCAGGCCGGGCTGGCCGCGGCCGAGCAGGGTGTCGAACGCTTCGTGCTGATCAGTACCGACAAGGCCGTCAATCCGACCAATGTGATGGGGGCCAGCAAACGCGCCGCCGAGCTGGCGCTGTCTGGATTGGCGGCAGCGCACCCGGGCACACGTTTCATGGCGGTGCGCTTCGGCAACGTGCTGGGCAGCAGCGGCAGCGTGATCCCGAAGTTCAAGGAGCAGATCGCGCGCGGCGGCCCGGTCACCGTCACGCACCCGGACATCATTCGCTACTTCATGACCATCCCCGAGGCCGCGCGCCTGGTGCTGCAGGCTGCCGCCATCGGCGACAGCGGTCAGGTACTGGTGCTGGACATGGGCGAGCCTGTCCGCATCGTCGACCTCGCGCGCGACCTGATCCGCATGGCCGGCCACACGCTGGACGAGATCCCGATCGTCTTCTCGGGTCTGCGGCCGGGCGAGAAGCTGTTCGAAGAGCTGCTGGCCGACGGTGACCGCACCTTGCCGACCTCGATCGAGCGGCTGCGCATTGCCTTGCTCGACGCGCGTGCCGTGCCGGTCGACGCCTTGCTGCGCCTGGCCGAACGGCCGGGCGGCGCGACGGACAACGAGGTGCGGGTCGCGCTGGCGCAGGTGGTGCCGGAATACCGGCGGATTTGACCCGTTTCAGGTCTTGCCGGGTGCCAGGGTGCCGTCGGCGCCCTGCTTGAGCGCGTCGGGCTCTTGCACCACCAGCTCGGCGCCGGCGCGTGCCACCACCTTCCTCACCTGCAGAAACTGCAGCGTGCGCGTCACGGTCTCGCGGCTGGTGTTGACCATGATCGCGATTTCCTGGTGGGTTGGCGGCAGCTGGATCACGACCCGGCCCTTGCCATCTGACTGTGCCAGCAGGCTGAGCTGGGCGCACACGCGCTGGAACGAGCTGGGCAGGGCCAGCACCGACCGCTGGCGTGCCGAGCGCCGCAAGCGGTCGGCCAGCCGCCGTGCCACTGCTTCGCTGGCCGACGGGGTCGAGAACATCAGCTCACGCGCGCGGTCGCGGTCGAGCAGGGTCACCCGGGACGGCGCCACCGCGATCACGTATTCAGGCGCCGGTTGGCCGTCGATCACCGCCAGTTCGCCAAAGAAGTCGCCCTCGTCGATGAATTCGATGCCGACCTCACGGCCATCGAGCGTGAAATCAACGGTCTGCAGCCGGCCCTCGATCAGAAAGCCCAGCCCGGCAGCAGCATCCCCGCGCTGAATCACGACTTCTCGACGCTCGGCTCGCCGTTCCGACATCACGCGCGACAATTCGGCCAGGCGGGTTGCAGGCAGGCTGTCGAACAGTCGCAGACCCTGCAGGATCGGGATCAGGATGGGCATCGGGGCACGGACTGTGCACGGCACAAAGCGAAGGGGCATGTGATGCACGACACAAACGGGTATACCCGTGCAGGTGCACCATGCACAATTCCAGCCCCAGCTTTTTGGGTTCATGCAGGAGAGACCAGATGATACCCAGCGCCCACACCCGCAGCGGCCCTGTCGGCCCTGCAGGGCACAACGTGCGCAGGCTGGCCACTGCGCTGCTCTGGCCACTGGCTGCCTTGCTGCCGCTGGCCTTGTTGCCGCTGGCCGGCCATGCCAGTGAATCCGCGGTCGGACAGGTCACGCTGCTGATCGGTGAGGCCCATGTCGTGCGCAAGGGCGGTGACGCCGAAACGCTGCGCCGCGGTACCGAAATCCGGGTCGGCGACCGCATCGAAACCGCCGCCAACGGCCATGTGCATGTTCGTTTTGTCGACAACGCTGCGGTCAGTGTGCGCCCGCAAAGCGTGCTCGAGGTGGTGACGTATCAGTACGACAGCGACCGCCCGCAGGCCAGCGAGGTTCGCCTGCAGCTCGATCAGGGCGCCGGGCGATCGATTTCCGGCCGCGCCACGTCGGTCGACAAGAACCGCTTCCGGCTGAACACCCCACTGGCCGCCATCGGCGTGCGCGGCACCGATTTCATCGTGCAAAGCAGCGACGCTGCGGTTCGGGCCACCGTGGCCGAAGGATCGATCGTGGTCGGCGCGCTGGGTGCCGGCTGCTCGGCGGCGGCACTGGGCCCCTGCGCCGGCGGCCAGAACACGGTGCTGTCGGCCGAGATGGGCCGCATGATGGTCGAGATGCAGCGCGGTGACCAGGTCGCGCGCGTGGTGCCGGCCACCGGAACGCTGCTGGCAGCTGTGGCGCCGCCGGTGGCCGAAGAGCGTGTGGCCGCGCAGCGGGCAGCCGAATCGGCCGCGCGCACGGCGGGCTTGCAGGCCGCCGAACCCTACCGGCGCAACGACCGCACGGCCGCCGATGCACTGACCATCGCGGCGGCCACGCTGCCCAACCTCAACAGCCGCTCGAACCCGAACGCGCAACTGGCCTGGGGCCGTTATTCGGTCGCGCCGGCCTTCAATGACGGTGTCAGCGTGCCTTACGCGCTGGCGCGTGTCGGCCGCGATCCTGCGGTCGGCAATTCCGACTTCACGCTGTTCCGCAGCGTCGACGCCAACCAGCCGCGCACCGAGCTGGCCAACAACGAAGCCAGTGCCACCTTCAGGCTCAATCGAGCCCAGGCCACCTTCGACACCGGCTCTCGGGTCGAGGCGGCCACAGTCGATGGTGGCACGCTGACGCTGGACTTCGCCCGCCGCAGCTTTGCCACCGCCCTGGCGCTGTCGTCGCCAACCGCCGGGCGGGCCGAACTGCGCGCGGCCGGTGACGTGGGTGCGAACGGTGTCTTCTCGGTGGGCGACCGCAGCGCGCCGCGGCAGAACCTCGAGGTCGTCAGCGGTGCCTTCACGCTCGATGGCAAAGAGGCTGGCTACCTGTTCGAACGCGGCACCGCGGGCGGCCTGTTCCGCGGCAAGACCTTGTGGGGCCGGTGATCGGGCGCTGCCCCGCAACGCACCGGCGATGCCCTTGAAGCCCTGCAGACCGGCATGACTCCGCGATGAACCCGTTCTGGCGCGATCACCCCTGGTGGCTGCGTGCTGTCGCGGTGGCGTTCGCCGCGGCGCTGGTGATGCTGGTGCAACTGGTGTTCCCAAGCGCTTTCGCCGCCGCCGAAAGCGTCATGGGCGACCTGTCGTGGCGGCTGGGCGCCTCGGCCGAGGCCGAGCGCCGCGTGATCATCGTCGACATCGACGAAGCCAGCCTGCAGAAGCTGGGCCCCTGGCCCTGGCCACGGGAAACCATGGCCCGGTTGTCTGAACGCCTGGACGAAGCCGGCGCGGCCGTGCAGGCCTTCGACATGGCCTTCGACGCGGCACGTCCAGGCGACGCGGCGCTGGCCGCAGTCTGGGCCAGGGTGCCGGTGGTGGCCGGTCAGGTGTTTTCGCTCGATCCGGCCGTCACGCCGCACGCGGGAGTCGTCGGTGGCGCCCTGGCAGCGGCAGCCTGCCCAGCCGCCGCTCCGGTCAGCCAGGGTTATGTCGGCAACACCGCGGCACTGATGGCAGCGGGCCCTGCAGTGGGCCACCTGACACCGCGCACCGAGTTCGATGGCGTGGTGCGCAAGGTGCCCGCGCTGGTCTGTCACGAGGGCCGTGCCTACCCCAGTCTGGCCCTGGCCAGCCTGTGGCGTGCCGCGCAGGGCCCGGCTGCGGTGCCTGGTGCGGGCGCCGGTGCCGACTGGCAGGTGCAGGCGCAGCGGCCCTCGTTGCTGGCCGACCTGACCCAACCCGCCTGGGCGCTGGTCAGCCCCAGCCTGCCCGGCATCTGGGTGCCGCTGGACGCCCAGGGCGACATGCGCGTTCCTTATCGCAGCCAGCGTTCGGCGCTGGCTTCGGTGTCGGCCGAACGGGTTCTCAGCGGTCGCGTCGATCCCGGTCTGCTTCGCGGCGCCATTGCATTGATCGGTACCACCGCTTTCGGCATGGTCGACGTCACCGCCACGCCGCTGTCGGCGGTGTCGTCGGGCGTCGAAGTCCATGCGCAGTCGCTGGCCGGGCTGCTCGATCATCAGGTGCCGTATGCGCCCCGCGCGGCGCTGGCCTGGCAGGTCATGGCGGGTTTGTTCGGGGTCGCACTGTTGCTGGCGCTGGCCGCCCGACGGCGCGGCGCACCGGCCAAGCGCCTGCCCATCGCCGGCGTGTTGCTGGCCCTGGCGACCTATGCGGGTGCCGTTGCGGTGCTGCTGCTTCAAAACCTGTGGTTGCCCTGGGTGGCGCCGGCCTTGTTCATGCTGCTGGCCGCCACCGCGCTGGCCACGGCGGAGCACGCGCTCACTCGGGCTCAGGGTGAACGTCTGTCGGCCCACCTGATCGCCTATCTGCCAGCCCCCGTGGCACAGCGGCTGATGCTGACCGACCCCAGCGGCAGCGTGCAGGTCGACCAGCGCAACATCAGCGTGCTGGCCGCCGACATCCGCAACTTCTCGGCCTTCGCACTGCATCGCAACCCGCTGGAAACGGCGGCCCTGCTGCATGCCTTCTATTGCATCGCGGTCGACGTGGTCGAGCAGCACGGTGGCGTCGTCGAAAACGTGGTCGGCGACTCGGTGCTGGCAGTGTGGAACGCCTACTCCGATTGTGCTGATCATCCCTTGCGCGCGCTGCAGGCCGGCAAAGAGCTGCTGCGCGCCACGCGCTCGCTGCTGGCCCGCCCGCTCGATTCCGCCGATCCGCCGGTGGTGCAGCCCTTGGCCCTGGGCGTGGGCATCGAATGCGGGCAGGCGGTGGTTGGCTCGTTCGGCCCGGCTCGCCGTCGCGCCCACACAGCCCTGGGTGAGCCAGTGGGCGTAGCATCGCGCCTCCAGCACATGACGCAGGACTTGTCGATGCCCTTGCTGATCGGCCCGCAGTTGGCCGCGCAGCTCCCGAAGCAGGGAACCGAGCATCTGGGTGACTACCTGCTCGAGGGAATGACACGCCAATACGCCGTTTACGCGCCCGCCGACTGGGTCGACCTTGTTCCGAGCGAGCAACTGTGGTCGCGCGCCAGCACATCCAGCCGCTCGGCTGC
>Ga0073904_10004011_pt1 | contig 11019 bp, 8 predicted proteins | sample KloWWTrecipitate_FD_66668 | JGI IMG/M metagenome (GOLD analysis project Ga0073904, IMG submission 66668) | Active sludge microbial communities from Klosterneuburg, Austria, studying microevolution and ecology of nitrifiers - Klosterneuburg... | ecosystem: Engineered > WWTP > Aerobic digester >... | reverse complement strand
GGCCAGACGCCGCTGCGCGCGCCGTCGGTGTTCAACTTCTATCGCCCGGGCTACGTGTCGCCGAACTCGCTCAGCGGCGCTGCCGGCCTGGTGGCGCCCGAGCTGCAACTGGTGCACGAAACCAGCACCGCCGGCTATGTCAATTACATGCGCGACAACGTGGCCAGCGGCGTCGGCCAATACAACGGCACGGTGGGCGGCGTGGTCTTCAACCGGCGCGACATCCAGCCTGATTTCAGCGCCGAGCTGGCGCTGGCCAGCAATGCCAATGCCTTGGTCAGCCGCGTCGTCAGCAAGCTGATCTCGGGCTACGTCACACGTTCGCTGGCGGCCACGGTGGCCGGGGCTGTCTCGTCGATCACGATCCCGGCGCCCAACGGCAACAACCAGGCCCAGATCGACAACGCCAAGCGCGCGCGTGTCAACGCGGCGGTGTTGCTGGTGCTGGCGTCGCCTGAATTCCAGGTTCAAAAGTAAGGCAGGGCCCGCATCATGAACAACCCTCGTGTTTCCCAAGCCTCGCGCCGCGAGTTCCTGCGCCGGGCCGGCCTGTTCTCGGCCCTGACCGGCAGCGCTGCGCCGCTGGCACTGAACCTGGCCGCGCTGGGCACGGCCGCCGCGCAGACCAGCGGCGACTACAAGGCCCTGGTCTGCCTGTTCCTGTTCGGCGGCAACGATGCTTTCAACATGGTGCTGCCGACCGATGCGGCGTCGTGGAGCGCCTACAACGCCACACGCAACCAGGCGCCCGATTCGATTGCGCTGCTGCCGGCGGGCACCGCGCCCGTGCTCACGGCAGAAGCCGGGTCGCCGGCCCGCCTGGGCGGCGTGCTGGGCATCAACCCGGCCCGCCCGCAGGGCCGCAGCTTCGCGCTGCATCCGTTGATGGGCGCGCTGCAAACGATGTTCAACAGCGACCGGCGGCTGGCCATCGTGCCCAATGTCGGGCCGCTGATCGTGCCGACCACCAAGGCGCAGATCAACGGCGTGCCGTTGCCGGCCCGGCTGTACTCGCACAACGACCAGCAGAGCACCTGGCAGGCGCTGGGCCCCGAAGGGGCGACGCTGGGCTGGGGCGGCCGCATGGGCGACCTGCTGGCCAGCGCCAATTCACGCACCGTGTTCACCACCGTCTCGGCATCGGGCAATGCGGTGTTCCTGTCGGGCAACGTGATCCGCCAGTACCAGGTCGGCAGCAACGGGGCCATCCGCATGGGCGCCGACGGTGCCGGCCGCGTCTACGGCTCGACCAGCGTGGCCAGCGCCCTGCAGCGGCTGGCGTCCAGCGCACGATCGGGCAACCTGCTCGAGGCCGACATGGCTGCGGTGGGTGGTCGCACGATCACCGCCGAGACCGTGCTGCGCACCGCCCTGCGTCCGGCCAGCGACCCCGCCTTCGGCACGCCGACGGCTGGCAATTACAACGCCAACGCCGACCCCAAGCTGCGCTACGACAACCCGCTGACCGGCGCCACCGCCTTCAACAACGTGGCGCAGCAGCTGCAGATCGTGGCACGCATGATCGACGCCGGCGTTTCGGGTGCCACCGGCGTCGGCCGCCAGGTGTTCTTCGTCAGCCTGGGCGGCTTCGACACCCACGACCAGCAGAACCGCGGCCATGCCGACCTGATGGCGCGCCTGGCCCATGCCCTGCGCTACTTCGACACCACGCTGGGCGCGATCGGTGCACAACAGCGCGTGACCACCTTCACCGGGTCGGATTTCGGCCGCACCTTCACCAGCAACGGCGACGGCACCGACCACGGCTGGGGGGCGCACCACTTCGTGATGGGCGGTGCGGTGCGGGGCGGTGACCTGTACGGCAGCTTTCCACTGCTGGGGCTGAAGAACGCGAACAACAACAACTTCGACAGCAGCCCCGACCAGCTCGGCAACGGCGCGCTGTTGCCGGCGACTTCGGTCGACCAGCTCGGCGCGACGCTGGGCCGCTGGTTCGGTCTCAGCGACGCGCAACTGCTCGACGTCTTTCCGAACCTGGCGAACTTCAACCCCGGCGTGCGCAACCTCGGCTTCATGACCTGAGGTCGCATCTGTAGAAAACCCGACCCCAAGGAGTGCATCGTGAAATTTCTGTGTCCGTTCAAAGCCCTGGTCTTTGCGGCGCTGTGCGCCGCGGTCGGGCTGTCACAGGCAACCGTGACCGCCTTCAACTCGCAGGCGGCGTTCAATGCCGTGGTGCAGTCGCCGGGTGTCGACAGCTTCGACGACCTGGTGCCCGGCGACCCGCTGGCGAGCCCGACGACGCGCTCGGCCGGCGCCTTCGCCTACACCGCGGCGGCCAGCACTTTCGGCTTCTTCGGTGCCGGCAGCAGCGCCGATGCCTGGCTGTCGACCGACCAGTTCAGCGATGCGATCGTGTTCGACGGCTTCAGCGCCGGCGTGGGCGCGATCGGTGGCCTGTTCTTTGGCAGTGACCTCTTCGGCGAGTTGTTGGCTGGCCAGTCCATCTTTCTGGAAGCGACCGACGCCGACGGCACGCTGACCATGGCCTTGGACAACGCGATGGCCGACAGCTTCTTCGGCTTCGTGTCCGACGGCACGTTGCTGTCGCTGCGCGTCAGCGCAGTGTCGTCGGACCAGTTCAACGTCTGGCCGACGGTCAACAGCCTCGTGCTGGCCGGCGCTGGCGACCCGCCGACCTACCCGATACCCGAGCCAACGTCGCTGGCGCTGGCGGCCTTCGGCCTTGCAATCGGACTGAGGTGGCGCCGGCGCCCCTGAGTACCGACCTTGGCGGCGTCCGCAGCGCCGCAGGCCTTGGTGCCAAACGCGGGTGATCCTTGGGGCCAGATCGACGTCTTCGGGTAAGTCCCGGTCGGATCGCCTTGGCGCCGTCGGGGGAAGTGCGCAAGATCGTCGCACTGCAGCTTGCCTGACTCCCCCCGATCAGGAGCCCCGCCATGGCACACACCGAACCAGCGTCGCCCCCGACCGGCAAGCTCGCGCTTCGCCCTTCTCGGCCGAGCGCCGGCTGTTGTCGTGCGGGCGCGAATTTCGTCGTTCGAGTTGTCGGTGTGACAGCTGAGCTGCCGACCATGGCCGAGGGCATTTCCGTCGGTGCACAGACCCTGGGCGTGGTGGCGACATGAGCGACACCACGATCTTCCAGGCGCGCAAGATCATCACGATGAATCCGGCGCGGCCGGTGTGCACGCACGTGGCGGTGCGCGACGGGCGCATCCTGGGCGCGGGCACGCTGGCCGAACTGCAGGGCTGGGGCGCGCACCAGCTGGACACACGCTTTGCCGGCCAGGTGCTGATGCCGGGGCTGGTGGAAGGGCACAGCCACCTCATGGCCGGCACGCTGTGGCGCTACGTGTACTGCGGCTACTTCGACGCCACCGACCCGGCCGGCCAGGTCTGGCCCGGCCTGAAGTCGCTCGACGAGATGGTGGGTGCGCTGTCCCAGGCCGCAGCCACGCACGGCGACGGCCCGGTGGTGGGCTGGGGTTTCGACCCGATCTACTTCGGCGAGCAGCGCTGCAGCCGCGACGACCTCGACCGCGTGAGCCGCACGCGCGCGGTCGGCGTCATGCACGCCAGCGGCCACATCCTGAACGTCAATTCGGTGGCGCTGGAGCGGGCGGGCTTTCTGCGCCAGGGCATCGATCATCCGGCCTTTCCGCTTGGCGTCGACGGTGTGCCCACGGGTGAGCTGAAGGGCCCTGAAGCGATGATGCCGGCGCTCGATCAGGTGGGGCTGAACCGGTCCTTTCTGTCGGGTGACGCGCAAGGCATCCACGACTTTGCGCGCCTGTGCGTGCGTGCCGGCGTCACTACCGCCACCGACCTGGCGGCCACGCTCGGCGACGCCGAGGTCGACACGCTTCAGCGCATCACGGGTGACGATGCTTACCCGGTGCGCATCGTCCCGCTGCTGCGCTTGATCGGCATGACGCCCGCCGCTGCAGTACAACGCGCGCTGGCGCTGCGCGAGCGCAGCAGCGAGCGGCTGCGCCTGGGCCGCATCAAGGTGGTGGCCGACGGTTCGATCCAGGGCTTCTCGGCGCGTTTGCGCTGGCCCGGCTACTACAACGGCAAACCCAACGGCCTTTGGTACACCGCACCCGAAACCATGCGCGAGGTCTACACGCTGGGCCTGAAGGCGGGTATCTTGATCCACACGCACACCAACGGCGACCAGGCCACCGAGATGGCGCTCGACTGTATGCAGCAGGCGCTGGCCGCCAGCCCGGTGCGCGACCACCGTTACACGCTGCAGCACTGCCAGTTGGCCGACGAGGCGCAGTTTCGCCGCATGGCCGCACTGGGCCTGTGCGCCAACCTGTTTGCCAACCACCACCACTATTGGGGCGATCAACACCATGCGGTGACGGTGGGCCCCGAGCGCGCCGAACGCATGAACGCCTGCCGCTCGGCGATCGACGCCGGCGTGCCGTTCGCAATCCATTCCGACGCGCCGATCACGCCGCTGGGGCCACTCTTCACCGCCTGGTGTGCCGTCAATCGGCTGACCGCCAGCGGCCGTGTGCTGGGCGAATACCAGCGCATCAGCGTCGACCAGGCACTGCGCGCGATCACGCTGGGCGCAGCCTACACGCTCAAGCTCGACGGCGAGATCGGCAGCATCGAATGTGGCAAGCGTGCCGACTTCTGTGTGCTGGACGACGACCCCACAGCGATCGCACCGGATGCGCTGAAGGATGTTCGTGTCTGGGGCACGGTGCAGGGCGGACGGGTGTTCGCGGCCTGAGCCTTCGATCGTGCGTTCAGCCGGCTGAGGTGTCGGCGCCGGAGCCTGCGATGGCGGCAAACAGAACCACGATGCTGCGCGCATCCACGGTGTGGGTGCTGCCGCCGACTGTTGCAGCCTGCGCGTAGTCGCACAGGTCCTGCGGCGATGGCTGTGCGGTGTCGATGATGCGTCGCCAGGCCGCGCCGGATCCGGCCGGCAGCGGCGGCAGTTCGAAGTCGAGCGGCTGTCGCCAGGCGTTGAGCGCGAAATGCATCAGCAGGTCGCCCGACAGGCTGCTGGCGGTAACGGCCAGGCTGTGTGATTCGGGGCCGAGATCCGGCGCGTCCAGGCGCACGCCGTGCAGCTGCGCCTTCACATGCGCCACCAGTTCGGCCAGCGTCAGGTGGTGGTCGCTCTGCACCGATTCGCGCAGGTTGCGCACGCGGATCAGGCCGCGCACGAAGCGCTGCAGCCCGGTATGGCGCTGCAGCAGTGTCCAGTCGAGCCAGCTGGTCTCGTTGTCCTGACCGTAGGCGTTGTTGTTGCCCTGCTGGCTGCGGCCCATTTCGTCACCCATCAGCAGCATCGGCGTGCCCAGCGACAGCACGGTGATGGCGAGCAGGTTCTTCATCTGGCGCAGTCGCAGCGCCAGCACCTCGGGGTCGTCGGTCTCGCCTTCGACGCCGCAGTTCCAGCTGCGGTTGTCGTCGCCGCCGTCGCGATTGCCCTCGCCGTTGGCCAGGTTGTGCTTGCTGTTGTACGACACCAGGTCGTGCAACGTGAAGCCATCATGGCTGGTCACGAAGTTGATGCTCTGCGCCGGCTCGCGCGGGGTCTCGCCGTACAGTGACGGGCTGCCGAACAGCCGGTCGGCCAGCGCCGGCACGCTGTGCTCGTCACCGCGCACGAACGAGCGCACGTCGTCGCGGAAGCGGCCGTTCCACTCTTTCCAGTGGTCACCCGCGAAGTCGCCCACCTGGTACAGCCCGGCGGCGTCCCAGGCCTCGGCGATCAGCTTGGTGCCGGCCAGCACGGGGTCGGAGTCGATGTCCCAGATCACTGGTGCACGCGCCTGCGGCAGACCGTCTTCGTCGCGCGACAGGATGGCTGCCAGGTCGAAGCGGAATCCATCGACATGCATCACCTGCACCCAGTAGCGCAGGCTGTCGATGATCAGCCGCCGCATCACCGGGTGGTTGCCGTTGAGTGTGTTGCCGCAACCCGAATAGTTGGCGTAGCGGCCGTCGGCTTCCAGCATGTAGTAGGTGGCGTTGTCCAGCCCGCGCAGGCTGTAGGTGGGGCCGCGTTCGTCGCCCTCGGCACTGTGGTTGTAGACCACGTCGAGAATCACTTCGAGCCCGGCGCGGTGCAGCGCCTTCACCATGTCGCGGAACTCGTCGAGCACTTGCAGCGGCCGCTGGGTGCTGGCAGTGGTGCTGGCAGTGTTGGTGGCAGAGGTGCTGGCATACGCGCTGTGCGGCGCGAAGAACGACACCGGCGCATAGCCCCAGTAGTTGACCAGCCCGCGCGGCGCGTCTTCAGGGTCGAACTGGAATACCGGCATCAGCTCGACCGCGGTGATGCCCAGGTCGACCAGGTAGGGAATCTTGGCCACCAGCCCGGCATAGGTGCCACGGTGCCGCGCCGGCAGGCCCGAGCTGGGGTGGCGCGTGAAGCCGCGCACATGGGCTTCGTAGATCACGGTCGACGTGAACGGGCGGCGCAGCGGGTGGTCGCCTTCCCAGTCATAGGCACCGTCGTCGACGACCACGCTCTTCAGCGCCCAGGCATCGTTGGCGCCGGCCGCCTGGGCCGCGCTGCGGCGCGGCGCGCCTGGCACGGCGACCGCGCGGCCGTAGGGATCGAGCAGCACCTTGTCGCCGTCGAAGCGGTGGCCATGCAGGGGGTCGAAGGGACCGTGCGCGCGCCAGGCGTAGATCTGCCCGGGCCCGATGCCCGGCACGAAGACATGCCAGTAGTGCCAGGTGCGGTGGCGCCGCGCATCCAGCTTGATCACCTGCGCCGGCCGGGCGTCGTCGGCGTGGTGGTACAGCAAGAGCTCGAGCTGTGTCGCGTGCCGTGAATAGACGCTGAAGTTGACGCCGCCGAATTGCGGCATCGTGCCCAGCGGGTGCGGGCTTCCGGCTGCGGGTTCGCGCCGACCAAGTTGTGAGCCTGCCATGTGGAGCCTCCGGATCGGACCACAGCATCGCACAGCGGCGCCGCCTTGGGGCTGGCCCGATGGCGTCACCGTCCGCCTCTACACTGCCAGCGATCCGATGCTCTGGACCCCTTGCCGCGCATGGTCGATGCCCTGCCCACGGTGGTGATCGGTGGCTACCTCGGCGCCGGCAAGACCACCCTCGTCAACCACCTGCTGCGCCATGCCGGCGGGCGGCGCATCGCGGTGCTGGTCAACGACTTCGGTGACATCGCCATCGATGCCGAGCTGATCGATGCGACCAGCGGCGACGCTTCGGCCGGCGTGCTCAGCCTGTCGGGTGGCTGCCTGTGCTGCAGCTTCGGCGACGACCTGGTCGGCACCCTGAATGGCCTGGCGCAGCGACAGCCGGCACCCGATCTGTGCCTGATCGAGCTCAGCGGGGTGGCCTTGCCCGCGGCCGTGGTGCGCACGGCCCGGCTGGCGCTGGCGGTCGACATCGTCGGCACCCTGGTGCTGGCCGATGCCAGCGCGATCCGTGCCCAGGCCAGCGACCGCTACGTGGGCGACACCGTGCGCCAGCAATTGGCCGACGCCGACTGGCTGCTGCTGAACAAGCCCGATCTGCTGCCCGGCGCCGCGCTGCAGTCCTGCACCGACTGGCTGGCTGGCATGCTGCCCGGCGCACGCGTGATGGCCGCTGCCGCCAACGACCTGCCGGCCGAGCTGGTGCTGGGTTGGCAAGGTGAACTTGAAGCGCCCGAAGCAGCGGACACGATGGTGGCCTTCGCGCCGCACCCCATCGGGCCCAGGAAGCAACCCGTGTCGCCGTTCGACAGCGTCAGCCTGGCCTTGCCCGACGGCATCGACCTCTCGGCCCTGGGCCGACGCCTGGTCGACCCGGCGCTGGGCGTGCTGCGTGCCAAGGCGCTGGCGCGCGATGCGCAGGGCAGGGGCCAACTGCTGCAGGTGGCCGCCGGTCGCTGGGCGGTGACGGCGCAGCCGCTGCGGGGCGCGGGGCGGCTGGTGGTGATCGGCCTGCGTGAGCGCCTGGTGCTGGCGTCGGTGCAGGCGCTGGTTCAGGCGCTGGTGCAGTCGTTGGGGTAAGGCATCGGCATGCCGACCTGACACACCACTTCCATTCGACCCTACAGCAGCCGCCCCATGCGCAAAGCTGCCGCCGTCATCGCCGGCAGGCGCTGCAAGGCCTGCTCGATCGACATGCGTGCCGAAGGTGCGTGCACCGCGAGTGCGGCGCGCACGCGGCCGCTGTCGTCGCGCACCGGCACCGCCAGCGCCACCAGGCCGGCGATGAATTCCCCACGGTCCAGTGAGTGGCCGCACTGTGCAATGCGTGCGCATTCGGCGCGCAGGTCTTTGGTTCGCGTGATCGTGGTGGGCGTCAGCTTCGGCAGCGGCAGCTGGGCCAGCAGCTGCTGCCGTTCGGCGTCGGGCAGGTGGGCCAAAAACAGCTTGCCGCTGGCGGTGCAGTGCAGCGGCACGCGGCTGCCGACATCCATGCTCAAGCGCCAGGGCCACGTTGCTTCGACCCGGTCGAGGTAGAGCACGCTGGCGCCGTCCAGCGTGGTGAAGTTGCAGGTCTCGCCGACCTCGGCCACCAGGTCGGCCAGCAGTTCGTGGCGCAGGCCGCGCACGCTGCCGTGGTTCAGCGTGTCCAGCGCCAGCCGGCGCAGCGCCGGGCCGATCACGAAGCGCTTCTCGTCGACATCACGTGCCAGATAGGCGCTGGCCTGCAACTGTGCGCACAAGCGGTGCGCCGTGGCCTTGGGCAAGTGCAGGGCCTGAGACAGTTCGGCCAGCGTCAGTGCGCGGTTGGCAGCGGCCAGTTGCGCCAGCAGCCGCAGACATCGTTCGGCCGACGAGCCACTGGCCGCATCCGCGCCTTGCGGTACCGGCGACACCGCCTGTGTCGCGCCGGGGCGACCGCTGGACCTGGGTTTTCTCAGGGTAAGCATGGTGTCCGGAACATTGTGTTCCGAAATTTGAAGCCCTATCATGAATTGAAAACGGATCGCTGTGTTCCGTTTTTTTTCTACCCACGCCAACCGCAGCCACCACGCCCGCCATGTCCGAGAACGAGACGTTCGACTACATCGTCGTCGGTGCCGGCTCTGCCGGCGCCGTTCTCGCCGCGCGACTGAGCCAGGATCCGGCGGTGCGCGTGCTGCTGCTCGAGGCCGGTCCGCGCGACCGCAGCTTCTGGATCCACCTGCCCATTGGCTACGGCAAGACGATGTGGAATCGCACCTACAACTGGTGCTTCGAGACCGACCCCGACCCCTTCATGAACGGTCGGCGCATCTACTGGCCGCGCGGCAAGACGCTGGGCGGATCGAGTTCGATCAACGGCCTGATCTACATCCGCGGCCAGCGCGAGGATTACGACCACTGGGCCGCGCTGGGCAACCCGGGCTGGGGCTACGACGACCTGCTGCCCTACTTCAAGCGCAGCGAAAGCAACCAGCGCGGTGCCGGCCCCTGGCACGGTGCAGACGGCCCGCTGAAGGTGTCGGACATCGGCGCTGAACACGAACTGATCGAGGCCTTCATTGCCGGTGCCGCCCAGTGCGGCGTGCCGCGCAACGACGACTTCAATGGCGCCACGCAGGAAGGCGCTGGCTACTACCAGCTGACCACGCACCGTGGCTGGCGCTGCAGCACGGCCAAGGGCTATCTGGCGCCGGCCCGCAGCCGGCGCAACCTGGTGGTCCGCACCAATGCGCAGGCCACCGGCGTCATCCTGCAAGGGCGGCGTGCCACCGGCGTGCGCTACCGCCAGGGCGGCGCCGAGCGCAGGGCCGGCGCGCGTGCCGAGGTGTTGCTGTGTGCCGGTGCGCTGCAATCGCCGCAGCTGCTGCAGCTGTCGGGCATCGGACCACCGGCACTGCTGCAGCAGCACGGCGTGCCGGTGGTGCAGGCACTGCCTGGCGTTGGCGAGAACCTGCAGGACCACCTGCAGCTGCGCCTGTCGTACGAGTGCACGAAGCCGATCACCACCAACGACCAGTTGCTCACGCTGTGGGGCCAAGCGCGCATCGGGCTGCAGTGGCTGCTGTTGCGCAGCGGGCCGCTGGCGATCGGCATCAACCAGGGCGGCTGCTTCATGCGCGCGCTGCCCGAGTCGAACCGGCCCGACATCCAGTTCCACGTCGGCACGCTGTCGGCCGACATGGCGGGCGGCAAGCCGCATCCCTGGTCGGGCTTCACGCTGTCGGTGTGCCAGCTGCGCCCCGAGTCGCGCGGTCGGGTGCAGATCGCCTCGGCCGACCCGCTGCAGGCACCGTCGATGTTGGCCAACTACCTGTCGACCGAACTCGATCGCCGCACCGCCCTGGCATCGATCCGCGCGGCGCGCTCGATCGCCGCGTCGGCGGCGATGAAGCCCTACATCAAGCGCGAGGTCAAGCCCGGCCCCGAGACTGAAGATGACGACGCGCTGCTCGAATTCAGCCGCAACGCCGGCGCCACCATCTTCCACCCCAGCGGCAGCTGCAAGATGGGGCCGATCGCCCGTGACCCGATGGCCGTGGTCGATGCCCGGTTGCGCGTGCACGGCATCGACGCCTTGCGCGTGATCGATTGTTCGGTGATGCCCACGCTGGTGTCGGGCAACACCAATGCGCCCGTGGTGGCGATGGCAGAAAAGGCCGCGGACCTGATCCGCGGCGATGCCCGGCACTGACGGGCTTTCCTGGCTGGGGCGCTGGCTGGCCCCGATGTTCGACAGCACTGAAGATGGAGACCATGCACATGAAGACCTTGAACAATCCGACCCGGCGCCGCGCGCTGGGCGCCAGCGCCGTGGCGCTTGGATCGGGCGCCGGGGCGCTGATGGGCAGCCCTGCGATCGCGCAGGGCGTGACGCGTCTGAAGATCCAGACTGCGGTGCCCAGCTCGAGCATCTATTACGAGCTGATGAAGCACTTTGCGGTGCGGGTGGACAAGATGTCCAACGGCCGCCTGAAGTTCGAGATGCTGCCCGACGGTGCGGTGGTCGCGGCCTTCGAGATCCTGGAGGCGGTCGACAAGGGCGTGGTCGACGGTGGTTATGCCTGGACGCACTACTGGTCGGGCAAGAACACCGCGGCCGGCCTGTTCTCGAACCCGGCTGCCGGCGGCG
>Ga0073904_10004010_pt1 | contig 11020 bp, 10 predicted proteins | sample KloWWTrecipitate_FD_66668 | JGI IMG/M metagenome (GOLD analysis project Ga0073904, IMG submission 66668) | Active sludge microbial communities from Klosterneuburg, Austria, studying microevolution and ecology of nitrifiers - Klosterneuburg... | ecosystem: Engineered > WWTP > Aerobic digester >... | reverse complement strand
GTTGGGCTCGGCGCCGAACGCGGTGGACGCGCGGCTGAAGATCTTGGATGACGTCGAGAGCTGGGCGTGGGTTTCGAAGCCGATCACCACTTCGTAGCCGCGCACCAGCAAGGACTTGGTCGCGGTCTTTGGCGCCGCAGTTGCGGCCTGTTCAGTCTGGGCACTCATGGCGTGCGGATCCCCTGGGGCTTGCGGGTGTGGAAATCGGTGGCCAGCTGGAACTGGTGGGCCATGTTCAGCAACCGGCTCTCCTGCAGGTAGTTGCCGATCAGCTGCAGGCCGATCGGCATGCCGGCGGCGTCGAATCCGGCCGGCACACTCATGCCCGGCAGCCCGGCCAGTGAGGCCGGCAGCGTGAAGATGTCGGCCAGATAGTTGGCCAGCGGATCTTCGCTTTTTTCGCCGATGCGCCAGGCCACCGTGGGTGCAACCGGGCCGGCGATCACGTCGCAGTGCGCGAAGGCCTGCTGGAAATCGTCGGACAACAGGCGCCGGATTTTCTGTGCCTGCAGGTAATACGCGTCGTAATAACCATGCGACAACACATAGGTGCCGATCATGATGCGGCGCTTGACTTCGTCGCCGAAACCTTCGGTCCGGGTCTTGCGATACATGTCGGCCAGGTCGGTGTATTGCGCGGCGCGGTGGCCGAACTTGACGCCGTCGAAGCGGCTCAGGTTGCTCGAGGCCTCGGCCGGCGCAATGATGTAGTACACCGGTATCGACAACTCGGTACGCGGCAACGACACCGGTACCCGCACCGCACCGAGTTTTTCGTATTGCACCAGCGCTGCCTCGACCGCGCTGCGCACCGCGTCGGACACGCCTTCGCCAAAAAATTCCGTGGGCACGCCGATGCGCAGGCCCTGGAGCGAATCACCCAGCGAGCGCGTGAAGTCTTCGGCAGGCAAGTCGAGCGAGGTCGAGTCGCGGTCCAGATCCGGCCCGCACATCTGGCTGAGCAAGACTGCGCAATCCTCGGCGCTGCGTGCCATCGGGCCGGCCTGGTCCAGGCTGGAGGCGAAGGCGATCATGCCGTAGCGCGAGGCGCGGCCGTAGGTCGGCTTGATGCCGGTGATGCCGCAGAACGATGCCGGCTGGCGGATCGAGCCACCCGTGTCGGTGCCGGTGCTGGCCGGCATCAGCCGTGCGGCCACCGCCACTGCGCTGGCGCCGGAGGAGCCGCCGGGGATATGGGCCAGGTTCCATGGATTGAGAACCGGCGCCGGCTGGTCATGGCCCACGGCTGCGATCGCCGAGTTTTCGGTCGACGAACCCATCGCGAACTCGTCGCAGTTGAGCTTGCCCAGCGTCACCGCGCCCTGCCCGGCCAGGCGCGTCACGACGGTGGCGTCGAACGGCGAGCGGTAGCCCCGCAGGATGCGCGAGCCTGCGGTGCTGGCGAAGTCGCGGGTGACAAAGATATCCTTGTGCGCCAGCGGTACGCCTTCGAGTGCCGCGGCCGAGCCGCTGGCCAGGCGCTGGTCGGCGGCGCGGGCCTGGGCCAGCGTGACGTCTTCGTCGCGTGCCACATAGACACCCAGCGCGTCATGCGCCTTGGCGCGTTGCAGAAAGTGCTGTGCGGTCTCCAGCGCGGAAACCTTGCGTTGGCGCAGTTGCCCGGCAAGTGCGACCAGGCTCAGGTCATGCAGATCGGTGTCGGATCGGGTCATCTCGGATTCATGTGGCGCAGGTGCGCATTGGAAATATCAGCAATGGTGAAAGGTCGCAGGGCGTGCGCAGGTCGCGGCAAGTTGCCAAGCGGCGGCGGGCATCCGGATCATTCGATGACCCTGGGAACAAGAAACAGCCCGGCTTCGACGGCCGGCGCACTGCGTTGATTGGCATCCCGGTTGTCGGGTTCTTGCACCTTGTCCTCGCGCAGGCGCAAAACGATGTCACCGATGGTTGCAAATGGGTGCTCCAGCGGCACGACCCCGGTGGTGTCGACGGCGCGGATCTGCTGGACCACGTCGAAAAATGCGTTCAGCTGGCTGAGCATGCGCTCACTTGCTTGTGGCGCAAGTTCCAGCCGTGCGAGATTGGCGATGCGGGAGATGTCGGAAGATGTAAGGGACATGGCAGGATTTAACGAAAAACCGGCCCGATAACAGGCAGGAAGGCGCCCGACAGGTCCGTTTCGGCCCGGGCGATAGGGTATTATCCCGCCTTTGCGCACCATTACCCTTGAAGCGGAAATTGGCTAGCGCAAACAACTCACGCAGGTCAAATGGCGACGGCAAACCGAAGTGTCTGCCGTGCCCGAGAGGATTTCGATGTTTGGAGCATTCCGTCAGTACTTCTCCACTGACTTGGCGATCGACCTGGGCACTGCCAACACGTTGATTTACGTACGCGACAAGGGCATCGTGCTGGACGAGCCCTCTGTAGTGGCGATTCGTCACGAAGGCGGGCCCCAGGGCAAGAAGACGATCCAGGCCGTTGGCAAGGAAGCCAAGGCCATGCTGGGCAAGGTACCGGGCAACATCGAGGCGATTCGCCCGATGAAGGATGGTGTGATTGCCGACTTCACCGTCACCGAGCAGATGCTCAAGCAGTTCATCAAGATGGTGCATCCGCGCAGCATCTTCCGGCCCAGTCCGCGCATCATCATCTGCGTTCCCTGCGGTTCGACCCAGGTCGAGCGCCGCGCGATCCGTGAATCAGCGCTCGGCGCCGGCGCCAGCGACGTGCAACTGATCGAGGAACCCATGGCTGCTGCGCTCGGCGCAGGGCTGCCGGTCGGCGAGGCCAGCGGTTCGATGGTGGTCGACATCGGTGGCGGTACCACCGAGGTCGGCGTGATCTCGCTCAGCGGCATGGTCTACAAGGGCAGTGTGCGCGTGGGCGGCGACAAGTTCGATGAAGCCATCATCAATTACATCCGGCGCAACTACGGCATGCTGATCGGCGAGCCCACTGCCGAGGCGATCAAGAAGAAGATCGGCTCCGCGTTCCCCGGCAGCGAGGTCAAGGAAATGGAAGTGCGCGGGCGCAACCTCTCCGAGGGTGTACCGCGCAGTTTCACCGTCTCGTCCAACGAGATCCTGGAAGCGTTGACCGATCCGCTGAACAACATCGTATCGGCGGTCAAGAACGCACTGGAATTGACGCCGCCCGAACTGGGCGCCGACATCGCCGATCGCGGCATGATGCTGACCGGTGGTGGCGCCATGTTGCGCGACCTCGACCGCCTGCTGGCCGAGGAAACCGGCTTGCCGGTACTGGTGGCAGAAGATCCGCTGACCTGTGTCGTGCGCGGCTGCGGCATTGCGCTGGACCACTGGGACCGCATGGTCAACATCTTCACGACGGAGTAAGCGCGATCCGGCGCTGCGCAGCTTGCGCCGGCGCCGGTACCTGCTGCGCGGGCGCCGCTCAACCGGTGGTGGACCTGGTTTTCCGCCCGGCAACCGTGCCCATTGCCCGACAAACACGGGGTTCCATCGGTCCACCCGGCCGGGACAAGAGACAATAAGCCGCCATGCCGCTTGGAACCCTCGACAGAACTCCGCCGCCCCTGTTTCGCCAGGGCTTGTCGGCCTTGTCCAAGCTCACCCTTTGCAGCGCCTTGGCGCTGTTCCTGATGGTTGCCGATGTGCGCTACAGCTTTGTGCGGCCACTTCGTGCGGTCATCGCCGAAATCCTGTACCCGGTCCAGTGGCTGGTGCTGCAGCCGGTAGGCTGGGTGCGTGGCGGCTCCGGCTATTTCCAGAGCCTGGCCTCGGCCCAGGCCAGCACCGAATCCATGCGCGCGACCCTGGCCCTGCAGTCGATCAAGTCCCAGGAAGTTGATCAGCTGCTGCTCGAGAACGGGCGCTTGCGCCAGCTGCTGGCGTTGCGTGAACGGGTCGTGACGCCATCGCTGGCGGCCCAGGTGCTGTATGACGCGGCCGACCCGTTCAGCCGCAGGATCGTCATCGATCGCGGCAGGATGCATGGCGTGGTGGCCGGCTCGCCGGTGATCGACGCGTTTGGCGTGCTGGGGCAGGTCACCCGCGTCTACGGGCCGACCAGCGAGGTCACCTTGATCACCGACGCGGACCAGGCAATACCGGTGCTCAATACCCGCACCGGGGTGCGTGGCGTCGCGTTTGGCGACCTGACGGCGGCCTCCGGTGGCCTGGAGTTGCGCTTTACGCCGGCGGACACCGATGTGCAGGTCGGTGACATGTTGTCCACCAGCGGCGTCGACGGCTTGTACCCGCCCGGGCTGGCGGTTGCCCGGGTCAACCAGGTGCAGCGGCGCAGCGAATCGGTGTTTGCGCGTATCAGCCTGACGCCGTTGGCGCTGGTACGTGGCACCACCCATGTGATGGTGTTGCAGCCGGTGAACAGCCAGATCGAGGCCCGGCCCGAGGATGCGCCGTCCGCGGCGCCTGCGCGGGCGCCTCGCCCGTGAGGACGCACAGAATGGGAGACTTTCCATGATCTTGCCGCGCGGGCAGCAGTTGCTGCTGCCGGCCAACCCGCTGTTCATCTGGAGCAGCCTGCTGGTGGCCTTGCTGCTCAATATGCTGCAGAACATCGGTTTCTGGGGGCGTGCGCCGTGGATACCGGACATGCTGGCGCTGGTGCTGGTGTTCTGGAGCGTGCACCAGCCGCTGCGGGTCGGTATCGGCGCGGCCTTCGTGTTCGGCTTGTTCATGGATGTGCACCAGGCCGGCCTGCTGGGCGCCAATGCGCTGGCCTACAGCGTGTTGAGTTTCCTGGCCATCACCATCCATCGTCGCCTGCTGTGGTTCTCGGTGCCGTCTCAGGCTGCGCAGGTGCTACCCTTGTTCCTGGCAGCGCAGCTGATCAGCCTGGGCGTCAAGCTGTTGGCCGGAGGCGATTTCCCGGGGCTGGTCATGTTCCTGGCACCGGTGATCGAGGCGCTGATGTGGCCGGTTGTCAGCGTATTGCTGCTGGCGCCGCAACGCCGCGCCCCTGACCCTGACGCGAACCGGCCGCTGTGATGGCACGGCACGCCTGAACCTGACACGCGGAGAAACTGGAGATGACCGAACTGCGCAACGTGGAAGCCGACCTGGCCCGCTTTCGCCTGCGTGTGTTCATCGTCGGTATCGCGGTCGTGCTTTGTTTCGTGCTGCTGGTCGCGCGACTGGTGGTTTTGCAGGTGGTGCGCCACGAGGACCTGCGCGCGCAGGCCGAAAGCAATCGCACCGCCGTGGTTCCGGTGGTGCCCAACCGGGGCCAGATACTGGACCGCAATGGCATCGTGCTGGCCAACAACTACTCGGCCTATACGCTGGAGATCACACCCTCGCGCGTGGAGGACCTGGAAAAGACCATCGATGCGCTGGCGGCGGTGGTCGAGATCACGCCGCGCGACCGGCGCCGTTTCAAGAAGCTGCAGGAAGAATCCCGCAGTTTCGAGTCCTTGCCGATCCGCACCAAGCTCAATGACGACGAGGTGGCGCGATTTGCCGCCCAGCGCTACCGCTTTGCCGGGGTCGAACTCAAGGCCCGGCTGTTCCGCAATTACCCGTATGGCGAACTGGCCAGCCATGTGATCGGCTACATCGGCCGCATCAACAAGAACGAGAAAGACCGGCTCGACGATTCGGAAGAGGCGGCCAACTACCGCGGCACCGAATACATCGGCAAACTGGGTGTCGAGCAGAGTTTCGAGGGCCGTCTGCACGGCACGACCGGTGTCGACTCGGTCGAAACCTCGGCCGGCGGGCGGGCGGTACGCAAGCTCTCCAGCAATCCGTCCACGCCCGGTGACACGGTGCTGCTGTCCATCGATATCCGGTTGCAGAAGCTGGTTGAAGACTTGTACGGCGATCGCCGAGGCGCGCTGGTTGCGCTCGACCCCAGGAACGGCGAAGTGCTGGCGCTGGTCAGCAAGCCCACCTTCGACCCGAATCTGTTTGTCGATGGCATCGACTACGAAAGCTGGCAGACGCTGAACGAGTCGATTGACAAACCGCTGCTCAACCGGGCCCTGCGCGGCACTTATCCGCCAGGGTCGACCTACAAACCGTTCATGGCGATGGCGGCATTGCAGACCGGCGGACGTTCGGCGTCGACCATCATTCAGGACAACGGGACCTGGACCTTCGCCGGTCACCAGTTTCGCAGCCATGGTGATCACGGGCTGGGGCCGGTCGACATGCGCGCCGCCATTGCCAAGTCGAGCAACGTGTACTTCTATTCGCTGGCCAATGACCTGGGCGTAGATGCCATCCACGATTTCATGGCGCCGTTGGGATTTGGCCAGATCACCGGCATCGACATCCAGGGCGAGTCGCGTGGCGTGTTGCCCAGCAAGGCCTGGAAAACAGGTTATTACAAGCGGGTCGACCAGCAGAAATGGTATGCCGGCGAGACGATTTCGCTGGGTATCGGCCAGGGCTACAACGCGTTCACGATGCTTCAACTGGCGCAGGCCACAGCCACCCTCGCCAACAACGGCATCAAGCACAAGCCGCAGATCGTGATCGGTACACAGGAGGCACTGAGCCGTGCACGGGTGCCGGTGGCCGGTGCGCCGCCGCAGGACCTTGGGTTCAGTGCCGGCAACCTGGATGTCGTCAAGAGTGCGCTGGTGGCCGTGACCACCGAAGGCACGTCAGCCCGGGTATTTGCCGGCACCCCGTATGTCTCGGCAGGCAAGACCGGAACGGCGCAGGCGGTCGGAATCGCTGCCGGCGCGAAATACAACGCATCCAAGATGGAAGAGCGCCGACGCGACCATGCCTTGTACATGGCCTACGCGCCCGCCGACAACCCGAAAATCGCAGTGGCCGTGATTGTCGAAAATGCCGGTTTCGGTGCCGCTTCGGCTGCGCCGATTGCACGCAGGGTGTTCGACTACCTGCTGCTCGGGCAATACCCGAGCGAGGAAGACATGGCAGCCATGCGTGCCGGTCAGGCCGGACCGCCCATCGGTACGCCGCGGCGGGTGGCCGACATGGCATGGCCTGGCAGCGCACCGTGACGCCGCGCTGACAAAAGAAAAGGCGCTGGGGTTGCCAGCGCCTTTGCGGTCGGTGCCACCTGGGGTGGTCGCCGTATTGTTGTCGTCTCCAGGGTCCTCAGTCAGGTCACCGGAAACGGCGCCTATCGAGTGGCCTCACTGTAGCCGCCCCCGCCGGGATCGCGCATCGGGATTTACCCCCAGAGCCCCTGGTGAGTCCGCCAGGCCTCCCGACGCGGTGCAAGAAAGCGCAGGGGACGGCCCGGCGCATTCTTGAGCGGGTACTATCGCAAGTCACCAGATTGTTGCAAGGAACGTTTGACCGACCCCGCTCCCACCATGGATGAAACCCGTCCGCACATCGACAGCCGTGCCGGCGCCGATGGTCGGCTGCTGGTACTGGTCGGCAGCTGGTCGGCGGCTGCGTTGGCCCAGCCCGATGCGTGGCAGGGTCTGTCGCGCGCCTTCGATGCCTTGACGCCGCAGGAGCGCGCACAGGCGCAGTGGGATCTGCGTTCGCTCGACCGCATGGACCATACAGGGGCGCAGGTTCTGTGGAATGCCTGGAGCCGGCAGTGGCCGCAGCAGCTGCAAACACTGCCGGCCCAACGCGCGATGCTCGAGCGGGTGGCGCGGTTCTCGGTGGCGCAGCCGGTGGCGGCGGCACTGACGCCAACCCAGCGATTCCTGCGGCTGGGCGAGATCGTCTATCAGGTTGTCGACCATGCGCGCGACCTGCTCGCGCTGATCGGGCAATTGCTGCTCGATTTCGGGCGCCTGTTGCGCGCACCCCGCCTGGGTCCCTGGCGCGATGTCTCGGGCCAGCTGTACCGCATCGGCGCCACCGCCATGCCGATCACGGCCCTGGTCGGTTTCCTGATCGGCGTCGTGCTGGCCTACCTGATGTCGCAACAGTTGCGCAAGTTTGGCGCCGACGCCTTCATCGTCGATGTACTCGGTATCGCGCTGATCCGCGAACTGGCGCCGGTGCTCGCTGCCATCCTGATCGCCGGGCGGTCGGGCTCGTCCATCACGGCCCAGATCGGCGTCATGCGGGTGACCGAGGAACTCGATGCGATGCGGGTCATGGGCATCGCCCAGGGATACCGGCTGGTGATGCCGCGTGCCATTGCGATGGCGATCGCAATGCCGCTGATCACGGTCTGGACGACCCTGGCGGCGCTGTTGGGCGGCATCCTGGCGGCCGACCTGGCCATGGGCATCACGCCGGCATATTTCCTGTCGGCGCTGCCGGCGACCGTCGAAGTGGCGAACCTGACGCTGGCCATGTGCAAGGCCATGGTGTTCGGCGTGCTGATCGCGCTGGTCGGGTGCCACTACGGCTTGCGTATCAAACCCAATACCGAAAGCCTGGGCGAGGGCACGACCGCCTCGGTGGTGTCGTCGATCACGGTGGTGATCCTGGTGGACGCCTTGTTCGCCGTGGTTTTCAAGGACGTGGGCATATGACGCCAGCCAATACCCTGGCCCCCGACGTTCTGATGCAGGCCGATTCGACCGTGCTTGGCATGGTCGAGATCCGCAATCTGTGGTCCATGTTCCGGGTCGCCGGGCGCGAGATCATCGTGCACGAGAACCTGAACCTGCATATCGAACGCGGCGAGCTGGTGTCGCTGGTGGGTGGTTCGGGCAGCGGCAAGACCGTGATGCTGCGCACCATCCTGGGCCTGGAGGTGCCGGCCCGCGGCAGCGTCAACGTGCTCGGACGTCCGGCCGCGCAACTCTCGGATGTCGGTGCCGCCAGCCGGGTCGGCATGCTGTTCCAGCACGGGGCCTTGTTCTCGGCCTTCAGCGTGCTCGACAACATCGCTTTTCCGCTGCGTGAACTCAAGCAATTGCCGGACGATCTGATCCGTGACGCGGCCCTGGTCAAGCTGCAGATGGTCGGACTCGACGCCATTCATGCAAACAAGATGCCGTCCGACCTATCCGGTGGCATGATCAAGCGGGTCGCGCTGGCCCGTGCGCTGATCATGGATCCGCCGCTGCTGCTGCTTGACGAGCCGACCGCCGGACTCGATCCGGACAGTGCCGACGCGTTCTGTGCGCTGATCCGGTCGCTGCACCGGGAGTTGGGACTGACGGTGATCATGGTGACGCATGATCTCGATACCTTGTACGAGTTGAGCACCCGCGTGGCGGTGCTGGCCGACAAGCATGTGATCGTCAACGGTGCGCCCAAGGATGTCATCGCGTACCCGCATCCGTTCATCCATGATTTCTTCCTGGGAGAACGCGGGCAGCGGGCGATGGAGTTGTTGCGCGAGTACCCGTTCGCGGTGTAGAAAGGGATTCAGATGGAAAACAAGGCGCATGCATTGGCAGCGGGCATCTTCGTGGTGGTGGTGTCGGCGATGTTGATCGTCATGGCAGTGTGGCTGACACGTGATACCGGCGAACACAATGTCTATGAGATATCCAGTCCGGAGGCCGTCAACGGGCTGCAACCGCAGGCCGCAGTCCGCTACCGCGGCGTGCCGGTGGGCAAGGTGATGGCGATCGGTTTCGATCCCAAGGCCACCGGCAACGTGCTGGTGCGTATTGCGCTTGACGAATCCGCACCGGTCACCGGGTCCACCTTTGCCACGCTCGGATTCCAGGGGGTGACCGGCCTGGCCTTCGTGCAACTCGACGACTCGGGCGAGAGCAAGACGCGGTTGACCACCAGCGAGCAGGCGCCGGCCCGCATCCCGATGCGTGCCGGCCTGTTGTCCAAACTCTCGGACCAGGGTGTCGCCATCCTGGCCCGCATAGAGCAGACCAGTGAACGCGTCAACACACTGCTCTCGGGCGAGAACCAGAAACAGCTGATGGCTACCGTCGCCGGTTTTGGCGAAGCAGCGCTGAGCGTGCAGAAGATGGCCGACCGCATGCAGAAGCTCTCGGCCAATCTTGACGACGTGCTCAACGCCCAGCTTGGGCCGCAACGCGTCAACATTCCGCGTTTTGTCGACGATACGACCTCGGCCATCAAGACGCTGCAGAACACCGCCGGCGGTGTCGACCAGACCGTCGCCGAGTTCCGCAAGACGGCCGGTGCATTCACCGACGTGGCCAACCGCCTCAATGCCAAGGGTGGTGCGGTCGATCGGCTCACCGAAGGCGCGGCGGCCCTGACGCAGGGTGCGGCCGCTTTGACCGAAGCCGGCCAGGCGTTCAATGGCGGCACCTTGCCCCGGCTCAATCGCACCAGTGACGAGGCGACGCGGGCGGCCCGCCAGGTCAATCGGGCAGTGGGCGTGGTTGGAGACAATCCGCAGTCGCTGATCTTTGGCAACGGTGTGATAACCCCGGGGCCGGGTGAACCGGGCTTTGCGATTCCGAAAGGCAAACCATGAACGCGACGTCCCGACTTTTCCGCTTGCCACGCGTGTTGTGCCTGACCGGTGCCGCTGTGTTCCTCACCGCTTGCGCCGTGCTGGACAAACCGACCCGCTCCACGGTGTTCGACTTCGGTCCCGCTGTTGTGCCGGTGGTCGCAACCGCACCAGACGTGTCGCGTCAACCGGTGGCGCTGGCCGAGGTCGAGGCAGCAAGTGCATTCGACAGCACTGCCGTGTTGTACCGGCTGGCGTATGCCGATGCGCAGCAGTTGCAGCCTTATGCGCAGGCGCGCTGGAGCATGCCGCCGGCCCAGTTGTTGCGCCAGCGCTTGCGCCAGACGCTGGCGCAGCAGACCAGTGTCATGCGTGAGGGGGAGGTGGCGCAGCAGCGGCCAATGGTCCTGCGGCTGGAACTCGACGAGTTCAGCCAGATGTTCGATGCACCCGACAAGAGCGCCGGTCAGGTCCGCGTCCAGGCCACCGTGGTGCAGGCGTCGGCCACCGGAGAGCGGCTGGTGGCGCAGCGCGGCTTTTCGGCTCAACGACCGGCACCGAGCGCCGATGCTGCCGGCGGCGTACGCGCCTTGACCGCCGCGACCGACGCCGTGGTGGCGGACATTGCCCAATGGATGGGAAGTCTGAAATGAGCTGCCGGGCCGCTCCCAAGGCGAATGGCACCGCAGCGCGCAGCGCGAAGGTGTTCCTGAAATGAGCTGCCGGGCCGCTCCCAAGGCGAATGGCACCGCAG
>Ga0073904_10004009_pt1 | contig 11021 bp, 8 predicted proteins | sample KloWWTrecipitate_FD_66668 | JGI IMG/M metagenome (GOLD analysis project Ga0073904, IMG submission 66668) | Active sludge microbial communities from Klosterneuburg, Austria, studying microevolution and ecology of nitrifiers - Klosterneuburg... | ecosystem: Engineered > WWTP > Aerobic digester >... | reverse complement strand
CGATCCGAACAAGCCACTCGAGCCCTTCCAGAACGCGTTCTTCTCCCCGAAGAGCGGCGGCCTGGGCGACATCTTCGGGCAGATTTACGGCTTCTCCGACGGCGCCATGTGGTTCGGCCAGGGCCCGCGCCGCGACTACGCCTACGACGGCGACGTGGTCTACCACGAGCTCGGACACGCGGTGGTCGACCACTCGCTGAAGCTCGGGGCGTGGACCATCGACCCGCGCGGCGCGAGCGCGGCGCCGGGCGCGATGAACGAGGGCCTCGCCGACTACTTCTCGTCGGCCATCACCGGCGACGCGGACGTGGGCGAGTACGCCTCGAAGGACTTTTCCGAGACGGCGCGCGTCATCCGCACCCTCGACAACAAGGACACCTGCGACTCGGCCATCGTCGGCGAGGTGCACTTCGACTCGACCCTGTTCTCCGGCGCCCTCTGGGAGGCTCGCACGAAGCTGCCCGAGGCCGATCGGGAGAAGCTCGACGCGGCGATCTACAAGAGCATGCGCACGAACGCCGGCCGCAGCCGTGCATCTTACATGGATCTCGCCAAGCTGTTCCTCGCGACCGTCGGCGCGGATCTGCCGGCGGCCAAGCCCGTGCTCGAGGCGGCGTTCACCGGGCGCGGCGTGCTCCCGCTCTGCGGGCGCGTGCGCACCTTCGACGGCAAGCCCGTCGAGGCGCCGCAGGGGGGCCCGTACGCCGCGCCGGGCAAGGCCGCGGTGGGCCAGCGCGAGCTCGCCCCGGGCATCGTGCAGCTCAAGGCCGCCATCCCGGCGGGCGCGCTCCGAGCCACCTACTCCTTCAAGGTCATCGACCGCGGCGGCGGCGGCGGCCTGTTCGGCGGCGGCGGCACGCCGTTCACGCCCGTGGTGCTCGTGAAGTTCGACGCGCCCATCACCTGGACCACGACGGCCAGGGTCACGAGCGACGCCGACCTCAACCTGACGCTCGAGGCGAAGGCCTCGTCGATCACCTTCGACCTGCCGGAGGGCGTGAAGGAGGTCTACGTGCAGATCGCGAACAACGGCGATCAAGACGGCTACTACGGCACGCAGAGCGTCGCTTTCGAGCTGCCCCCCGCGCTGCCCGCGCCCGCGCCCGCGCCTCCCGCCGCGCCTCCCGCGGCCGCCGGTCCCACCGAGACCTCGGGCTGCGCGGTGCGCGCGCCGGGGAACGCGGGCTCGCCCAGCGGCCACGCGGGCGCCGCCCTGCTCTTCGCGACCGCCCTCGGGGTCGGGCTCGCCGCGCGCCGGCGCCGCGGATAGCGGATGACGCGCTTTCGGGCATGCGCGGTGGCCGGAGTGCGCTATCAACACGCTGTGAGGTCCGCGACCTTTGGCACGCGCGGTGGCAGTCGGGGACGTGGTGTCCGCGGCGTGCGCTCCGTCGTCGTTGCGGCGGTCCTCGCCGCTGGCGCGTCGCTCGGCCTCGCCTGCTCCGCCGATGAGACGCCCATGTCCGACGACCTCGAGAGCGATCTGACCTCGTTCCGCTCGTCGGCCGACCCCCTGGAAGACCGTGACTTCGCCGACGACCTGGACCGGCGCTTCATTCGCGCGGCGAGCGCGAACCTCGACGAGGCGGCCTTCAGCAAGAAATGGGACGCGTCGCTCGAGAGCTCCGTGCTCTTCATGCGCGCGTACCCCGCGGCTTACCACGCGGATCTACTACAGATTCCAACAAAGCGCATCCTCGGGGCGGAGGGGCTCTGCTTCGGCGATGCGCACCCTGACAACTTCGGCTTCTTGAACGTCGGCGGCGCGACGGTCTTCTCGTTCAACGACCTCGACGACGCCGGGTACTGCCCAATCGCGTTCGACGCGGCCCGCTACTTCGCGGTGCTCCGCCTCTACTTCGACGACAAGGACCTCAGCGCGGAGGTGCTCGAGCAGTACGTCGACACGGTGAAGGACCCGCTGCGCGCGGTGTGGCTGACGAGCTCCGCCGCGCCCGACTGGGCCGCCGTGCGCGCCTCGGTGCTCGCCGACTGGACCCGAGGCGACTCCCTCGCGCTAGGCGGCGAGCTGTCGGCGCTCGAAGGGCCCGAGCGCGAGGCCGTGCTCCGCGTCGCCGGAGCCGACCCCACCCTCTCCACCTACCGCGTGCTCGACCTCGCCGCCTTCGCCCGGAACGCGGGGGGGAGCGGCGGCCTCCGACGCTACTGGCTCCTCGTCGAGAAGGGCAGCGGCGCGGCCACGCGGCGCACGATCCTCGAGCTCAAGGAGACCGCGACGCCCGGCGCCGCCTTCGGACGCCACTCGAAGCAGCTGCCGATCGCCTCGCGCCTCACCACGCTGAAGTCCACGTTCTGGGGCGGCTCGCCGAACGACGACTACTTCCATGTCTCGCTCTTGGGCGGGCGGTTTCTCGTGCGCGACCGCGCCACCAAGAAGAGCGTAAAGCTCGATCCGAAGGGCGGAAAGGCCACGATCGACGTGCTGCGGGCGCAAGCGAGCGTGATGGCGCGGCACCAGTCGAAGTACTGGCGCTCGGTCAAGAAGGACGACCTCCGCGCGTGGCTCCACGCGTCGAGCAAGACGCTCGCGCACAGGTGGCGCGACACGTACGAAGCGGCGCGGTGACGCGCGGCGCCTCGGGCCGTGGACGCGCGCGCGACGGCGCGCGACGTGCCCGCGCCGCGCCCGTGGTCGACGGACGCTCGCCGGCACGCGAAGAGGCGAACCCTTTGCGCTTTTCTGAAAGCCCACTACCGTAACGCCCCGCGCGATGCCCGCGCGCCCGTCAAGGGGGAGCCTCCGTGAATCCGTTGAAAGAAGTCCAGCTCATCCTGCTGCGAGAGCTCCGCAAGAACTTCCGCAGCGTGAAGGGCATCGTCTTGCTGCTCATCTCGCTCATCGGCAGCTTCGGCGCGGCCCTCCTGCTCGTGAAGTTCCAGACCTTCAAGCGCGGGCAGATCGACGAGGCCGCCCGCACCACGCAGGGCTCGGTGGAGGTCACGGCCAGCGCCGTGAAGGAGTTCATCCACGACGGGCGGGTCAAGGCGCTCACGCCGGTCTACGGCGAGACCACCGCCAAGTACATCGCCGACTCGCCCGAGGTGCTCTACGCGGGCCTCATGATCACCATCTGGCTTACGCCGATGCTCATCGCGCTGCTCGGCTTCGACTCGTTCTCCGGCGACATGCAGCACAAGAGCGTGCGCTACTGGACGCTCCGCACCCGGCGCGGCTCGTACTTCGCGGGCAAGTTCTTCGGTCTCTGGAGCACGGTCTCGGCCGTGACCCTCGCCATCCACGCGCTCATCTGGGCGGTGTGCATCTTCCGCGGGGAGGCCACCGCCGCCGAGACGCTGTCGTGGGGCGTGCGGTTCTGGGTGGTGTCGCTCCCCATGAGCGCGGCGTGGTGCGGCATCGCGGTGCTCGTGAGCTCGTTCTTCCGCATGCCGATGGTCGCGCTGCTGACCACGTTCGCCGTGAACTTCGCGCTGTGGCTCGTGTGGGTGATCGGCATCGCCTCCGAGACCAACGCGCTCCTCTATTTCTACCCGAACTTCTACGACAAGCTCCTCCTCTCGCCGCAGCTGTGGACGGCCGCGGGGGGCTTCGGAGCCTGCGCGCTCATGGCCACGCTCTGCGTGGGCGGCGGCACCTTCATCTTCGCCAAGCGGGACGTCTGATGAGCACGACGGAAGAGACCACGACCGCCAAGGGCGACGAGCACGCGCCGCCGCCTCCGGCCGAGGCGGCCGAAGCGGAGGGCGCCGCGACCGAGCCCGTCGACGCGCCCGCCGATAGATCGGATAAATCTGCCGAGGCCCCCAAGCCCTCGAACGGCGACGCCAAGAACGCCAAGGCCGCCGAGCCCACCGCCGCGCAGGCGGCCTCCTACGAGGACAAGGAGTTCGTCGCGCCCGCGCCCAAGAAGAAGGGCAAGAAGACCGCCGAGATCGCGGTGCGCCTCACCAAGGTCACGAAGCGCTTCGGGGTGAAGACCGCGGTCGACGGCATCTCGCTGAAGATCAAGGCGGGCTCGGTGTACGGCCTCATCGGCCCGAACGGCGCCGGAAAGACCACGACGTTCTCCATGATGGCGGGCTTCCTGCAGCCGACCGAGGGCGCGGTCGAGGTGCTGGGGTTCACGCCCTCGCACGTCGACGAGCTGCGCGGCCGCCTCGGCGTGCTCCCGCAAGACGCGCTGCTCCCCAACACCGACACCGTGGGCGAGTTTCTCTCGCACATGGCGGCGCTCCAGGACATCCCCTCCGACAAGATCCGGGCGGAGGTCGAGTCGGTGCTCGCCGAGGTCGACGGCCGCGACTGGATGAAGCTCCGCTGCAGCCAGCTCTCGCACGGTATGGCCAAGCGCGTGCAGCTCGCGCAGGCGCTGCTGGGCGAGCCCGAGGTCGTGCTCCTCGACGAGCCCACGGCGGGCCTCGACCCGCGCGTGGCCTACGAGGTCCGGCAGATCATCAAGTCGCGCAAGGGGCGTTGCACGCTCATCGTGTCGAGCCACAACCTGCAGGAGCTCGAGGAGGTGTGCGACGGCGCGGCCATCCTCGACCGCGGCCGCGTGGTCGCGCACGGGTCGATCGCCGAGCTCACGGCGTCGTCGCAGGAGGTGCACATCAAGCTGGCGCCGGGGCCTGTTCCGCTTCAGGAGCTGCGGGCGCTCCCGATGATCAAGCGGGTCGAGTTCGACGACGAGAAGAGCGAGATCGCCGTCTACTTCGAGCGCGGCACCGTCGACGCCGAGACCGTCATCGGTCAGGTCCTGTGGGTGCTCCTCAACAACCAGGCCCGCATCAGCGGCGTGACCAAGGGCAAAGGCCTCGAGCAGCGCGTCATGGAGCTCACGTAAGTCAGCGGACTGTCTCGCGACGCTGATTCACGCCGGCGCCCGGCCGCGCGGCGGCCTGGTCACTCTTTGCGCTCGAGGGTCCCGTCGGCGTGGCGCGCGAAGCGGCCCTCGGTCGGGCCGTGGTTCGGATCGTCGGCGGGCCACGGCCAGCCCCCGAAGCGCGTGCGGCGGTAGTCCGCGAAGGCCTCCTCGATCTCCGCGCGCGTGTTCATGACGAACGGGCCGTGCTGCACCACGGGCTCGCCGATGGGGCGGCCCTGGAGCACCAAGATCTCGCACGTGTCGGCGCCCGCCCGGAGCTCGACGGGCGCGTCGGTGCGCACCACCGCGGCCGCGTGGGCCTCGAGCCGTTGATGGCCAATCCCGAGCGAAGGCCCTTTGAAGAAGTAGAGCGTGCGGACCGTGTCCTCACGGGCAGTAGGGGGCAGCGTCCACCGCGCCTCGGCCTCCATGCGAATGCACCAGATGGCGACCTCGGCGTCCTCGCGTGAGGCCCACGACTCGGGTGGCGGCGGCGTCGCGCCCGGCGCTTGCCCCGCGAGCGCCCCGGCGATCACGGTGACGGTCGTCGTGCGACCCGCGGCGTCGGTCGCCTGCACCCGCGGGATGCCTTCACTCCAGAGCATCGCAAAGTGGGGCTTCGCGCGCTTCTTCTCCGAAGGCAAGTTGAGCCATATCTGAAAGAGCTCGAGGGGGTTGGGTGCCTCCTGCGACAGCAGCGGGAACATCTCCGAGTGAACGATGCCGTCGCCCGCCGTGAGCCACTGGACGTCGCCCGCGCCGAAGCGGGCCGCGGCGCCTAGCGAGTCGGCGTGGTCGATGAGCCCCGTCCGCACGATGGTGACGGTCTCGAAGCCGCGGTGCGGGTGCTGGGGGAAGCCAGGGACCGTCTCCCCGTGGTACATGCGCCAGCCGTTCTTCGGATCGAAGTCCTGCCCCAGAGAGCGCCCCGAGAGAGAGGCCGCCGGCCCGAGGGCGGCGTTGCCCGGCGGGTACGGATCGTCGTGGTGCACGCAGAAGAGGAACGGGTCCACGGTGACCCAAGGGAAGCCGAGCGGGAGCGTCTCGAGGATGACGTCGTTCACCTGGACACCGTAGCAGCCCTGCGTCGTCGAGGCCGGTGTGCTGACGCTCGACGCGCCCCGTCACCTTCCGGCGCGGTAGCCCGGCTGCTAAGCTGGTGGGTGTGATAACGGTGTTCACACGGAGGCGGGGCGACGAGCCCCGGAAGGAGACCTTCCGCGGCAATCGGCCGGTCAGCATTGGTCGGAGCCCCGACAACGACGTGATGCTGCTCTGCTCGCTGGTGTCGAAGCACCACGCGACGGCGCACGTCGAAGGGGATGCCGTGGTCATTCGCGACCTGGGCAGCGTGAACGGGACGTACGTCAACGGTCTCCCAGCGCGCCAAAGCGTCAAGCTCGCCCGCGGAGATCGCGTGCACATCAGCGATTTCGAGCTGTGGTTTGCCACGCCCGACTCGGCGGGTGAAGCCCCTGAGGACCGGACCATCGCCAGACCCCCCGCGCCCTCGCGCGAGGAGGCCGCCACGCGTGAGGCGCACCTGGCGGAGGCGCTCACGCGCCGCCTTCGCGCCGAGAGCCTGTCGCGCGAGGCCATGCTCCGGGTGGTCGACGCCATGGTCGACATCATCGCGAGCAGCGAAGGCGGCCAAGACAAGCACTGACGGGCTCGCCGCGGGAGGAGGCGGTGTTGGCTCGCGGCCGGTGTGAGCGTGACCGCGCCGCCACGCCACGCCCGCGGCTCAATACATGCGCGCGTCGGGCGTCGCGCGGTGCCACGCCAGCGTCGCGGCGAGGCCGTCGTCGTAGCTCGTCATGGTGAGCTCGGGGAAGCGTGCCCGCAGCTTCGAGCCGTCGAGCAGGATGGGCTGCTGCCAGAGGTGCAGGATGTCGACGAACGCCCGCGCGAGGGGATGCACGAGCGCCGCCGCGCGCACGAGGGCCGTCGGCATGACCGAGAAATTCCCCATGCCAGCGACGCGGATCGCCGCGCTGAGAAACCCGCGCGCGGTGGTGTGCGCCACCCCCGGCAGGTGGAACAGCTCGCCATCGCTGCCGTCAGCGAGCCCCACGGCCACCAGCACCTCGGCGGCGTCGGGCATGTAGACGAGCTCGATGGTCGCGTCCGCGGGGCCCCACCATCGCCCTCGTTGACCCTGCGCGATCGCCTGCAGAGGGCGGCCGGTGAGCGTCTGCACGTGCGGCCCGTAGAACTCGGGCAGGCGGATCATCGTCCAGCGGATCCCGGCGGCGCGGATCCTCTCTTCCTTGTGGCGACGGGCCTCGCCGAGCCGCGAGCACGGCGCGAGCGGCGCGTCCTCTGCCACGAGCTTGCCGGGCGTGCCGCGCCCGTAGACCCAGACGTTGGCCGGAAAGACCAGCCGAGCGCCCGAGGCCTCGCAAGCCGCGAGCGCCGCGTCGAGCAGCCGTGCAGTGAGTGGCACCCAGTCTTTGCCGATGGCGACGTTGGCGAGATGGAAGACAGCCTCGCAACCCTCGGCAGCGCGCCGCATCGACGCGACGTCGAGCGCGTCGCCTACGATGGCGACCGCCCCGTCGGGCAGGCGCGCCTTTCTCTCGTCGCGGACGAGGGCGCGCACCACGTGCCCCCTGGCGAGGGCCACGCGCACCACGTTGGAGCCGAGACCGCCTCCCGCGCCCGTGACGAGGATCGTGCTCATGGAGAGTGTTCTCTTCGCATCTTTGGCGCCGATCGCGGGATCGCAGGCACTGATGGCCGCAGGCCTCGTGCTGAGTGTGCCCCCCACACGCCCGTATGTATAGAAACACTCACGCGCGCCGCTCGGCCTCGAATCCGGCCGAACGTCAGCGAGACGACAGCTCGACAGTTCGGTCCGCGCCGTCGTGCGCTTCTCGTGGCCGCGATCGGCGGACGCCGACGACGACGGCGGCTGAACGAGCGAGCGGGAGGGTGCAATCGCGCTCAATTGCCAGTGGCTCGGCGCTTGCTAAGCTTGCCGGATGAAATCGCTTCGCCTCCGCACGCTCTTTGCCACGGCCCTCGCCAGCCTCGTCGCGTCGTCAGCCTCCGTCGCGGCCTGCGGCGGAACGACCACGACGAACACGCCCGACGGGGCGGTCGGGCCGAGCCCTACGACGACGACGACGACCACGGCGACGACGCCCCCCGCGCCGGACGGTTCCCTCCCCGACGGCGCGCCGCCCCCTGGCGACTCGTCGACGGCAGACGCGGCGATCGATTTCAAGCCCGCCTCGTGCACTCTCGAGGACCTCACCAAGGGCCTTACGAGCGCCAAGCCCGCGAAACCCTTCAACTACGTGGAGCTTCGGCAGACCACGCTCCGTTTCGATGACGGCGGCTACGTCCCCGACACGTCGACCGCGATCGCCTCGGCGGGCACCCGGTGCGGCGGCGCGCCCAATCCAGCGGCCTGCGACGCCGCCGTGACCAAGGCCTCGTCCACGAAGGACCTCTTCCCGCCCACGGGTGGTCGGCAGATCCCGATGGCGCGCTACCTGGTCGTGCAGAGCGGGGCCGACGTCACGGTCGTGGCCACCCGCGCGGAGCTGCTCGCCTTTCTCGGGCCGATCGACACCGGCAGCGAGGCCAAGCTGCTCGTGAGCGCCGACGGGTACGAGCCGCTCTGCGGCCCCGACAGCGTCCGCGAGGTGGCCGGCGCCTTCGAGGTCGTCGCGCGCAAGTCGACCGAGTGTCTGAACCAGTACATGGGATACGTCCTCACCGTCACGCCGGCGGGCGTCGTGACCGTGAAGACCACCGTCGACCTGCGCGATCCCGACGCGGGCTGCGCGGTAGCGGGCCGCCGCCCGGAGGGCTTCTCGCCGCGCGCCGCGACCGACGAGTCCGAGCTGCTCCAGTACCTCGGCACCATGCGGAGCCTCGAGGCCGCCAGCGTGCCCGCGTTCCTGCGCCTCGCAGACGAGCTCCATGCGCACGGCGCGCCGACGGCGCTGGTGGTCCGCGCGGAGGCCGCTGCGCGCGACGAGGTCCGGCACGCCGCGGGCTTCTCGCACCTGCGCGCCGCGTGCGGCGCCGCGACGACCGACGACGCGCTCGGCGACCTCCCCATGACGCCACGCTCGCTCGAAGCGATCGCCGTCGAGAACGCGGTGGAGGGCTGCGTGCGCGAGACCTTCGGCGCGCTCGTGGCGAGCTACCAGGCCAGGAACGCCACCGACGACCGCGTGCGGCGGCTGTTCACGAGCATCGCCGAGGACGAGCTCCGCCACGCCGAGCTGGCGTGGGACGTCTCCGAGTGGCTCGCGTCGCGACTCGACGACGAGGGCCGCGCGAAGGTGCGTGAGGCGGAGGCTGCCGCCGCGCGGGCGCTCGGTCAGGGCGTCGCACGGAGCGAGCCCGGTCCCGAGCTGCGCGAGCGCTGCGGCCTGCCCACTCGGGCGGAGGCGCGCCAGCTGTACGACGCGGCGTCCGAGCTGTGGGCGGCCTAGCAGCCGTCGATTTGCTCCCGTCGCCCCCGCGCCGCCGCAACGGCACGGGCTGCGTCGCGCTCCTCCGGTGCCTGCTCACCTACAAGAGTACAAGAGTAGGCTCCGCGGGCTCCTCGGATCGCGCCTTGCCCGATGCCGCGCGGACGGCGCGCGGGCTCGGTCCGTTGATCAACGGGGTGCCAGCTATAGCTCGCTAGCTAGCCCAGAGAATTCATGAGGCTTCCGCGCGAGCATCGTGTGGTGATTCCGCTTCGAAACCCTACGTTTTCGCAATTGCAGCGGGGCGCTCGCTTTGATAAGCGGCCTCATGCGATTGGTCGTCTTCGGCGCGGGCTACGTGGGTCTCGTCACCGGGACGGGGCTGAGCGATCTGGGCCACGAGGTCCTCTTGGTCGACATCGACCCCGCGCGCATCGCCATGCTCGAGGAGGGGAAGATCCCCATCTACGAGCCACGGCTGGCAGACTTGGTGCGACGCAACCAGCGGAGCAAGCGGCTGCAGTTCGCGACCAAGGTGAGCGCCCCGTTCGACACCGCGGACGCGTACTTCATCGCGGTCGGCACCCCGCCGAGGCCGGACGGCGCCGCCGACGTGAGCGCCGTGTTCACCGCCGCCGAGACCATCGCGCGGGAGGCCAAGAGCGCCGCGCTCGTGGTCGTCAAGAGCACGGTGCCGGTCGACACGTGTGACGCGCTCCAAGGGCACATCGCGGACGCGCACGCCGAGCTCGAGGTCGTCTCCAATCCCGAGTTTCTCCGCGAAGGCGACGCCGTCGCCGACTTCTTCAAGCCCGACCGCATCGTCCTCGGCGCGCGCAGCGAGCACGCTCGTCGGGTCCTTCGCGACCTCTACGCGCCCCTCCAGCTCTCCGGCGAGCGCGTGGTCGTCACCGATCCGCGCTCGAGCGAGCTCGTCAAGTACGCGTCGAACGCCATGCTCGCCATGCGGGTCTCCTTCATGAACGAGCTGTCCCGACTGTGCCACGCCACCGGCGCGGACATCCACGCCGTCCGCCTCGGCGTCGGTACCGACGCGCGCATCGGCAAGAAGTACCTCTACTCCGGCCCCGGGTACGGCGGCTCGTGCTTCCCCAAGGACGTGCAAGCCCTCGCGGCGCTCGGCAAGGTGCATGGGGTGCCCATGCGGCTCGCCGAGGCCACCCACCTCGCCAACGAGGAGCAGGCCGCCTTCATCGCGACCCTCGTGCGACAGGTCCTCGGTGACCTCCACGGCAAGCGGGTCGCCTTCTGGGGCCTCGCGTTCAAGCCCGAGACCGACGACGTCCGCGAGGCGCCGTCCGTCAAGCTCGCCAACGCCCTGCTCGAGGCCGGCGCGACCGTCGTCGGCCACGACCCGGAGGCCAACGACAACTTCGCGGCCGTCATGGGCGGCCGAGTCGCGGTCACTCTCAGCGACTACGACGCGCTCGACGGCGCCCACGCCGTCGTCCTGCTCACCGAGTGGCGCAGCTACCGCGCGCCCAACTTCGCCGAGATGAAGAGGCGAATGGCCCCAGGGCCGCTCGGGACCCCCCCGGTCCTCGTCGACGCGCGAAACATCTGGCGCCCTTTCGACGTCATTCGCGCTGGCCTTCGGTATCAGGGCGTGGGCGTGACTGACAATCCTGTCCGACCCGCCGATAGAGCTTCGCATCGCTGACCGAGGGGGGATCTATGGCCAGGATGGTCGTTACCGGAGGCGTGGGCTTCATTGGGTTTCACG
>Ga0073904_10004008_pt1 | contig 11023 bp, 9 predicted proteins | sample KloWWTrecipitate_FD_66668 | JGI IMG/M metagenome (GOLD analysis project Ga0073904, IMG submission 66668) | Active sludge microbial communities from Klosterneuburg, Austria, studying microevolution and ecology of nitrifiers - Klosterneuburg... | ecosystem: Engineered > WWTP > Aerobic digester >... | reverse complement strand
AGTTCGGCCAGGCGAAAGTGCACCACCTGGTTGTTCAAAATGGGCTGACCAAATGTCTTGCGTTCACGGGTGTACGCAATGGTCTGGTCAATTTGGTTATCCATCGAGAGCAGGCAGCCCGCAGCGCCATACAGACGTTCTTCCTGAAACTGCAACATCTGCAGCATGAAGCCCATGCCCTCTTGCCCAACCAGGTTGCGCTGCGGGACACGCACGTTGTCAAAAAACAGCTGCGCCGTGTCACTGCTGTGCATGCCTATCTTCTCGATCTTCTGGCGCGTGATGCCAGGCGTGTTCATGGGCACGATGATGAGCGACTTGTTCTTGTGCGGCGCACCTTCGGAGGTATTGGCCAGCAGGCAACACCAGTCGGCCTGCATGCCGTTGGTGATCCACATTTTGGAGCCATTAATGATGTAGTCAGCGCCGTCTTTACGGGCAGTGGTTTTGAGGGCGGCGACGTCAGAGCCGCCACCCACCTCGCTCACGCCGATGCAACCCACCATGTCGCCGGCGATGGCGGGGGCCAGAAATTCGTGGCGCAGCGCGTCGCTACCAAATCGGGCCAGGGCCGGGGTGCACATATCCGTCTGCACACCGATGGCCATGGGCACGCCGCCCACGTTGCAGTTGCCCAGCGCTTCGGCCATGACCATGGAGTAGCTAAAGTCCAGCCCCATGCCACCAAACTCGGTGGGGTACTTGATGCCCAAGAGGCCCAGGTCGCCCATCTTTTTGAACAATTCGCGTGCGGGGAAAATCCCTGCCTTTTCCCATTCGGCGGTGAACGGGTTGATCTCATTGGCTACAAATTTACGAACGGTGTCGGAGATTTGTTCGTGTTCGGGTGTGAATTTCATGGTGGTGCTCTTGGGTCAAAAAGGTGGTTTACATGCGGGCGACGCCGAAGGTATTGGGATGCAATGTGCGCTGCTCTGCCTCGCGCGCCAGAGCCAGACACAGGCCCAGAATGCGGCGCGTGTCACGCGGGTCGATGATGCCGTCGTCCCACAAGCGGGCGGTGCCAAACAGTGCTGCGGATTCTTTGTCCAAGCGCAGGCGCAGTCCGTCGGACATGGCTTTCAGCGCCTCTTCATTCGCTTCCATGCCGCTGCGTTCAATCTTGGCGCGGTTAAGTATGTCCATCACCTTGGCGGCTTGGGCGCCGCCCATCACTGCCGTGCGCGCCGAGGGCCAGGCAAAGATGAAGCGTGGGTCAAAGCCCCGCCCACACATGCCGTAGTTGCCCGCACCGTACGAGCCACCAATCACAAAGGTGAATTTGGGCACGCGTGCGTTGGCCACCGCCTGGATCATCTTGCTTCCGTGCTTGATGGCGCCGCCCCGCTCCGCTGCCGTACCCACCATGTAGCCGGTGGTGTTTTGCAAAAAAACCAGCGGCGTGCCAGTCTGGTCGCACAACTGGATGAACTGCGCAGCCTTGGTGGAACCGGTTGGCTGAATGGGGCCGTTGTTGCCCAGAATGCCCACCAGTTGGCCTTGCACGCGGGCATGGCCGCACATCATCTCGGCGGCGTATTCGGCCTTGAACTCCAAAAAGTCGGAACCATCCACCAGACGGGCGATCACCTCGCGTACGTCATACGGCTCGCGTTCATCGGCAGGAACAATGCCCATCAGCTCCTGTTCGCCAAACAATGGCTCGGCACAGGCCGCTGCGCTTGGTGCGCTATCCCAGTTGAGCTTGTCCATCACCTCGCGCGCCATCGCAATGGCGTGGGCATCGTCTTCGGTCAGGTATTCGCCAAGGCCGGTAATTTTGGCGTGGGTTTCGGCGCCGCCCAACTCATCGTCGGTGCAGTCCTCGCCAATGGCGGCCTTCACCAGCGGCGGGCCGGCCAGATAAATGCTGGAGCGCCCACGTACTAAAATCACATAGTCCGAAAGGCCCGGCAGATAGGCACCTCCGGCCGTGCTGGAACCGTGGACCACCGCAATCTGCGGTAACCCCAGCGCCGACATGCGTGCCTGGTTGGCAAAAGTGCGGCCACCGTCGATAAAAATTTCTGCCTGGTACATCAGGTTGGCGCCGCCACTTTCCACCAGCGAAATGAGTGGCAACTTGCTCTCTTGGGCAATCTGCTGCACGCGCAGCCCTTTTTTGAGGCCCATGGGTGCCACGGTGCCACCCTTGACGGCGCTGTCGCTGGCGGAAATGATGCAACGCTTGCCTGCCACCACGCCAATGCCGACGATAGAGCCACCGCCCATAACCGACTTCTTGCCGTCGTCGTCATGCATGTTCAGACCGGCCAGGCGGCTGATCTCCAGAAACGGTGTGCCACGGTCCAGCAGGCGGGCAACGCGCTCCCGGGGCAGCAGTTGGCCGCGTTTCTCGAACTTGGCGCGCTTGGATTCGGATTCGGCAATAACCAGGCCTTCCAGGCGCTGGACTTCAGCCAACAGACCCTGCATGCGATGGGCATTGGCAGCGAATGCGGCCGACAGTGGGTTGATCTTGGAACGAATGACGGGCATCAGGAAACGTCCTTGCGATTGAATTACCGCATTAGAAGCTATGGTGCCGTTAACGTCAACTTAATACCGTATAGGTGTTTGTACTGATGTATGCGGCATGCTGGACTGCTAGCATCCCATCCGTTTGAACCACCATCACAAGGACACTCCATGGACATCCAAGCCTGCACCGAAGCCATCCGTACCAAAGTAGGCGCCGACAGCGGCCTGGCCGCCACGCTGAAATTTGACTGCGGCGAAGACGGCGTGATCCGCATCGACGGATCGTCCACACCCAACACCGTGAGCAACGACAACGTCGACTCCGACTGCACCGTGGGCATCACGCTGGAAAACCTCAACGCCTTGTTGAGCGGCGATCTGGAGCCCACCACCGGCTTTATGGCTGGCAAGCTCAAGGTCAGCGGCGACATGGGCGTGGCCATGCGCCTGCAGCGCGTGATTTGAGTTGGACCGCATGGCCGAATCCAGTGCGCAAGCCTTTGTCGACTCGCACCGCGACGAAGGAACCACCGAACTCTTTGGCATCACCGAGTTGTGCCGGGAGTTTGGCATCACCCTGCGGGCGCTACGTTTCTACGAGGACAAGGGACTGCTCTCGCCCCGGCGCATCAACGGGGCACGGGTCTACACCCGACGCGACAGGGCTCGCCTGGCCCTGATCCTGCGCGCCAAGGCGATCGGCTCGCCGCTGTCAGAAATCAAGCGCTACCTGGATTTGTATGGCGTGCAGGGTGAAGGGCGCGCGCAGCAACTGAGCTACGTGATCGAACGCACCGACCAGGAAATTGTCGATCTGGAGAAAAAACGCGCCCAGATCGACGAAACCCTGGCCGAGCTGCGGGTGATTAACACCTACTCGCGCAACCAGCTGCAAGAGCGCCAGTAGGCCAACTGGCCACTGCGCGGTGGCTGCCACATCATGGTCGACGTCACTATTGTTTTGATAGTGACATAGTCAGTATTGACGAGGGCTAGAGGCCACAAATGCAAAAGCCCGCCGCTCCAAAGAACTACGGGTTTCACTGTTGGCAGATGTTGAAATGGTGGGCCGTCACAGACTTGAACTGTGGACCAAAGGATTATGAGTCCTCTGCTCTAACCAACTGAGCTAACGGCCCAACCGAACCGACGATTGTAATGGGCTGAATCGACCAATTCACGTCAGGCAATGCACATCTACATGCAGCAATGCTGTGTAGGCACACTGTTGGGTTGCGTCATGGCGATTGAAAGTCCGCCTCCACCACCAATTTGAAAGCCCGTCAACGGCTGAAGAGCAGATTTTCAATCACCGGCCTACTGCACCCCAACTTTGCAGCAAAGTTCATGACGCCTTCAAGGATCTGCGGGTTTGTCTTGCCTTTGCAGTCGATCAGGAAGCTGTCGTGGTCGAAGTCCTCGTATTTCCGTGCGTCTTCAACCAGTTCCGCTATGTCAATTGGGGTTCCGTCCATCTGGCGTGGCATCAATCCGAGGCCACGAAGATAGTCGATGAACTCCCTGGGCTTGCCACCGGCTTCCAACATCGAAGCGGGGCAGTACTCGCTGATGATTTTCAAATTTGCGTTTTCTCGCAGGCAGTTTTCCGCTCCGCGCAGCGCGGATTCTTCATAACCCTCAATGTCAATCTTGATCAGGTCTACCTTTGCCCCGACCAGAAGGTCATCGAGACGAAGCACAGGCACGTTCACCGATGGCCCGGAGCAACACACGGATGCATAGAGCCGATGCATGCCGCCATTGAAGTCGCTGGTGTGCAAGCTGGCGTCCCCTCGTTCCTTCCCTACCGCTGCGCGATGCAGGCGAACGTTGGTTAAACCATTCATGTCCACGTTTTCCGTAAGAATTGAAAAATTCACCGGCTCAGGTTCAAATGCATGAACCACACCATGCGCACCAACCAAGCGTGAAAGGTGAACCGTAAAGTAACCAATGTTTGCACCAATATCAACGACGGTCATGCCGGGACGGACCCACTGCCGCAACGCCGCAAGAACTTCCGGCTCAAAAAGTGCGCCCCCACCGAGCCCAAGACTATCCATTTCATCAATGCGGAGTTTGAAGCCTTCACGCTCTATTAGCCGAGCAGCAGAATTGGTAAATGTCATGGTTACGATTTGTTGAAAATGTGGAGGGCTGTGGGTTTACAAGGTGTCAGTCCCGGGGCACCCTCATCGGATCCGGGGACTGCCATGGGCTATTTATGGTGGCTCAACGCATTGCTTACCAGCTTGGAAGTGATATCCACAATTTGGATCATGCGGTCGTAGGCCATGCGCGTGGGGCCGATAACGCCCAGGGTACCAACCACCTTGCCATCCACCTCGTAGGGGCTGCTGACGATGGATAGGTCTTCAAACGGCACCACCTGGCTCTCGCCACCGATGAAGATGCGCACGCCTTCGGCCTGGCCGGCAATGTCCATCAGGCGCATGAGCTGGGCCTTTTGTTCGAATAGTTCAAACGCGCGGCGCAACTGACCCATGTCGCTGGAAAAATCCGACACTGAGAGTAAATTGCGCTCGCCCGAGATGATGACTTCGTCTTGCGATTCGCTGATGGTGTCAGAACTGACCGTCACCGCTGCCTGCATCAGCGTGGCGATTTCGGAACGAAGGGATTCAACCTCACCCTGCAAACGCTCGCGCACACGGTCAATGTCCAGGCCCACGTAGTTGGTGTTGAGGAAGTTGGCAGCTTCCACCAGTTGCGTCTGCGTGTAATCCAACTCGGTAAAGATCACCCGGTTTTGCACATCGCCATCGGGCGACACCAGAATTACCAGCACACGCCGTTCGGACAAACGCAAAAATTCAATATGCCGAAACACCGACGTACGCTTGGGCGCAATCACCACACCCACAAACTGCGACAGATTGGACAGCATGTTGGCCGCGTTGGAAATAACCTTTTGCGGCTGATCCGGCGCCAGGATGTGCGATCCATACTGGCTGGGCTGTACCGTGAGCATGGTGTCCACAAACAGGCGATACCCCCGCGCTGTAGGAATGCGCCCGGCTGAGGTGTGGGGGCTGACGATGAGGCCCATCTCTTCCAGGTCAGACATCACATTGCGGATGGTGGCCGGCGACAACTCCAGCCCCGACGCCCGCGACAAGGTGCGGCTGCCAATGGGTTGTCCATCGGCGATATAGCGCTCAACGAGCGCCTTGAGCAACAACTTGGAACGATCATCGAGCATCGGCTCATTTTAGTGATGTAATTTGCACATGAAGTCCCAATTGCGCAACGTAGCCCTGATCGGCAAATACCTCGCTGTTTCCAGCGGTGCTGCAGGTGCCGCATCGCGCCAGGTGTTGGAGCGTATTGCCCACTTCCTCATGGACCAGGGTTGCGAGGTGTCGATAGAAGCCGATACCGCCACCAATATGGGGCTCAGCAACTACCCCACGCTGGACGTCGCCGGCATCGGCAAGACCTGTGATGTGTGCGTGGTGGTTGGTGGCGATGGCACCATGCTGGGCATTGGCCGCCAGCTGGCGCAGTACGGGGTGCCGCTCATTGGCATCAACCAGGGGCGCCTGGGCTTCATTACGGATATTCCACTGGACAACTACCAGACCACACTGCAACCCATGTTGAATGGCTTGTATGAAGAAGACCACCGCAGCCTGATTCAGGCACGCGTCATGCGCGACGGGCACTGCGTGTTCTCGGCACTGGCCATGAACGATGTGGTGGTCAACCGCGGCGCCACTGCCGGCATGGTGGAGTTGCGGGTGGAAGTGGATGGGCATTTCGTGGCCAACCAGCGCGCCGATGGCCTGATCATTGCCACGCCCACGGGCTCCACCGCCTATTCACTGTCAGCCGGCGGGCCACTGATGCACCCTTCCATTCCCGGCTGGGTGTTGGTTCCCATTGCCCCGCATACTTTGTCAAATCGGCCGATTGTCCTCGCCAACGCGTCAGAGATCGCTATTGAAATAGTAGCAGGCAGGGATGCTAGCGCCAATTTCGATATGCAGTCATTGGCATCACTTATGCACGGTGACCGCATTGTGGTGACACGATCGCAGTACCAGGTGCGCTTTTTGCACCCCAAGGGCTGGACCTACTTCGACACCTTGCGCCAAAAACTTCACTGGAATGAAGGAGCGGCTTGAATGAGAGCAGCGCAGAACTGCTTCAAGCAAGTGAACACCCCCTCGGGGGGCAGCGAGGACACTGTGTGCCGAGCGTGGGGGCCGACACTATGAGCCTCAAGCGTATCGTCTTGCGGGATTTTGTCATCGTCAGCGAGCTGGAGCTCGATCTGGAGAGCGGCTTCACCGTGCTCACTGGTGAAACGGGTGCCGGAAAATCCATCCTCATCGATGCATTACAACTGGTGACCGGCGCACGGGCCGACACGGGCGTGATCCGCGAGGGTGCCAGCCGCACCGATGTGAGCGCCGAATTTGACACACCCGCCAACGCGCGCCCATCCCTGCAGGAAGCCGGCTTTGACGAAGCCGATACTCTGCTGTTGCGCCGCACAGTGGACACCGCAGGCAAGAGCCGGGCCTGGATCAACGGTAGCCCGGCCACTGCCCAGCAATTGCGCACGGTTGGGGAACAACTGCTGGATATCCACGGCCAGCACGCCTGGCAAAGCCTGACTCGACCGGAGGCCGTGCGCAGTTTGTTGGACGCATACGCGCAGGTCACTACCACAGCCGTGGTTGCCCGCTGGCAAGAATGGCGCCTGGCCCAAACCGCCTTGGCAGACGCACTGGCTGCCCAGGATTCATTGCAACGTGAACGCGACCGACTGGCTTGGCAGATTGGAGAATTGGAAAAGCTCAACCCACAACCCAACGAATGGGAAGCACTCCACACCAGCCACACCCGTCTGTCCAACGGCCAGGCTTTGCTGGATGCCGCACAAGGTGCGTTGCAGGTGCTGGAGAACCAAGACGTCAACGTATTGGGTTTGCTGAACAACGCTTTGCAACAACTGCAGGCCCAGGCTCACCTGGAAGCCGAATTTACCAATCCGGTAGAGGTCCTGGGCTCGGGTCTGGCCCAGGTAGAGGACACGGTGCGCACCCTGCGGGGCTACCTGCGCCACACCGAACTGGAGCCGGATCGCCTGGCTGTGCTGGACGAACGCATGGCCCTGTGGGTTTCATTGGCACGGCGCTACAAGCGTGCGCCAGAAGAATTGCCAACACTGTTGGCGTCCTGGCGAACGGAGTTGACGCAGCTCGACGCGGCAACCGATCTGCAAGGCCTGCAAAACGCCGAGAAGAAGGCGCAGGCCGGGTACATGGCTGAGGCCAAAACATTGACCAAGGCCCGCACCAAGGCCGCGCCGCTCTTGGCACAGTCCATCACGCTGGCCATGCAAGGCTTGGGCATGCAGGGCGGTCAGTTTCAGGTGCAACTGCAGGTTAGCGCACAGCCGCTGCAAAGCGGGCTGGAAGACGTAAGTTTTTTGGTGGCCGGCCATGCGGGCAGCACACCGCGCCCGGTGGGCAAGGTGGCCTCGGGCGGTGAGCTGTCACGCATTGCGCTGGCCATCGCCGTCACTACCAGCCAGTTGGGAACAGCGCAGACACTGATATTTGACGAGGTGGATTCGGGTGTAGGCGGTGCCGTGGCCGAAACGGTTGGCCGACTCATGCGCCAGTTGGGCGGTGACCGCCAAGTACTGGCCGTGACCCACCTGCCCCAGGTTGCAGCCTGTGCCGACCACCATTTGGTAGTGGCCAAGCAATTGAGCGGGAAATTTACTTTGAGTACGGTGGCAGCCGTTACGGGTGAACAGCGGGTGGCCGAAATCGGGCGCATGTTGGGTGGCGAAAAGCTCTCCAGCACTACGTTGGCCCACGCCAAGGAAATGCTGCAGTCAGGAGTTTAAAGTCATGCAAAAAGACGCCCCTGCGCCTCTGGAAATCGTACTCATCACGGGAATGTCGGGGTCTGGTAAAACGGTGGCGCTCAACGCCCTGGAAGATGCCGGCTTTTACTGTGTGGACAACCTGCCACCTGAACTACTGCTGCCCTTTGTGGAGCTGGAGCAAAAACACCAGGCCCGGCGCGTGGCCATTGCCATAGATGTGCGCAGCGCAACATCGTTGCCACTGGTGCCGCACCAATTGGCCAGCCTGCGCAGCCGGGGCATTAACGTCAAGTCCTTGTTTCTGGATGCCAATACCGACACCCTGGTACGCCGCTATTCCGAGACCCGGCGCAAGCACCCCCTGTCCCAGCTGGATGCAGGCCATGGCGAGCAGGACGCGCGCCGCGCTTTGGTCGATGCGATTGAACTCGAACGCAAGCTGCTGGCCATCCTGCGCGAAGAGGCACATGTCATTGATTCCAGCATCATCCGGCCTTCGCAACTGCAAGGCTATGTCAAGACATTGATCTCGTCATCGCAGGACCAGTTGACACTGGTGTTTGAATCTTTTGCGTTTAAGCGAGGAGTGCCAACCGACGCCGACTATGTGTTCGACGTGCGCATGCTGCCCAACCCGCACTACGAGCCCACATTACGTCACCTGACTGGACGGGACGCACCGGTGGCCGAATTTCTGCAAGCGCAGCCCGATGTGGAGCGCATGCAGCATCACATTGCGCAGTTTCTGGAAAATTGGCTCGACGCCTTGGCACATGACCACCGCAGTTACGTCACGGTGGCGATTGGCTGCACGGGCGGCCAGCACCGTTCGGTCTATTTGGTTGAACGCCTGGCTCAACGTTTCGCGTTGGATTGGGTCACGCTCAAGCGCCACCGGGAACTCGACTCGGTTTGACGCAACCCGTTAGCTTGCGATGCTCGCCTGCAGCAACTTGCGAATGGGCGCTGGCAACCCCACGGCAGGCCACGCGTCGGCGCCGACCCAACGCCCGCCAGCCCACTGCAATGAAGAATCCGCCAACAGCAGACACCAGGTGTGCAAGTGCAGGTCTTTGTGGGTGAGTACATGGGTGAACACCGGGACAGCTTGCAACAGATTGTGCAGATGCGACGGCACGGCCTGCCTTAGCGCATCTTCGCTCGCAAACAGGGGCAGACAGTAGAGGCCTGCCCAGACACCGGGCGTAGGCCGCTTGTCCAGCCATACATCGCCTTGCGCGGTTTGTGCCCACAGCAACCAGATGGACTGGCTGCTGCGCTTGAGGGTGCGGGTGCGCACGGGGTAGCGCTGTGGGTCGCCCGCTGCGCCCGCCACACAGTCAACGCGCACCGGACAAACGTGGCATGCGGGCTTGGCCGGCACGCATACGGTGGCACCCAGATCCATCATGCCCTGGGTGTAACGCGGCATGTCCGCCTTTGCACTTTTGCCAGCAGGCAGCAAGCCTGTTGCCGCATCCCACAGCGCACGCACATGCGCAGCCTGCGCCAGATCAGCATCAAAGCCCAACACCCGCGTCACCACCCGTTTGACATTGGCATCCAGAATGGCTACGCGTTCACCAAAGCACAGGGACGCAATGGCAGCGGCGGTGGAGCGACCAATGCCCGGCAATGTTTCCAGCACTTCTGAGGTTTGGGGGAAAACGCCCTGGTGTAACGCCATGATTTGCTGCGCACAGCGGTGCAGATTGCGCGCCCGGCTGTAGTAACCCAGGCCGCTCCACAGGCCCAGCACATCGTCCAGGCTGGCAGTAGCCAACGCCTGCACATCGGGAAAGCGCGCCAAAAAGCGGTCGAAGTAGCCGCGTACCGTCACCACTTGCGTTTGCTGCAGCATGATCTCGGACAGCCACACGCGGTAGGGGTCGCGGGTGTTTTGCCAGGGCAGATCGTTGCGGCCATGCGCCTGCTGCCAGGCCACCACACGGGCCGCAAAGTCAGCCTTGCGGGCGCGCACGCTCAGGCGAACTCGACGTCTACCGAGGTAGCGCTGGGAGCCTGATTGGCGGCGATCAGGTAGTCGGTCAACTCGATCAGCTTGAGTTCGATCTGGCTCAAAGCCGCTTCTTGCTGGTCGATGTCTTGAATACGGTCCTCCAACCCACCGGCGGCCTGCTGAATGCGGTCAATGGCTTCAATGCGGCGACTGAAATTGCGACGACGCTCGCGCAATTGCGCATCGAGTTGGGCGGCGGCTGACTTACTCCACAGCTCCACATCGCTCAAGGCCATTTCATGGATGCTGCGCAGCCGGCTGGACAGCGCACGCACCAAGCGGTCGGCAAACTCTGGCTGAGCCAGTTTGAAGGCATTGCCAATTCCCAGGTACTGAATATGGCTGCGTTCCACCATGTTCAGATCGCTCAAATACTGCGCCATTTGCGGCTCGGCAGGGGCCTGCAGCGAGAACCCGTGTTCTCCATTGAGCTGGCGGAAAGTGGCCGCCAACATGGACTGAATTTCTCCACACAAGGTCTGCACCTTTTGCAAATTGGCCCGCAACCGATCAAAGGTTTCGCCATAGGCCCGTTTGACACCCAGTTTGAGGCCCCTTTGCAGCAGGGCAGCACTCAACTGCGACATTTCTTTTTTGAGGGCGGTGGAGCCCAGGATGCTGAAAACCTCGCGCAACAACTTCAGGTGAACCGA
>Ga0073904_10004007_pt1 | contig 11023 bp, 16 predicted proteins | sample KloWWTrecipitate_FD_66668 | JGI IMG/M metagenome (GOLD analysis project Ga0073904, IMG submission 66668) | Active sludge microbial communities from Klosterneuburg, Austria, studying microevolution and ecology of nitrifiers - Klosterneuburg... | ecosystem: Engineered > WWTP > Aerobic digester >... | reverse complement strand
AGGGTGGGCTGGCCGAGAGCCGACCGCTAGCATTGCTGCCCGTCGCCCGGGTAGCTCAGTCGGTAGAGCAACGCACTCGTAATGCGTAGGTCAGGAGTTCGATTCTCCTCTCGGGCTCCACGTATCACCAGGTAGATAGCACTTTTCAGGTATCGACCATCGCCCCAAAATGCCTGCGGCCAAGATTCGGCCAAGATTTTGGTACGGTCCCAATCATGAAGGGATCGATGCGCGAACGCCGTCCGGGTGCCTGGGAATTGATCGTCCAGTTGCCGCGCGACCCAGTAACGAGCGCGTCGAAGCAGTTGGCCCGTACGGTGCGCGGTACCAAACGCGATGCGCAACGGGCGCTGGCCTCGTTGGTGACCGAGGTGGCGGCGGGCAAGATCTCCTCGTCGACCACGACGCTCAGCCAGTTGTTGGTGCAGTGGCTCGAGCTTGTCAGCGCGCAGTTGGCCGCTACGACCGTTCGCGAGTATCGGCGGTTGGTGGCCACCCGGCTGGCACCCGATCTGGGTCATCTTCCTTTGCGACGGATCACCACGCAACGACTCGACAGCTACTACGCCAGCCTCTCGCGCGACCTGGGTCTGTCCGCCGCAACCGTCCGTCACCACCACGCGGTCCTGCGCGGTGCGCTCGGTCAGGCCGTGCAATGGGGATGGATCCCCAACAACCCGGCCGCCGGTGCGAGCCCACCCAAGATCCGCCGCCGCGAGATCACACCACCACCGCTCGACACCACGCGCCAGCTGCTCGCTGCCGCCGATGATCACACTCCCGAGTTCGGTGCTCTGCTGCGCGTACTGGCCGCGACCGGTGCCCGCCGCGGTGAGGTGTGCGGGTTGCGCTGGTCCGACGTCAACTGGCACACGAACACGTTGTCGATCAACCGGTCGGTCGCGTCCGTCGCAGGTGGCACGATCGTCAAGGACACCAAGACCCACGCCGCGCGACACATCGCGATCGACAGCGACACGATGGCCGCGTTGGCCCGTCAACTGAAGCGGGCCAAGGACTGCGCGCTGGCCTGCCAGATCGAGGTCGACGACAACAGCTTCGTGTTCTCGTCAACGCCTGACGGGGCGCAACCGTTGCATCCGGACTCGATCACCACAGGCTTCCGTCGGCTCTGCGACAAAGCCGGCCTCAAGGGCGTACGGCTCCACGACCTACGCCACCTCCACGCAACCCAGTTGCTCGTAGCAGGAAGTGCCCGTACGCACCGTCAGCGGCCGCCTCGGTCACGCCAACGCCGCCACCACCCTCAACGTCTACGCCCACTTCCTTCAAGCCAGTGATCGGCAGGCGCTCACGGGATGGCGCTGGCGAACCTCGCGGCTCAGCTGAGGAGTCGAATCGCGGCTTCGGCCAGGTGGCGGTCGTCGACACTGACGTAGTCCCACGTGGGCATGGTCGGGATTCGTTCGAAGGCTTGCCTGAGGGTGTCGCGGTCTCCATCAGTGAATGCTTTGGCGAGTTCGGTGGGGTCGTCGATCAGGGTGAGCAGGAAACCGACGTCTTGGAGATGGCGAGGTTGGTCGCGAGTGCGAGCATCAACGGCAGCGGCCGCCTTGGCGATGAGCGCTCCGTGGAGAGTCGGGCAGCAAAACTCGGCATTGGCCTCGTCGTCGGAGAAGCAGATGTCGACTGGTTCGCTGAGCTCGAGCGCTCGTGTTCCGCCCGGGATCGCAATGCTCCGCATCCCGTCGACGCCGTCAAGCATGTCGTCAGGTGTCCCGTCGGGGCAGAGGATGTCGATTTGGGCCTCGTAGAAGACGAGGGTGCAGCGAGCGGCGTTGTCGCCGGTGAGATCGCCGGATCCACCCACGACGTCGGCGACCGCGAATCCGTGGGACAGAAGCGTCGAGGTGACGCGTTGCAGCATGTTGGGGTCTGCGACGAGGTCGACGACGACGTCACCGTCTTTGGTTCCTTCGGATCGGCGGCCGGCGGCGCCGTACCGTGCGCCGACGGTGAGCACCATAAGGCCGCCAACGAGACACCAGCGGTCGCTGCCGATGCTGTTGCTGAGGTTTCGTAGTGCAGCGAACACGGAGCGATGTTTTGGCAGCAGGTAGGGGCGAAGATCGATTTCGGTCATCGTTGCTTCCATTCCCGGAGCACCATCTCGGCCCCGCGCTCGTCGTGGTCGGCCATGTCGAGCCATGCAATGTTGAGTGCAGTGTGGTATTCACCGTGGAATGGCCAGGCAGCATCCGGGACGGCATGGACGATCAGGTTCGCCTTCGACGGTGACGTCAGCTCCGGGCGAGCTTCAGCCTCGAGTTCTTGGACGTGCCTCGCTCGGGTGTAGACGTGGAGCAGCGCATGGGGACCGCCGACCGATACACCGAGCGCGGCCGCAGCGTCGCTGCCGCCGATGACGACGTGGCCACGGGTGCCCTCACGAAGGCGCTTGATTGTTGACGGGTGCACGTGCCACGGACGATGGTCGGCGCGTGAGCGGAGGCGGCGCCTGTCCTCGTCAAGTTCGTCGCGTCCGCGATGCGGGTCAAATCCAAAGAACGCGTACTGCCACGCATTCGCTGGCTTGAGTGGCTGACCGGCGGATCGTTGACGGATCCGCTGGTAGTGGCGGATGTCCTCGGTATCGACGGCGAGAGTGGTGCCGATCCGTTGACTCGCGAGATGGTTCGCTTCAATGATCGCTTGTGCGCGGCGACGGTTGACGCCGAGCTGTTCTGCGAACTCCTGTGACGAAACGAGGCCAGACATGAACGTATCCTACGCATCGGCGTCCAATAAGTGGTACGAATTGTGCGTCTTGACGTCCGATAATGGGACGAAGCTGTTCGCGACCGCTGCGGGGCAATCCGACGATCTGGAGGCAGCCGCGTGCGGCCTGCTCGCAACCGGCGCCCCCCCGAAGTGCCGGCACCTGGCACGGCAGGGTTGGGGCACCCGTCACGCTGGCTTCCGTGCCCGAGCGAACCACTCCCCCAGCAGGTAGCCGGTGACTCCCCACGTCGAGAACGCTGCCGCCCCTCCGCTGCGCTGCGGGTTTCCTCCGCATTGATTCGCCCGCCGCTCAACGGACGGCCAGCCTGACCTGGCGGAGCAACTCGACGCGATCGGGCGCGTATGGGCTGCCCAGCGATTCAGGTAGGCCAAGACTTCGGCCAAGAAATTTGACGAAAGAGGGCACCACGAGCCGATACCCGACGGACTGGTCGACTGAATAATCCCTGCTAGATGCTGCTAGATGGCACTATTTGTCACGAGACGAACGGCTCAGATCAGACTCGTAATGCGTAGGTCAGGAGTTCGATTCTCCTCTCGGGCTCCAAGTATCACCAGCTAGATGGCAGCCGGACGTCTGGTCGTCCGGTAGACGTCGCCGCGGTGTTCGACGCGGAGCACTGTCACCGTTCGTGTGTTCTCATCGATCCGGTAGAGGATGCGGTAACTGCCTCGGCGTGCGCTGTGGATGCCGGCGAGTTCATTGCGCAGCTCTCGACCGACGCGACGGGGATGCTCGATCAGTGAGCCGGTGATGAAGTCGATGACGGCTGCACTGACAGCTTCGGGGAGAGTCTCGGCGATCGCATGCGCCGCTGGCCGGGCAACGACGAGCTCGTAACCGGCGCCGGTCATCGGGTGGGTTGTGTGCGCAACGCTCGGACGGCCTCAACACCTCGAACCACATCGCCAGCGGCGACAGCGGCTTCGGCCTTGACGAGTTCCTTGATCGCGTCATGGTCGCCGAGCAGTTCGAGCGTCTCCTCGAGACTGTCGAGGTCATCTGGGCTGATCAGAACGGCGGCGGGTCGACCGTTGCGGGTGACAACGATGCGTTCGTGTTCCCGGTCAACACGGTCAACGAACTCGGAGAACCGGTCCTTCACATTCCGCAACGAATCAGTCGTCATGGTCACGATTGTGCCACGGACGCGAGTCGGTGGCAACCCGCCGCCCGGAGCGGTGAGGCGCACCGGAAGCTGGCGGGCTGCTCCGTAGCCTCGCCGGCCTACTCGATGCCACCCACATGACATCAGTGCTGAGATTCCGCCACGACCGACTCATCGGCGTCACCACACACAACGCAAGCCACCGGTCGACAGGAAGCACTAGTCGCCAGCTGTCACCTCGAACTCAGTGTCTTGGTCGGCGTCGCCGAGAACCTGGTACGTACCAGCGGTGACCGAAAGGTCGATGCCGCACGTCGCGCCGGCCACCACACCCGTGATCGTGGCCACCTCGGCTCCGGCCTTCATGATTCGGATCGACGCCGGGCCTGCATTCTCCGCATCGGCTTCCAACTCAACCCGTATGACGCCCGGTGTCAGCCCACTATTGGCACGAGAGCCAAGGCTGCCGAAGCCACCCACGATGTCGTCCAGGGTGACATGCACCAAACGACCGTCCGGTGCCGCCGTGGTCACGCACACGGTCGGTGGAGCTGTGGAGGTTGGCGGCGACGCCGCCTTGTCATCCGAACACGCAGCGAGCAACACGGGCACCACGAGCACGAGCGTCAACCGTCGCATGAACAGCGACTCTACTCCTCCACCAATTGGCCGGTCAGCCGCGCAGGAGAAGCGGTGGCAACCACTCCTCCAGGCGTTCCCAGATGATGGCATCGCTCTTCGCCAGCAGGTGACCGTCTCCCGGCAGGCGCACCACTTCACCGGTGCCGGCGATCGTCTGCACCATCTCGCTGGCCTCGATGGGCAGGATCTCGTCGCGCTCGCCGTGGAACAACAGGAGCGGCGTCTCGGCCAGCCCACCGGCCACTTCACAGCCAGCAGATTGCGTGGCGAACGTGGCAATGCCTGCAACCATCTCATTGAGGCCGACACCGACACGCACTGCGATCGCACCGCCGAAACTGTGGCCCATCAACACCACCTTGTCGGCTCCCGCGCCACCGATTGCCAGCTGAACCGCGGCAGCGACATCGACACAGCACAGGTCCAGGTCGTTGGGCTTGCGGTAGCTGACGCGCAGCACGGCGACGCCGCGGCGAGACCACTCCTCACCCAAGCGGTGATAGAGCGCGTCACCGGGCCCGAGCAGGCCGCCCATCGCACCGCCACACAGCACCAATGCCCCCGGCTGCACGTCGACACCCTCGACAGGTTCATGCCAGAGCAGGGTCAGCAACCCGCGCATGGTGTACATCTCGACATGGCGCAAGGTGGGTGTCACCATCACGTCGCTGGAGGCCATCACCTGCAGCGCATCGAGCGGAGTGGGAACGCGGCCGTCGCCCTGCTGCGCGTCGCGGGCAGCAGAGTTACTGGTCGGGTCGTCCATCGTGGGTACTGTAACGCCACTCATGACGTCCATTCCCACCGATCCCCGGCACCGCGAGCGCTACGACCTCGCCGTGCGAATCGGCCTTGCGTGGCGCAAGGTTCGGCGAGGCTCGTCCACGTTGGGGCTGCGCGATTACCTCTACGGCAGCGACCAGGGGTCGATCGAGCAAGGCCAGATGGACACGCTCGATCTCCTGGCCTTGCAGCCGGCATGGCGCATGTCGGAGCTGGCGGACGCGCTGCGAGTCGAGCCGTCCACCGCCACCCGCGCCGTGCAACGACTGGTCAACGCCGGCCTGGCCGAACGCATCGCCAGCCCGGATGACGGCCGTGTCGTGCAGGTCGAGATCACACAACAGGGCCGCGACGTGTACGAGACAGTTGCCGCACGTCGCGGTGAACTGCTGACGTTCATCCTCAAGCAATACCACCGTGACGAGCTGCCCATCTTCGCCGACATGCTCGAGCGTTTCGGCGTCGCCATCGACACCTTCGTGGACACCCACCAGTCCGAAACCTGACCCAACCTCTCACCGTGTCATGGGCTGACTGCGTCAGACGGCGAAAGTCGATGACATGGCGAGCAGATTGGTGTTGCCGATTCACGATTCTCACCATGCCCAGTGCAGGTGTGAGAACAAACGATTCAGCCTTGATCGAGTTGGTCGCGGGCAACCACATGCTGGCGACCCGAGCCCTCGTCGAGTCCGCCGGGTTGAGCAGAGACCAGTGGGGCCGTCTCATCCGCTCCGACATCTGGTTGCCGGTCGCACCCGGCCAGTGGCGGCATGCGGCCACGCCACTCACGTGGGAGATGAAGGTGAGGGCAGGCAGCGCCTGGCTCGGCCACGATGCGGCGCTGTACGGCCCAACAGCCACACGCTGGTGGGGGCTCGAGGGATGCAACTCCGACGAGGTCGGCTTCCTCGTCCCTCGCTCGCAGCGACACCTGCCACCGTGGATGAGCCTGCACACCACGTTCGAGTTCGATCGTCGCGACATCCTGAGCCACCGGGGCGTACGCACGTCATCGGCCACTCGGGCCATCATCGACATGGCGAGGTCAGCGCGACCCAGAGCCCTCGAAGCGGCTATCGACAGTGCGGTGAGCATGCGCTACACGTCCGTTCCCACCCTCACCAAACGAATGCGGCAGTTGGAAGGTCGCGGCCGTAACGGAATTCGAGTCCTGCGAACGCTGCTGCTGGATTCTGGTGGCGAGTCGTTTCTCGAACGCGCATTCCTCCGTCTGATGCGAGAGGCCGGGCTGCCCAGACCGCGTACGCAAGTTGTTCATCGACGCACCGACGACCGAGTCATGCGAGTCGACTTCCAGTTCACCGGAACGCCGATGATCGTCGAGGTCAGTGGGCGACGTGGCCATGCCTCCGACCGCGACCGCCAACGGGATGCCCGCCGACGCAACTCGCTCGGGACGCAGGGATGGGTGGTGCTCGAGTTCACCGCCGCCGACGTGATCGACGACCCGGCGTACGTGATCACCACAGTCGGCGCAGAACTCTCACCACGTCATCGATCCCAGCGACCCCACGCAGTGGGGGCATGACATGGTGGCGGATCGGGAAGGTTTGGGCGCGAGGGGGTTGGGGTACGGTGCCTCTGATGGCTGACCAGCAGAAGTTCGCGACGGAAGCGATGCAGTACGCACCGCAGCTCTACAGCGCGGCCGTTCGCATGACTCGCAGCCGCACCGACGCCGAAGACCTGGTGCAGGAGACCTACCTGCGGGCGTACCGCGGGTACGCAAACTTCAGCGACGGCACCAACCTGCGCGCCTGGCTGTTTCGAATCCTGACCAACACGTTCATCAACAGTTACCGGGCCAAGCAGCGGCGAGTACAGGAAACCGAGCTCGACGACATCGAGGACCTGTACCTCTACAAGCGCATCAGCAGCATCGACATGGCCAGTCGCAGTGCCGAAGACACGCTGTTCGAGCTGTTCACCGATGACGAGGTCAAGGGCGCCCTCGAAGCACTGCCCGAGTCGTTCCGCATGCCCGTCTTGTTGGCCGACGTCGAGGGCTTCGCGTACAAGGAGATCGCCGAGATCTTGGACATTCCCATCGGCACGGTCATGTCGCGGCTGCATCGGGGAAGAAAAGCGATGCAGAAGGCGTTATTGGACTTCGCAACCGAACGAGGACTGCTCGAGCGTGATCCGAGCCCTACCACCAATTGACCGATGGCTGACTGCAACGAAACTCTTCGCGAACTCGAAACGTTCCTCGACCACGAACTCAGCGATGAAACTCGCGCGTCCATCCAGTCGCACCTCGGTGATTGCCTCGATTGCCTGCAGGCGTTCGACTTTCATGCCGAGCTGCGCATGGTGATCAGCGCGAAGTGCCAGAGCGACGAAATGCCACCGGGGTTGCTCGCCAAGATCGAGCTCTGTTTCGGCGAAGACTTCAACGGTGATGGCAAGATCGGCTGACGGATTGGTCACTGGCCTCCCCCAGATGGCTACGCTGGCAACATGTTCGCGGTGATCTTCCACTGGTGGCTCGGTGCCCTCCTCTCCATCGTCGGCGTCGGCCTTCTGGTTGCGTTCGTCGCCGGCTACATCAAGACGGTCGTGGCCCCGCAGTACCCCGGCAAGCGGAACAAGCGCGACGACTGACGAGACGTTGTCATGACGTCTGACGGGGGCATTGCGGCAACGCTGCTCGTCCGTTGCACATTTCCCCCGGCCGGAAGCGTGGTCACCTGCGCCGTCTCCGGTGGCGCCGACTCGACCGCCCTCCTGGTGCTCGCGGTCGCCGCCGGTCTTCACACCACGGCCGTCCACGTCGACCATGGATTGCGTGACGGCTCGGCGGCGGAAGCCGACGTGGTGCAGGCCACTGCGCTGCGCCTCGGCGCGTCGTTCAGGGCCGAGCGCGTCGACGTGCCCGACGGGCCGAACCTGGAGGCCCGGGCACGTCATGCGCGATACGCCGTGCTACCCCACGACGTACTGACCGGTCATACCGCCGACGATCAGGCCGAAACCGTCCTGGTCAACCTGCTGCGCGGCGCCTCCACCAGCGGGCTGGCAGCCATGCGGCCAGGCCACCGCCACCCAATCCTCGCTCTGCGCCGCAGCGAGACCGTCGAATTGTGTACGGCGCTGCAGTTGCCGATCGTCCATGATCCGTCGAATCTGGAGCCGCGTCACCTTCGGAATCGGGTGCGTCACGAATTGCTCCCGCTGATGGCGAATCTGTCGCAGCGTGACCTCACGCCGGTGCTGGCCCGTCAGGCCGCCCTTGCCCGAGATGACGATGACCTGCTCGAGAACTTGGCGGCGGCGCTGGACCCCACCGACGCACGGGCATTGGCAACAGCCCCGGTGGCACTCGCTCGTCGGGCCGTCCGACAATGGTTGGGCACAGAGCACCCACCGGATGCAGCCACCGTCGAACGCGTCCTGCAGGTCGCACGTGGCCACGCGCTGGCGACGGAGATCGCCGGTGGGCGACGGGTGTCACGCCGGCAACAGCGCATGTCGCTCGGCCCCGACGAACACGTCTCCCAGCAAGTAACCTGATTTCGACATTCGTTAGCACTACACGTGGAGGAAGGCTGATGCCTCCCAGGCTGCGCGGGAAGTGGGCGCTGGGTATCACGCCGCGCAACTTCACGTGGTTCATGAAAGACAAACTTGCGGTGTGTGAACGCCCCGGTGGGTACGGCGACAACCATCGTCGCGTCCGTCGCCAAGAGGAGATCATCTGGTTGCGCGAGAACGGCTTCGGCTGCGTGGTCAGCATCATCCCGGCCACCCACAACCTGCACAACTACGACGAGCTGGGCATGCCATTCCTGCACCGCCCGTTCACCGGCACCGACGACCTGGGCATGTGGCTGAAGGCGTTCTACACCGAGATCCATGGCCTGATGGAGGCCAGCACGAAGGTCGTCGCCCACAACGAATCGGTCGACGACAAGATCATCGGCATCATGGGTGGCTACATCCGTTGGAGCGGCATGGTCGACGACCCATCGACCGTCATCAACCTCACTGAGCGAATCGCGAAACGGCAGCTCGATCCGTTCGCTCGTCAGGTCATTCTCATGGCGCACGAACTCCGCTGAGCGACAAACGTGCCTACGATGGGCCGATGAGTAGCACTCCGGCCGGCTGGCACCCCGACCCTATGGGTCGTCATCAACTGCGCTATTGGGATGGCAACGCGTGGACCGACCACGTGAGCACCAACGGCGTCCAAGGCACCGATTCGCTCCAGAAGTCACGCCTCGACCGACTCGACAATGCGATGACGGTCGGCAACGAGGGCGATGCCGCCAAGATTCAACAGCAGGTCACCGGCCAGCAGCGCCACCGCGGTGCCGCGATCACCGGAGCAGCATTCGAAGGCACCGGCACGATCTTCACCGAGCCGATCCTGGTGGTGAACCAGAAGGCCAAGCTCATCGAGCTGAACAACCAGTACAGCGTGTTCAACAAGGACGGCCAGCAGTTGGCGGCGGTCAATCAGGTTGGGCAGAGCGCAGCGAAGAAGGCAATCCGTCTGATCAGCAGCCTCGACCAGTTCATGACGCACAAGCTGGAGATCACCAACAGCCAGGGCCAAGTACTGCTTCGGCTCACGCGTCCGGCGAAGGTGATGAAGAGCACGGTGATCGTCAGCGACGGCAACGACCAGGAGATCGGTCGCATCGTGCAGGACAACATGTTCGGCAAGATCCACTTCACGCTGCAGTCCGGTGGTCACACGTACGGCGCGATCAAGGCCGAGAACTGGCGGGCCTGGAACTTCCGCATCGAGGACCACACCGGGCAGGAAGTCGCTCGCATCACCAAGACGTTCGAGGGGGTGGCCAAGACGTTGTTCACCACCGCCGACAACTATGTCGTTCAGATCCACGGACAGATTCCCCAGCCGCTCAATGCGCTGGTCGTGGCCGCAGCGTTGTCCGTCGATACAGCGTTGAAGCAGGACTCGCGCGGCTTTGGCTGACGGACGCACCGCCGCCTCTCGCGCGAGAATGCGGCATGTCGTCAGTCACCGTTCGCGGCAGCGCACTCGCCGCCGTCACCCCTGATCGCGCCGAACTCAGCTTGGCGCTCACACACCTCGCACCAGATGCCGCGGGCGCGCTCGACGAGATCGCCGCGCGTTCGCAGCGCCTCGAACAGATCCTCATCGGCCTTGGTTTCAACAGCGACGATTGGGCCACCGACGGCGTACAGATCGCCGAGGAATACCAGTGGAAGAAGGAGACCAACGTGCTCGTCGGTCATCGCGCCACCACCGCTCTGACCGTCACGATCCGTTCGCCAGACCTGGTCAGTGCGGTGATACGTGATGGCGTCAGCACAGCCGGGGCCAGTGTGCGCAGCCTGGCATGGCGGGTGGACGACGACAACCCGGCGCGCGCGGCGCTGCTGGGCGCCGCAGCGCGCGATGCACGGGTCCGAGCAACGGCCTACGTGGAGGCGCTCGACCTGCACCTGGGTGATGTCGAACTCATCAGCGAGACCCCGATCGAGGCTGAGCCGTCGCCACACCCGCGCATGATGATGGCCGCCAAGATGGCCGACGGTGGTGGCGCCGGCGAACTGAGCGTCAACGGCGGCCGCGTCGAACTGAGCGCCGAGGTCTCCGTGCGCTTCACAATCAATGTGAACGGTGAGTGAACAGCTAGTCTGGCCGTGTGCGCGGACAGCGGGTACTCGTCAGCGGGATGGGTGGTGAGCTCGGCTCCTACGTA
>Ga0073904_10004006_pt1 | contig 11024 bp, 12 predicted proteins | sample KloWWTrecipitate_FD_66668 | JGI IMG/M metagenome (GOLD analysis project Ga0073904, IMG submission 66668) | Active sludge microbial communities from Klosterneuburg, Austria, studying microevolution and ecology of nitrifiers - Klosterneuburg... | ecosystem: Engineered > WWTP > Aerobic digester >... | reverse complement strand
GTGCTATGGCAATGTGGTGAACCCCTGGCGGCGGCAGGGGTCGAATGTGCAGCTGACGCCGGGGGGCTCTTCGGGCGGTTCGGCTGCGGCGGTGGCGGCGGACCTGTGCCTTGCGGCGACCGGCACGGATACCGGCGGGTCGATCCGGCAGCCGGCGGCGTTCACCGGGATTGTCGGGATCAAGCCGACCTATGGCCGGGTGAGCCGCTGGGGAGTGGTGGCGTTTGCGTCGTCGCTGGATCAGGCGGGGCCGATGACGAAATCGGTGCGCGATGCGGCGATCATGCTGGGCGCGATGTGCGGGCATGATCCGAAGGATTCCACGTCAGCCGATATTCCGGTGCCGGATTTCGAGGCGGCCTTGACCGGGGACATTCGCGGCAAGGTGATCGGGATTCCGAAGGAATACCGGATGGACGGGATGCCGGCGGAGATCGAGACGCTTTGGGCGCACGGGATCGAGATGCTGCGCGACGCGGGGGCGGAGGTGCGGGATATTTCCTTGCCGCATACGAAGTACGCGCTGCCGGCCTATTATGTGATTGCGCCGGCCGAGGCGTCGTCGAACCTCGCCCGCTATGACGGGGTGCGCTATGGGCATCGGGCGAAGCTGGCGCAGGGCGACGGCATCACCGAGATGTATGAGAAAACCCGAGCCGAGGGGTTCGGGCCAGAGGTCCAGCGCCGGGTGATGGTGGGGACCTATGTGCTGTCGGCGGGGTTCTACGACGCCTATTACAACCGCGCGCGGAAGGTGCGGGCGCTGATCAAGCGGGACTTCGAGGTGGTGTTTGCGGATGGGGTGGATGCGATCCTGACACCGGCGACGCCAAGCGCGGCGTTCGGTCTGGGCGAGATGGCGGATGCGGACCCGGTGAAGATGTATCTGAACGATGTCTTCACGGTGACGGTGAACCTGGCGGGCCTGCCGGGCGTGGCGATTCCGGTGGGGCTGGACGCGCAGGGGCTGCCCTTGGGGCTGCAGCTGATCGGGCGGCCCTGGGAAGAGGCAGAGTTGCTGAATTACGCACATGTGTTGGAAAGCCGTGCGGGCTTTGTGGCCAAAGCGGAAAATTGGTGGTAAGGGCCGCAAAACGCATGCTTGAGGCAGTGATGAGCCGTATCTATCTTCCCGCCACTGGCGCAACCCTTGCTGCGCTGATGCTGGCCGCCTGCACGCCCTCGACCACCGAGAGCGGGGCTGGCGTCGGGTTCCAGGACTATAACAGCTATGTCCGCGGGGCGGCTCCGGCCCCGGCAGGTGCGCCGGTGACGGTGGTGCCGCCGGGTGGCAGCTTCGATCCAGCCGCCGCTGCGGCGGCCATCGACCGCTCGCAGGGGGTGGCTCCGGTGGCGGCGGCCCCGGTGATCGCGCCCACGCCGACGGCGACGCCCTTGCCGACCGACAGCGCCGAGCGTCCGCGCGGGGGTGCGCCTGCCGGGATCAAGGAAGAATCGGGCGAGGTGGCCAGCCACACCGGGATTTCCGACGAGCAGGACTTCAACGCCGTCTCCTCGCGCGAGACGATCGAGAGCGACAAGGAACGGATCGCGAAGAACCGGGCGGATTATGTCGTGGTCCAGCCGAAGGACCTGCCGGTGCGGCCGGGTGATACCGGGCCGAACATCGTGGAATTCGCGCTGGCCACCACCCATGCGCCGGGCGTGCAGATGTACAAGCGGTCGGGGATGAGCATCCGGGGCGCGGACGCGGCTTGCGCCAAGTTTCCCTCGCCCGACCAGGCGCAACAGGACTTCCTGGCCAAGGGCGGGCCGGACCGTGACCGGATGGGCGTCGACCCGGATGGCGACGGCTTTGCCTGCTCCTGGGACCCGCGCCCGTTCCGCACCGCGCTGCAGTGAGCCTGAGCCACCCCTCGCCGAACTTTGGCGAGCGGCGGGGCGGGGGCCGGGTCGAGCTTGTCGTCCTGCATTACACGGCGATGCCGTCCTGCACCGAGGCGCTGGAGCGGCTGTGTGACCCGCTGGCCGAGGTATCGGCGCATTACCTGATCGACGGGGACGGCACGGTGCTGTCGCTGGTGGAAGAGGTCGCGCGGGCCTGGCATGCCGGGGCCGGGGAGTGGCGCGGGGCGGGGGACGTCAACTCGCGCTCTATCGGGATCGAATTGGCGAACAGCGGGCGGGAACCGTTTGCCGAGCCGCAGATGGCGGCGCTGGAACGGCTGCTCGCCGGGCTGCTGGAGCGGCACGGGCTGGGGCCGGAGGCGGTGATCGCGCATTCCGATATGGCCCCCGACCGCAAGGGCGACCCCGGCGCGCGGTTTGACTGGCGGCGGCTGGCGGTGCAGGGGCTGGCGGTCTGGCCTGAACCGGCGGCTGTCCCGCCTCTCCCTCCCTTGGCCGCGCGGGGGGAGGGAGGCGCTTCGGGCGAAATGGCGGGCTTCCTCGCCGATCTGCGGGGCTTCGGCTACCCGGACGCTGCGCCGGAAATCTTGCTCACCGCCTTCCGCCTGCGCTTCCGGCCATGGGCCAAGGGGCCGCTGGAGGATGCCGACCGGGCCCTTGCAGCGGGCCTGCGCCGCTTTGCAGTTGACGGATCGCGCGGCGGTGCCTAACTGACCCCCGCGCGGAGGGCTGGATGACCGCGGTCCCGGATCAAGTCCGGGATCGAGGAAAGTCCGGACTCCCGTTGGCAAGGGTGCCGGGTAACGCCCGGCGGGGGCAACCCCAGGGAAAGCGCCACAGAGAAGAGACAGCCCCTGTTCACAGGGGTCACGGTGAAACGGTGGGGTAAGAGCCCACCGCGGACTTGGCAACAAGGACGGCACGGCAAGCCCCACCCGGAGCAATGCCAAATAGGGGCCTCGCGCGGGGGCTGGTCCCGGATCTCGGTCCGGGATACCGCCCGCAGGGATGCCAACGCCCGAGAGGCCCGGGTTGGCAGCTTGACCGCCGTGGCAACACGGTTGGCAGAGGAATGGTCATCCAGCCCCGGATCACGGTCCGGGGTGGACAAAATCCGGCTTACAGGCTCTCCGCGCAAATCAACGAAGACAGGGGTTGGGGCGGTAGTGTCTTGACTTTAGTAACCCATTGGGATACTTTCGGGCAGTGCAATCGGTCGCAGAAACCCCGATCTTCACCCGGCAGACAGAGAAGCTTTTCACCGAGGACGAGAAACGGGAACTGATCGACTTTTGGGCTGAGAACCCCTTGGCGGGCGATGAAATCCCTGGAACGGGTGGGGTGCGCAAGGTCCGCTTTGCGGCATCGGGGCGCGGCAAGAGGGGAGGGGCAAGGATCGTCTATTACTACCTTGACGACACCATGCCACTTTACGCCTTGCTCGCCTATGCGAAGAACGATCAGGGCGACATGACGCCCGACGAGAAGCGCGCGGTTTCCGCCCTGGCGGCGGCCCTCAAGGCAACCCGGAAGGAGACGAGATGAGCAGCTTTGGCGACGATCTGATCCAGGCGATGTCCGAGGCCCTTGCCCATGCGAAAGGTGAAGGCCCTGCTGTCGTTCACGACTCCATGTCCCCCAAGGAGGTGCGGGAGCAGGCACGGCTGACGCAGGCGCAAATGGCACCTCTTCTGGGCATGAGCCTCTCTGGCTACCGGAAATGGGAGCAGGGCCAGCGCCGGATCAGCGGTCCGGCGGCAGCCTTGCTGCGGTTGATCCAGAAAGAGCCGGATGCCGTGAAACGCGCGCTGCTTTCGTAGGACGATCTTCTTCGCCATGGCTGCGCAATTCAACCACGGGCCTGCCGTTTCGCGGTTGACTCTGCCGTCCGCGTGGCTAAAAGGCGGGCTTCAAGGATTTGACCGGGGCCCCTTGGGATTCCCCGATGCAGAGGAAGCGACCATGGCAAAGCCCGCCACCATCAAGATTCGCCTGAACTCGACCGCGGGCACCGGCCACTTCTATGTGACCAAGAAGAACGCCCGCACGATGACCGAAAAGATGGTCATCAAGAAGTATGACCCCGTCAAGCGGGAGCATGTCGAATACAAGGAAGGCAAGATCAAGTAAGATCGCGCCGATCCAGGGGATCAGGGGCCGTGTCCGGTGGGACGCGGCCCTTTTCTTTTGTCCGGTAAGCCGGTGCTGACGGGCGCGGTACCGCTTCCGCTTGACCGGCGGACGGTGCGGGGCGACGACGGGCAGAGCTTCAGGAGGCCTGCCATGGAACGCAATCACCGGGAAGAACACTATGTCGCGCGCGTGGGCTGGCTGCGGGCGGCGGTGCTGGGGGCGAATGACGGGATCGTCTCGACGGCCTCGCTGATCGTGGGGGTCGCCGCGGCCTCGGGGCGGAGCGAGGTGCTGCTGGCCGGGATGGCGGGGCTTGCGGCGGGGGCCTTGTCGATGGCGGCGGGGGAATATGTCTCGGTCTCGTCGCAGTCGGACACGGAGGCGGCGGACATCACCCGCGAAAGGGCCGAAATCGCTGCGGACCCGATGGAGGAGCTGCGGGCGTTGGCGGGCATCTACGAGGATCGCGGGGTGCCGCCGGAGCTTGCGCGCCAGGTGGCCGAGGCGCTGCATGCCAGGGACCCGCTGGCGGCCCATGTCCGCGACGAGCTGGGGATCTTCGAGCATACCGAGGCGCAGCCGCTGGTGGCAGCGGGGGCTTCGGCGCTGACCTTTGCGGTGGGGGCGGCGCTGCCCTTGGCGACGGCGGCGCTGGTGCCGGAAGCCGCGATCAGCCTCTGGGTTCCGGTACTGTCGCTGATCTTCCTGGCGGTGCTGGGCGCGGTGGGCGCGAAGGCGGGCGGGGCCGCGATCTGGCGCGGGGTCTGGCGGGTGACGTTCTGGGGTGCGGTGGCGATGGCGGTGACGGCGCTGGTCGGCAAGCTGTTCGGGGCGGTGGTCTGAGGGGGGCGCAAACGAAAAGGGCCGGTCCTGCGACCGGCCCTTTTGTCATTCTGTCAGGCGATCACTCGCGGTTGCCCATGAACTGCAGCAGGAACATGAACAGGTTGATGAAGTCGAGGTAGAGGTTCAGCGCGCCCATGATGGCGGCCTTGCCAAGCCATTCCTGATCCATCGCCTGTGCGTGTGCGATATAGGTGTTCTTGATGTTCTGCGTGTCATAGGCGGTGAGGCCTGCGAAGATCAGCACACCGATCACCGAGATCGCGAAGGCCAGCGCCGAGGAGGCGAGGAAGATGTTCACGACCATCGCGACCAGAAGGCCGATCAGACCCATCATCAGGAAGGTGCCCATGGCGGACAGATCGCGCTTGGTGACGTAGCCGTAGAGCGACAGGCCCGCGAAGGCGATGGCGGTGATCAGGAAGGTCTGGGCGATGGAGACGCCGGTGAAGACCTGGAAGATCCAGGCCAGCGACAGGCCCATCGCGGCGGCGAAGGCGTAGAAGAACAGTTGCGCGGCGGCTGCCGACATCCGGTTGATCAGCGCGCCGAAGGCGAAGACCATGCCGAGCGGCAGGAACATCGCGACCCAGCCGAGGATGGTCATCCCGCCGGTCGCAGGGTTGCGCAGGATCGAGAAGAGCTGATCGGACGAGCCGACCGCCCATGCGACGCCTGCGGTCACGACCATTGCCACGGACATCAGCCCGTAGACCTTGTTCATATGGGCGCGAAGCCCTTCGTCGATCTGAGCGCGGGCGCCGACGCCTGCGCTGCGTATCGTGTCATATTCAGCCATTGAAGCCTCCGATGTTGTCCCTAAGGGCAACGCCGGGAACCGGCGCGACCTCATGCGGGAAATATTGGGAATAGGACCCGTGATTTCAAGCACCTTGGTCGCGTCCGGGGGTGAATCCCTGCGGTTTCAACCCTTCCAGTGCCCAGGTGCGTCCCAGGGGGCACGGTCCGCCTCGGAAAGGGCTTCGGCGCGGGTCACGCCGATGTCGCGCAGGAGGTGGTCATCCAGCAGGCGCAAGGAGTGGCGCGACCGGACAAGGGTGGAGGCCGCAAGCAGGCGATGCGGCAGGCGGGACAGGCTGCCGGGGCGCAGCAGGGCAAGCGGGCGGGCGAGGAAATGGGCAGACATGGCGGGCTCCTTCATCTGATTTGGTGATGGGTCGATGCGGATGCATCAGGATGCTTGAACAATGCGCCCAAGCTGTGCATTATGGAAACGAATGATTGTGCGATGAACCATCAGGATCTGTGATATGCCCCGCAACCTCGATCTCTCTGCCCTGCGCTCGTTCGTCACCGTGGCCGATGTGGGCGGGGTGACGCGGGCGGCAGGCTATCTGAACCTGACGCAATCGGCGGTCTCGATGCAGATCAAGCGGCTGGAAGAGTCGCTTGGCCTGTCGCTGTTCCTGCGCGCGGCGCGCAAGCTGGCCTTGTCGCCCGAGGGCGAGCAGCTGCTGTCCTATGGCCGCCGGATGCTGGCGCTGAACGACGAGGCGCTGTCGCTCTTGTCCTCGACGGCCTGCGAGGGCGAGATTCGGCTGGGGGTGCCGCATGACGTGGTCTACCCGGCGATCCCCGGCATCCTGCGGCGGATGGCGCAATGCTATCCGCGGGTGCGGATCAATCTGGTGTCGTCCTTCACCCTTCTGATGAAGCAGGAATTCGGGCGGGGCGGCTTCGACGTGATGCTCACGACCGAGGAAGCGCCCGATCCGGCGGCCGAGGTGCTGTCGTCGCGCGGGCTGGTCTGGGTGGGGGCGCATGAGGGCAACGCCTGGCAGCGACGACCCCTGCGGCTGGGGTTCAAGGACACCTGCAACTTCCGGAGCCGCGCCCAGACCGCCCTGGAGGAAGCAGGCATCCCCTGGGAAATGGCGACGGGCGGCGAAAGCGAGCAGGCGGTGGAGGCGACGGTGGCTGCCGATCTGGCGGTGTCGGTGCGGATGCTGGGCAGCATTCCCGAGGGCATGGTGCCGATTGCGGGCGACAACCAGCTGCCGTCCGTGGGCGAGATGAAACTGGCGCTTTACCGCGCGAACCGCCGCAGCGACGAGGCGGTGGACCTGCTGGTCAGCGAATTGCGCTGTGCCTACGGCAGCTGACCGATCCGGATCACCACCTTGCCGGTGGCCTTGCGGTCGCGCAGAAGCGCCAACCCTTCGGGGAAGGCCTCGAACGGCAGGACATGGCTGACATGCGGGCGGATCAGCCCCTCGGCCCGCCAGCGCAGAAGTTGCGCCATGCTGTCGGCCACGAGCTGCGGGGCGTGGGTCTCGTAGCCGCCATACCAGAAGCCCGAGACGGTAAGGTTCTTGACCAGCAGAAGATTCGCGGGAACCTGCGGCACCTCGCCCGAGGCGAAACCGATGGTGAGAAGCCGCCCTTCCGGCTTGCAGGCGCGCAAGGCCGCGTCGAAGGCCGGGCCGCCGACGACATCATAGACCACATCCACCCCGCCCTCGGCGCGCAGCGCCTCTTTCAGGCCCGGCGCGTCGCTGTCGATCACCACGTCCGCCCCGGCCTCGCGCGCGATTGCCAGCCGCGCCGCGCCACGCGCCGAGGCGATGACCCGTGCGCCCAGAAGCTTGCCGATCTCGACCGCGGTCAGGCCGACACCCCCCGCCGCGCCGGTAACAAGCAGCGTCTCGCCCGGCTTGATCCGGGCGATGTGGGTCAGCGCCAGATGTGAGGTGCCATAGGCGATGGGAAACCCGGCGGCTTCCTCGAAACCCATTTCGGCGGGCAATGGGGTAAGGCGCTGCGCGGGCAGGCAGATGCGCTCGGCCAGGGCCCCGGCGGAGCAGGTTGCCAGCACCCGCGTGCCGACCGGCGGACCGGAGACTCCGGGGCCGAGCGTGTCGACCACACCCGAAAGTTCCATGCCGGGAATGAAGGGTGGAGTCTGGCGAACCTGATACTTGCCCTGAATCGCAAGCATATCCGCAAAGTTGAGCCCGATCGCTTCCACACGCACAACAATCTCGCCTTTAGCGGGAGTCGGCGCCGCAATCTCGACCCGCACCGGGGGTTCGCCATGATCGAGGACGTGCCAAGCCTGCATCCCTAGCCCTTTTGCGTGCTGTTGTTTCTACTACCTGCGGTGTAACGCTTTTATCCCACCTACAGTTTCTTGCAACGCAATGATCGGGTTTTTCGCAAAATGCGATGAATCCAAGAGGGCCTATGCAAAATGCAACGCGAAATGCGATACCACTCTGGGGCGAGTGCTGATTCGGTCGCGACTCTCCTGCGAGCATTCGAGGACAACCGCGCCGTGTGTTATACGGGTGGATAATTGGACATATCCAAAAGGACAGGTTTTGGCGCACCTGGAGAATATTTCGTTAACACTTCCCGGTTCGCCAAACTTGGCACGAAACTTGCTTATACAACATCGAGGGGAACGGACACTCGATTTTGGAGTTTACAATGAAGCATCCCGTTGACGCACATGTTGGTAAGCGCATCCGCCACCGCCGGTGGATGGTGGGCATGACCCAGCAGCAGCTTGCCGACAAGGTGGGCATCAAGTTTCAGCAGATTCAGAAATATGAAACCGGCATGAACCGGGTCAGCGCCTCCCGTCTCTGGGACGTGGCGGATGCGCTGGGCGTACAGATCTCGTTCTTCTTCGAAGGACTGGCCGAAGGCCAGGCCGCACCGTCCTACGCACATGGCGACATGATGTCGGACAAGGAAGCCCTGGAGCTGGTCCGGTCCTACTACGCGATCCCCGAGGCGCAGCGCCGTCGGCTCTTCGACCTTGCACGGGTCCTGTCCGAAGCCGCCTGAACTCTGCCTTGACCTCGTCCCCGCGTGCGGTTAGCGCCGGGGACAAGGGCCTTCGGGCCCGTCAGGCTAGGGAGAAGACGATGCGGGTTTCGACGGCGCTTGCGGCTGAACTGGTCGCCACCGCACATGAACTGGCCGATGTGGCGCGCACTGCGACCCTGTCGCATTTCAGAACCCGCGCGCTGGTTGCCGAAACCAAGGAAACCGACCGCTTCGATCCGGTGACTGCCGCCGACCGCCTGTCGGAAGAGCGGATGCGCGAGGTGCTGGCCCGCCGCCGTCCCGACGACGCGATTCTGGGCGAGGAGTTCGGTGCCTCGGCCGGCACCAGCGGGTTGACCTGGGTCCTTGATCCCATCGACGGCACACGCAGCTATCTGGCGGGCACCCCGACCTGGGGTGTCCTGATCTCGGTCCGCGACGCGGAAGGCCCGCTGTTCGGCATCATCGACCAACCCTATATCGGCGAACGGTTCGAGGGCGGCCTGGGACGGGCGCGGGTCGTCGGCCCGATGGGCGAGGCGGAGCTGGGCGTGCGGGCGGCACGGCCCCTGTCGGAAGCGATCCTGTTTTCGACATTCCCCGAGGTCGGCACTGCCGAGGAGGGCGCGGCTTTCCGGCGGGTTGCGGCGGGGGCGAAGCTGGTGCGCTACGGCACCGATTGCTATGCCTATGCGCTGATCGCGGCGGGGCAGATCGACCTGGTGATCGAGGCGGGCTTGCAGGCCTATGACGTGCTGGCCCCCATCGCGGTGATCGAGGCGGCAGGCGGGATCGTGACCGACTGGCAGGGCCGCCCGGCGCATGACGGCGGGCAAATCCTGGCCGCGGCGAGCCGGGAGATTCACGCCGAGGCGTTGGCTTTGCTGAACGGGTAAGCCAGACAGGCTTTTCGAAAAGTCTTGCGAAAGACCTTCGGCGGTTTGCGCCGAAACACTCCGCTCGCCTGGCTTGCCGGAGGCGGTGCGACTGGACTAAGCTGTGCGGGTCGGCCGTGTCCTTCTCCCTTCTGACGGCGGGCGCTGGTTTCCCCTGAAACCGAAGGGTGCGCGAAAGGTGCGCCCATGTCCGATCTTCTGATCCGCAAGGCTGATGTCGTGGTGACGATGAACCCCCGCCGGGAGGAGCTGTCCGGTGCCGATGTCCGGGTGCGGGATGGGGTGATCGTCGCGGTCGGCGTTGATCTGGGGGCCGAGGGTGCCGAAGTGATCGAGGCCAGGGGCTGCGTGGTGACGCCGGGCCTCGTCAACACGCACCACCATCTCTACCAGACCCTGACCCGCGCGGTGCCCGGCGGGCAGGACGCGCTGCTGTTCGGCTGGCTGAAGACGCTCTATCCGATCTGGGCGCGTTTCGGGCCGGAGGAGATGTTCACCTCGGCCCAGGTCGGGCTGGCGGAACTGGCGCTGTCGGGTTGCACGATGACCTCGGACCACCTGTATCTTTACCCCAATGGCGCGCGGCTGGACGACACCATCGCGGCGGCGCAGGAGGTGGGCTTGCGGTTCCACCCGACGCGGGGGGCGATGTCGATCGGGATCAGCGCGGGTGGGTTGCCGCCGGACAGTCTGGTGGAAGCGGAGGCGGCGATCCTGGAGGACATGATCCGGGTGGTGGATCGCTTCCATGATCCGCGACCGGGCGCGATGGTGCGAGTGGGGCTCGCGCCCTGTTCGCCCTTCTCGGTCAGCCGTGATCTGATGCGGGATGCGGCGCTGCTGGCGCGGGACAAGCGGGTGATGCTGCATACGCATCTGGCGGAGAATGACGAGGATGTGGCCTATTCGCTGACCCGGTTCGGTTGCCGCCCCGGCCAGTATGCCGAAGATCTGGGCTGGACCGGCGCGGATGTCTGGCACGCGCATTGCGTGAAGCTGGATAGTTCGGAAATTGAACTTTTCAGCCGGTCTTTGACGGGTATTGCGCATTGTCCATGTTCGAATTGTAGACTCGGGTCCGGGATCGCCCCGGTGCGTACGATGCGGGATGCAGGGGTGAAGGTGGGGTTGGGGGTCGATGGATCGGCTTCGAACGACGCGGGCAACCTGGTGGCCGAGGCGCGGATGGCGATGCTTCTGCAACGGGTGGCGCGGGGGGCGGATGCGATGAGCGCGCGCGAAGCACTGGAGATCGCGACCCTGGGCGGGGCGCAGGTGCTGGGACGCGATGACCTGGGCTCGGTGGAGGTCGGCAAGCGGGCGGACCTGGCGATCTGGGACCTGCGCGGGGTCGAGGCGGCGGGGTCCTGGGACCCGGTCGCGGCGCTGGTCCTCTGCGGTCCGACGCGGGTGCGGCACCTGCTGGTCGAAGGGCGGCAGGTGGTGCGCGACGGGCAGATGCTGACGCTGGACCTGCCGCGTGTGCTG
>Ga0073904_10004003_pt1 | contig 11033 bp, 9 predicted proteins | sample KloWWTrecipitate_FD_66668 | JGI IMG/M metagenome (GOLD analysis project Ga0073904, IMG submission 66668) | Active sludge microbial communities from Klosterneuburg, Austria, studying microevolution and ecology of nitrifiers - Klosterneuburg... | ecosystem: Engineered > WWTP > Aerobic digester >... | reverse complement strand
CAGCGCCTCATTTCCGTCAGCAGTTGGTGCCGGGCGTACTCTCGGCACCGCCCCCACACACAGCGCCCCTACGACCCCGGTACGATCCAACGACCACACGCGAGGCGAGTAGTCACCGGCTCCAGTTCTTCCCCCTCCCCCCGATAGACAGCGTCCATTTGCGCACGGCGGAGCCTGTCAAGGGTGGGCGGAACGCCCATCGCGCAGCGACGCGCCAGCGCCCTTTACAGGCTCTGCCGTGCGCAGTACAACCACACGTCGGGGGGAGGGGGAAGTTCAGCGTTCGAGGTCCGAGCGTTCGGCTCTCGGCAAAGCGGTGGTGGGGCGTGTGGCCTTCGTATCGGCTCGGGTGACCGCCGCAGAAGGTGGGACGCCAAAGGAGGTCATCGCTCTATTCACGATGCGAGTGAGGCGCGCGTTTTCAGCTTCGTTCAGCGCCGCGGACGCTCGGGATCTGAGCTCGCGCTCGGCGTCGAGCGGCGGCGCTCCACGGAGAACCCGCGCGCGAGAATCCATACGGATCTCCTCGCGCAGCTGCGCGCCGTGCTTGACCAGGTAGCCGGCGAACAAGTCGCGCCGTTGGTCGACAGTCAGTCGGGCGCGCGCCAGAGCGCTGTCTCTCGCCCATGCCGCGAGTAGGTGTGGGGGAGTGGGCTCGAACCGTTCCTTGGCACCGGCACGTAGCGCAGCATCATGCGGCATCGAGGGCCGTCGAGCGGCGGCGACGTCGGCTGCCGAGCGGCGCCGCTCGAAGAACTTGTCAGCGGCGGCGGTGTTGGCGCGCTTGTCGGCGGCGTAGACCTTCGTCATCTTGCGGGGAGGCAAGCCGAGTGCCTTCAGCCGGCTTCTAAGTCGGCTCGCGTCGCGGCTCCGCGCGCGTTCGCGTTCGAGGTTCGCGTTATACCAATCCCGGAACTGATCGGGGTTGGCTTCGCGGCGCGAAGCTGCAGCAGAGCGATCCTTCTCGCGGGCCGTAAGGGCGTTGGTGTCACGCCACTTCTGCGTAGCGCGGCGCGACTGATCGGCCACGCGATCAGGGTGCTTGTCGCGGTAGCGGCGCTGGTACTCAGCCACCTTCTCCGGGTGCTCGAGCCGGAAACGCCGGCCCCGCTCGCGGTGAGGCTCGGGATCCTCGCGGTACTTCGCTCGGGCGTTCTCGTTGCGGCGCAGGCGGCGCTGCTTACGATGGGCCGTCGCACGACTGTAAGCACGGTGCTTCTCAGGGTTGGCCTGTTTCCAGAGTCGCCCGTAGTCGGGATTGGCCTCGCGCCAGCGCTGTCGAGACAGCGCATTGCGCGCGGCTCGTTCTTCGGGCGACAGCTTCTCAGCGCGCGCACGTGCGATGCGCCGTTCGCCGTTCGGCCCGAAGTCGGGACGAGGGAGTTCCGCCATGTGAGTACGGGCTACTCGACGTCAGACGGCAGGAGATGAATGAAGCCGTCGAACATGTCGCGGCGGTGCTGGGACGGGTCGATGATTGTGCGGGCAGCGAGGTCGCGCAGCGCCTCGAGCACGTCGGGCGGAACATCGAAGTCGTCACCGAACGCCCAGTCCAGATCCTTCTGGATCGTGTACTCGGGATCGTCAATGTGGATCTCGGGGTAGTAGAAGAGCGCCGCTGTAGCGACCCTCTGCATCACTTCCCGGACTTGCTCTTCGGTAGGCACGAGATGGCTCCGTTCGATGGTTCGTTGTCGAAAACGTAGCTCGTCCACAGGGCGCGTCAGGGCGTCCAGCGCGACGTCGTCTGCGAGACATCGCGCCCTGTGGTCGAGCGGTGACGAAGGGTCCCGCTGTCCACCTGTGGGCGGGTCCGGCCATGCGGAGCACGGAGCCGTCCACAGGTGGTCAGGGGGTTCAGGAAGCCAGCCACGTTGCTACACGCCGTGGAAGTCGCACTCACCGCTGCACACAGTTGCGCTGGCGATGTGCGCGGGGTCGTTGTATGGCTTGACTTCCTCACGCATCCGCGGCTGCTTCGACCGCGGCGTCTCCGCGGCGCTTCCGAGGCGCGCGAGGACGAGGCTGACCGGGAGCGGTGAGCCCGAGGCCGCGAAGCTCCTTATCGGTCCAGCCGGTGCTGAGGGCAGCCGTCCACGCAGCGTCAAGCGCCGAGCGGGCATCAGCGGCGCGCTGCTCGGCCTGCTCAGCGTGGAGCGACTTCTCCACGAGGCCGCGAACCGCGTCGACCTTCGTGTCGACGGATCTTTCCAGAGCTACACGCGCAGCGTTCGCCAGTTCGTCGGGGTTGAGGGTGTTTGTCGTCATGCACCCACTGTAACGGGATCATGTGTAAATAGGCAGTTCGCTGTGGGATCATTGCCGTAAGACACAAGCGCGGAGCCGCGAAGCGGAGCAAGCTATAGAGTTATCCGGGATAACTCGCTTTCGGGCCTAGCGCTTCGCGCATCCCCGGTGCACACTGGAGGTGTGGTCCCCAGTTCGGGGTCGCTGCGCTGGGCATTAAGGAAGGAGGCGAATCGCATGTCAGAGATGGACGAGCGACGCCTCTTCGGTCGCAAGCGGCGAGCGAATGCACCGAGCGGGCAGCGTCGAACGAAGCGGTACGAGGTCACTGCGATGCCCGACGAGCGGTTGGCTCTGGAGGCGCGTGCAGCGGTGCTCCAGGTGACGGTGCCCCGGCTCCTGATTGAGTCCGCACTTACGCCCAACGTGCGTACGGACACGGAGTGGAAGAAGGTCGCGGCCGACATCTTCGAGCTGCGGCGTCTCATGGGTACTGTCGCCAACAACGTGAACCAGCTCGCGCGCTACGCGAACGAGGAAGGTGTGTTCCCCGCCGACGCCGCCGCCGTCGTCGCGGAGTACAGAGTGATGGTTCGCCGCCTGGACGACGCTGTTCGCGCATTGGCCGGCCTGTGAGAACCAACGTCACGCGCGGCACTCGCGTCGAGGGATTGATGTCTTACCTCGCGAGCGAGGGCCGTGCCAACGAGCACACGGAGCAGCACCTTGTGGCGGGTGACTCCGCGATCGTGACCATGTACGGCTACGGCGTGGTCGACCAGGCAACTGCGCGACAGATTGCCCGCGACATCGACCTTCCCCGCCAGGTGTTCGGGACCGAGGTGACTCGCCTGGCGACGGTCGCCGACCCGGTGACGGGCGAGCTTGGCAAAGAGCGCGTGGCCGCGGACGTGTGGCACTGCTCACTCTCTCTGCGCGCCGACGAGGGCCAGTTGACGGATGAGAAGTGGGGGGAGATTGCGACGGAGTTCGTCCGCCGCATGGGGTTCGCGGGCGACGACATCGGCAAGGCGAACTGCCGATGGGTTGCGATGCGTCACGGTCTCTCTAAGAACGGCAATGACCACGTTCACCTGGTCGTCTCCCTGGTGCGCGAGGACGGAACAAAAGCGTCGGTGCACCGTGACTTTGAGCGCACGCAGAAGATCAGCGACGAGCTCGAGCGGGAGTTCGGACTCCAGGTGTACGACCAGCCAGAACGGGAGTTCCCGGAGCGCGGCGTGAAGCCTGGCGCGCAGCACGCGGCTGATCGTCGCGGCGCCGTCGAGCCTGACATGCTGCGCCTCGAGCGGGCGGTGCGAGCCGCCGCTTCGGCCTCGACCGACGAAGGAGAGTTCGTCCGCAGAATGCGTCGACAGGGCGTGCTGATCCGGCCACGCTTCGCGGCCGGTCGGCAGGACGTGGTGCTCGGCTACTCGGTCGCGTTGAGACCTACTGGCGACGAGCGCGCCGTCTGGCATGGCGGTGGCAAGCTCGCCCGCGATCTGACGCTCCCTGCGCTGCGCAACGGCTGGCCGGACTCACCCGAGACCGCACAGGCCGCTGTGGACGAGTGGGCGGCGACAGCACGCAACCCGTGGCGGTATCGCCCGGCGGCGCCGGGGGCGGAGGAACGCGAGCCGGCTCCCGAGCTGTGGCAGAAGTACAGCGCGGACGTGGCCCGACTGCGCGACCAACTACGCACAGTTCCCCTCGAAGACCGCGCAACGTGGGCGCACGTGGCGAGGGACACGGCAGGCGCGTTCGCGGCATGGTCGCAGCGCGTCGAGACGACGCCAGGCCCACTCGCGGAAGCATCGCGCACCCTCGCTCGCTCGGCGCAGCTCAGGGCCTACGAGTCGCGCCCACGTCCGGTTCAGCTTGGTTCCATTGCGGGCGCGGCGATGCTCGCTTCGACGGTCACCACGAAGAACGCGACGGCCGCGCAGATGATGCTCATGCGCGAACTAACCCGCCTGGCGCGGTCACTGCACGACATGCACCAGGCGGTAGGCGATGCGACGAGGGCGCGCGAAATCAGGACATTGATGACCGACCGTCTGCGAAGCGTGGTCGAGCAGATGCCGACCGGCACGAGTGTTACCGGCAGTGAGCTCGCGCCCGACCTGCAGGCCGTACAGAGGCGCATCGACGCACAGCGCGGCGTGCAGCCGGGTTCCCCACTGCCTACTCCGCTGCAGAAGCGGACAGAAGTCGCCCACGAGACACAGCGGGGCGAGAAAGACGACCGCGGCCGCTAATCGAGCGACGCGACCACGAGGAAAAAAGGAGCGGTGAGATGGCCGATTTGGATGGCGACGGAGTGGACGACGCGTTTGAGTCGACCGGTCGCACAGCGATGATGGTTGCGATGCAGATGGGCGAGAAGTTCGGCAGGCTCCGCGAGGAACTTGCCCGCAACGCTGCAGCACGTGACGACGCGGCGGCAAAGGAGATATCCGCTCGGTTCGACGCGGAGCGCGGCGCCGCTCGAGCGGAACTGCGCGTGGTCGAGCAGCCAGAGTGGTGGGACCGCGCGACCCCGCAGGATGTGGCGCGCGTGATCGAGACGGCGGAGACGTGGAAGGGGCTGGACGACACCGCCCTCCGTGCCTCAGAGCGGATCGAGCACGAAGTGCGCGATCGCTACGACGTCGACGTGAGCGACTTCCGTGAAGGCATCCCGACCGAGCGAGCGCGCGCGGATCGTGACGTCACGGAGGCTGCGCTCCTGATCGCCGAAGCTGATCGACTGGACCGAGACACCACCGACCGCGGCCGCGGCGGAAGTGGCGCCGACGCCGAGCGCGTCGACTTGGCGCGCGACCTCGAGCAGCGCGCCGCCGACTACGAGCGGCGCGCCGATGCCGGCGGCGACGACACAAACACCCCGGAGGAACTGCGGGAGCTCGCGACGGACGCGCGCAGTCAGGCGCAGCTCTACCGCGACATGGATGAGGCCACGCAGAGCACCCGCTCCCAGGAGGCACCGACGCCCGAAGCGCAGGCCAACCGTGCCGAGGCCGGCGTTGTGTACGACTCAGCAGACCGGCGCCGCGACAAGGCGAACGAGATGGAGAGCGCAGGCGTAGACAAGGGCGATGTGCGCGTGCGCATGCGCGTCGATGCCGACCAGGGAACGCCCGCGGCCGAGGCAGTGGCCCCCGGCGCGCACGCTGGCACCCGCAACGTCAGAGGGCCACAGGCGCGCGGGCCGCAGCGGACTGACCGCACACGCTGACACCACACGGAAAGAGCCCTCACACGCCGCCTGAGCGGGTGTGAGGGCTCTTCCGCGCTCACAGGCGCTACGGCTCCGGAGGGAAGTCCTCGTCGCTCTGGTGGTCGGCAGGGAACATGCCTGCAGGAGGTGCGTGGTACGGCAGCGGCTGGCCCTTACGGTTCTTGTCTTCCGACTCCGCGAACGGCCCGGAAGGGCTGAGCAGTTGCGCCATGTTCGGATCTGCGACCGACAGCCACCAGGCGCTCATGCCAGTAGGGTCCATCCGCGCGGCCTCCCACGACCGCCACATCGCCTCGAGGCGGCATGATGCTTCCTCGCTGCGCCACCAATCTCCGCGCCACACGAACTCGCCCTTGCCAGGAACGCCGATGACCCGCCGATAGCTGTACCGCAGGAACCGGCGAAAGAACTCGTCGGACGAGCCGAAGAATGTCGTCGGCGCGACGGGATCGGGATCGACCTCGCCCGTCGACTGGTCTACGGCGAAGGTGAACTCGTCACTCATGCACGGACTCCGGGTTCGTGAGCGGCGATCGACGCCTTGATGGCCGACGCGTGTGGCCCCTGGTACCAGGGGACGGTCTTGACGAGCGTGGCACGGGAGCCCGACGAGAACATGACCGCCCGACCACGTGGAAGGTCGGCGAGCTCCTGCACTTCCAAGATGCGCTCACGCTTCAGCGACGTCGACGTCGACCGGACGCCTTTGTTGTACGACACCGAGGACGTCTCCCGGTCATAGGTGCCCACCAGCTCCGACAGTTCGCCGAGGAAGTCAGTCTCTGACACGCCTCCCGCGTAGAGCTTCACGTTGGACGCTGACCAGAGCTTCCGCATGCCCTCGCGCCCGAACACGGCGATCCCCTGAGACCATGACTGGAAGACGCTCATGATCGGGATGCCGCGCGATCCGAAGTGGCTGTACAGATCCGGGAGATCCGTCCAGCGACACACATTCGCCGCCTCATCGAGGATGCCGAGCAGCGGGGTCTGCAGCCGGCCACCGCGTGAGTTCGCCGCCAACTCTTCGGCCGCTTCAATCGTGGCCGCGGTGAGCGCCGTGACCAACGGTCCTGCGGTGCCGGTGCCCTCCTTCGAGAGCGAGTACAGCGTCCCCGACCCAGTGACGAACTCGGTGGGGTTGAACTGCGGCCGCGGGTCGCTGAGTGCGTTGCCCTCATCATCGACGGTGCCCACAGCCGGGTTCACCCACGGGTGGATCGCGGAGTTCTTCAGACACGCAGCCATCTTCTCCGCCGTCTGGTACACCGAGTCGCGCAACTTCTCGGTCGAACGCTGCACTCCTGCCACTCCGTCCGCCATGAGCGCGTAGCCGGCGTCCTCGAGCAAGTAGACCGGCTCGTCCTCCGCGACGTTCGTCAGCCACGTGTACACCTGGGACACCGGTCGATTGCCGACCGCGGCGGCGAGCAGCAGGCCAGCGAGGAAGCTCTGACCCTTGGGATCGAAGAACGCATCCTCCTTGGCCCCTGGAACCTTGGAACCCGCGGCGAAGTGCTGTGCCAGCTTCTCTGCTTTCGTGTCATCCGTCACGTACGACAACGGATTCCACCACCATGACGGCTCCTCGAGAGCGACACGCTGTGGGTCGAAAACCCAGACAGGCCCGGCCGCGGCCCGAAGGTCGCGAGTCGAGTCGAGGACGTCGCGCTTGTTGGACGTCGACACCACGGCACCGGGCGCGGCGAGGAGAGCGGGAATCACCAGGGAGGTTGACTTGCCGACGCGTGGGCCAGCGATCACGATCATCATGTCCTCGAACGAGGCGTACAGCGTCTTACCTGCCTGGACCGTCACCCCGACCGGTATGCCAGGGCTCCCACTGACGCCGAGCCGGTCGGACTTCTTCTGAGCCTGCTTACCCTGCATGTGCGCGACCTCGCGCAACGGAGCCATGAAGGGGGCCGCGCGGTCGACGTTCGTGCGGCCCTTGTTCTTCATGGAACGCATCCACGCGAGCCAGATCCCGAGCAGCGCGAAGACCCCGACGCAACCCGCGGCGATCAGCGTCGCCGCGAGCGGCCAAACGAGGTCACCGCGCAGCAGGCCGCTGATCATCTCGAACGGGTCGCGCGTCAGGTCGGGATTGACGCCATCCATCCGGGAACCGGCTGTCATCGACACCCAGAGAATGGCGATGAGCGCGATCGCCGAGACTGCGAGTACGAGAATCAACTTCTCGTTGTTCGCCTTGCCTGGTTCGCGTCGGCGGTTGTTCGTGTTGGCGCTCACGACACCACCCCCTCGCGGCCCGAACGTGACGCCGTGTGCCACAGCTTGTTGGTGTCATTCACCGTGAGCTCCACCGAGGTCAGTTCGACCCGCACAGGGATTCCCGGGCGTCCACCCACTTTGATCAGGAACTTGCCGCGCCCAGGGGGCTCGGCTTCCCGACCGGACGAAGCGTCCCACGCGGGCGGGTCTTGCCACGACGTGAGCGTGTCTTGTTCGGCCTGAGACATCGCTACAGCAGACGTGAGTAGGGGCATCTCCGCGCCAGGGAGACCGCCGCAGATGACCATTCCTGACCGCTCCACAAAGCCGCGCGCCTTCATCTGATCCTCGCTCGAGGCGAGGGAGAGAAGGTCGCTCATCGTGTGCGAGATCATCGCGAGTCCGACACCTCGGGCACGGTTCAGTCGAGTCAGAGCGTCGACGCGATCGACCATCCCTCGCCCGGCGCGCAGCGCGCGCCACAGCTCGTCGAGGATGACGAAATAGTGGCGGCGCGGTTCCAGCTCGGCGTCGGCCAGGGCCGTCGCGACGTTGACCGTTCCGAAACCCGCCGACCAGCACGCCAGAAGAATCGCCGCCTGAAGATCCGCCTCCGAGTCATCGATGGAGGACACGTCGTAGACGACGGGCCGGTCACGGCGCATCGGCGTGGTGGTCTGCTGGGAGAAGATTTCGCCCAGCCGGCCCCCTGTCGTCAGACCGATCAGTGACGCCTCGAGGTTCTCCGTGATCTGCTTGTAGCGGTCGATGTCGCCGCGGTCGAGGGCAACCTCACGCACTTCCCGCGGAGCCTCCTGGATAACTCGCAACAGATCGCCCAGCACTGGGACGCCATCGTGCGATTCGTCCAGGTACTTCAGAGCTCGATCGATGATCGTCTCTTCGCGATCCGTAGGCGGCTCCGAGCGGAGGATCGTAAGCAGCGCCGAGACCATCGTGTGACGGCGACCGTGCGCGTCGGCCACAACCTGGTTGGCCAGACGCCGAGCCTTGATCGAAGCGACAGACGCCTCGTCAGCCAGCGCTCGCTCGCCTGCCGCCAGGTAGGCGTCGGCCGTCGACTGCAAGTGCTCTGCTTGCGCCAGCAGTCGCTCGGACGCGTGCGTCGCTTCGCCGGGGTCGAGGATGTTCAGATACCCGCGGCCTCGGCCGAGGGTGATGACTTGACCGTCCAGAGCCTCGATCAAGTCCACGTAGTCAGGCTTGAGGTCGCCGAGCACCAGCGGAATCGTGCCATATCCCGCGAGGCCGGTCGCCATTCGACGCGTCAACGAGGACTTCCCCAGGCCCGGCTTGCCGAGCACGAACATGCTGGGGTTGGAGATGAGCTGCGCGCGCTGGAACCACGAAATGGGATCGCAGCAGACCGCGGCGCCGGTAGCGAGGTTCTTGCCGAGGGGAACGCCGATCATCGGTGTCCCCGTTCCGACTGAGAACGGGTAGAGCCCGCACACCTGAACGGTTGTGCCACGGAACTCGTCCGCCGCCGCAACGTTCACTGCCTCACCGCCGCCTCGACCAAACCACCCACGGATGGGAGGACGCATCGGACGGATCTCCGTCGAGGCCTTCTTCTTGGTTTCAGTCCCGTGCGGGATCTTTCGTGCTTTGCGCCGCCCGCGCGCGGGCGGTTCCCGATACAGCGGCGGGGACGGCATCTCCACGATCCGTCGTTCACGTCGGTTCGGTACCTGGCCAGTGCCCGTGGACAGAACTGGCGGGACCAGCGCCACGTGGTCCGAGTCGGACTCCACGGCACCGGTGGGCATCTCTTCCTCGCCCGCTTCCAGCGGCTCCGTCGCGCGGCCGGAAAAGAGGCGGTGGCTTGTCGTGCTCATAGCGACTCCCTCACTTCGCTCGGCATCCGGATATGACGCGGCAGAACCAGCCCCAGCGGGAGCGCAGCAGCGAACGCTGTGTCCTGGGAACCGTATGCGGGCCGCATCCGCAGTCGTGCCGCCGCCGACAAGGAGTCGATCGCCGCACGCGCCTCCGCTTCTCGCGCGGGGTCGGTTGTGGTCGCGGTCACCACAAGGCCGAAGTTCAGCAACCCAGCGCCGGCCGCTTCTTCCTGAGCGGTGGCCTGTGCGGCACGCGTCGACATGCCCGATCGAGCCGTGGGCTTGCGGGATGCCGTCGAGTTGAATTGAGCCGCATTCAAGTCGGTCTCCACCAGCGCCGCAGCTCGAGCAGGATCGATCGGGCGGTACAGCAGGGTCACGCGCTTGCGCGCGACGTCACGGTGCGGAGCGAGAAGACGCCCCAGGATGCCCGACTGCACGACACCCCGCGGCGGACTCGTCATGGTCCAGGACGTCGAAACTGCGCCGTCGTGGCGGTACGAGTCCCAGCGTGCCTCGGCGGCAGCAGGGCCGACGTCTGACCATGCCAGTTGGGGAATGTCCCCCGCAGCACGGGCCTCATCGATCAGCACCGCCGCGGCCGGGTCATATGCCGTCCGGATGGTTTCGCACAGTTCCTGTGCGCTCATTGGCCGAGCAGCGCCCGCGCCAGCGGCGGCGAGCCCCGCGGTCAGGCTGGGAAGACGCGACGCCAGGTCGGCGCCCATTTCGTCGGCTTCCCGACGTCGGCCGGTGATCCGCGAGTTACCGCTGAAGGTCAGCGCAATGTAGGCGCGGATCGTTGCCGACCCAACCGGGTACGTGCGCATGACCTCACTGAGCATCGCCCTGGCAAACGGCGGGGCATCCGGGTCCAGCGAACCCGAGACCTCGGAGCGGAGCCGAGTTCCTGTGTCAGGAGCCGTCTCGACGGTTACCGACGCTGCTTCCACGCCGGGCTCATCCGCCAGGTTCGCAAGCCAGATACCGTACTCGGCGACCTGGTTGTCGATGGTCTCCTGATCGACCAGCGCCGCTCCATCGGGCTCCGTGGTGATGATCACCGTGTAGTGCCGGGTCGAGGGCACGTGGACAAGAACGAAGGGCCGGCCCTCGGAGTCTTCGTGCTCGCTCAGCTGGGACGCCGCAGCGAGACCGGGCAGCTGGAACGTGCCCCATTTCGCGCGGCCCGTGGGACCGCTCCGGTAGACGTTCGCGCCCTTGCTCTTGGTTCGCATCCAGTTCACGCGATTCACCGTCCGTCCTAGGGCGCTCTGCCCGTGCTTGTCCTTCTTGGAGACCGCGAGGAGCACCCCACCGAAGCAAAGCGCCACGATGGCAGCGTTGCCGAGGGTGGAGAACATCATCGTGATGATGGTCGCCATGATCCCGGTGAACATCACACCGGTTGCGAGCTGTCCAAGCCCTCCCAGACCTGCCGTCTG
>Ga0073904_10004002_pt1 | contig 11033 bp, 9 predicted proteins | sample KloWWTrecipitate_FD_66668 | JGI IMG/M metagenome (GOLD analysis project Ga0073904, IMG submission 66668) | Active sludge microbial communities from Klosterneuburg, Austria, studying microevolution and ecology of nitrifiers - Klosterneuburg... | ecosystem: Engineered > WWTP > Aerobic digester >... | reverse complement strand
AGCGTGACGGGATCGTCCAGACGGCCATTCGCGAGATCAAGAGCGCGCGGCCCGAACTCCTGGTGATCGGCGACGTGTGCCTCTGCGAGTACACATCGCACGGGCATTGCGGGCTGCTGAAGCCAGATGGGCACGTCGATAACGACGCATCGCTGCCGTTGTTGGCGGAAACCGCAGTCTCACTTGTGGAGGCGGGGTGCGACATCATTGCACCGAGTGACATGATGGACGGCCGAGTGGGGGCCATCCGCCGGGCGCTGGACGGGGCAGGGTTCGTTGAGACGCCCATCCTCTCGTACGCGGCGAAGTTCGCGAGCGCGTTCTATGGGCCATTCCGCGAGGCGGCCGATAGCGCGCCCCAATTCGGCGACCGCCGCGGCTACCAGATGGACGCATCCAACTCGAGGATGGCGCTGGACGAGGTAAGGGCGGACATCGCGGAGGGCGCGGACATGGTGATGGTAAAGCCGGCGCTTCCCTACCTGGATGTGGTCGCGCGCGTCCGCCAGGCGGTGGATATCCCGGTGGCGGCGTACAACGTGAGCGGCGAATACAGCATGCTGATGGCAGCGGCTCGGAACGGCTGGCTCGATGAGGAGCGCGCGATCGATGAGGCGCTCACGAGCATTCGCCGGGCCGGGGCCGACATCATCATCACCTATCACGCGAAGCAGTGGGCGGCGCGAAGGTAGCTAATCGCGGCGGGCGGGACCGCTGGCGCGCTCGCGTTTCTTTTCCACCCGCACGGCGCACACCTTGTACTCGGGAATGCGCGACTGCTCGTCGTAGACGTTGTTGGTGAGGAAATTGGCGGCCTGGTCCTGGAGCTTCACGAAGGGGACGAAGATATTCCCCGGCTGGACCCCACCGGTGAGGACCGCCCGCCCGCTCATTTTGCCCCGGCGGGAAAGAACGACCACTTCGTCTCCCTCGGCGATGCCGGCCACGGAGGCATCGGCCGGGTGGATAGCGACGGGGACGGTATCGACGCGCGCCATGAGGCCGGCAACCCGGCGGGTGATTGTGCCGCCATGCCAGTGGTAAAGAATCCTGCCGGTGTTCAGCACGATGGGGTAGTCGGGATTCGGGGTCTCATCGGCTTCGGCCGCCTGGCGAACCGGGGTGAAGCGGGCGAGCCCGCGCGGGAAACTCTCTGCATAGAGGAAGCGGGTCCCGGGATGGCCCGCTTCGGGACAGGGCCACTGGATGCCACCGGCGGTGTCCAGGCGGGCATGACTCAGGCCGCGAAGCTGAGGCGTGAGCCGGGCAAGTTCGGCGAATACTTCCGCGGAAGTCGCGTGGCCGAACTGTCGGGGGTCCACACCCGCGGCAGGGGCCATGCGCCGGGCAAGATCGCAGATGATCTCCCAGTCGGGCCGGCTGGCACCCACGGCGGCAATGGCGGGACGGACCCGCTGGACGCGGCGTTCGCTGTTGGTGAAGGTGCCATCCTTTTCGGCGAAAGAAGCCGCGGGCAGCACGACATCCGCGAGCTCGGCGGTCTCGTGCAGGAACAGGTCCTGGACGACGAGGAAATCGAGCGCGCGGATGAGCCCGGTGGCGTGGCGCAGGTTCGGCTCACTGAGCAGTGGGTTTTCACCCACGATGTACATGGCGCGAATATCCCCGGTGGCGATTCGCTCGACCATATCGGTAGCCTTGATGCCGGGCTGGCGGGGGAGCGGGCCGCCCCAATGATCTTCGAAGCGGGCGATGACCGGGGCATCGTAGGGTTGGTAGCCGGGGAGCGAATCCGGAATACAGCCGGCATCGCCACAGCCCTGGACGTTGTTCTGGCCGCGCAGGGGTGATACGCCGCAGCCGGGCCGGCCGAGCTGCCCGGCGAGCAGCGCGAGATTCAGGAGGGCGTGGGCATTATCGGTGCCCTGTGTGTGCTGGGTGATGCCCATGCCCCAGAGCAGGCAACTCCCCGGCCGGAGACCAGCAGGCTGGCCGGCACGAGCGGGCGGGCGGGCAAAGAGCCGGGCGGCAGTGCGGAGGTCCTCCGCGGGTACTCCGCAGCGTGCCGCGCACTCATCGACCGTCGCCTCCTGGATGGCCGCAAGGAAATCCCTGAAGCCCTCGGTGCGGGCGGCGATGAACTCGCGATCCTCGATGCCCTCATCGAGGATCGCGCGCGCCACGCCGTTGAACAGTGCGACATCGGTACCGGCGCGCGGCTGCAGGAAGAGGCTGGCACGGTCACAGAGCTCGATGCGCCGGGGGTTGATGACGACGAGCTTCGTCCCACGGGTATCGACGGCGCGGCGGATTCGCGATGCGATGACCGGGTGGTTGGAACCGGGATCGCAACCGATGACAACCACGCAGGAGGCTTCTTCGAAATCGACGTAGGAATTGCTGGTGGCGCCGCTGCCAAGCTGCTGGAGCATCGCCTCAACGCTCGGCGAATGGCAGAGGCGGGTGCAGTGGTCGATGTTGTTCGTGCCCATGATGAGGCGAACGAACTTCTGCTGGATGAAGGCGTCTTCGTTGGTGGCCTTGGCACTGGCAAAGCTTCCGAAGTAGCCGCGGTGCGCGGAGAGGCGCTCGGCGACGAGGTTCAGTGCTTCGTCCCAGCCCGCTTCTTTGAGCCCGCCATCCTTCCTGATGAGGGGCGTGGTGAGGCGATCGGGGTGGTGAACAAAGGAAGTGCCGAAGCGGCCTTTTACGCAGAGCATGCCCACGCTGGAGGGGTTTGCCGGGTCGTCATCCACCCAGCGGATGCGGCCGGCGTCATCGACATTGAGGATGAGGCCGCAGCCGACGCCGCAGTACGGACAGGTAGTGGAAACGGTCCGGGCCATGGGCTACTCCTTCGGGCTGAGGGCCGTTGTCGGGCAGGCGGCAACGCACGATCCGCAGCTGGTGCAGATGGATGCGGAGAGCGGGCCGCCCGTCCCGGCGGTGATACGCGCGCCGAGTCCACGCCCGGCGATTCCGATTGCGCCGATGTGCTGAAGATCCTGGCAGGCGGCGGTGCAGCGGCCGCACAGGATGCAGGCATCCTGGTGAAACGAGAAGAAGGTGTTGCTGGAATCGGAGTAGGCGGCGTTCCGGGGCAGATAGCGCGCCTGTTCGATGCCGTGCGCAGCGAGGGCTGCAGCGGTCTCGGCAGAGCACGGCCCGCCCGTTTGCGAGGGTGGGCCTGACTGCATGGCGCGGGTTAGTTCGAGGACGCCGCGCCGAATACGGGTGACGCGCCCGGTGTGGGTCAGGCACTCGGACACGCCCGTGGCGGGTGTAGAACAGGCGGCCACAACCCGGCCGTCGGCCTCGACCAGGCAGGTCCGGCAGGCGCCGATGACTGGCAGCGCATCGTCCTTGCAGAGGTGAGGGAGCGGGATACCCGCCGCCAGGATGGTATCGAGCAGCGATCCGAACGGTTCGACTTCGCGCCCATCGAGCCTCATGCAAACACCTCCGGCCAGAAGTGGAGTGCAGAACGCGCGGGGCCGGGGGCCATCTGCCCGAGTCCACAGAGCGAAGCGAACTGAAGGATTTCGCCCAACTCCTCAACCATCGCCCGGTCACCGGCGGCAAGGGCATCGCGCAGCCGGGGCGTGCCTTCGCGGCAGGGGGTGCACTTGCCGCAGGACTCGCTGGCGTTGAACGCGGCGGCGGCCATGGTGGTCTCGCGGATATCGCCCGGGGCATCGAGCACGGTGATGCCGCCGGCTCCGAGCATGGCGCCGGTTGGGTGCATGGGCCCGGGCGCCAGGGGCGTATCGAAGGCGCTGGCGGCGAGGAAGCCCCCCGAAGGGCCGCCCATCAGGACTGCAGGCTCGCCCTGTACAACCGGACCGGCACGCTCAACAACATCCCGAAGCAAAGTACCAATGGGGACCTCGTAGACCCCGGGGCGCTCAATTCGCCCGCTCAGGCTGAGAATCCGCGTTCCGGGAGCTGTTTCGATGCCGGTCCGGGCAAATGCGGCAGGATCGTCAAAAAGCAGTGGGAGGTTCGCCATGGTCTCGATGTTGTTGACCACGGTGGGCATGCCGAAGAGTCCTGCCTGGACGGGATACGGCGGCCGCGTGCGCGGTACCGGGCGGCGGCCCTCAATCGCATTGAGCAGCGCGCCTTCTTCCCCGAGAACGTACCCGCCGCCGCCGCGGTAGACGGCGATTGGCGCTCCCGTATCGAACCCGGCGAGGGCGGACTCCAGCGAGGCGAGCGCAGGGTCGGCATGGCCGTTTGCGAAGATGACGAGGACGTTGGGCTGGAGGACGAAGGCGGCGATGGCGATCCCTTCGGCGACGCGGCCGGGGACAAGCGACATGAGCGCGCGGTCTTTGAACACGCCGGGCTCTCCCTCCTCGGCATTGACGACCAGTGCGAGCGGGCGCCCTTCGGCGAGGGCGCTTCGCCATTTGGAACCGGTGGGAAAGTAGGCGCCACCACGGCCGCGCAGGCCCGATCCAGCCACCTGTTCGAGGGCACGGTCGCGGCCCATCAGCCGCGCCGATTGGAGTGCGTGCGCTCCGGAGGGGACGGCCGCAAGGAGTGGCCCGGCCTGGCGAACCATGCCAGCCGGGAAGAGGTCCTCCGGGCCCGATGCGGGCGGGGCGTAGCAGCGGAACTGGCAGTGTCCGTCTCCGGGAGACCCGGCCATACGGCAGGCGAGCCACCCGCAGGCGGGCTCGGGAGTCAATTTCGAACTGGTGTAGAAGCCGGCGTAGGCGGCCGCGACCTCCCAGGCCTCGGCGGCCGGGATGCGGAGGTCGTACGCAATAGCGGCCACACGCTCGGGGGCTATCCAGCCGGCGCGCCGTGACTCCTCGAAGAGCCGGGGGAGGAGGTGCGAGCGAAGGGGGAAATCCGGGGGGAGGGGCCGCGACATTACCGGCCATCGTACCGGCCGGGCGCGGCGTCTGCTATTGGCGGCGGCCAGCGATGGCTGGTGGGGCGGCCATCGCCGTCGATAGGACGGTCCGGCGGCAGGGCTCGGAAGGTTCCTGGCAGGCTCCAACGAGCGTGCGATCGACGAGTTCGATGATTCCGCAGCGGCGTGCTTCGGCGCGCACGTGGGCGACCGTGGCCGAGATGGCAGCCTGAATGCCGGGCCATGGCTCGCAGCGAATGACGCGGAGGTGCCGGGACGATTCATTCCATTCGAACACGAGGCGGGCGTGGGAGCCGGGGCCGGCACAGAACCGGGTGTAGCCGCCGAGATACTCCTGCGTGACGTTCAGTCCCCTGCTGGAGGGATTGACTCCTGCCCGCTCAAGTCCATCCCACAGCTCCCCCAGGGCAAGGAGGAGTCTGAAGGCAACGTCAGAAGTGTCAGTACGCAATGTGATCGCCAGGCGGATGTGTTTCGTATACCTGTGGCTCCCGCATGCCACCGGGCTGATTCTACGCGCATGGGGGCTTATCTATGCAAGCGACCCATTAGTGCTATAGATGCCACCCGGTGATTTACTCAGGACTTCAGAAGATACCGGGAGAGCCCGTCGCGGAGCGGAGTGAGCGGCAAGCCGAAGCTGGCCGTGAGGTTTGTGTTATCGGCGACACCATCCATGGTGATGAAATCGATAGCCCCGGGAGTGAGCGGGCGGCCGGGCGCGAATTGCACCAGCGATGCGACCGCCTTCATGACGAAGACCGGGTTGTGGAGCAGAAAGCGGCGCTTGCCCGCAACCTGGAGTGCGCAGCGGATGACTTCGTCCATGGTCAGGGTCTCGGGGCCGCCAATCTCGAACACTTGGCCGGTGGGATTGCCTTTCGCGACGGCCGCGGCTACGTGCGCACCGAGATCGCCGATGTAGAGCGGGTTGATGCGCGCTCTGCCATTGCCGATGACCGGAACGAAAGGAAGGAAGCGCGTGAAGCCGAGGAAACGGTTGAGCGAGACATCGCGTTCGCCGTAGATCCAGCTGGGACGGAAGACCGTAAAAGGCACACCGCTGGCGGCGATGTACTGCTCTTCTTCCCACTTGAAGCGCTGCCAGTGGTAGCGGGCATCGGCTGAGGCGCCGACACCGCTCAAACCGATGAAGTGCCGAACGCCGGCGGCGCGCGCCGCATCGACCAGGTTCCGCGTTCCGCCGAGGTCGATCCGTTCAAAGGTGAATCCCTTGCGCGGGTTCTCGATCGGGGAATTGGGGAACTGGACGGCATCCACGACGGCATCGGCCCCCTGGACGGCGGCGGGCAGTGTCCCGGGCACGGTGACATCCGCCGAGGCCCAGAGCGCGCGGCTATCGATGGGATCGGAGGCGGGGTTTGACCTCGATGTGGCGGTGACCTGGTGTCCGGCATCGAGGAGGGCAGTGGTGATGGCCCGGCCAAGCAGGCCAGTACCGCCGGCTACGACGATCTTCATGGGAGTGCTCCTTTATCGCCCGAATGGGCAAGGTTGCGCAGCAACGTAAGCGCATCTGCAAGCCCGGACCCGCCGTAGTGCGCTCCTTCAGGGAGCCGGAGGTTCGGCTCGATATCGAACGCCCGGCCACCGTAGACCAGTGCCGTGCGCGGTGCGACCTCCAGGAGAATGCGGGCGATGCCGGGCAGGAGGCGCGCCGAAGTGGGACTGCCAGCGGAAACCGCCAGCACGGCGGGATGGGTATCCTCAACCGCGCGAATGAACGCCTCTGGTGGAACATCCTGGCCAAGGTAGATGGTGCGCATTCCCTGGAACCGGAGCAGGACGGCGAGCAGCAGGACCCCCAGTTCGTGGCTATCACCCTGCATGCAGCCCAGGACGACCGTCGGGGACCCGGGGAGCGGCGTTACCTGGCGGCTGAGGGTCTCGAGCTGGCCGCGGATGAAACCGGAGGCGAAGTGTTCCTGTGCGACGGACACGGAGCCCGCGTGCCAGCCATCGCCGATCCCGGTGAGAACCGGCACGACCACCCGGTCGAAGGCGGTGAGGAGATCGAACACCTCGATGGTCTCGCCCCAGGCGATGCGGGCGGCCGATTCATCGAAAGAGAGCAGGGCAAGGGCGAGCCGTTGCCGCTGGAGATCGGCGGCCGGCGCCCCGGGAGAGGCGAGGCTGGAAACCTCGATTCGGGCGCGGGAAGCTGCGAGGCCGAGAGGTACGCCCTGAGCGGCGAGGTCGCGCATCACTCGAATCAGGGCGATATCGACCTCTGCGTACAGGCGCTGCCTGCCATCGGTCCGCGCCGGGGCCGGGATTCCGTGGCGGCGCTCCCACGCCCTCAGGGTATGGACACCAACACCGGTGAGATTCGCCACCTGGGCGATGCGCAGCGCCCTTCCCGGAAGCAACTCGGATGTCATGCATCCGACCGTACGGCGAGCCGCGTGGAATTGTCAATGTTTTGTCTATAATTTAGCCTGTAATTGTGCGAACTGGGACAGACCCTGGCTTTCTCGATGTCGCAGTGATTGGCTCGGGCTTTGGCGGATTGACCGCGGCGGCACTGGCGGACCGGACCGCGCTGCGCGTCTCCGTATTCGAACGGCACGTGCGGCCGGGTGGGTGCGCGGGCGATTTCGCGCTGGATGGCTACTGGTTCCCCGCCGGCGCGACCGTGGTGACCGGGCTGGAGGAGGGCGGCATTCTTCGACGCGTCTTCGACACGGCGGGCATTGTGGTGGACGCGCGCGAGCTCGATCCATCGATCGTTTTTCACGTGGGCGGGAAGCAAGTCCCGTATCTCCGATCGCCAGAAGCGTGGCGATCCGTCTTTCGAACGGCGTTCCCAACGGCGCCGGACGGATATGACCGGTTCTGGAAGTGGAGCCGCGCGACCGGCGGGGCCGTCTACGGGATCGGGGCAGCGCTGCCCTCGCTCCCTATCGAACGCTGGCCAGACCTACGGAGGACGGCACGCGCGGCCCGGCCGGGAGCGTTGCGGACCTTACCGTTGCTCGGCCGGACGATCGGCCAGGTGAAACAGAAGCTGGGGGCGGTCGGCCACCCCGGGGCAGATGCCCTGATCGACAGCCTTCTGCTCGATGCGACGGGCGCACGGGCTGCCGAGTGCAGCGCGATCCAGGGCGCGATCGCGCTCGACCTTTACCGGCGCGGGTGCCAGTGGGTCGAAGGGGGTACGGGGAAGTTGGCGATGCTACTCGTGCGCGCCACCAGGATTCACGGGGGGGAGGTTCACTTTGGGGCCGGGGTCTCGGCCCTCGACAGGGCGCCCGGTGGCTGGGACGTTGTCCTCGATGACGGCAGGCGGATCCGGGCGCGGCGTGTGGTGGCGAACGTGCCACCGGGGTCGCTCCGGGGACTCCGCGGCATGCCGGTCACCCGGCCCGCTGATGACCAGGGCTGGGGTGCTTTCGTCCTTCACGCCGGGATCGACGGGAGTGGACTCGATGGGCTCGACCCATTCCACCAGGTGATCCTGCCGGAAGCCGGTGGAGAACTGGAGGAGGGAGCGAGCAGCCTGGTTTCGATCTACCCGGGGAGGGGCGCGCGATCCGGGCAGTGGTCGGTTTCGGTTTCCACCCATACGCGCACCGGTGGCTGGGGTGCGGATTCGGGAGCCCGGCGAAGTCGGCTTGAAGCGCAATTGCGGCGGGCGGCGGCCGAGGTGATACCGGGGTTCGCTGACCGCTGCCGCGTGGTCCGTTCGGCGACCCCGGCGACGTTCGAGCGTTACACGGGCCGCCCCGGGGGTTTCGTGGGGGGACTCGCCCAGCGACCGGGCAACACTGCCCTGCTGGCCCCGGGGCACCGGCCCGAGCGGCACCTGTACCTTGCCGGGGACCACGTGTTTCCCGGGCCGGGGACGGTGGGCACGGCACTTTCGGGTATCAATGCCTATCGCGATGTCGCAGAATCATTGCGCAGGAGGCCGCTGCTGTGACGCTATTCCGGAAGTCATCGCGGTTCGAAGCCAGCCCGGAGGCACTGTTTGCGTTCCACATGGACGCGAAAAACCTCGCCCGTATCTCGCCACCGTGGCCGCCGTTCGTGATGGTCAGCCCGCCAAAGCCGACGGAGGCAGGGGATGTGCAGGTGTTCCGGGTGGGCCCCTGGCCGGTGGCGAGAACCTGGCAGGCGCGAATCACGCGGCTTGAGCCGGGGCGGGTGATCGAGGACACGCAGGAATCGGGGCCGTTCCTGCGCTGGCGTCATCAACACAGGGTTTCGGCCGATGGGGACGGTTCCCGGCTGACCGATGTGGTTGCGTTCCGGCTGCTGCCAACGGTTCTGGGGGAGTACGTTGAGTATCTGTTGGTGCGTCCCGCGCTCTGGGCGATGTTTACGTGGCGGCACTGGCGAACGCGCCAGCTTCTCGCCAATTCCGATGCCTGATTTCGCGTGATTTCGCACAGGTTTTACACGCCGCACAAGGATTATCGGGAGGAGTGGTGGTAGGCTCTGGCCGCCCCCCCGAAAGGTGTCTGCTCACATGCCCCGCTGCGCGATTTGTGTGTACCTGGAACTGCCGCCCCGCGATGCCACCGGCACGGTCGGGCTGATGACGGTGGAGCAGCCGTTAATCGATGAAGGCGTTGATAACCTGGGCGAGATCAATGGCGCGATCCACGTGATCGTGCATGCCTGTCCCGAGCATGTGGTGGATGTCTACCGTGGCCGCGTGGATGGTGTGAGGATGGCCTGGCGGCTGGGAGAAAGCTCGCCGGCGGCGGAGACTACTCCCGTCCCCCGAAATCTCGCAGTAGTGTCTTCATCCCGGGTTTGAAGACGACCTTGCCGTTGATCACGACGACCTCGTTGTTCAGATAGAGCTGGAGCGCGCGGCTGAGCACCGCGCCTTCGAGTGAACGGCCCTTGCGCCGGACATCCTCGACAGAATCGACGCCGACATCGATGTGAAAGACATCCTGAAGGATGATCGGTCCGGCATCGAGCTCTTCGGTGACGAAGTGGGCGGTGCAGCCGGTCACGCGGACGCCATCTTCCCAGGCGCGGCGGTAGGGATTCGCCCCGGGGAAGTAGGGCAGGAGCGAAGGATGGATGTTGATGATGCGGCCGGCGTAGGGCGCGACGACGGCGGGCGTGAGGATTTGCATGTAGCGGGCGAGCACGACGACATCGGCGCGGTAGTGGGCGAGCCGATCGAGGAGAAACTGCTCGTGGGCGGCCTTGTCATCGCTGGGGAAAGATTCGAAGGGGAGACCGGCTGACTGCGCGAGCGGGTGAAGGAGATCGTGATTGCCAAGCACGCAGACGATTTCGCCGGGGAGGTCCCCAGTGCGGGAATCGGCGAGAAGCTGTTCGAGGCAGTGGTCTTCCTTGCTGACGAGGACCGCGACGCGCTTTCGCTCGCGCTCGTTGTGGAGGGTGACGCGAACCTCCATGCCGATCTCGCTGCCGATTGCGAGGAGGCCGGTGATGAGCTCATCGAGCGAGACGGAAGCCTCGGTGATGTCGACGAGCATATCCATGAGGAACTGGCCGCGGACGACGCGCTGCTCGATGTCCTCGATATTGACGTCGCGTTCGGCGAGGTAGGTGCTGATGCGAGCAACGACGCCCTTCTGGTCGTTACCGAGGACGTTGACGATTGCGAGGACGCGCGCCATGGAGTACTCCGGGGCCAGCCTGAGGGGGTGGCAGCCGGAATCGAGGATAGGTCAGGCGGGGACTATTGGCACGCGGCGCGCGTGGCGCTATAGTCGCGCGGTCCCAGAACCGGGGACGGAAGCGATCGAGTTATGCGCATGGTACAGACATCCATAGGCATGGCGGCGGCGTACCGGTTCCAGGGACGCGATTCCCGGAGGCCCCTGGGCCGCCATCGAGGAAGCGATCGACAGGAGGTGTCGAGGGCAGGCAGCCTGTGAGGCTCCACACATAGGCAGCCAACCATCTTGTTGACCTTAAGCAATTCGGAAAGCACCTTACCGGACGGTTAATCGAACTAGAGGAGGGAACCACTACCGATGACCAAGTCCAAATGGCGGATGCTTCTCAGCATCTTCGCCGTGTTCGCCATCATGGCAGTCTCCGTTGCATGCGGGGACGATGATGACGACGATGACGGCGGGGATGAGACCCCGGCGACCGGCAGCCCGACGGCTGCGACGAGCGCAACGGCCGCGGCAAGCCCGACCGAGGCCAAGCCTTCGGGCACCATCAC
>Ga0073904_10004001_pt1 | contig 11034 bp, 9 predicted proteins | sample KloWWTrecipitate_FD_66668 | JGI IMG/M metagenome (GOLD analysis project Ga0073904, IMG submission 66668) | Active sludge microbial communities from Klosterneuburg, Austria, studying microevolution and ecology of nitrifiers - Klosterneuburg... | ecosystem: Engineered > WWTP > Aerobic digester >... | reverse complement strand
GCCAGCCTGGGTTTGTCCCAGTATTTGCTGTTTCTGGCTCTCATCAGCGTCAGTCTGGGCGTGCTCAATTTGCTTCCGCTGCCGGTGCTCGATGGCGGACACCTGATGTATTATCTTTGGGAGGCGGTGACCGGGCGCGGTGTGACCGATGTCTGGATGGAACGGCTCCAGCGTGGTGGCGTCGCGGTACTGCTGCTGATGATGGGCATCGCCTTGTTCAACGATCTGACCCGTATCCTGGGGTAGGGTTCAATTGCGCTGGCAACCAGGCCGGACAGACAAATATAGACAACATGCATTTCAATCGATTTCAGCGACATGCCGTCGCTATGGCCATTGCGGCCAGCGCTTTTGCCGGATCCGCGTGGGCGGTAGACCCGTTCACGGTGCGCGATATCCGTATCGAGGGCTTGCAGCGGGCCGAGGCCGGTACGATCTTCGCCTCGCTTCCGGTACGCGTGGGTGACACCTACGATGACCAGAAAGGCGCAGCGGCAATCCAGTCGATCTTTGCACTGGGCTTGTTCAAGGACGTGCGCATCGAGGTCAGCGGCGATGTGCTGGTGGTCATCGTCGAAGAGCGGCCTACCGTTGCCGATGTCGAATTCAGTGGCAACAAGGAATTCGACAAAGAGGCCTTGAACAAGATGATGCGCGACATCGGCCTTGCCGATGGCCGGCCCTACGACAAGGCCTTGCTCGATCGTGCCGAGCAGGAGATCAAACGCCAGTACATCAACCGCAGTCTGTACGCGTCCGAGGTGGTCACCACGGTCACGCCGATCGAGCGCAATCGCGTCAACCTGGCGTTCACGATCGCCGAAGGCGATCGCGCCAGGATCAAGGAGATCCGGGTCGTCGGCAACAAGGTGTATGGCGAATCCACGCTGCGTGATCTGTTCGATCTCGACACCGGTGGGTGGCTGAGCTGGTACACCAAGTCTGACCAGTATTCCCGGGCCAAACTCAACGCAGACATCGAATCGCTGCGTTCGTACTACCTGACACGCGGATACCTTGAGTTCAAGATCGACTCCACGCAGGTGGTGATCTCGCCGGACAAGCAGGAGATCACCATCGTGATCAATGTCACCGAAGGCGAACGCTACGTCGTCTCGGGTGTCAAGCTCGAAGGCAACTATCTGGGCAAGGACGACGAGTTCAAGAGCCTGGTGGCGATCCGCCCTGGTGAGGCCTATAACGCGGACGAGGTGGTGCAGACGACCAAGGCGTTCACCGATTATTTCGGCAACTTTGGTTATGCTTTTGCCCGTGTCGAGGCGCGGCCCGAGGTCGACCGTGCCAACAACCGGGTGGCGCTGGTGCTGCAGGCCGATCCGTCCCGCCGGGCATATATACGGCGCATCAATGTGGCTGGCAACAACCGGACCCGCGACGAAGTCGTGCGACGCGAATTCCGCCAGTTCGAGTCGGCCTGGTATGACGCCGACAAGATTCGGCGCTCCCGGGACCGGGTGGACCGGCTGGGCTTTTTTCGTGAGGTTTCGATTGAAACCCAGGAAATTGCAGGCGCACCCGATCAGGTCGACCTGACGATCACGGTGCTGGAAAAGGCCACCGGAAATCTGTCGCTTGGCGCGGGTTACTCCAGCGGTGACGGACTCGGCCTGAGTGCGGGCATCAAGCAGGAAAACGCATTCGGCTCCGGCAAGTCGCTGGGTGTCCAGGTCGACACCAGCAAGATCAACCGAACCGTGGTGTTCAACACCACCGATCCCTATTTCACGGTCGATGGCGTGTCGCGTGCAATCGACGTCTATCACCGCAACACGAGTCCTTATACCGGTACCGACAGCTACAAGCTGGTGACCACCGGTGCGAGCCTGCGGTTTGGCGTGCCATTCACCGAAATCGATACCGTGTACTTCGGAGGCGGCGTCGAGCGCACCAAGATCGTCCCGGGCACGCAATTGCCGGCCTCCTATCTGAACTACGCCAATCAGTTCGGATACTCCAGCAATGGTGTTCCGCTCACTGTGGGCTGGGCCCGTGATTCCCGCGACAGTGCGCTGGTACCTACGGACGGCCGCTATCAGCGTGTCAACGGCGAATGGGGTGTGGGTGGCGACACCCGTTATCTCAGTGCCAGTTACCAGTACCAGCAGTACATCCCGCTGAACAAGCAATACACGCTGGCGTTCAACGGTGACCTGGCCTGGGGCAAGGGCTTGTCCGGCCGTCCGTTCCCGCTGTTCAAGAACTTCTACGGCGGCGGTCTGGGTTCGGTGCGTGGATTCGAACAGGGCAGCCTGGGACAGATCGATGCGACAACCGGCGGCAGCCTGGGCGGCAACCGCAAGGTCAACCTGAATTTCGAAGTGCTGACACCATTCCCCGGAGCGGGCAATGACCGGACACTGCGCATGTTCGGGTTTTTCGACGTGGGCAACGTCTACGCCGAATCGGAGTCCATTGACCTGCAGAAACTGCGTGCATCCGTCGGGGTGGGCATCAGCTGGATTTCTCCGGTCGGCCCGCTGCGCCTGGCCATTGCCAAGCCGGTGCGCAAATTCACTGGCGATAAAATCCAGACCGTGCAATTTCAAATCGGGACATCTTTCTAATGAAGAATTTTTCCATTCGCCTGTGCGCCGGCGTTTTCACGGCCTTGCTGGCCCTCGCACCATTGGCCCAGGCGCAGGAACTCAAGATCGGCTTTGTCAATACCGACCGCATCTTCAAGGAGGCCGCCACGGCCAAGGCGGCGCAATCCAAACTCGAGCAGGAGTTCTCCAAACGCGAGAAGGAGCTGATCGACCTGGGTGCCTCCATCAAGGCCATCGCGGACAAGCTCGAGCGCGACGCGCCGACGCTGTCCGAGTCGCAACGGGCCACCCGCCAGAAGCAGCTGGTCGAACAGGACCGCGATTTCCAGCGCAAACGCCGGGAATTCCAGGAAGACCTCAACTCGCGCAAGAATGAAGAGTTGCAAATGGTTCTGGAGCGCGCGAACCGCGTCGTCAAGCAGGTGGCCGAAGCCGAGAAGTTTGACCTGGTGCTGCAGGATGCGGTTTACGTCAACCCGAAACACGACATCACCGACAAGGTGATCAAGGCGCTGAACGCCGGAGCCAAGTAAGTCTGCGGCGGTCACCCCGTGCCCTTGACTCTGGGATCCCTGGTCGCGGCGCTGGGTGGTGAACTGCAGGGTGACCCCGCCCTGGCCATCGAAGGCCTGGCCACACTGCTCGAGGCCACACCGTCACAGCTGAGCTTCGTTACCGGTCCGCGTTACCGGCAACAACTGGCGCAGTCGCATGCCGCCTGCGTGATCGTCGATGCCGAACTGGCATCGCTGGCACGCACACGGGGCGCCTGCATCATCACGCCGCAGCCCTATCTCTATTTCGCGCGCGTGACCCAGTTGTGGAAGCGCCACCATTGGCCCGCCGCAGCGCCCCAGGTCCATGCCAGTGCCGTGGTCGACCCGTCCGCGGTGATCGACCCGACAGTTTGCATCGGCCCGCTGTGCGTGATCGAACGCGGCGCGCGCATCGGCGCCGGCACGGTATTGAAGGCCAGGGTCACCGTGGGCGAGAACTGCGTGGTGGGTGCGCGTTGCATTGTGCACAGTGGCGTCGTCATCGGGGCCGACGGCTTCGGCTTTGCGCCCGATGGCGGCCGGTGGGAAAAAATAGAGCAGCTTGGGGCGGTGCTCATTGGCAACGATGTCGAGATCGGGGCCAATACCTGCGTCGACAGGGGCGCCCTGTCCGACACTGTGCTGGAGGACGGCGTCAAACTCGACAACCTGATCCAGATCGGCCACAACGTGCGCGTCGGACGCCACACCGCGATGGCCGCCTGTGTCGGCGTCGCGGGTTCCGCACGCATCGGGGCCCATTGCACGATCGGCGGCGCGGCGGTCGTGCTGGGCCATCTGACCCTGGCCGACCATGTGAATATCTCGGCGGCCTCGGTGGTGACACGCTCGATCCTCAAGCCAGGGCATTACACCGGCATATTTCCGATCGACGACAATGCACGCTGGGAAAAGAACGCGGCTTCTCTCAAGCGCCTGGATACGTTGCGTGATCGCCTGCGGGCCCTCGAAAACACTAGCAAAGACCCGATCAAGCCATGATGGACATTCACCAGATTCTCAAGCAATTGCCGCACCGGTATCCGTTTCTGCTGGTCGACCGGGTGGTCGAACTGGAAAAAGGAAAAAGGATTCTTGCACTGAAGAATGTATCGATGAACGAGCCCTTCTTCACCGGGCACTTTCCGCACCGTCCGGTGATGCCGGGTGTGTTGATGCTCGAGGCACTGGCCCAGGCTGCAGCCTTGCTGGCGTTCGATACGCTGGGAGTGACACCCGATGACAAGACCGTGTATTACTTTGCCGGCATCGACGGTGCCCGTTTCAAGCGACCGGTCGAACCGGGCGACCAGTTGATGCTGCATGCCGAACTCGATCGCATGAAGTCCGGCATCTTCAAGTTCAAGGCCCGTGCGACCGTGGGCGAGGAACTTGCCGTGCAAGCCGAACTGATCTGCACGATGCGCAGCATTGCCTGACCAGTCTTGCGTGGGCCCAGCGTGCAGAACATCCACCCTACGGCCATCGTCGACAAGGCCGCCGAAATTGACGCCTCCGTGCTCATCGGTCCTTATGCGGTCATCGGTCCGCATGTCCGCATAGGGGCTGGCACCACGGTCGGTGCGCATTGCGTCATCGAAGGCCATACCCGGATCGGGCGCGACAACCGCATTTTCCAGTTCAATTCGCTGGGTGCGATTCCGCAAGACAAGAAATACGCGGGCGAGCCCTGCGAGCTGCATATCGGCGATCGCAACACGATTCGCGAGTTCTGCACCTTCAACATCGGTTCACCCGGTGACCAGGGTGTGACCCGGGTACACGACGACAACTGGATCATGGCCTATGTGCATCTGGCACATGATTGCCAGGTCGGCAGCCACACGATTTTTGCCAACAATACGCAATTGGCCGGCCATGTGCATGTCGGTGACTGGGCGATCCTGGGCGGCTTCACCGTCGTGCACCAGTTCGTGCGTATCGGGGCCCACAGCATGAGTTCCATGTGTGCCTTGTTGTTTGCCGACCTGCCGCCGTTCGTGATGTGCCAGGGCCAGCCTGCAGCGGCGCGTTCGATGAATTACGAGGGCCTGCGCCGGCGCGGTTTCTCGGCCGAGCGGCTGGCGGCGGTCAAGGCCATGCACAAGGCGCTTTACCGCGACGACCTGACGCTGGAGCGGGCACGCGCCACCATCGAGAACCTGACCACGGCGTATCCCGAGGCGCAACCGGATGTGGCGCTGATGGCGTCGTTCCTGGCGGACGTGTCGCCACAGCGCGGAATCGTCCGGTGACGCCCGATGTGTGCTGTGCTCGTCTCACAGGAAAGCCCGGGATCGCCCCTGGGATTTGTTGCGCCTTCTCAAGGTGTTTTGCGTAGCCAGGGCCGGGGACACACTGAAGCGGCCGGCAGGCCCTTGCGTGGTCCGGCGGTGGCGATGGTCGCAGGCGAGGCTTCGGGCGATCTGCTGGCCGGTCTGCTGCTGGGCGGCATGCGCACACGCTGGCCGGATCTGCGCAGCGCCGGCATAGGCGGCACGCACATGGCGGCCCACGGCTTCGATGCCTGGTGGCCGAGTGAACGACTGGCGGTGCGTGGTTACGTCGAAGTGTTGCGCCACTACCGTGCGATCACCGGCATCCGCGAGCAACTCAAGACCCGGCTGCTGCAGCACAAGCCCGATGTGTTCATCGGTGTCGATGCGCCCGATTTCAATCTGCAGCTCGAACGGGATCTCAAACGCGCCGGCATCCGCACTGTGCACTTTGTCTGCCCGTCGGTCTGGGCCTGGCGTGCCAAGCGACTGGAGAAAATCCGGGCCAGTGTCGATCACATGTTGTGCCTGTTCCCGTTCGAGCCGGAGTTGCTGCAGCGCCATGGCGTGTCGGCCAGTTTCGTGGGGCATCCGCTGGCCGACGTGATTCCCATGCACGCAGACCGTGCCGGCGCGCGTGCGCAACTGGGGCTCGACAATGGTGCGCCGGTGCTGGCGATTCTGCCGGGCAGCCGGCGCTCGGAAATCGACTATCTGGCGCGGCGCTTTTTTGCAGCGGCCAGGCTGCTGCTGCGCGAGCGGCCCGAGCTGCAGTGTGTCGTGCCTGCGATACCGGCCTGGCAAGGCCTGGTCGAGCAGATCGCCGGTGAAGCCGGCGTGGCCGATCAGGTACGTATCCTCACCGGGATGTCGCATCTTGCGCTGGCGGCCTGCGACGTGACGCTGATCGCCAGCGGTACTGCCACACTGGAGGCCGCGCTGTTCAAGCGGCCGATGGTGATTGCCTACAACATGCACTGGCTGTCGTGGCAGATCATGCGGCGCAAGCGGCTCCAACCCTGGGTGGGCCTGCCCAACATCCTGTGCCAGGATTTTGTGGTTCCCGAACTGTTGCAGGAGCAGGCGAATCCGCGGGCCATGGCCGATGCCGTGGGGCAGTGGCTGGACGCACCGGATCGGGTGACCCGATTGCAGCAACGTTTCGAAGTCCTGCATCGGCAACTGCAGCGCGATACCTCCACCCTGGCGACCAATGCGATCGAGAATCTGCTTGGCGCCTGAACAGGCGCACCTCCCCTGGGACAGCCCCGGACTGATCGCCGGTGTGGATGAGGCCGGCCGGGGTCCGCTGGCCGGTCCCGTGGTCGCAGCGGCGGTGATTCTGGATCCGCGCAATCCGATCAAGGGGCTGGCCGATTCCAAGAAGCTCAGCGCCAGCCAGCGCGAACGCCTGTTCGACCTGATCTGTGCCCGGGCGTTGTGTTGCGCGGTTGGCTCGGCGTCGGTACAGGAAATCGATGCGATCAATATCCTGCAGGCCACCATGCTGGCGATGCGTCGCGCGGTGCAAGGGCTTCGGCTGACGCCAGGCAAGGTACTGGTAGACGGCAATCGGATTCCGGTGTTGAACGTGCGTGCAGAGGCCATCATTGGGGGAGACGCGCTGGTGGCAGAGATTTCGGCCGCATCGATCATTGCCAAGGTGCATCGGGACCGGTGGTGCGCACAACTCGACGTGGAGTATCCCGATTACGGTTTTGCCAGCCACAAGGGTTACGGTACCGCCCAGCATCTGGCCGCATTGCGCCGGTTTGGCGCCTGCCCGGAGCATCGCCGCAGCTTTGCGCCGGTAACGCAAGTTCTGCATGTCCGTTGATGCCGACCCGCAGGTTGCGCAGGTTCACTCGCGCGACAACCCACTGGTCAAGCTGTTGCGACGCCTGGCCAAGCACAACACCGCTTATCGCAAGCAAGGGCAGATCTGGGTCGAAGGCGATCATCTTTGCCGCGCTGCGCTGCAACGCGCAATCGTCCCGGCCATGGCTGTGTTTGCCGAGTCATCATGGGCAGCGTCGGGCGCCATCTGGGCGCCCGATGTCGCCAGGGTCGTGGTGGTGCCCGATGCCGTGTTCGACGAGTTCAGCAGTCTGGAGTCGCCCGCACGCATGGGCTTCGTGCTCGACCTGCCTGCCACGGCTGCACCGCAGACGGCCGTGGCCTCGGTGGTGCTTGACCGGGTGCAGGATGCAGGCAACGTGGGCTCGATCCTGCGCAGCGCCGCTGCGTTCGGGTTCCGCCAGGTACTGGCGCTCAGTGGCACTGCCGCCTTGTGGTCGCCCAAGGTCTTGCGTGCCGGCATGGGGGCCCATTTCGGCCTGAATCTGGTCGAGGGCCTGGCGGCGCACGAGGTCATGGCCATCGGCGTGCCGCTGGTGGTCACGAGTTCGCACCAAGGGGAACTGCTGCATGCGCAGCGCTTGCCCTGGCCTTGTGCGTGGGCTTTCGGCCATGAAGGGCAGGGCGTCGATGCAGCGTTGGCGCAGCATGCAAGTGCCTGGTGCCGGATTGCCCAGCCCGGTGGTGAGGAATCGTTGAACGTCGCGGCGGCGGCGGCGATCTGTCTGCATGCCAGCGCGGCTGCGAACATGCCTTGAGCACCTGGCTGCGGCGCCAGGCAAGGCGGGCGCCGCGCGTTATGGCTGTTCTATAATGCGTGGCTTTCCCGAAAGCAAGCGCCCCAAGCGATTCGCAAGTCAAATCCCCCTTTGAAAAGCAGCAACCTGTAGCAGGTCTTGCGGATGCTTGGGCGTACCCGTAACCCATCCGGAGAACCCCGTGCTTCTGTCTCTCAAGGGAACCTATCCTCTGGCCATACTGGCCCTCGCGGACGGCACGATTTACATTGGCGAGTCCATCGGTGCGACCGGTGCCTGCGTTGGCGAAGTGGTATTCAACACCTCGATGACGGGGTACCAGGAAATACTCACCGATCCGAGCTACTGCCAGCAAATCGTCACGCTGACCTACCCGCATATCGGCAACTATGGCGTCAACCCGCAGGATGCGGAGTCGCGCAAGGTGCAGGCCGCAGGCCTTGTGATACGTAATCTGCCTGCTGTTGCCTCCAATTTCCGCCTGACCGGCACGCTCGAATCCTATCTGCAGGCCGCCAATACGGTTGCAATTGCCAACATCGATACCCGCAAGCTGACGCGGCAGATCCGCAGCCAGGGTGCGCAAAATGGCTGCATTCTGGGCCTGGCCTTCGGTGAAGCCGTCTCGGATGCACGGATCGCTGAAGCGCTGGCTTTGGCCCGCGCAGCGCCGGCCATGACCGGGCTGGACCTGGCCCGTGTCGTCACGGTTCGGGAAACCTATGCCTGGACCCAGACCGAATGGTCGCTGACGGGGCCCAAGCAGGACGGTCCGGCCGACTTCGGGGCATTGACCGATGCGCGTTACCACGTGGTGGCTTATGACTTCGGCATCAAGCACAACATTCTGCGCATGCTGGCGCAACGCGGTTGCAAGGTGACGGTCGTGCCTGCGCAGACCAGCGCCGATCAGGTGCTGGCTATGGCGCCGGACGGGGTCTTCCTGTCCAACGGCCCTGGCGACCCGGAACCCTGCGACTACGCGATTGCCGCCGTGCGCCAGCTGCTGGACACGAACATCCCGATCTTCGGCATCTGCCTGGGTCACCAGATCCTGGCGCTGGCATCGGGTGCCCGTACCTTCAAGATGAAGTTCGGCCATCACGGCGCCAACCACCCGGTCAAGGACATCGATACCGGACGCGTCAGCATCACCAGCCAGAACCATGGCTTCGCGGTCGATCCCGACAGCCTGCCGGCCAACCTGGTGCCAACCCATGTGAGCCTGTTTGACGGCACCTTGCAAGGCCTGCGACGCACCGACAAACCCGCCTTGTGTTTCCAGGGCCATCCGGAGGCATCTCCGGGGCCACACGACATCGCCTATCTGTTCGAGCGCTTCACGGCGCTCATGGACCAGTCCCGCCGGAGTGAAAATGCCTAAGCGCACCGACATCAAGAGCATTCTCATCATCGGCGCCGGGCCGATCATCATTGGCCAGGCCTGTGAATTCGACTATTCCGGCGTTCAGGCCTGCAAGGCGCTGCGCGAGGAAGGCTTCAAGGTCATCCTGATCAACAGCAATCCGGCCACGATCATGACCGACCCGGCCACGGCCGACGTCACCTATATCGAACCGATCACCTGGCAGACAGTCGAGAGGATCATCGCCAAGGAGCGGCCCGACGCGATCCTGCCGACCATGGGTGGGCAAACCGCGCTGAACTGCGCGCTCGACCTGTGGCACAACGGGGTGCTCAACCAGTACAAGGTCGAACTGATCGGCGCCAGCCCGGATGCGATCGAAAAGGCAGAAGACCGCCTGAAATTCAAGCAGGCCATGACCCGTATCGGGTTGGGGTCGGCACGTTCGGGTATCGCCCACAGCATGGAGGAAGCTTGGGTGGTGCAGAAGACGCTCGGATTTCCGACCGTGATCCGCCCCAGCTTTACGCTCGGCGGCACCGGTGGCGGCATTGCCTACAACGCCGAGGAGTTCGAAACCATCTGCAAGCGTGGCCTGGAAGCCTCTCCGACCAAGGAATTGCTGATCGAGGAATCGCTGCTGGGCTGGAAAGAATACGAGATGGAGGTGGTGCGCGACAAGGCGGACAACTGCATCATCGTGTGCTCGATCGAAAACCTCGACCCCATGGGTGTGCATACCGGTGACTCGATCACGGTGGCGCCGGCGCAGACGCTGAGCGACCGCGAATACCAGATCCTGCGCAACGCCTCGCTGGCCGTTTTGCGCGAGATCGGCGTCGATACCGGCGGCTCCAACGTGCAGTTTGCGATCAACCCGGACGACGGGCGCATGGTCGTGATCGAGATGAACCCGCGCGTGAGCCGCTCGTCGGCGCTGGCCTCCAAGGCCACGGGCTTCCCGATTGCCAAGATTGCCGCCAAGCTGGCCATCGGCTACACACTGGACGAATTGCGCAACGAGATCACCGGCGGCGCCACGCCTGCCAGCTTCGAGCCCAGCATCGACTATGTGGTGACCAAGATTCCGCGTTTCGCCTTCGAGAAGTTCCCGACGGCCGACGCGCGCCTTACCACGCAGATGAAATCGGTTGGCGAGGTGATGGCCATCGGCCGTACCTTCCAGGAATCGTTCCAGAAGGCCTTGCGCGGCCTGGAGGTCGGCGTCGATGGCATGAACGAGAAAACCCAGGACCGCGAGGTGCTTGAAAAGGAACTCGGCGAGCCGGGTCCGGAGCGCATCTGGTATGTCGGCGATGCGTTTGCGCAGGGCATGCGTGTGGATGAGGTGTATGCGCTGACGAAGATCGACCGCTGGTTCCTGACCCAGATCGAGGAGATCGTGAAGATCGAACTTGAACTCGAGACCCAGTCGCTGGACGACATCGACGCGCCGACCTTGCGCGCACTCAAGCGCAAGGGTTTTTCCGATCGTCGCCTGGCGCGCCAGCTCAAGACCACCGATACGGTGATCCGTGCCTTGCGCCACAGACTTGGCGTGCGGCCGGTCTACAAGCGGGTCGATACCTGCGCGGCCGAATTTCCGACCAATACTGCCTACATGTATTCAACCTACGAGGACGAATGCGAGGCCGCACCGACCGATCGCAAGAA
>Ga0073904_10003998_pt1 | contig 11036 bp, 9 predicted proteins | sample KloWWTrecipitate_FD_66668 | JGI IMG/M metagenome (GOLD analysis project Ga0073904, IMG submission 66668) | Active sludge microbial communities from Klosterneuburg, Austria, studying microevolution and ecology of nitrifiers - Klosterneuburg... | ecosystem: Engineered > WWTP > Aerobic digester >... | reverse complement strand
GCCAGTATGGCGTGACACTGCCGGACCTGGTGAGTTGGAACAGGCTGATCGACCCCAACCAGATACAGGTCGGGCAGTCCTTGCGCGTCGGGCCAGGCGACCTGGAAGGCGGCGAGTCTGCCAGCGTGATCCCGATCGGGCAGGAGGCGGTCGCCGTACCGATTCCTGCACCCGGCAGCACGGAAGCTGCCGCTGCCCCGCTGAAGCAGGGACCGGTTGGTGGACGCCAGCCCTATTCCGATGAGGCGTGGGCCAAGGCAAATCCGGGCGCAGCGCCCGTGTTGACGCCCCCGTCGGCAATGCCGGATGAAGCCGCGAAGCCAGCGAGCTCGGGCGAATGGCAGTGGCCCTCGGCCGGACGTTTGCTGGCTGCCTACAATGAGGCTTCGAACAAGGGGCTCGACATCGGCGGCAGCGTCGGCGACCCAGTGCTGGCTGCAGCGGCGGGCAAGGTCGTCTACGCTGGCAGCGGGCTGCGAGGCTACGGCAAGCTGGTTGTCATCAAGCATAACCAGGAGTACAACTCGGTCTATGCGCACAATGACAAACTGCTGGTGAAAGAAGACGATCAGGTTATCCAGGGGCAGAAGATCGCCGAGCTGGGAAGTTCTGAATCCGACCGCGCCAAGCTGCATTTCGAGATTCGCAAGCAGGGCAAGGCGGTCGATCCGATGAAGTATCTGCCAGCACGCTGAAGGGGGGAGCATGGAAGACCCGGTAAGTCTCGATGACCTTGAAAGTCATGAACCGGATCTCCCGCCCGAGGTGGAAGTGTTTGCCAGCACCCAGACTCAGGTGCGGGAAAATGACTTCTTCAGTGACGTTACTCAGCTCTATCTGAACGAAATCGGTGCCAACCCGCTGTTGAACGCCGCTGATGAATTGCGGCTTACGCGAAAGGTGCGCGAGGGCGATTTCTCTGCCCGCCAGACCATGATCGAGCGCAATCTGCGCCTCGTCGTCAATATCGCCAAGCACTATCTGAATCGCGGCATTCCCTTGCTGGACCTGGTCGAGGAGGGGAATCTCGGGTTGATGCATGCGCTGGATAAATTCGATCCCGAGCGCGGCTTCCGCTTCTCCACCTATGCGACGTGGTGGATCCGGCAGAACATCGAGCGCGCGATCATGAACCAGTCGCGCACGATTCGACTACCAGTGCATGTGGTCAAGGAGCTCAATCAGGTCTTGCGCGCCCAACGCAGCATCGAGGCCGCGGCCAACGGGGAGTCTTCTCTGGAAGCCATCGCGCACCGGCTGGACAAGACAATCGATGAGGTGCGCAGCATTCTGCGGCTCAGCGAGCACACTGCCTCGCTCGATGCGCCGCTCGACATCGATCCCAGCCTGTCGATTGGCGAGTCACTGGCCGATGAGCACGCCTTGACGCCCGAGGCGCAAATCCATATGTCCGAGGTCGAAGGGCTGGTGCGCGACTGGATCAAGACACTCAACGACAAGCAGCGGCTCGTCATTCGGCACCGCTACGGCATTGAAGAGTGCGAACTGCTTACCCTTGAGGAGCTGGCGCTGCGCCTGGAGCTGACGCGCGAGCGGGTTCGCCAGATCCAGCTCGAAGCCCTTGGACATCTGCGCCGCATTCTGAAGCGCCACGGTATTTCGCGCGACGCACTGTTGTGAGTGCCCCGCGCTTGGCGGGACCCCGCTCTGGCCTCAGTCGCGCGGATAGGTCCTGAAGTACAAGTCGCGGCTCGCATACGCCATCACCGGCAGCGTCACCAGCAGCAAGGGCAGGATGATTGCGCTGATGATGATCACCGTGGCCAGCAGGCAGGCCCACGCCATGACGACGCCGAAGCGGCTGAAGACGGCCCTGACGCTGGCAACCACACCCGACACCAGATCGGCTCGACCGTCGTAGATCAGTGGAATCGAAAAGGCGGATACGGCAAACAGGATGAAGGCCAGTACCGCGCCCGCCATCGAGCTGAAGAACACGAAGCGTTTGATGGCGTCATCGGCCGTCAGCATCCTGGCCAGCTGGGCGGGCTCGCGACCGATCATGAAGCCGTAGAGTGTGCTTGCGTCGGTGATCCAGATCAGGAATAACAGGGCGCAGACAAATGAAACCACCCAGCCACCGCGTGGCATCTGCCTGAACCCCTGCCAGATGTCGCCTGCGACCGGCTTTTGACCAGCGCGCTCGCGGTCGGCAAGGGCGAAGAAACCGGCCAGCAGTGCGGGGCCGATGAGCATGAAGCCACCCGCGAAGGAAAGACTCAGTGGCGCGACCGCCATTGATTCGAGGGCCGCAAACAGGATCGCACCGAGCACGGCAAACGCCGCGGCATAACTCATGCTGATGCCTGGCATGGCGCGGAACGCCCGCCAGCCGGCACACAGCGCCGAGCTGATGTCAGCCAGGCGAAGGACGGCGGGTTTCAGTGGTGAAAAGGCGGCGCGTGCGGGAGCAGACATATCGGCGAGGTCTCCTCGAGGTGATCGGGATGATGATGCGGAAGGCGACGACTTAGCGACTAGTATTGGGCATCGGACGCTGCGCTCCGATCGCTCTGGGTCTGTTCGCGCTGGGCTCGAATGCTGTCGACGAGACGGCGCTGACGCAGCGTCTCGGCCAGCTCGAAGACGGACATCGCATAAAAGCTGCTGCGGTTGTAGCGTGTGATGACGTAGAAGTTGCGGTAGCCGAGCCAGTACTCGGTATTTGCCCCCGGGGTCTCAAGGTCGACCAGCGTGGCACGGTCGGCAGCGGCCGTGCCGTGCACTGTCGTCACCCCGGCCTGTGTCAGTCGTTCGGGCTCCAGTGTGGGCTCGATGCCTGCTGCCACCAGCGCGCTTGCGTCTGCTCCGGCAGCGAGGCGTGCGCGATCGGCGATCGGCGCTTCGGGCTGCCAGCCGTGTGCATGCAGATAATTCGCCACGCTGCCGATGGCATCGATGGGGTCGGTGTCGAAATCGATATGGCCGTTGCCATCGAAGTCGACTGCGTAGGCCCGCACGCTGCTGGGCAGGAACTGCGGATACCCGAGCGCGCCAGCGAAGGAACCGATGTATTCGGCCGGATCACGCCCCTGTTCGCGCGCGAGTAGAAACAAGGCCTCGAGTTCGCCCCGGAACAGTGCTGCCCGCGGCGGGTAGTCGAAGGCGAGTGTGGCCAGTGCCGAGAGCGTTTCGAAGTTGCCTGCATGACGACCGTACACCGTCTCGACACCGATGATGGCGATGATGATTTCCGGCGGGATGCCGAACTGGCGCGTGGCGCGATCGAGGTCGATGGCGTGTTCTTCCCAGAAGGCGACGCCGCCGTCGATGCGCGTGCGGTCGAGGAAACGGGCGCGGTAACTTTGCCACGAGCGCACGCCTTTGCGCGCAGGAGGTGTGATCAATCTGATGACGGCGGGCTCGTGCTGCGCGCGCGCCAGCGCTGCGCTGACCTTGGCCGGGTCGAAGCCGTGACGTGTCGCCAACTCTTGGGCAAAGCTCTGTGCTTCGTCACGCTCTGCATAGGACGACAGGGCAGGGTCCGCCGGCAGCATTGCGATCAGTGCCAGCCCGCAGCTGACAAGGCCGTGCCACAGGCTGCGCGTTGTCGGGCGATCGAGAACTGGGACAGAGCTTTGGAGTGATTTCATGGCAATCGAAGGGCTTTGATTTTTCGGCTCAGTGCGCCCAACTGCGCCGTATTCGAGTGAGGGCCGTAGCGCAAGCGGGCGTAGTCGTCACCAAGGGCTCGCATCACGGCTGCGAATTGGGGGAGGGCCAGGGACACCCGCTGCATATAGTCATGCGGCCCCTCCCAGGGCTGGCGCGCAAGCCCGCGCGCTGCGAGCTTGTCACTCAGTCCTTGCCACGCCCGATCAAGCGGGTCTGCGGCCGTTTGTTTGCGACTTACCCAGATGAACAGGGCAGCGAAAAATATGCTTCCACAGGCTGCCAAGGCACCCGCCAGGGCCCACGCACTGTCGCGGTCGAAACCGAAGCGCGACAGCAATTCGCGCTGACGATCTGGATTGTAGCCAAGAACGCGCTGGTTCCATGCATTGGATAAGGCTTCCATGCGCAATCGCAGGCTGCGCGCCCAGTTATTGTCTGCCCGCAGGGTGAAGGGCAGGGACTCGCCGTTAGGCAGGGCGGCAGCCAGTCCGTCGTCGATGCGGCGGGGCGCCGAAAGGTAGGTGGGATCGACCCGCACCCAGCCTCGTCCGGCCAGCCATACTTCGCTCCAGGCGTGGGCGTCGAGCTGGCGAACCACGAGGTGGTCATCGACCGGGTTGATCTCGCCTCCCTGGTAGCCGGTGACGACACGCGCCGGTACGCCTGCCGCACGCATCAGGACGGTGAAGGCGGAGGCAAAGTGTTCGCAGAACCCGCGCCGGGTCTCGAACAGGAACTCGTCCACGCTGTGGCTTCCGAGCAGCGGCGGGTTGAGGGTGTAGAGCAGGTCTGCGCCCCGCAGATGGTCGATTGCGCGCTGCAAAATCTGGGCGGCTGACTTGGCGCCTGACGCCAGTTCGGTAGCGAGTGCCAGCGTGCGGGGGTTGAACCCAGCGGGGAGCTGGCGGGCTGCGGCCAGCACCGGTTCGCGTTCTTCGCGTCCGACCGGGGTGTCGGGATAGGCACTGAGTTCGTGCCGTACGCGTGTCTGTACCGGGCGTCGATCAAGCAGTTGATAGTCGTCCGTATGGCGCAGCGCTTCGCCCGTTGCGCCGGGAAAGTCGAGTGCCAGAAGCCAGCGTTGGTTGTGGGGCTCCAGAGTCAGCGTGTAGTCGATACGCGGACCGACAGGCGTGTAAAAGGGGGTGGCGGCCTCGGTGACAGCGCCTGCACGCCAGTTGCGGCCGTCGAATCGGGTGAGCACGGGGCCACGCCAGTAGCGCTGCGGACGCGGTGGTGGCTCGCCGGCAAACCGGGCTCTGAAGGCGATGGCGCCCGATTCGCTGAGCTGGCTGATCGATCCCGGGCTCATCGTGTCGGAGAGGCCGGTGCGTGCGCTGAAAGCGTCGGCGGGCAGCCCCCACAGGGGGCCTTCGATCCGCGGGAAGAGCACGAACAGCACCAGCATGAAGGGCAGGCCCTGCGCCAGCAGCGTGGCGGCGACGCGCAGGCGCTCGCGGTCGTGTCCGCGCGGGTCGGCGAGGGCCACCAGCGCAACGAGTGCGAGCAGCGTTGCGCACAGTGCGAGCACTGCGATGGGCACGGACTGGTCTTCGAAGAAGATCGCCAGCTGCAGGAAGAAGCACAGCATCACGGTGGCGCGGATGTCGCGGGCGGCCTTCACTTCGAGCAACTTCAGGCCCAGCAGCACGGCCAGCAAGGCCACGCCCGGATCCTTGCCGAAGAAGTGGCCGAACTCGGCACGCACGCCGGCTGCCGCTGCGACGGTCAGCAACAGCAGAATCAGCCGCGGCGGCGGCCGACTCCCCTGCCACAGCAAGAGCCCGCGCCAGGCAAGCAGGGTCGCACACAGTGCAGTGACCCAGGCTGGGAGCCAGCTCGCATGCGGGGCCACGGTCAGCGCTGCGGCCGCGGTCAACCAGAGCCCCTGGCGACGATCGAGGGTGATCGCAGCGGGCGGCTGCCGATGCGCCGCCGGGCGTTTGCGGAGCGCCTTGGGGATCATGGCTCGGCGCTCTCCGTGTGAGCGCCGAAATGCGCCAGTTGGTCGAGGCAGCGTCGAAGCTGATCGCTCCCGCTGCCCGGGGGAACGACGGTCTGCCCAAGCTTCAAAGCATAGGGCCGCCCGCTGCGTTCGGCCTCGAGCAACCAGGCACTCAGACGCGACAAGCGCTGTTCGACATCCAGTTGTGGCGGCAGGCTCGCCCAATTCAGTGCCAGCTCGGACCCTTGCATCCCGGAAAACTGTTTGGTCAGCAGTGGGCCGCCGCGCGCCAGCACCTTCCACGCGACGTGGCGCGGCGAATCGGCGCGCTGGTGCCGGCGCAGGCCGGCGAAGTCGTCGTCACCGGGCAGTGTCGATGGGCCGCCGTCGCCCTCGATGGCCAAGGCTTCGGGCAAAGGGGGCGCGTTCTTCTCGGGTGCCGGATAAACGGTGCAGCTCAGGTCGGGCACGAACACGCTCCAGGCGCGGATCAGGCCGAGCGGCCAGTCGGTTTCGAGCACCGTGCGCCCGGCGGCGAAGCGGCCGCGTTGTGTGCTCAGGCAGCTGAGCTCGACACCGAGGGTATGTGCGGGGACGAGGTCGAATTCCGTTTCCGCCTCGTGCATCCTGATTCGCAGCGCGGGCCGGCGCGCGGCGCGCGGATTGTCGATGAGGATGCGAAAGCCGGCACTTTCCCCGGCGAAGACCGGCTCGCAGCGTCCTGGCCGAAGTCGCAGGCCGACGAGGTTGCGGTAGGCATGAAGAATGCTCGCCACCCCCGCGCCGGCCAGCACGAAAACCAGGCCGTAGCCCAGGCTCAGGTTGTAGTTGATCGAGGCGATCAGCATGACGAACAGGACGAGGGCAAAGGCCAGTCCGCTGCGTGATGGCAGGACGTAGATGCGACGCCGGGTCAGCTCGATCGGCGCAGCTTCGGGGGCACCGAGGCGAAACAGCCAACGGTCGAGCAGGCGGCGCAGCGCGATTGAGCCGGGCAGGCCGGCCCTGATGGGCGCTCGATGCGAGGCCTTGCCGCCCGCAACCACGCTCAGGGTAGCGCCACCGCCCGGATCAGGCGCGTCAGTGTGGCGGGTGGCACCGGTCGCGCATCTCCGGCGAGATGCAGGCGGTGGGCGGCAACATGCGGGAACAGGCCTTGTACATCCTCGGGCAGGACGTGATCGCGGCCATGAATCATGGCCCAGGCGCGTGCCACGGCCAGCAGTCCGAGTCCGGCGCGAGGGCTGAGTCCTGCCGCCAGTTCGGTGTCGTTCCGGGATGCGGCGAGCAGGGCCTGGACGTAGTCGATCAGACGATCGCCAACATGCAGCGTTTGCGCGCTGCGCTGCAGTCCGATCAGTTCGTCCGGAGTGATCACCGGCGTGCGCCGTTCAAGCAGGGCACGGCGGTCTTCGCCCATCAGCAGGGCACGTTCTGCGATGGGGTCGGGGTAGCCCAGCCTGATCCGCAGCAGGAAGCGGTCGAGCTGGCTTTCGGGCAGCGGAAAGGTGCCGATCTGGTGTGCCGGGTTCTGGGTGGCGATGACGAAGAAGGGTTCAGGCAGATCGAAGGTGGTGCCGTCGGCGGTGACCTGGCGCTCTTCCATTGCCTCGAGCAGGGCGCTTTGGGTCCTGGGTGTGGCGCGATTGATCTCGTCGGCCAGTACCAGTTGCGCGAACAGCGGGCCGGGGTGGAAGCGAAAGGCGCTGCTGTCGCGCTCGAAGACCGATACGCCGATGATGTCGGCCGGCAGCAGGTCGCTGGTGAACTGCACGCGCTGAAACTGCAGGCCGATCAGTTGGGCGAGGGTGTGAGCGAGTGTCGTCTTGCCTACTCCAGGTACGTCCTCGATCAGCAGATGGCCGCGCGCGATCAGGCAGGCGAGGGCGAGACGGATCTCATGCTCCTTGCCCAGAATGATCTGATTTGCAGCCTCGATCAGGCGATTGACATGGGTTGTGGGCATCAATAGGGCACTGTGAAATTGACCACGAAGCGGTGATAATAGGCGACAAAGATCTCGCTTTCGCCACCACGTCTGATGCGCGATTGATGAAAAATGAAAGCGGCTCCCAATAGAGGGGCGGCGGCTTCGAATGTTCAATACAGGAGAGGGAGGAGTATGACGACAACGGCATTCATCACGCATCGCGATTGTTGGCTGCACGATATGGGGTCCATGCACCCCGAATGCCCCGACCGTCTTGCCGCGATCAACGATCGCCTGATCGCGGCCGGTCTGGATATGTACATCTCCTTCTACGATGCGCCCGTTGCCACCCGCGAGCAAATCACGCGCGCCCACCCGGAGAGCTACTTCGACGAGTTGTTGGCCAATGCCCCCGAGCACGGCATTCGCCACCTTGACCCCGATACCGCCATGAGCCCGGGAACGATGAAGGCGGCGCTGCGTTCGGCCGGCGCGGGTGTAATGGCCACCGACATGGTGATGGCGGGCGAAATCGAGAACGCATTCTGCGCGATACGCCCGCCCGGGCACCATGCCGAGCGGGCGAAAGCGATGGGTTTCTGTTTCATCAACAACGTCGCGGTTGCAGCGCGGCATGCGCTTTCCGCTCATGGGCTCGAGCGTGTTGCAATCGTGGATTTCGACGTTCATCACGGCAACGGTACTGAGGACATCTTCCGCGACGACCCACGCGTGATGATGGCGGGCATCTTCCAGCACCCCTTCTATCCCTACAGCGGTGCCGACGATCCGCCTGCGCACAATTGCAACGTGCCGTTGCCGGCCGGTACGCGCGGGGACGGCTTCCGTCAGGTGTTCGGCGACATCATCGTGCCTGCGCTGCGCAGTCACAATCCGCAAATGATCTTCATCTCGGCCGGTTTCGATGCGCACTACGAGGACGACATGGGTTCGATGGGTCTGCTCGAAGCCGACTACATCTGGGCGACCGACCAGATCAAGGGTGTGGCCGAGGACTGTGGTCACAAGCGCATCGTGTCGCTACTCGAGGGCGGATACTCGCTGTCCTCGCTGGCGCGCTCGGTCGTTGCGCACATCAAGGCGCTGGCTGATCTGTGAAGCTGAAATATCCGCAAACATCATCGCGTCTGGCACGGGTGCGCGAAAATGTGCGCCGCGCTAGCCGCGGCACGGCGATCGGTTAGAATCTGCCTTTTCAAGTTCTGCCCAAGGCCATGATTACCGGATCGCTTGTCGCAATCGTCACGCCCATGCTCGACGACGGGAGCCTCGATTATCCCCGTCTGCGCAGCCTTATCGACTGGCACGTCGCCGAGGGCACCGACGGCATCGTCATCGTCGGCACGACCGGCGAATCGCCCACGGTCGATGTCGAGGAGCACTGCGAGCTCATTCGCGTTGCCGTCGATCATGCCGCCGGCCGTGTCCCCGTCGTTGCCGGCACCGGCGCAAACTCCACCGCCGAAGCGGTCGAGCTCGCCCGCTTCGCCAGTCAGGCAGGCGCTGCCGCGCATCTGTCGGTTGTACCCTATTACAATCGCCCGACGCAGGAAGGCCTCTATCGCCATTTTCGCACGATTGCCGAATCCGTCGAATTGCCGCTGATTCTCTACAATGTGCCCGGGCGCACCGTTGCCGATATGTCCAACGACACCGCGCTGCGTCTGGCCGAGGTGACGAACGTGGTCGGCATCAAGGACGCAAGCGGCAACCTCGATCGTGCCTGCGACCTGATCGAGCGTGCCCCCGAAGGGTTTGCCCTGTACAGCGGTGACGACATGTCCTCCGCGGCCTTCCTGATGCTGGGTGGCCACGGCCTCATCTCGGTGACCGCCAACGTTGCACCGCGCGCAATGCACGAACTGTGCGTCGCAGCGGCGGCGGGTGACATGCGCCGGCTGCGTGAAACGAATGCTGCGCTGACCGGCCTGCATCGCGACCTGTTCTGCGAAGCCAACCCGATTCCGGTGAAGTGGGCGGTGGCAAGGATGGGGCTGATCGGCGATGGTATCCGCCTGCCGCTGACCCAATTGTCCGAGTCCTGTCACGAGCGCGTGCTGAAGGCGATGCGCAAGGCCGGCATTCAGGTCTGATCCGAAACTTTCTCTGCAGGAACCTCATGAATCGCTCCATGCGCACTTCCGCCTCACTCATCGTGCTGTCCGCCGTGCTTGCCGGCTGCTCGACTTCCCTGTTCGAGTCCAAGCGCATCGACTACAAGAGCGCGAAGCAGATGCAGCACTCGCTCGAGATTCCGCCTGATCTCACCGCGCCGACGCGCGATGATCGCTTTGCCGTGCCCGATGTTTCGCCACGTGGCGTGGCCACTTATTCCGCGTATACGGCGGACCGCGCCGGCCAGCCGGCTGCCTCGAGCGGCCCTGATGTGCTCGCGACGCCTGACACCATGCGCGTCGAGCGCGCCGGCAGCCAGCGCTGGCTGGTCGTGGCTGGGACGCCCGAGCAGCTGTGGCCGCAGATCAAGGATTTCTGGCTTGAGCTGGGCTTCATCCTCAACATCGACAGCCCCGATATCGGCGTCATGGAAACCGACTGGGCCGAGGACCGCGCCAAGATTCCGCAGGATTTCATTCGCGGTACGCTGGGCAAGGTGCTCGACGGCGTGTTTTCTACGCCAGAGCGCGACAAGTTCCGTACGCGGCTCGAGCAGGGCAAGGACAAGGGCACGGTCGAGGTCTATATCAGCCACCGCGGCATGATGGAAATCTATCCGACCGAAGCGAAGGATTCGACAATCTGGCAACCGCGTCCGGCCGACCCCGAGCTCGAGGCGGAAATGCTGCGCCGCCTGATGGTGAGCCTGGGTGCAGAGGAGACCCGTGCCGAAGCTGCGCTGAGCGCCGCGCCGGCCCAAGAGCGCGCCCGCATTGCCGCCGGAAGCGACGGTCAGGTCAGCCTGAACATGGAAGAACCTTTTGACCGTGCCTGGCGCCGTGTCGGGCTGGCGCTCGATCGCATCGGCTTCACGGTCGAAGATCGCGACCGTGCCCAGGGGCTCTACTTCGTGCGCTACGTCGATCCGGATGCCGACAACAAGAGCCCCAGCAAGGGTTTCCTGTCGAGCCTGGCCTTCTGGCGCAGTGACGACAAACCGGTGCAAAGCGGCAGCGAGTACCGCCTGCGCGTTCAGGGTGAGAGCGAGGGATCACGCGTGTCGGTACTGACTCGCGAGGGTGGCGCCGACACGTCGGCGACGGCCAAGCGTATCCTCGGACTGCTGCACGACGAACTGCGCTGAGCTGGTCTGAGCAACCGGGGCCTTGCGCCCCGAGCCTGAATACCCCGCGATGACCAGATGTGCAGATGTCCAGCAAAAAAGCCGGCTTTGAGCCGGCTTTTTTTATCTGTGCGCCCCGCATGGGCGCACTCCTGCAGATCGCGAATTACTTGTTCGCTTCCTTGGCGCCGTCAACAGCCGCTTCGGCTGCAGCCTTGGCGGAATCGACCGCGTTGGCCGCACCCTCCTTGACAACCTCGGCGCCC
>Ga0073904_10003997_pt1 | contig 11038 bp, 1 predicted proteins | sample KloWWTrecipitate_FD_66668 | JGI IMG/M metagenome (GOLD analysis project Ga0073904, IMG submission 66668) | Active sludge microbial communities from Klosterneuburg, Austria, studying microevolution and ecology of nitrifiers - Klosterneuburg... | ecosystem: Engineered > WWTP > Aerobic digester >... | reverse complement strand
CTTCAAGGTCGGCGCGATGACCGGGGCGGACGATGCCGCATCGGGCGTGGTGCTGCGCGGGCTTCATTTTGCCATCGTCGACGAAGCCGACAGCGTGCTGGTCGATGAAGCCCGGACGCCGCTGATCCTGTCGCAAAAGGCGCTTGTCGACGAACAGGCCTTGATGTTCGGACAGGCGATCGAGGTCGCACGAACTCTCGATCCAGGCCCGGACTACCTGATATGGGAGAGCGATCGCAGCATCGTGTTGACCGCGGGCGCCATCAAACGATTGCGGCAGCTCGCAACCACGCTGGGCGGGCCGTGGCGCAACCGGGTCCACCGCGAGGAGTTGATCGTTCAAGCGCTGACCGCGATCCATCTGATGCGCCGCGACGAGCAATACATCGTACGCGACGGCAAGATCGAAATTGTCGATGAATATACCGGACGGGTCATGCCCGACCGCTTCTGGACCGACGGCCTGCATCAGATGATCGAATTGAAGGAAGATTGCGCGATGTCCGGCACGCGCGTGACGCTGGCCAGGATGACCTACCAGCGGTTCTTTCGTCGCTACCGGCGGCTGGCCGGTCTGACCGGCACCGCCCGCGAGATCGGGTCCGAGCTCTGGTGCGTATATCGGCTCGCCATTGCCCAGATCCCGCCGAACCGCCCGTCGCGGCGCCGGATTCTCCCCGGCCTTGTCGCTCCGGATCTCGAGACAAAATGGCGCCTGATCGCGCAGACGGCCGGCGAATTGTCGGCCCGCGGCGTTCCCGTTCTGATCGGAACACGATCCGTCGCGACGTCGCAGGCCGCGAGCGCGTACCTGACCGCCGCGCGGTTGCCCCATGTCGTATTGAATGCCGCTCAGGATGCGACGGAAGCGGAAGTCATCGCGGCCGCGGGCGAGGCGGAACGGATCACGATAGCAACCAACATGGCCGGGCGCGGCACCGATATCCGGCTGTCGGATCTGGCGAGAGACAACGGCGGACTTCACGTCATCATGTCGGAGACGCATGATTCAGGACGCATCGACCGTCAGCTTGCCGGACGTTCGGCCCGTCAGGGCGATCCGGGAGCCTTCATCCCGATTCTTTCGCTGCACGATTCCCTGCTGGACAATGCGTTCTCACGCTCTGAAAAGGTGATAGTGCGGATCGGCTATGCATTGTGCGGCGAACGCTTCGGACGCTGGGCGATGCGCCATGCACAACGCAGATCCGAGCGCCTGCATGCCAAGATGCGCAGCAGCCTGCGAAGAAGCGATGAAATCCTCGACCACGCCCTGGCGTTTTCTGGCAATTCGGAATAACCAAATGAACCGCTTCGTCAAGGCCTTCGCGATGCTCGCTGCATTGACCGGGAATGCGGCCGCCGAGCCTTCGTTCGACTGCGTGATCGATCCTTCGGAAGTCCTGAAACTGGGCAGCCCGATCACCGGAATCCTCGCCGAGGTTCTGGTCAAGCGGGGCGACATCGTCACCCGAGGGCAACCGATTGCAGTGCTGGAGTCCTCGGTCGAGACCTCGACGGTGCGGCTCAACCGCTTTCGTGCCGAAAGCACCGCGCGCATCGATGCGCAGACCGAGCGACTGACTCTCGCGCGCGCCCGGCTCGATCGCAACACGCAATTATTCGAACGCAAGATCGTCAGCCAGGACAAGTATGAAGAGCTTCGCGCCGAGGCTCGTGTCGCCGAACAGGATCTGCTTCGGGAGCGGCAGGAGCGACAGCTCTCACAGCTCGAACTCGAACGCTCGCAGGCCATTCTCGACCAGCGCACGATTCGAAGCACCATCGATGGAATCGTCAGCGACAAGAAGCTGTCGGCGGGCGAATTCGTCAACCAGGAAGGTTACATCGTCACGCTGGCCCGGCTGGATCCGCTGAATGTGGAAGTCTATCTGCCGGTCGGCTATTTCAGGCAGGTACGCGTCGGAATGCAGGTCACCGTATCCCCCGCGCCGCCGATCGCCAGCACCTACGCCGCCACGATCTCGGTGGTCGATCGGGTGTTTGATCCTGCGAGCGGAACGTTCGGTGTCCGGCTGTCGCTGCCGAATCCAGACAACCTCCTGCCTGGCGGACAGCGCTGCAAGGTTTCGTTCCCCTTCGAGACCGCGCAAGAACGCTAGCCGGAGCGCATCCGGTCCTGATCGAATCAGAACCGACGCTGGGGCTCCCGGCTTGATGCGTTTCCTCCGCGCGAACCGGTAGCCATCCCGCCCGGCCCTCACCGCCGGATCAATAGCCAGTCGGCGTCCCCATCGATCGCGTCACGTTGCCCGTGAAGGGTAATGTCGCGTTCGGACGTCACCAGCCAGTCATCAACCTCCTGCCAGGGAGAGCTGCAAGTGGCGGCCGGAACCCGGTACGGCGCAGCCAGCCAATCCCGGCTGTTGCCGGAAGCGTCCGGCTTCGCGCTGGGCACCGAACCAGCAGGGCCAGCCTGTTTGCGCCGAATGGCCTTCTCCAGCGAGCGGTCCAGCCGGAACGACACGGGTCCCATGGCTTCCCTGGCGACGATGCCCGCGCCGAACATCAGCGCCATGTCGGAGGTCGTCAACGGCCCTCCGCCGGGAGAGTTAGCGGCGGTCTGATGTTGCCGGGCCGGCAGCAGCGGCGCAGCATCGCCATGGCGCCTGTCGGAGGTCGGTTGCGGCGGAGACAGAGGATCAAGCGTCGCGGCCGTTTGCGGGTTGATCTCGTATGAGCCAATGACTTTGAGGTTTACGGCGTTGATAAAGCGCAGCCCGACCGGATTCACGGCAGCTTTGCCCGCATAGCTGTGGCTTGCAGAGAACCAGTAGTCGCCGTCTCTGATCTCGAGATCGCCAGTTGACGTCGTACCGTCCGACCAGCTGACGAGCATCGTCACCGCACCCGGCAATCCCGGATAGGAAATGCGACCACTGACCGTATCGATCTCGCCGTCAGCAGCCTCGGATCGGCCGAAAGCAAACTTGTCGATGCGCGGCGCCACGCCGCCTACTTCGAGCCGATAGCGGGAAATCGACGTCAGTTCGTCGCGACCGTCGATCCCTTTCTTGAACGCCTTGACAACGACCTCGGTCTGGTTGCGGCCGTCGCCTTCCGACGAAGACAGCGATCCGGTCGCAATTTCGTCGTCGCTGACGATATGGGGATAGGCATGGGCGACATCCACCGAACCGCCGCCGGGATTGGCGAGCGTCTGTCTGTTGCCGTCGCCCCAATCGATCTCGACCTTCGACAGATCCGCGCCGCCAAGTTCGGCGAAATTGAGCGGCAGCTGCACGGCGGATCCCTGCTCTGCGTACAGGAGGCCGATCCGCAGTCCGCCGCTGGCGACGTCATCCGGCTTGAATGTCGTGGATTGGAAAGAAGAATCCTGACTGGCCAGAACTGATCCCAGCAAACCTGACGATTGATCACCGCCCATTTTGCCGGTCAATGCCGACCCGGTATAGCCACCGGACGGATCGAACGTTATCAGCGTCACCGGCAGCTGCGCGGTCCCGACACCGGTGTCCTTGTCGGTGACTCCGACATTGATGACGTAATTGGAGATCGATGGAGCGAGGTAGGTATGCCTTGCACTGAAGGTTCGTTCCCCTGGCTGCAGGACCAGAACGTCCACTTCGCCATCGCCCCAATCGATCCTGACGGTTTCGCCATCCAGCACCCCGGCATCGTCGATCGTTCCTTCCAGCAGGAAACTCCTGTTGGCATACAGCTCGGGGTCAGCGACATGTATCGCGACCTTCGGCGCGATATTGACCACCTCGATCGGTATTGTCGACGTCCGGGCGCCGGTATCGTCGTCCGTCGCCGTCACCTTGATGCTGAGAATATCCCTGGGCGTGCCTGGCGGCGTATCGTCAAGGTAGCGGTGTGTCGCGATGAAGGTTCGCGTCACAGCATCATAGATCACCCTGGCGGCAGGATCGGATGTTGCCGTGCTGACGGTCGCGGTGCCATCGCCCCAATCGATCTCGATCTCCGAAACGGTATCGAGCGTCCCGATATCCGAAACATGGCCCGTCAGCACCACGACCACCTTGCCATCTTCCAGCACCGTGGTGTGGCTGAGTTTCAGGCCGTCGGCGGTCGGCGCAACATTGGCCACGGTGAGTATCGCAACCTTCCGGGACGAGGCGCCGTCGTTGTCCTCTGCAGTCACCGTAATGGTGTAATTATCCTTTGGTGTACCGCTCGGGTTGTCGTCGAGATATCGATGCGACAGCGTGAAGTGATGAAGCGTCGGATCGCGCGCGTCGGTGGTGACGACCGCCTGTTCCAACGCTCCGCCCTCACCCCAATCGATGCTTACCGTCTCGGTATCCCTGGCCCCCGGATCGATGAAGCTACCGCTGATGGTGGCTATGCCGTTCTCGTCGATGGTGATCGTCGGTGGTTGCGGACCGCCTGTGTTCGGGATTTGCGCCACAGCGACATTGTTGATCGCGATGTCGACAAAGATCGGCGCGACATTCTGCACCACGGCACTCACCGTCACCGTGTTGCTGTTGGCGCCGGCATCATCGGTGACGAAGGCCGAGACGACATAATCGGGCCGTCCGGCCGGATTGTCGGCATAGGTGTGGGTTGCCGCATAGGTACGGTGAACCGGATCGATCACGATGGTGCTGTTCGGATCGGTACTCGACATGACCGGGCTGCCGTCGCCCCAGTCGATCGACACGGTGTGACCATCAAGCGTTCCGGTATCGGTGTAGCTGCCGAACAGCATCACGCTGTCGCCTTCCTGCGAGATTACGGGCTGCACCGTCAGCGGACCCGCAACGGGCGCAACGTTGTCGACGTTTACCGCCAGCGTGGCCTTGGCGGCGGCAATCGCAACGATGCTGTCCTTGTCGAGGACGCTGATCGTGATGGAGTAGACACCATCCTGCAGGTATTGATGCGCGATATCGAAGTTCGATGTCCCGGCGGCGAGCTGGAACTGCTGAGTTGCGGTGCCGTCGCCCCAGTCGACGTTCAAGGTAAACGTATCCAGTACGCCGGGATCGGAGATCCTGCCGGTCACCCGGGTTGAGGCATTCTCGTCGATGGTCGGCGGAACGACCGCCGGATTCACCACAACGGCCGCCACGTTCGAAACGGTTACGGTCGGCCCCGCAGTCACGTAGCTGCCATTGTTGTCGGTCGCGCCGACGCTGATCGTGTAAACGCCGTTGTCGGCATAAACGTGGGTCGGCGTGATGTGATTGCCGTTCGGCGAGGCCGGATCGATCACGAAATGGCTGACGGTGTTGTCGCCCCAGTCGACATCCCACGATTTCAGGACATCGTCGCCGGGATCGGTCGCCTTGAGATCGAGCGTGAAGGTCGAACCTTCCTGCGAGGAACCCGTGGCAGCGCCGTTGTTGACAATGAGCGTCGGCGGGACGTCGACGACCGTGATCGACGTGAAGCCGTCGACGATGCCGCCATCCTTGTCCATGACCTGGCCGTGGACGGTGACCTTGCCGTCGTGCCGAAGCAGCGACCCGTTGACCGTGAAGGTCGCGGCGTTCTGGAATCCGCTGTCGAAGCTGCCGTTATCATCGAAGAAGCGGTAACGCAGACCGGTAGCGTCGACCGACGACGCGTCGGACGCGCCCGAGATCGAGATCGTCGCCGCTTGACCTTCGTTGACCGTCGGCGCTGTGAAATTTCCAAATGTCGGTACTGCGTTGTCGACGACGACGCTGAAGGATATCGGACCGGTTGCGACGGTTCCGCCGCCGCTGACGGCTTCATAATTGGCGGTTACGGTCGCGCCGTAGGCCTTGCCGACGGCAGTTCCATCGTTGATGCCGAGCGCCTGCAGTTCGGTCCAGGACAGCGTGACCGACGATTGGGTTCCGGCAAGCGTGTGGCCGTTGAGAACCCAGGTGAAGCTGCTAGGCGCTCCGCTTGCGGTCGCCGTCAGTGTCAGATCTTCGCCTTCCCTGCCCCGCGGCGCCACGACCTGCGGTGCAAGCACCCCGACTGTCACGACGAACGCGGAAGACGGGGTGCCCGACGGAGTGGTGTCCTTGTCGAGCTCGTAGAGATAGATCGTTGCCAGGCCGGGCTTGAGATAGACGTGGCTGGCGCTCGCCGTCGTTGCGCCAAATGTCTCGACCTCACCGTCTCCCCAGACGACGCGCCAGGCCAGAGGAACGTCCTTCGGCGAAGGATCGATAGCGGAAAATACGATGGTGTAGGTGGCGCCGACATTGGTGGTGTGAGCACCCGCGATACCGACGACGGGCGGTGTATCGTTGACCCGCACCTGGGCGAACGCGGTCGTCGACAGATTGTCCTCATTGGTCGCGCGAACCGCGATGGTATAGACTCCGCTGGCTCCGAGGTTGTCGCCGAGGCCGAAATCCCTGAGCCGCGTCCAGGGGATCGTCACCTGATAGATGCCGGTGCCGGGACCGGTCTCGGTTGCCTCGACTTCGCCGAACTGACCGTCGCCGTCGATATCGAACACGACACGCCCTGACAGCCGGCCGGTCGATCCATTGGGTCGCACGGTAACCGACAGCGTGAGGCCGGCTCCTTCCGAGATCGTGTACAGGGATGAACTGAACTGGGCGGTCGGGGATGAAAGAACGCGCAGACCCTCGAACGTATCGTAGGTGACGGCTCCATAAGTCGTCGTGTTGCTGTGCAGGCGAAGCTGGCCTGAATTGGGCGACGGCGCCGTCACGGCGAATGTGCCGGTGCTGTCGGTGCGGTAATCGATGGTCGCAAGCGGGTCCTGCGGATCGACGATCAATGTATCGCCGGGCAAGGACGCCGGGTCGTCGCCGTGCAGCGTGGTTACGGAGCTGGATGGCAGGTTGGCGATGGCAATTCGAACGGTATCGTTGCCGGCATCGCCGGAGACGACGGTCGTGGCGCTGCTGCCGACGCGCCCGATGACGATCTGGTCGTTGTCGGCGCCGCCGTTGACCGCGGTCGTGGCATTATTGCCGGTATTCTGGACGTCGATGGTGTCTTGGCCGGCGCCGCCATTGACCGTGATGCCGTCCGCGGCAGTCTTCGCATTGGTCACGCGCAGATCGAGGAAGTCGTTATCGTCGCCGAGGTTGATTGTCGTTGCGTTGATATAATCATCGACCACGACACGATCGTCGCCGCCATTGGTATCGATCGTCGTCGATCGGACGATGCCCGGCGGGGCGGACACGATGGTAACGGTGTCGCTACCCCCGGCGGTCGACAGCGCCAGACCTTCGATGCCGGAATATTCCGTCACGAACGAAGCCGGCGGCGGCTGCGTCAGGCTCACATCGAACGAGGCAAGGCCGCCTCGATCGGTGGCGCTTCCGAGCGAGCCGACATAGACCTTCAAGCCGGTCAGCACGTTGTCGACGTCGTAGGTCGCCCCGAACGCCAGCGAGGTCGGGACACCCAGTCCCTGGATGCCGCCGACATTGTCACGCACCACCTGCGCGAAGACCAGTTTTCCTGTCGTCGTGCTGCGCTGGAACACCGCGAGGGTGTCACCCGAGCCGCCGACGGCGATCACGTATTTGCCGTCGGGGGTCACCGCGACTTCGGTCGGGCCGGACAGGCCGCGCACACCATCGGTGCCGTTGTGCAGCGTCTCGACCAGCACAAGCGGCTGCGCCGCGGCCGTCACCTGATAAACCGACAGCGTATCGCCGCTCCGGCTCGTCACGTAGATGAATTTGCCGTCCGGGCTCACCGCCACATCGGTTGCGCCGAACAACCCATCGAGGTTGCCGGCAAGCGTTTGCACCAAGGTGTTGGTACCATCGACCACCCGCAAGCTGTTGCTGGTGCCGTCGACGAAATAGCTGAAGCTGCCCTGATGCACGCCTTCGGACGCAGCGCTGCTGCTGCCGCCGGTGGCGTTGAGCGTCAACGACCCGTCGGTATGGAGCGAATAGCTTCGCACCCCCGCGGTGCCGGTGGTGGTGACGGTGCCGGCCACACCAGGGGTCCCGCTTACCGCGTCGTAGCGGATGCTGTCGAAATAGCCGGCGCCGTCCACGCGCGTGCCAATGAAGGTCAGGTCGCCATCCGCGTTCAGGCTGAATGTCGACAAGGCTCCGGTTGTAGCACTGGCGGTGACGGCAAAACCGCCGCCGACCGCGATACTGGACACGCCCGTGAGCCCGTAGCTCGCATTGGTTCCGGATCCTTCGGCAAACAGCTGGCGCTGCGAACCATCGGCGGTATTGATCGCCACCAGCGCATTGCGCGCCGAGGACACACCATAGATGTGGCTAGCCGTCGAATCCGCCGCGATCGCGTCGAAGCCGTTGAACGTCGGCGTGTTGAGCACCGGGCGGGCAGCCATGATATACTGCGTGCCATTGTCGTTGATGGACTGGTTCGCGATCGTGGTCGCGGCGCCGGTCACCGTGGTCGAAATCGACACCGTGACGCGCTGGGCGGCCTCGGGAATCAGCACCGCCCAAACCTGGCCAGGCGCCAGGGTCGTCAACACCTGGTCGGTACCAATGCCGCGCGTATGCAGGTATTGCGCGACGCCGCTATCGATGGCGAACGTCGGCAGGCTGAGATTGATGCTCGAAACGTTGGCTATCACCAGCATATCGTAGCCGGTGTAATCGAGATCAAACTCGCTGCCGGTGACACCGTGCTCGAACCGCATCACCGCAAGCAGGCTTCCGGTCGGCGCCGATTGCTGGCCGGATGTGACGGGATCGAAGTCGATGGCGCTTGCCGAGAGCCCGGAGATGATGCCGAAGGCGTCGGCTCCGCCGGCGATTCCATACATGGTCGGTGTGAGGCCGCCGGTATAGATATTGCTCGCGGTGGGACCGGTGGTGAATATCTGATCCTCGGCGACAACGCCGCCCGCCGGCTGGCCGCCAATGCCGGTGATGACATTGCCGGTTTGCGTGAGCGAGGTATTGCTGCCGAGAATGAACCGGCCGTCGCCGCCGTTCGGAGCCTTCGACGACCCGCTGCCCCCGCCCTCGCCGCCGTCGGTGGTGATGCTGGCGCCGCCGGCGCTGAGATTGGTCGCAACGATCTTGATGGTGCCGCCCGCGCCGCCGGCGCCATCGCCGCCGCTGCCGCCGTTCCTGCCGTCGCCTCCGCTGGCGCCGGTAGCGCCCGAATTGCGCGAACTCTGACCGGTGTCGCCGGCCCCGCCGGTCAATTGATTGTTGGCGCCGCCGCTGCCCGTGGAGCCATCGCCGCCATCGGCGTTGAACAGGGCCGTACCGCCAATCGTCAGCCGGCCCTTGGCGACGATTTCCAGTGCGCCGCCACCGCCGCCGCCCACCCCGCCCGCGCCGCCGGTACCGCCGCGACCGCCACTGCCGCCGCCGCCACCGCCGCCGCCGCCCTGGACGTGATCCGACGGGAAGTCATACCAGTAAGCGCCGCTGCCGCCCGAGCCGCCGCCACCGCCGCCGCCCGCGCCACCACCGCCGCCGCTGCCGCCGCCGCCGCCCGCGGCGCCGCCGCTGAGACCGGTGCCGGATCCGTTGTTGGCCCCGCCCGTGCCGTCCCCGCCGGCGTTGCCGGTAGTGCCTGGATTGCCGACCGCACCGGCACCGCCACCACCACCGCCACCGCCGCCTCCGCCGAGAGAGCCGCCCGCGCCGGAGCCCAGCAAGACGTTGCCGTAGCCCGCCGAACCCGAATTGCCGGTCCGGCCGTTGTCGCCCGAATCGCCCGTCCCGCCATAGCCGCCCGCGGCTCCGCCTTGCGTCTCATAGGTGAATCCGGCGTTGGTGAACTTGGCGTAGCCGCCGCCACCACCACCACCACCGGTGGCGCCGCCTCTGTCGGAATTGCCGTTCAAGCCGCTGCCGCCACTGCTGCCGCCCTGCCCGCCAGCGCCGCCAAGGCCAGCGCCGCTGCGCCCGCCATCAGGGCTCGCACCACCCTGCGGCGAACTGCCGCCCGATCCGCCCGCACCACCGGCAACCTGGGCGCCTGTCGATCCCCCACCCGCGCCGGCGGTCTGGCCGCTCGCCGCAACACTGAACGTCACGCCGTTGCCAACCTGAACGTCGTTCCCGGCCTGGATCGACAGCGCGCTGTTGCCGGACGCGGAGATATTGTGATCGATCTGGAGATTGCCCGCGAACAGAAGCGTGATGATGTTGCCGCTGCTGCTGGTGCTGAGCGTCGCCGTAATGCCGTCTATCGCGCCCCCGTTGAGCACCAGGCCCGCAAGGTTGACGTTGACGCCGTTGCGCTGAACCGTTCCGCTGACCGAGAACCCGTTCGAGTTGGTATTGATGCTGAGGTTGCTCGCGACAGTAAAAGTCGGCACCGCCACCGGCGTCACCGTCGACGCCGCGTTTGAAAATTCGTTAACCGCCACGATGTTGTCGATCAGGATCGAGGTCCCCGGCGTGAAGGACACATCGGTCAGCGCGTTGAACGCCTCGAGGCCGGGCGTATTCTGCAGATCGAAGTGCTGAAATCCGCCTGCCTCGACCCGAAGCGTGACCGTAACCGTGCGCGCCGCGAGCGTCGCGCCGGTGACGGTATGGCCGGTGAGGACAACATCGATGGCATTCGCCGACGTATTGGCGAGGTCGAGCGAATAGAGTCCGAATGCATCCCCGGTAAGGCCACCGCTGCCGTTGATGGCCCGCAGCGTGAACACGTCGCCGGCGGCACGCGCCCGCGCGGCCTGGCTGATACTGCTGTCCTTGACGAAGCCCGACGCATTCGAGGTCGAGAAGCGGAAGCCGTTGCCAACACTTGCGAACACGGTGTCGTAGTTCTGTTGCGACGTCAGACCGTCGAAGCTGATGACATTGCCATCATTTCGATAGGTCTTGAAATAATCCGAGGGCGGGGTTTGCGTGACCACGATCTGGCCGGAGCGCAGTTCGATGGTGTTGTCAAAGAGAGCGGCATCGACGCCCGCCGGCGTGTTCGACTGCACCTTCAGGGTATCCTGCGTCGAGGTGCCGCCGAGAATCCGCGTCAGGTCGGCGCCGGCGGTCGAGAGGACGAGGATCTGGGCTCCTCCGGCAACGGTCGCTGCCTTGAGGTCGGTTTCGCTCAATGTCCACGCGATCGCCGTGGCATTCAGCCAATTGTC
>Ga0073904_10003996_pt1 | contig 11038 bp, 9 predicted proteins | sample KloWWTrecipitate_FD_66668 | JGI IMG/M metagenome (GOLD analysis project Ga0073904, IMG submission 66668) | Active sludge microbial communities from Klosterneuburg, Austria, studying microevolution and ecology of nitrifiers - Klosterneuburg... | ecosystem: Engineered > WWTP > Aerobic digester >... | reverse complement strand
AGCGCCACACGGATCAGTCGATCAGACCACGCCCTGGGCGAGCATGGCGTCGGCCACCTTGACGAAGCCGGCGACGTTGGCGCCGTCGGCATAGCTGACCGAGCCGTCCTCGCGCTTCCCATACTTCAGACAGGCGGCGTGAATGCCAAGCATGATTTCCTTCAGGCGGGCGTCGACTTCATCGCGCGTCCACGACATGCGCATCGCATTCTGGCTCATCTCCAGACCTGATGTGGCCACACCGCCGGCGTTTGACGCCTTGCCCGGCGCATACAGCACGCCGTTGTGCTCAAAGATCTTCACGGCTTCGACGGTGCTGGGCATGTTCGCGCCTTCGGCCACGGCAACCACGCCGTTCTTCACCAGGGTGGCGGCATCGTTGGCATCCAGCTCGTTCTGAGTCGCGCACGGCAGGGCAACCTCGACCGGCACGTGCCAGGGGCGAACGTTCGGCTCGAAACGGGCGCCGACGCGCTCCGCATAGTCCGAGACGCGACCGTAGAGGTGGTTCTTGATTTCCATCAGGACCGCCAGCTTCTCGGTGGTGAAGCCGTCCTCATCGATCACGGTGCCACCTGAATCCGAGCAGGTGATCGGCTTGGCGCCGAGTTCGAGCAGCTTCTCGATGGCGTACTGGGCGACGTTGCCCGAGCCGGACACCGACACACGCATGCCCTTGATGTCGCGGCCGGCGTGCTCGAGCATGGCATGGGCGAAATAGACCGTACCGTAGCCGGTCGATTCCGGACGGATCAGGGAACCGCCGAAAGGCAAACCCTTGCCGGTAAACACACAGGCGGCATTGTTCGACAGCTTCTTCATCATGCCGACCATGAAGCCGACTTCACGCCCGCCCACGCCGATGTCGCCAGCCGGCACATCGGTATCGGGACCAACGTGACGAAACAGCTCGCTGATGAAGGCCTGGCAGAAACGCATCACCTCGCCCGGGCTGCGACCTTTCGGATCAAAGTCGGAACCGCCCTTGCCACCACCCATCGGCAGCGTGGTGAGCGCGTTCTTGAAGGTCTGCTCAAAGGCGAGGAACTTCAGGATCGACAGATTCACCGAAGGATGGAAGCGCAAGCCACCCTTGTAAGGGCCGATCGATGAACTATGCTGAATTCGATAGCCGCGGTTGACCTGCACCTCGCCCTTGTCGTCCACCCAGGACACACGGAACATGATCACGCGCTCGGGTTCGATCAGGCGATCGAGGAGAGAGTGCTCGGCATATCGCTTGTTGGCGGAAATGAAGGGCCACAGGCTCTCCATCACCTCGCTGACAGCCTGCAGATATTCGGGCTGACCGGGGTTGCGTTGCTCAACGTACGCCAGGAACTCCTCGAGAGACTGATATTTCATGGTTGTGGGCCTGTAGGAAGAATGGACACGCGCACGCGACTACCTCGGAGTTACCCGAGGCAGTCACGTGGAATCTTTTTCATTGTGCGTTAGATTCGCGCATTTTGCGCGCGATTCTCGCAAAAACATTGACAACGATGCATTTGGAATCAAGCTCGCACCCTTGCCGTGCATGCGCACCAGAAAGGGGCAAGGCCCTTACTGCACGCGCACCTCGACACGACGCGCCTCTGCCGCATCGTCGCCGCCGAGGGTCACCGCCGGCCGACGCATCAACACGCGCTCGACCGGAACCCCGGCAGCGAGCAACGCCCCCCTCACCGACAGCGCTCGATTCTTAGCTACCTCGGCGTTGACGGCTGCGCCGCCGGTTTCATCGTGGTAACCCGACAGCAGCACATTGGCCTGCGGCGCTGCAACAGCCGCAGCGAGCACCGTGGCGATCTGCTCGGCCGCAACCGGCGGCAGATCCGCCTGGCCCAGATCGAAATAGACCTTCACCAGCGGCTCGCCCACCTCGATCACATCCACGAAAACCAGCTCGGCCGCGACAACCGGCGCCACCTTACCGGCACCGCGCAGCTGGTAGGCGCCAAGGCCGATCACCAAGGCAATCACCAGCGCGAGGATGCCGAACACCACGCCAATGGCGATGCCGAAATCACTATCTTCCTGATCGAACATGTGCTGCGCTCCTATGGAATGAATGAGGCGTTCTGCCTAGGCGCGCGAATTCTAGCCGAATATCCGCCACCCCTTGGCATCGCCCCCTGGATCCGTCGCTCGAGTCAAGCCCGCCGACGCAGGTTGGACCCGTCAGCCATCCTTCGTCTATGCTGTGCGCCTTGCCGTAACACTCACCACAGGGGGCAACAATGGGTTTCTTCGATTTCGTCAAGGATGCAGGCGAAAAGCTGTTCGGTAGCGGCGAGGCCAAGGCGGCGGAACCGACAGCAGATCCCGCGGCAGCCAACGCCAGGGCTGCGTCGGCCATCCACAACTACATCAGCGCCCTGCAACTCGCGCCTGTCGATCTGGCCATCGCCTTCGACGGTGCCAATTCCGTGGTCACGGTATCTGGCACCGCGCCCGACCAGGCCAGCAGGGAGAAGATTCTGCTCGCCGCCGGCAACGTAGCGGGCGTGGCGAAGGTGGCCGACAAGATGACTGTCGCCCGCTCCGAGCCCGAAGCGCAATTTCACACCGTGGTGCGCGGCGACACCCTGTCGGCCATCGCCAAGAAGTTCTACGGCAATGCCAACAAGTACCCAGTGATCTTCGAAGCCAACAAGCCCATGCTGTCACACCCGGACAAGATTTATCCGGGCCAGATGCTACGCATTCCACCCCAGGTCTGAGCGCAGCACCGGGCGCTCCAGCAGCAGCTGACCGGCCACCCTTAAGCCAGTAGCGGCATTGCCGCAGCGAAGGCAGCGACGAACCTGCCGCCTTGAAAGCAGCGGCGGACTTGCCGCAGTGGGGCCCGGGCCATTAGGCTCGGGCCCCTTCACGTTCACCAGACACCTGACATGGCCCGCATTCGCATCGAACTGCCCGAGCACTTTCCCTTCCGCACCGCGATCACGCTGCTGATCTCGCACATCAACCTGGGCCGCCACCTCGACAACGCACAGCTGATCGGCCTGGTGTCCGAAGCGCGGGTGCGCTTTTTCAAGTCGATGGGCTATACCGAGCTCGACGTGGAGGGGCTGGGCGTGATTGTCGCCGACGCGGCCGTGCAGTACCGCTCGGAAGCCTTCCACGGCGAAACGCTGAACATCGCAATGGCGGTGAACGACTTTCACGCCTTCGGCTGCGATCTGGCCTGGTGCATGCACGAGGAAGCCTCGGGGCGTGAGGTGGCGCGCGGCAAGACCGGCATCGTGTTCTTCGACTATACCCAGCGCCGCAAGGCTCCGGTACCCGAAGGCTTCCACCGCCGCTTCGCAGACGCCTGAGTCACACGCGTGTCCGCGATCAGCAACCCACATCCGGCGCCTGCCGCTGCCCCCACCCCTGTCGCCATCATCGGCGGCGGCCCGGCGGGCCTGATGGCGGCAGAGCGGCTGGCCGCGAACGGCATGGCAGTGACCGTCTTCGATGCCATGCCTTCCGTCGGACGCAAGTTTCTGCTCGCCGGACGCGGCGGACTCAACCTGACCCACAGCGAGCCATTCGAGCCCTTCCTGTCGCGCTACGGGGCGCAGCGCGATCGGCTCACGCCGATGCTGCAGGCTTTTGGGCCGCAGGCGTTGCAGGACTGGGCCCATGGCCTGGGCGTGGACACCTTCGTCGGCAGCTCGGGCCGCGTCTTCCCCACGGAAATGAAGGCCGCCCCGCTGCTACGCGCCTGGCTGACACGGCTGCGTGCAGCTGGCGTGCGATTCGAGATGCGTCACCGCTGGCTGGGCTGGGACGATGCGACCACGCCGACAGCGCAAACAACGGCCACCAGAACCGATCCATCCAGCGGCGGGCAGTCGACGTCCCCCACAGACCCGGCCGCGCACCCGAACAAGCGCGCGGCCCGCCAGCGCCTGCGTTTCTCCACCCCGGATGGTGAACGCCTGGTCGATGCCGATGCCGTGCTGCTTGCCCTGGGCGGCGGCAGCTGGGCAAAGCTCGGCTCGGATGGCGCCTGGGTGCCTGTGCTGCGCGCCGCTGGAGTGGATATCGCCGATCTGCGGCCCGCGAATTGTGGCTTCGACATCGGTGGCTTCGACATCGGTGGCTTCGACATCGGTGGCTTCGACATCGGAGCTACTGACGATGACAAGTTACAAACTGGCCGCGCAGACGGCATCGGCTGGAGCGCCCATTTCTTGGAACGCTTTCGCGGCCAGCCGCTGAAATCAGTGGCAGCTCACTTTATCGACGCCAGTGGCAAACATCACCAGCGCGCCGGCGAGTGCCTTGTGTCGGCAAGCGGCATCGAAGGCGGGCTCATCTATGCCCTGTCCGCAGCCCTGCGCGACACCATTGCGGCACAAGGCGGCGTCACGCTGCATCTGGATCTGGCGCCGGGCCGCAGTCTGGAGCGTCTCAGCGCCGAACTCGCACGCCCGCGCGGGAGCCGCTCAATGGCCAGTCACCTGCAGGGTCAGGCGGGCATCAAGGGGGTCAAGGCCGCGCTGCTGCGCGAGTGCCTGCCAAGAAGCGCTTTCGATGATCCGGGCCGGCTTGCTGCGGGCATCAAGGCGCTGCCCCTGACCCTGGTCGCCCCCCGCCCACTGGACGAGGCGATCAGCAGCGCGGGAGGGGTGCGCTTCGCGGCGGTGGACGAGAACCTGATGCTGCGCGCATGGCCCGGCGTCTTCGTCGCCGGCGAAATGCTCGACTGGGAGGCACCAACCGGCGGCTATCTGCTCACGGCGTGCTTTGCAACCGGCGTTGCTGCCGCGCACGGCCTCGGTGAATGGATGTCCAGTCGGCAAGGCAAGGCCCGGGGCTGAGGGCTGAGGGCTGAGGGCTGAGGGCTGAGGGCTGAGGGCTGAGGGCCACCCAGCATGGCCAGAGGGATGGGGGCCGTCTGTGGCATGCCCTGTCTGCCACTGCCACCACCTCGAGCCTGGCAGTTGTCACTGCACCGTCGAGGCTTAGCGTCTACAATCGCGCGCTTGCTGAACCTGCAGAGAATTCAAGTACATGCCTCAAACCCTAAGCCGCCCCGAGTTGCTCGCGCCCGCCGGGTCGCTCGACATGATGCGCACCGCCTTCGCCTATGGCGCCGATGCCGTCTATGCCGGCCAGCCGCGCTATTCGCTGCGAGTGCGCAACAACAGTTTCGGCCAGCTCGATACGCTCGCCACCGGCATGGCCGAGGCGCGCGCAGCGGGCAAGCTGTTCTATCTCGTCGCCAACATCTACCCGCACAACGCCAAGATCCGCAGTTTTGAAGAAGACATGGCGCCGGTGATGGAGATGCGCCCCGACGCCCTGATCATGGCCGACCCCGGGCTGATGATGATGGTGCGCGAGCGCTGGCCGGAGGTGGACATCCACCTGTCGGTGCAGGCCAACACCACCAATTACGCCTCGGTACGCTTCTGGCAGTCGCTCGGGGTGAAACGCATCATCCTGTCGCGCGAGCTGTCGCTGGACGAGATCGCCGAGATCCGCGACGCCTGCCCCGACATGGAGCTGGAGGTGTTCGTGCATGGCGCGCTGTGCATCGCCTATTCCGGCCGCTGCCTGCTGTCGGGCTACTTCAATCACCGCGACCCCAACCAGGGCAGCTGCACCAATTCCTGCCGCTGGGACTACAAACTGCACGAAGCCGCCGACGATGTGACCGGTGATGTGCAGGCTCGCGGCAACACGCCCATCGGCAACCCCAGGGACGCCGGCGCGGTCGGCACCGCCATACGAACCAAGCTGGATGCAACCCAGGGGGTCGCCCTCGGTGGCGGGCCGCGTCACATCGGCGGCAGCAAGGCATGGCTGCTAGAAGAAGGCACGCGCCCAGGCGAGATGATGCCGATCGAAGAAGACGAGCACGGCACCTACATCCTTAACTCGAAGGATCTGCGCGCGGTCGAACACGTGCAGCGACTGGTCGGGATCGGCATCGATTCGCTGAAGATCGAGGGTCGCACCAAGAGCCCCTATTACGTCGCCCGCGCCAGCCAGGGCTATCGGCGCGCGATCGACGACGCGGTCGGCGGCCGCCCCTTCGACACCCGCCTGCTGGGCGAGCTGGAAGGCCTGGCAAGCCGTGGCTACACCGACGGTTTCTACCAGCGCCACCATACGCCCGAGCACCAAAACTACCTGCGCGGTCACTCCGAATCCGGGCGCAGCCTGTTGGTGGGCGAGATGGTGGGCTACGATGCGGCGCGCGGACTGGCCGAAGTCGAGGTCAAGAACGGCTTCGGCGTGGGCGATCGGCTGGAGTTCGTGCAGCCGGGTGCCAATCGGGAGCTCGAACTCAATCGCATCCTGACCGCCGACGGCAGTGCGGTGGAACGCATCCCCGGCAGCGGCCGGCGCGTGTGGCTGCCGCTGCCCGAGGGGGCCGATCCCGCTCAGCCCTGTTTCATTGCGCGCTTTCTCTGAGCGAAGCGCAGCCGCCTGACTCGCAGCCCCGCAGCCCCACACCTGCAACACGGGGTGAGGAGGCCAGGAGTCGTGACAAACCGAACACCTGCCTGCCGACACGGCCACGCCATGATCCTGAACATCGACTTCGTTTCCGACTTCGTCTGCCCCTGGTGCTTCCTCGGCAAGGTCCGCCTGGAACGCGCCCTCGCCGAACTGAAGGCTTCGCGCCCCGACCTTGAGCCACACGTAAACTGGCTGCCCTTCTTCCTCAACCCGGGCACACCGGCTGCAGGCGAACCCTACCGTGCCTTCCTGGACGCCAAGTTCGGCGGTCCGATCAAGGCTGAGGCAGTGCTCGACGGCGTGCGCGAGGCAGCGGCCAGCGATGGTCTGCAATACGCCTTCGAGCGCATCCAGACACGCCCAAATACCTTGCAGGCACATCGTCTGATGTACCGCGCGCAATCCATCGGCCAGACCCCGGCCCGCATCCAGATGCTGGCCGGTGCGCTGTTTGCTGCCCACTTCCAGGAGGGCCGCGACATCGGCGACAAGGACACGCTGGCCGACATCGCAGCCGCCTGCGGTGAGCGCCGCGACGCTGTGCGGGAGTGGCTCGACAGCCGCGCGGACATAGACAAGGTGCAACGCATGGCCGCGGGCGTGCGCACGCAGGGGATCGAAGGCGTGCCTTTCTACATCCTCAACCGCAAGCTGGCGGTGTCGGGCGCACAGTCTGCCGCCGTGCTGGGTGCGGCAATCCTGCAATCGCTGGAAACCGGCAAGCCGTCCTGAAGCCATTCGGTGCAGCAGCGCGGTACAAGCGTCGTGTCGCGACGGAACGTGACGACGCCAGCAACGTCTGAACCTGCACCAACCGCCGCGCCCCGGAGCGCCGAATGACTGCGATTCTGCTTTCGCCCGCCGATCTCGATGCGCTTGCCCACGCACGCACGCTGCTCGAGCGCCCGAGCCTGACCGCCCGCCTGAGCAACCTTGTCGGCAGCCCCCTCGAGCGCGGCATGGCACGTTTGCCGGAAAGCTGGCGCGGCCGTGTCGGCACTCTGGCGCACGATGCGCTGCTGAAGGCGATGGATACCGCCGCCAGGACGCTGAAGACCGGGGCCCGCGCGGCCTCACCCAGACTGCACAAGCTGCTCGGCTCGGTCAGCGGAGGTGCGGGGGGGGCTTTCGGTCTGGCCGGGCTGGCGCTGGAGGTGCCGGTATCGACGGTGCTGATCATGCGCGCCATCCTCGACATCGCCCGCGCCGAGGGCGAGCACATCGGCAGCGCGCCGACCCGACTGGCGGCGCTCGAGGTCTTTGCCCTCGGCGGCCCCAGTCGCAGTGACGACGCGGCCGAATCCGGCTACTACGCGGTTCGCGCCGCGCTTGCGACCACGGTCGGCGAAGCCGCGCGCCATTTTGCGGAAAAAGGTCTGAGCAACGAAGGCGCGCCGGCCCTGGCAAGACTGATCACGCTGGTGGCCACACGCTACAAGGTGCAACTGACGCAGAAGGCGGCCGGAATGCTGGTGCCGGGGATTGGCGCAGCAGCGGGAGCAGGAATCAACCTGATGTTCATGAACCACTTCCAGGATGTCAGTCGCGGCCACTTCATCGTGCGCCGACTGGAACGACACTACGGCATCGAAGCGGTGCGCACAGCCTGGCAGATGTTGGAAGAGCGCTGACCTCTGGCCGCCAGTCCGCGGCCGCTACGGCTGATGGGCGGACAGAAAGTCTGCCCAGGACAAGGGCCGATGAAAGTGATAGCCCTGCGCCAGATCACAACCATGGCGGCGCAGGACGTCGAGATGAGCCTGGGTTTCAACGCCCTCGGCGACCACGCGCAAGCCCAGGCTATGGCCGAGCAAAATGATTGCAGCCACCAGCGCAGCATCACGCGTGCTGCGATCGATGCCGCGCACAAACAGGCGGTCAATCTTCAGCTCATCGATCGGAAAGCCCTTCAGGTAGGCCAGTGAGGAATAGCCGGTGCCAAAGTCGTCGAGGGCCAGGTTCACGCCCAGTTCATGCAATTGCTGCATGCGCATGGTCGAGGCGTCGACGTCTTCCATCAACATGCTTTCGGTCAGTTCCAGGGTCAGCAAGGCGGCGGGCATGTCGGTGTCGGCCAGCACCCGGGCAACCATGGCAACGAAGTCCTCCTGGCGGAACTGGCGCACCGAAATGTTCACCATCAGGCGCATCGCCGCCCGTCCGCCCTCACGCCACGCGCGGTGGTGGGTACAGGCCTGGCGCAGCACCCACTCCCCAATTGGCACGATCAGGCCGGTTTCTTCGGCGAGCGGAATGAAATCCGCTGGCGCAATCAGCCCCAGCTCGGGATGCTGCCAGCGCAACAAGGCCTCGGCCGCGACCAGCGCGCCGTCATCGGCCCGCACCAGGGGCTGGAAATGCAGCAGCAGTTCATTGCGCTCCATCGCGCCATGCAAAGCGGTTTCGAGCGCAAGGTGTTCCAGACTGCGCGCGTTCATCGCCGGCTGATAGAGCTGGAAGCTGTTGCGCCCCTCATCCTTGGCCCGATACATGGCGATGTCGGCGTTCTTGATCAGCGTGCTCGCCTCCTGCGAGTCGTCCGGATAGATGCTGATGCCGACGCTGGCGGTCACCACCAGTTCACGACCATCGATGACCACCGGGCGACGCAGGACTGCGACGATGCGGCGCGCGGTGGCGGTGGCATCGTCCGGCTGCGCAAGGCTGCCGAGGATGACGATGAACTCGTCGCCACCCATGCGCGCGACGGTATCGTCCTCGCGCAGGCAAGCACGAATACGATGCGCAACCTCGACCAGCACGCGGTCGCCCACCGCGTGGCCGAGACTGTCGTTGATGCGCTTGAAACGGTCGAGATCGACAAACATCACCGCCAGCCGGCCGCGCATGCGTACCGCATGCGACAGCTCGACCAGCAGGCGGTCTTCAAGCAGGCGACGATTCGGCAGCCCGGTCAGTGGATCGTAGTAGGCGAGATCACGGATGCGGGCCTCGGTCTCCTTGAGCCGGCTGATATCGGTGAACAGCGCGGCATAGTGGGTAAGCCGCCCCGCAAGGTCGCAAATCGAGGTGATGTGCAGGAGCTGGGGATAGACCTCCCCGGATTTGCGCCGATTCCACAACTCGCCTTGCCACTTGCCCTCGGCCAGCAGGGACTCCCACATGCGCGCATAAAAGGCCGGGCTCTGCCGGCCGGAGGACAGCACTGCCGGAGTTTGGCCGATGACCTCTTCAGCACCGTAGCCGGTCACGCGGGTGAAAGCCGGGTTGACCGAGACGATTCGGCCTCGGGGGTCGGTCACCATAATGCCTTCGAGCGAGCTTTCGATGACCTGCTCAGCCAGATATAGATTGCGCTGGGAGCTGTTGAGCGCCAGGTCCGACTCGCGCAAGGCCTGCCGAAGTTCGCTTACATAGGCGAGTTCCATGCCGCTGAGGATGTCGCTGAAGCTGATCAGGTCGGCAAGCGCGCCATCGTCGCGCACCACACCGATGTGGCGGATTCGACGCTCGGTCAGCATCGCGCGCACACGGTACAGGCTGACATGCTCGGCCACGGTCAACAGCGGACGGCTGGCCAGCTCGCCCACTGTTCGAGTAATTCCCCGTCTGGCCACCAGCCGGGTGAGATCACGCTCGGTCACGATTCCATAGCGCCCCCGTGGATCGCTCTCCGCATCAACGCCGAAATCCACCACCACGGCGTCACGCATCGCTTCGCGCATCAGGCGGGTCGCCTCGGCCAGGCCAGCACCTGCGGGGATCGGATGCAGGCCGTCCTTGATCAGGGCGTCGACCCTGCGTAGCCGCAGGTAATGCTCGAGCCCCTGATTGAGCACGACGTCGGACTGCGACACGATGCCACAACGCTGTCCGACCTCGTTCATGACCAGATAGTGGCGCACATGATCGTCACGAAAGCGCTGACTCAAGTCGTGCAGGCGCATGGATGCCGGCACGGAGTAAACCGGAGCACTCATCACCTCGCGGATGGGGCGGGTAAAAACGGCAGGCTGGGTGAAATCGATCGCCAGCGTATCGCGCTCGGTCCAGATGCCGCATACCTCGTCATTTTCCACGACCAGGATTGAACTGACGCGGCGCGCCTCCATCAGGCAAGCGGCCTCGAACAGTGCCGTATCGGGTCCGCACTCGAGCAGGTCGCCCTGAGCGATCGTTCCGACGCGCAAGGCATCCGAGGCCGCCAGGTGCAGGGAGTCGTCAAAAACGCCGTCAACAGAGTCGTCAGGACAGATCATCGGGAAGTTGTCGCATGCCGCAATTGCATGAGGTCATGCCTTGCTGGAAACAGGAAAGGCATGATTTTTACATCGATTTCTTCAGCCTGACGTTTACTTTTGAAAAAGCCTTTCCTGGTTTGCGAACGCGAAGTGAGGCAGCGCTGAAGGCGCAGACTGGGGTCAGCACATCCAAAAACCACAAAAAATGAGATTCGCCTATGACCATGACGATATTTCATCGCCGCCGTTCAATGATGAATCAATTACAACTAGCGCAGGAACGAGATGCTGCGGAGCATCAGGCGTATCAAGTCAGCCTGACTGGCAATACCCATCTTGCCGTATATCTTCTTTGAGTAATTACGCGC